>Ga0209089_10002006_pt1 | contig 18290 bp, 22 predicted proteins | sample ArcticOcean_MG_C_FD_187431 | JGI IMG/M metagenome (GOLD analysis project Ga0209089, IMG submission 187431) | Marine microbial communities from western Arctic Ocean - ArcticOcean_MG_CB2_150 (SPAdes) (version 2) | ecosystem: Environmental > Aquatic > Marine > Oceanic | place: Arctic Ocean: Canada... | reverse complement strand
GATTGGAAGCGTAGGTTTGGATTGGGATTTTGTTGGATCTAATGGGAAGAACTCTAGACGAGGCACGGTAAGATACTGGGATACTTTTCCTCACAGAGAAATAGACAACGAAGACATGTCTATAGGTCGTCAGCGTATGTTTGCTCTAGGAAGAAAGCTCGCCCCTCTGAAGAGGGGGGAAAGTTTTTTGCCTGTCAACTCTTGTTTTGGCGGAATGGCTATATACAAAATGAGTTCAATTCAGGACGCGACATACACGGGGGAAAGTTCAGAGCATGTTGCATTTAATCGGACTATAATTGATAGAGGTGGAAAGGGCTTTGTAAATCCCAGTCAAATAGTGCTTTACAACTATATTGGTTGGTGTAAAGATCAGAATGGCAGATCTTTTAATGACACGAAATTTTATGAACAATTGTTATGACAACATGTACGGTTTGGTATATTACATCAAAGATAGATAGCGATCATCTGAGATTGTCAGTTAAAATAATGAATTCGTATGATTGGGTTGACAATATAGTCATAATGCATACAGACCCAAGCAAGCCTAAAAATGTAGGCGAACTTGAGTCTGAATATAATAATATTAGCGAGTTTTGGAAATCTTATGGTTACGGATTTGATAGATCTTGTGAAGATGGAGGATTTGATGAAGTTACATGTAGGAATGAAACTATCCAAATAGCTAAGGAGATGGGAAGTGAATGGATAGTTCAATGTGATTCGGATGAATTCTTTACTTCTTGGCTCGGAGAACTGTTTCTATATATAAAGGAGAATAATCAAGATGCCTTTGCGATAGAATTTAGTTGTTATCATTTCATATCGCCGTCAATATATATTTGGGATGTAAACTCAGTAAGAGGGGTTATGCATGACGGACATATAAGGGCCGTAAGACATAACTATCTGCCTGAGTATCGGTTTAAAGCATTGCATAAGGATAGAATAAATCCCACCAGAGATTGTGGCGTTAAGGGAGTCCCTCGGGGAAATGTGTTTTATGAACCTAAGCTATGCCATATTCATGTGCATGATATGTTTGGAAACAAGACTGGCAGAATCTCTGATCATAGACTGTCTGCCATAGATGAAGATTATAAAATAATAGAGAACACGCGAGAGATTTTTCCCGACTATTATATTCAGGAATATGTAGACCATCAACGAAGGTTAAAGAATGAAAATTAATCTTTTCACTCAAAAAATTCAAGGCAAAGAAAAAGAAAGACAGTCTGAATATGACTATTGTTTAGATAGAAACAGTAAAAATAAGTCCATAGATAATTTTGTTGTAATTACAAAATCAGGAAACATGTCTTATTCTGATTTTTTTCAATTAACAAAAGCTTATCCAGACGACGTTAATATATTGGCTAATTCAGATATATATTTTGATGATAGTATTAATTTGTGCAGAAATATAGCGGAAAAACAAATATATGCTCTTAGCAGGTGGAATCCTGATATCGACGGCGTCTGTCTTGATCATAACGATCCTCAAAAAAGAGGGTTAACCAGATCACAAGACGTATGGGTTTGTAAGGGGGAAGTAAAAGATGTTTACGGAGACATACCTTTAGGTTTTGATGGGTGCGATAACAGAATAGCGCACGAATTTACTGCTTGTGGATATCTTGTTACAAATCCTTGTATGGATATAAAGTGTTATCACAAACATAAGAGCCGTAAAAAAGAAGGTGGAAGAGGATTAATCCCTAAACCACATATGTTTGTCCCTATCTCTCGTATAACATCTGAAACTGACTCAGAGAAGAAGAAGCTCATAAGCTATTGTTTTTTTACACCGAAACATATTTTCCCTATGCGAGCGTCATGGGATGACTTGTACGAAGATCATGAAAGATACTGGTACAATCTTCCCTCCCTTTTTGTTCTAGACAGGATGTTTTACCCAGATTATGTAAAAAGATTCTATATTACGAAAGACATACTTGATTCTCCACTATCAGACATATTTTTACAATTTGACAAAATAGATAATTTTGAATTTGAGATAATAGAAAAGGATTATAGTGACAGAGAATTGATACTGGAAAGGTTTCAACCGTTTTGGGAAGGCTGGGATTTAGTTCTACTAAGAGATGTGGACTCGGTTCCTACCGGTGGAGAATGGCAGTGTAACAAGCTGTTTGAACAAAATGATGATTACTATGTTTATACGATCAGGTCTCATGAAGGACATAAGCACTGCACTATTCTAGGGGGGCTTTGCGGATTCAGACCTAAAAAGATAGGCGAAATACTCGGAGGAAATATAAACTCTTTTGTTGAGAAATATTCACAAGGACACTCCAAAGATATGGACCAAACTATTCTAAGCAATGCTTTTGCGAGCGATTCAGAATTTACTAAAAATCGATTTTTAGATATGCCTATCCATTTTCAAGATTCCAAACCTAATATTCAATGTCATTCTATGAATCTTTTGAGCATACAAAATAATCCACTAGATTCAAATCATAATAGAGTCATGGATATAATAAAAAAATACATCCCAGTACGATGGGCTGGACAGCCAATAGATTGTCGAGGTGCAATAACTTCAGAATTACTAGAAACCGACGAAGTAATTAAAGACATAGTTATGCCTTCTAAAGCTCTGAGGGAGTTCTATATTAATGATTCAAATACATAGAAATCCTAATTCTCACAAAGGAGATAGCTCCAGAGAACTACTGTCCATGTGGGAAGAGTCTGGCTATTGTCAGTTGATTAATTGCGACAGTACACTGTCTTGGTGGGGAGGGGTGGGAGACGTTCTTCTCTATGAATTTAACCAAGAAGGTCACGTTCAGGTTCCAAATAAAGACAATGTAAAATTAGGATTATTTGGAAACTATAAACCTGATTGGGGGCTTCATTGGATATTTTGGGGAAGGCGCCCAAGGTTACTGGAAGAAAGAATAACCTCGGGATTATTGTCATATGGGGATAGGGATGTGTCCTCAATTTTTATTGGTAATATTGAAAATAACATACAAAAATCAAGAAGACTCAATCAAGATTGGTCTAATTCTACAAAAGTATTCCACATGATTCACGGTTCTTCCCATAAATATACCCAGAGAGAATACTTAAATCTAATAGCTAGGTCGAAATATGGCCTATGTCTGGCTGGGTTTGGTAAAAAATGTAACCGCGAAGTGGAATGTATGGGTCTTGGCACTGTCCCGATTGTAGCTTCAGAGGTGGATATGAACTATTACGACAGCCTAAAGGAGGGGGTTCATTACTTTAGAGTGAATTCTCCAGAAGAGGTAGAAGGGGTGGTAGAGGGAACGAGCGAGGCAGAGTGGAGAATGATGTCGGCTCTCTGTACAGACTGGTGGAACCAGAACTGCTCTAGGAGTGGGTCTTTTAAGACAACGGAAAGAATAATAGAAGAGAATTATTAGAGAGGAATTTTGATGCTTACGAATATAGGCACCGACTATGGCGGAAATAAAATAGACCTAGACTTAATACCTTTGGGGTCTACCATTATTTCTGCTGGTGTGGGGGAAGATATCTCTTTTGATCTTGGATTGATCCGAGCGAAGGAGTGTCAAGTAATAGGCATAGACCCCACTATAAAATCTAAGAGATATATAGAAAGACATAAGCCAGAAAACTTTGTCTTTATCAACAAGTCTCTTGTTCCCGAAAGCGTGGCCAATAAAAAAGTAAGGATGTACATAAACAAAAATCCACTCCACGTATCTGACTCAGAGCTTGCTCATCATCAGGCTGTATCTTCATCCTCATACGAGACAGACGCCATAACTCTAGACGAAATACTTTCTATATATGATGATATATCTCTAATAAAATTAGACATAGAAGGATCAGAGTATGGCGTGGTGAGAGAAATGTCAGTTATGGACATTCCACAGATAGTTATAGAGTTTCATCATTTTTGCTCCGACTACTCTTTCAATGATACTCTAATAATGGTCAATAAGATAATATCTATGGGATATCATCATTTTCCTAAGCTGGATGGAGCGGGACAATTTGTTCAAACCACATTCATAAAGGATTAAAAACAAAAATTGTTCAAGAATGGTATCGTTTAAAACTACGAGGGAAATAATGGGGGAAAATGGTGTATAATACTAAAGAGACGGTCTTACAAATAAGGAGTTAGAAATGGCAACTATAGCCTTTTATGCTGGAGAAAGCACAGCAATACATCACATGCAAGGGTCTGGTCTGGGTTTTTTCGGAACAACCTTTGGTAATTCTGTAGCTGTAGGTGCTTTCCAAGATACTACTTTCATTACAAATGCAGCCGGAACTGTACAGGGTGCTGCGGCAGACAATATTAAATATACCAATAGCCATAGTGGAATAACACCGTCAGCACTAGCTGGAACTGGGCTGTTATTTATTCCAAACAATAGAGCCAGCTTAAACATTAGATTCACACATTCAAGCGGAGTAAAGACCCAGAATGTCAAACTCAGGATATTTGACAGGGTTAGCGCTGATTATCCCGCGACCGGAGTCACAACAAGAGTGGCGGAATTACTACATCCCGCAACCGTCATGACAGTAAAGGGGTCTGGAGACTCTGTCTGGTGGGGAGATATTGCCAGCAGTGGTCAGGATAAGTTCCAAGGAGTCTACGCAGGCTCCCCCAACCAAGATGTTAGATTAGGGGCTAGCGCGTATACCGTGGGCGGAACTGGAATCTTAGTCCCATTAGCAAACTCCCCCGGCCCTAGCGGAGAATTTGCAAGAGATGGATCGGGAAGCGTTCATTCGTCCCAGCAGCACGACTGGTACGTGGCCCTTTCGTCATCACCAGACAGTATCGGTTCAAAGACGCAATACGGGCTATATGTGAGCTTAGAATATTTGTAGGAAAGGCAACGTGCCGTCTCAAAAGAGAAGACCCCGCCGGGCATAATCGGCGGGGTCTTTTTTTATCAAAAAAGCAAACCTATTTCACTCTTCTTTTTTGGTCTTTGGATTCCACTTAACCCAACCTCTATCGGGAAGCCAATTACCCTCCTTATCTTTCCTCTTTGGGAATAGTCCACCCCCCTTCTTATTTGCCCCAAATGAGAGCTTGGCAGAACAAGAAGGACATCTTAATTCGTGATAATCATTTTCTTCAACTGTTCTGACAACAAACCGGACGTTGTCGTTCTCGCACTTTCCACAGCATGCCTCATCAAAGACTTCTTGAAAGTTAGAGATTTGGTTGAAAAGATCTTTCTGTGTGTCGGCTTCAAGTTCAACACCGATTCTTCCGTTACTTGTTTTGTAGGACAATTTCATTAGTTATTTCTCCAGTTAGAAACATGGCCCACAACCTCTGGCGGGATATTTGCCGTTTGGTTTTGGTACTTATTAAGCTCTACGATCATGTTTTTCGCAGTATCCTTAGTGACACTGTTGATACTAGTATAATTAGTACTCCCGCTATTGACAAACTTCATAACATCAATATCTAGTTGACTACACTTGTTGTCAATGAAGTTGATCTGTTGTGGGCTTACTTTCTCGTTTGGGTTCCATTCTCCATCTGTCGATTGTTGGTTTACTGACTGCTGAACAATGCTGACAATATCTTTCTTGGCAAGCTCTTCAGCCGCAAGTACTCTTAGCTTCAAAGCCTTCCTTAAAGCCCTACCCTCCGCACGAGTACAAGCTGTTGCCACGGGATGGGCACAAAATAAATCGTCAGTATTTCCATGCCAGACATCGGCGGTGTCAGAATATGACTTAGTTCTACCGCTTTTGTATTCCTCAATCACAACCCTGTAAATAACGGTTGCTCTACCCGGCCCGTTCGGGTCTGTGGCTGGAAAAACCTCGACTGGACCAGTCTCCAAAACTTCTCCCAAGACTACTTCAACCACTCTTCTAAGGCCAGCGGTAATAGGATTTCCGTCTATTAGTTCGTTAGGCTTGAATTGAGACATGACGTATTCATGCCAATCCTCGGATGTTACTGAAGGAGTCACTTCGTCCTCCTGTTCTTCTTCCCTAATTTCTAGTTCTGGAGAATCATCAACTTCTTCAAAATCCGCATCCAGATCTACACTATCAACAGCCTGATCTTCCATTGCGTTTGCATGCAGTTCCATGAGAGCATCCTTCTTCAATTTCTTAAGTTCACTTTTAGGGAAACCTAATCCCACTAAAATCTCTTTCAGTTCTTCTACTGTCATATCTCTAGTTCCACAAATCTTTTGCCTTTATCTGGAAATTTGTTATCTATCTCTGATAGCTTTTTTGTAACCACCGACAGAAGGTCTCTTTTTAGTTTTTCGGAAACGTTCTTTGTTGTGTGTTTTATTCTAACTATAACAAACCCTGCTCGTAATAAAAGCCCAGATTTGTGGGCATCGGACCTGATGTGTCTTTGCAGGTTCTTCTCTCCCCATATCGGAAGGAAGTGAGCAGGCCCGTCTATTTCTATTGCGGTTCCTAGCTTCGGAATAAAGAGATCCACTTCCAACTTCTCGTTCGGAATCAATCCCTTTTTATGAAACATAACATCATACCCCTCCCCTGTCAAGCTCTGTTCCAGAAATTTTTCCAGCTTGGACCCCTCTCGTCCAGCTTTTCGGACTGCTTCAATCGCTAACTTTTTCATATTGTCTCGTTCTTCGTCCGTCATGGAGGCCCACTGTTTCTTGGCGACTTCAGTTCTCCTTTCTCTTTCTCTGTCTCCCATATCAACCCAATATTTTGACATTCCTTCACTAATATTAATTTTATCAATTTCAGATCTTTGTTTTCCTTGGGTCGGATGTTTGTGTCGTCCTTGCTTCAGGGCTACAGACTGGGCTTCGCTCTTGGTTTTTAATTGTACGCCAAGAGACTTGAGTGCTCTTCTAATTTTATTAGGGTAGGTGTTAAGCTCTTCAGCTATTTTGTAAGTGCTCTTATTTTCTGAAACATATGAGTTAACCAGAAAATCTCTATTCTGTTCTGCAAAGCTCATTTTGTTCTATTGCTCCTATAAGTTGATCCAAGTTAAAATCTTCAACTATACCGATAACATCTCTATTGCAATAATTTTTTATAGCCATGGCGTGTGTTTTGCTTCTGGCTATAAGACTAATATCTTCATCAATAAAGGCTGGTATATTGTATTCAAAGTTTTTTCCATGATCCCTAAGCCACTCAAGATCCCACACATAGAAATATTTCTCGGCGGGAGACATGGACTTTATAGCAGTCATGGTAGTTGATATGCTTGTGGTTATTAAATGTCCTTGAAATGACCAAACTTCAGTAGTGTTCATCATTCCAAAATTAGGTTCAATAATTTTGCCAGACAAGTTTTCAAAAAAAATTACAAAGTCGTGCTCAACACTGTCAGAACATTTGTCATTAATATTCTTTGTCAAGAAATACGACAGTTGTGATGGAATTAAATCATGTACAGATATTCCTATATTCATTTATCACCTCTGACCTTCTTTAAAAATGTTTTGAAGTCTTCTATGTAATCTTGTTTGTCATATTTCGTAGAGCATATAGACAAGAGAATATCATCTCCTGTTAAATATATCTGAGAATCCCAAATCATCTTATCGACAAAAATACTACTGTTCTGTGATAAGGTAAAATGTTTCTCATAAAATCCGTCATGAAGTTTTACTAATATAGAACCCTTAACACACACAAGAAGCTGTTGCGTTTCGTAATGAGCATGAAGACCCCTCTCCTCTCCCATAGGGACTCCATAAACATAAAAGAGTCTTTTAGGGGGGAACGTCAAAGAGTCTAATTCGATGGGAACTAAGATCCCATCATTATTTTTATAGGTCTCTAAATGCATTAACATTTTTTAGTATATATTCGATATCATTATCGTGTAATTTTTCATGAAACGGAATGCTGACTGTTGTATTTTGTTCAACGTCTGAAAGTGGAGTTGAAATTTCATTGAAAAAATGTTGTGAATATTTGTCATTATGATGAATTCCCCTGTAGTGTATGCCGCATGTTATACCAAGCTTTTCCATAGCTCTTATGAAAACCTCATTATTACTAACATTAATTCTATACAGATGATTACTGGTGTTGTTGTAGGAGAAATATTCGTTATAAATATCCCTTGTCTTTTTTAGTCGTTCATACTTTTCGTCAAGCTTTTTTAGATTTTCATTGGCTATATACGCCTGTATTGAATTCATGTGCATTTTCCATCCAACAAAATGCACTTTTCTTTCCCAGTTATTTTGTGAAGGCGAGGTTCCATTAAGTGTGGCAAGACTAAACCAGTCGATAGCTTCTTTATCGTCCGACACTATCATGCCGCCGTCACAACCCCCCACGGGCTTTGTTGGGTAAAAGCTGAATATCATCCAGTCTTTTGGGTTGGCCTCGTCTTTAAACTGATTCCTTTCGACCTTTTGCGCAGAATCAATCACCTTTATGCCAGTAGATCTAGAATTACATAACGTGTAAGACCCTCCTACCCACCCCGCATCATCCCTCACTATAAAATATGGGGCTTTTCTGGAGGCTCTCGGTTCGGTTGAACGTATTACAGCGTTGGGCACGACGGTTGGTATGATGCTTGGAATTTCAAATATTGAAGGACATTTTATGTTGGCTAAAGAGATTAGACTGCTTGCACTATTTGCAGAGCATGCGTATTTTGCCCCAACATACTCAGCGAAGTTCTGTTCGAATTCTCGGACAATTTTATCGTGAAGAAGATTGGAGAACTTAGCCGTGTCTATTTTGTAGTTATTTATTTCAAACAGATTTATCATAAAGTTCCTTAAGGGCTAAAAAGATATGTAGCCTGAGAAGGTACATGTCTGTGTCTAGATCTAGCGGTTGAAATATATACTCGTAACCTTTCGACGCAATCGTTTCAAATAGTTCGTCTTGGGTCTCTAGATTTATTTCCACCGAGGGAATAATTACATTCGGAAATTCTAACTCCAAAACATTTTCGAGTTGTTTTATAAAATCTTTATCAAGACTGAGAACCAAAAGGTCGGTATCCATCAGCAGAACTTCGTCTAGTTTGTCATACTTCCTGTAGAAAAAAGAATCATAGTTCCAGTGTGACTTGCATAAATCTGCGGCCTTCTTAGAAGAAGCGTAGCCCAAGTATTCCATTTTAGGAAAGTTTCTCTTGCATAAGTCATAATAAGATCCCATACCGCAATTGAAATGAATAATCCTGTAGATTTTTTCACCGCTATCAGCTATGTGCGAAATGTTTTCAAGAAACCTGTCGTGTTCTATGTTGTCTTCGGATAATTTGACTACTTCTCGTTCAAGCTGTTTGGCTAGAGACATTATAACCCCTCTTTACTCATGTAGTGAATTCTTGTGACCATTCTTTCCCCGCCGTCCTTCAGCACGCCGCCCATATGAAATACGTCGCTGTCGAAAAGTATTAAAGTACCAGCACTGCCGATCATAGGCTGGGCTTTCTCCTTTGTGTACCCCAGATGAGGATGATCTATCTCCAGCCGGTTCTCTACGGTGTCATACCCCGCCTGACCCCGACTATTCCAAGACTTCCCTCTAAGCTCTTTTCCTAGAGACTGTGTCCCCGGCACTGCCATGAGAGGGCCGTCGTCAACTGTTACGTCCGTTAGGTATAGAAAGAATTTGAATGTGTGATATCTATCAAAATGAAGAAACCCGTTCCTAGACAGTCCTTTGTCGTTTCTAAATTCGTGAGTTACGAATGTAGTGTGGCATCTAAACCCTTCCCCGAGGTATTCTTGACACACCTCTCGCATCCAGTCAGACTTAAAAAACTTATACAGGTGTAAGTCTCGTGGTATTTGATGGAGAGGCCCGATATTTCTTGCACGTCCAAACTCATAAGAGGAGTCTTCGTCGGAGAGCATACCGACACACTCTTCTTTTATCAGAGAAACGTCTGGTATATAGTTTTCTATCTTGACTATACCAGATATTTTTATTTTGTCAACTATGTCCGATATTGGCTCGTCTTTATCTGCATTAATGTTCATGTTATCAGTCCTCGTATTTCTTCTACCAGAGGGGTGAGTTCCTCGTTACTTTTATTTAGAGATTTAGATGCTTTAATGTTTTGTTCTAGGTCATCTAGATGATCAGGAACTCTAGGAGTATACAACATATAATAATAGTCACAAAATAAATCACGAGCCACGGCTATGTCTATCCCGTCAACCGCGCTAAGACCAACCGATACCATCTCACTTAGGTATGCAAAATTTTTAACCCACCCCTTCTGCCGTATCCAGTCATTTTGTGGAGGAGGATCAGGTACGATTCTGGGAGAACCCCCCCCGTGCATTAGAAACTCGTAATCTTCTCTATGTTCATTTCCCCATAGAGCTATAAAGAACCCCGGAAATTGTCCTGAAAATCTAAAGTCACTCGAATTAGCTATCTTTAATAATTTGAAAGTAGCTAATAAATAATTAGTTCTTATTACGTTGTGCCAACTACTGTGAAAATGCGTGCATATATTCAGTAGTCTTTCTTGAGCGGTACTTCCTGTGACATCTTCTGGATAGTCTGAGTATAAATTTATGCCTCGACCTGAAAAGTTTCCCGCCCTGTAGGAAATTATATTTCCTCTTGAGCAGCAATAATCTGGATTGTTTTCTAAAAATTCTATGGATTTATATACCCCCTCCATAACGATCTGGTCATCATTATCTGCCATCATAGCATAGGGAGTCCTTACTCTTTTTGTAACATCTTCTAGCTTGTTATGGAATTCTGTCAGAGTCTCATCGTAAGGATATCTTATATACTCATAAGAAATATTTGGATAGTTGTCATAATTCTCAAGAGTTGTTTGTATATCTGAATCCCGTCCTCCATCTGCAATAAGTATTTTGAATGGGCATGATATTCCATTTAGATATGACATAACCAAACTAGTGTATTTGGATCTATCTTTTAGAATTAAGATTATTGTTAGTAAATTATTCATTCGTTGGCTGCGACAATAGTGATGGTTGTCAGTAATTCTTTTATCTCTGTTTTGGATAAGAAATCAAAATAGTCACACGTGTCAAACGGAGGGCGCATATTTTTTTTGATTAAAGTGAATGGTACAGATTTCTCTAGGCGGGAAGAATATTCTTCGCAGTAATCCTGCCCCTGAGCGAAATTGGTGAGTAGTAGGTGCTTACAAAAATCTAAACTGTCTTGCACATCACCACCAGTAATACTAGTTAAATACTCAGCAAGAGGATAGATATTGCTGTCGGTTACCATATCGACGGCTGGCGTGTTATAGTTGTGTTCTTGTTGTACGTGGGGAAAATGCATAACGGTGGGGGTTCGTTTGTCTCTTATTTGGTAATTAATTGGAAGAGTATGATTTTCTCCAAATAGTTTAACTAAGAACGCAAACACTCTATCCATAAGCTTTATATCTGCAATTTGTTTGTGCTCATAAAAAAATCTGATTATGTCTTGATAAACCTCTGTTTTCATAACAGAGTGACTTAATGGAAGAAATAGTCCTCCTACAAAAGTATCCTTCAGGGCTTGCTTTGTACCCCAGTTAGAAAATTTGTTCTCTTCAGTAAGTTTTATATTAGCGTGGGTTTTTCGTGGACAGCGGGTTGTGATGAGCGGGTAAGCCCCACGTATCATACAATAGGTAACGCCCGCACAAGAAACACAGCCTTCACTCTCTTCCATATGCTGAATGCATTTTGGAATAGCAGAAAGGAATACTAAGTCGTCGTCTGAATTATCAAGAACATACTTAGTATCAACCATGTTGAATATAATGTGCCATTTTTCAATCCAGTGCATTGGTCCAACATATATATACTCAAAATCGTTTGGAACTTTCATGTTTGACGGAAGTTTCTGAAGAGAAGAGTCCGCTACTATTTTTCTACACTCAAGATCTTTGTAGTACGAAAATATTTTATGCAGATTTTCATGCCTGTCTCTTACTGTTATTACTATCGTTAGGTCCATATTAATCCCTAAAAATATAGCCGTCTGGATGGCAGGAAAATAAGAGTTTGTTTCTGATTTCTTCGTCTACGTGGAAGTCGGCGTTTTCTTTTAAGAACTTTTTTAGCGCGGTTCTCGGGTTATTTCCCGGTCCCCACTCTCTTTTCCTGTGGGTCTGTTGTGGTAGATCCTCAACGATAGTGTCAGCGCAAATTATATAATAGTCACTCCCAACGAGATCCTTATATGCCTCTAGCTCTTGCAATACGTGTTCTTCGGTATGATATGAATCAAGTATTACTATACATCTATCTGAATAATTGACGGCCTCGTGAACGTCTTTAATTATGGATTCTTCTGTGGACTGACCTCTTATCAAGTGTATGTCAGACATTGTAGGTTTGTTAGATAGTCTCTCAACCAAGTCGTCCGGTATATAAATATCAACCCCCACCACTTTGCTTCCACCCAGCATCCCTAACAGGGAAGCATAAAATAACGTGGAGCCACCCCAAGCCACCCCAATCTCAATAATATAGTCTGGTCTGGTCTTGAATACGATTTCTTGGATGGCGAACATGTCTTGAGGAAGCTGTAAAACAGGCTCTCCAAACCAATTAGTTTGATGAATCCAATGATTTTTATCTGCTTCAGTCAAAACGCTTAAAGCATCTTTCTGTAACTTCTTGTTTGCAAAAAGGGCTTCAGCCTCCTCTAGACGGAGTTCTTCAAATTCTTTTCTGGTCAGCATTTGTATCTTCCAAAATAATCTGGGCCGTCTTTAAGTCGATCCGATTGTCTATGTCTATTGACCTCTCTCTAGGCATGAAGTATCCCTTCACCCTCCCCTTGTAAAAGTTTCTATTCTCAGTAAACGCGCCAGACCAAGATCCGTATACAGCCCCATTCGGCCTATAAACAATTGGGTGGTCTTGTGATCTGTGATTATTGTTCTGCCAAGGGTTGGAGTCATGCCAGTCAAAAATTATATCTTCCCCATCTTTCGTTAGACCTAGTGTTGGCGGAAACTCATAGTCAGTGATGCTGATTACGCTGTCAACATCTCCTGTTAGCAGTTTTTGGGCATTGATAACATCTTTTTCCATTCTCAAAGGACATGTTGGGAGACACAGCCAAATTTGATCTACATCCGCTATATCATGATAATAATTAACAGTGTCTATTACTTTAGACGTGTTGGTTGCAAGCTCTTCTGGCCTAGCACTAGCATCAACTCTAGGATATCTTCGTGACACCATTTCTAACATTATATTACAATCAGATGTGAAGATAATCTGTTCAAAAAGTCCATCAATTATATCTAGCGTATGAAATATGAGAGGCTTGTCATCAAGTAGAGATATATTCTTCTTTGGGAATCTGGTAGAGCCTCCTCTGGCTGGGACTATACAAAGCCTGTTCATGATTAGCACCAAATATGGGGAATAAAGTCTGGTTGTTCCAATGGTTTTTGTAAAACCATGAGTGCATTTCTTATTTCATCATTTTGCATTACATCTTTAATGTTAACAATAAAATTGCTGTGATAGAATGCTGTCATGTATTCGCATTTTCTGAAAAAGTGATCGTCTCGTTCGCATTCTTGTATATTAACAAAGGATTGAACACATTTGAATGTTCTGCTTTTTTCTACATAAGTATCGTTCTGTGTTTCATCTATCAGATACGGTTCATGTGCTATAACAAAACCTCCCGGTTTTAAACATTTGTATAGTTCTCTCATGGTCATGAGCAAGTTGCTGGAATGATGTAGGCTACCCAGAGAAATAACAAAATCGTAATAGTTTTCGTATGCGATTTTATTGAAACTACCTAAAACTAGCTCATATTTATCTTCAGAAATATTGTTCTTTTCAAAATTTCTTCTTATCAGTTTGTCAACTGCTGCTTCATTGCATTCTAATGCGTAAACTTTTTCAATATCTCTGGTTTGACAAATGTGGACTGAGCTATATCCATTGCCGCATCCTATATCAAGAACAGTTCCTGAGATAAGCCTTCCGGCAATACCTTCGCCTTGACTTATATAGTCCAGCCTATCCTGCCTTAAGTCAAGACCGGAATCCCCCCCCTTGTATTTCGCAAGGTGAATTTGTTCGTGTAGAATTCTTTCACCATCTCTTAGAAGGTCATCTTCTTGTGGCGTCCAATCAAGATATTCTTTTCTATTCATTAATTACATTCCAATAAAGTTTTTTAATCTTACTACTACCAGCTTCCACAAAAATAAATGGAATAAATGCGTGAACAAAACAAAGCGCGCCGCCCAAGATCAGGTTTGACGACAGCCACATGGCTCTTTTAAAGTGCGATAAATACGATATGTTATTTTTTTTAAGATGACTTAAGTCTATGTGTTGCATTTTGAGCCTCTCAGATCTTTATTATAATCCCATCTTTTTAACACGATCAAATAGAACATCAAACGGCTTAGACGATATCTCATACCTACGAATAGTATAAATTAGTTTGCGTTTCATTTCGTCAACATACAAATCGTGCATGGCTTCTATTTCTATATCGCTTAATTGTTTTACGGCATTATACGAATCCAGAAATACTTTCTGTTGCGCAACACTATTGGTTAATCTATAAAGAGGGATAGCTACATCTCGCGCCGTTTCAGACACTCTCATTATATCAAAATCAATCAGACCTACCATGCGATTATTTTCAAAAATTAGATTGCCCACTGTATAATCAAAATGACCGATTTGTCGTGGTAGGTCAATGGAAAGCTCCGGGGATTGCTCTATCAATTTAATCACAAATTTAACGTCTTCATTATAATGTTTAAGCCCTGACAGATCATATGGATATACACTACCGCATATGTCTCTAACTTGCTGCTCCAATTCGATTTCTTTTTCAAAACACAAATGAAATAAGGCTAGTGTTTGCGCAGCCTGCGCCAAAGAACGTTCTTTAAAGTCGTAAGGATGTCCTCGCAAATAAGAAGACACGGAATATGTTCTATGGTTTTGTGCAAGAAGCAATTCTCCATTTTTTGTTCTTATTATTTTGGGTACTGGCAATTTTTTCTCATACGCTTTGCTCATACATAAATTGATTATCTTTTGCTTCTTGCCAGAATTGATGTCTGTTATTTTGAGAACGTACTCTTCATTTATAACATAAATATCGCTGTATAAAGCTTTTATTTTTTCGATACTGCGAACATTAATATCCCAATTGTCTTCAATTATGACAGTTTCAATCATACTGTTCACAAATAAACCTGAGTTTTGCGATTTTTGGTTGCAACATCTTTTGTTGATGTTCTGATATTGGCGTCATGGGGGGTCTCTCGTCCAAGCCCATGATGCCCAAATTAAATAGGCAATATTTTGATGCCGCATGCCACCCCAGCTTTTTACACGCATGCAGCAAATCAGACATTTGCGTCACCATAGACGCAGCTTGGTCAATATCATTATCCACAATTCGTTTATAAACTTCTTGACCGAGACGAGGAAAAATGCTTTCGACACCAGTAAAAAATCCAGTGGCTCCATGAACACGAGCTTCTAAAAACGTTTCACTTGCGGCCACGGCAACAATAATATTTGTAGATTGCCCAAGCGCTTTCCATATTTCATATGAATGCTCTTTATCTCCAGAGGCTTCTTTAAATCCAATCACACGCGGCATCGAACATATTTGCTTTAAGTCATCAATTTCATACCTGTGCGTTTTACCAAACGTGGTTTCAATTTCGCTTCTTGTGGGGGTCACGTGCAACATAATATCAACATCCGTGTTGCATATGATTTCCTGAAAATAATCCAACAATGATTCAGTGCCTTGATATCTCCAAGGATATTCACAAATCACAATCTTAGCGCCGTCTTTTTGTGCTTGTTGTGCTACTTCAACATGCGACTGTGTACTACCACTAATAGGCGTAGAGGCGATAGGCGTACCACCAGCAGCCGACACTGTTTTAACAGTTATTCTATTGACTGCCATGATTTCCTCAAAAGATAATTGAGCAAACCTGCTAGTAGCCGATGCCACCATCACATTTTCACCACCCCCTTGAATAATATACGTTATGTATGACTCAAGTGCTTCAACATCAATCTGCTTATTTGCAGTGAATGGTAAAATAATCGGATATACGGGACCAGTAATCATTTTAATATCGCCTCTATTTTCCTTAGAGCCACCCAAAAATCACAACCCAAATTCTTGTGTCCCTGCCAAATCTCAGGGATGAAAGATATGTCTTCATCGACTTGTTTTAATAACCTAGTAAAATCAATCTGCCCCTCACCAATCTGCAACCCTTCGTCGTCTGACCCAAACGCATCAGATAGATGCATATGTCCAACGTGGTGTTTAATTGTGTTGATAAAATCTACATAGTTTATCTTATAATAATTAGAAGCAAGTTGTGAATGTGAAGTATCCAAACAAATCTTGTGATCATATTTAGCACAAAACCAATCGATCTCGTCTGGCAAAATAAACAAATTTAAGTGTAACTGTCCACCAAAATACCATGGAAAGGGCGGTAGTGTTTGCAATAAAAATTCAACATCCGGTTCTTTTAATTCATGTAGAGAATCTGCTAGTATAGTATAACCGATCTCTTTTTCCGCTTTGGTCATCCACCTAGTTCTCGTCGTCCCCCCAATGCTAACCACAATACGAATTTTATCACAATCAAAAAACGGTTTGATTTGTTTGGATATTGATATGACCTTCCGCATGTGCTCAATCGATTCGGCCCTATAAGAATTGTCACTGGAAGCTAAATCGATTAGATGATCATTTTCAAAAAGATCTGGTGCATGTATAGTTATTTGAGTATTATGATGTCGACCAAAAATTTGCGAAGGATCTAATTCTAAATCTTTATAGCTTAAATGAAATTCTAATAATTTTGGATTACTATTTTTCAAAAAAAACTCATAATCATGAAATCGCACAGGCAAACCCCATGTTCTACCAATATCAAAATGTTGGGGTAGCTCTAATTCATGAGCATCACATTTGTGAAAAAAGTCTCCTTGTTTAATATGTCTTCTTGCAATTTTACCCAAGATCTCATTGAGGTCTATTGGTTGCAAACCCCCACCCGGACTTTTAATATCTATACAGTCTTTGGTAATCGTTTCTCCATAAACCATATCTTTTTTGGCTATTAAACTCTTAGCTAAACTGTCTTTATTAATCAACTCTCCTTGAGTAACTTTTCTTTTCTTACCAGACCCAAGAGCCTGTTCAACATTACGAATACAACGAACCATCTCAGTAAATTCGTTAGGCAGTAAACTAACTTTATGATCATTGCCTTCTTGATTTTTATCGAGCGTAATATGTTTCTCGATTACTGCTGCGCCCAAGGCCGCAGCAGCTATTGGAATTTCAATCCCATCCTCGTGACCTGAATAGCCCACTTCTTTATTAGAGATTACTTTTAAACGTTCAAGATAGTTGAGTTGAACATCCTTGTGTGGAGTTGGGTATGTCGAATTGCAGTGCAGGAGCATGTAATCTGCCGACAGATTATCCAATAACCGGCAAGCCTTTATTATTTCCCCTTCTGTTGACATGCCTGTGGAACAAAACATCTTTTTATTTGTTTGAGCGACACATGATAACAGATCGCTATTTGTTAAATCTGCTGATGATGTTTTATAAGCCGACATCCCATAAGATTCTAGTACTGATACACTGAACTTGTCCCATGGTGTACACAAGGGTTCTATGTCTTTGCTTTTAGCATAATCAAAAAGTTCTATTAATTGACTAAAGGTTAAGTCATATTTATGCAACAGATCCAAAGTATATTGCGTGCCCAGACTTTCATTATAGTAATTATTGGGATTTCTATATAACGATTCCAAATGGCGCATTTGGAATTTTACGTAATCGGCGCCACAACAAGCAACTTTATCTATTAAGTCTCTAGCTGTTTCCATATTGCCATTATGATTTAAACCAATTTCGGCAATAATGATTATGTGGGTAGGGTGGTTCAAAATTACACCTGTATTATTTATTCTCTGTGTTCCAGTTTTCGTTAAAGTAACCCACATCCAACCTATGCTCATCGTCTGGGTTATATTTTTCAGATAAGTAGTACAGCATGATGGACCCCGGTTCTAGGGCCTTGTATCCATGATAAATTCCGGGGTGGATAGTTATCATTCTTGGAACTTTGTCCGAAAGATATTCCCAGCTTACATCATATTTTTTTCCATTTTCGTTTCCGTTTGGTTCCGCTAGACCGACCTTGAAGGATCCTTTGACGCAGAACCAATAGTCGGTCTGTATCTCGTGCTTATGCCAAGCAACAACATGGTTCGTAGAGTTTACGTGCGAAATATTTATTTGAC
>Ga0209089_10001994_pt1 | contig 18354 bp, 16 predicted proteins | sample ArcticOcean_MG_C_FD_187431 | JGI IMG/M metagenome (GOLD analysis project Ga0209089, IMG submission 187431) | Marine microbial communities from western Arctic Ocean - ArcticOcean_MG_CB2_150 (SPAdes) (version 2) | ecosystem: Environmental > Aquatic > Marine > Oceanic | place: Arctic Ocean: Canada... | reverse complement strand
TGTAGATAAACTATCTCTATTATTTATTGCAAAAAAGAATAATCCATCTTTTTTAAGTGATTTTCCAAGATTTTCAACCATTGCTTTTGGATTTAAAACATGATCAATGTAATCCCAACATGTTATTAGATCAACTTCATCAAATTGTATTGTTTCAAGATTATCATTTAAAACGGTATGACCTTTAGCCACACATCCTTTTCTTAATGCATCATGAAATTCATGTCCAGTAATTGAATAATTTTTTAATTTACACCAGTCTAAAAAAACTCCAGCATTACTTCCAAAATCAAATATTTTATTGATTTTTGTATGTTTTTTTAATTCTTCAAATACAATTTCATATTTTTTTTTATCATGATCACTAACAACGGGATCCTCCTTGTAATCTCCATAATTGTCTCCTTCCTTTCCAACTACAAGAAATTTAATTTTTTCATGATCAAGTATCTGTAAAGTAAAAATTAAATCACATTCATTACATAATGCATGATCAAACCCATGTTTAGTAAATAGAAAATCAAAATTTTGGGAATTACAAAGAGGGCATTTAAATCTATTTATAATAAGTTCATTTTTGGCTTTGCCTGTAAAACGATCTATGTATTTTGATGGTTCCATATTTTCAATTTGAGATTGAAGAGCATAATTATTAATTTTTGAAATCATTTCTTTACAGGTTAATGAACTGGATAAAGAATAGATTTCATCAAGTTTAGAAATCTGCATATCTAAAAATTAAATTACTTGTATATATATGACTAAGTAAAAAAATCAAAATAATTAAAACCGTCAAATCTAAATTCATCTAAAATTATGTTCTACTAAGAATGAAAATAGTAGCAATAATTTTAGCAAGGGGAGGTTCAAAAGGAATTCCAAAAAAAAATATAAAAAATTTTTGTGGTAAACCGCTTGTAACCTGGTCTATAAAACAAGCAAAAAATTCAAAATATATTTCATCAGTATGGGTAAGCTCAGATAGTGATGGAATTTTAAAAATTGCTAAAAAAGAAAATGTTGGAATTATTAAAAGACCAAAAAAAATATCCTCAGACAAATCATCATCTGAAATTGGATGGATTCATGCTATTAATGAAATAGAAAAAAATGAAAAAATAGATTTAGTGATTGGTTTACAACCAACATCACCAATTAGAGAAGCTAAGGATTTAGATAAAGCAATTGAAAAATTTAAGAAAAATAATGCAGATTCTATGTTTTCATGTTCCAAATTAGATGACTTTTTCTTATGGAAAAAGAATGTTAAAAAATATTCGAGTTTAAATTATGATTATAAAAATCGTAAAAGAAGACAGGAAATTAAAGAACAATATTTAGAAAATGGATCTTTCTATATATTCAAACCAGAAATTATAAAAAAAATGAAAAATAGATTAGGAGGTAAAATAGAAATAATAGAACAAGAATTTTGGAAATCTTTTGAAATTGATTCGGTAAAAAGTTTAAAATTTTGTGAAATACTAATGAAAAATTATTTGTTAAAAAAATAACTATGGCTAATTACTACTCTAAGTTTTTAAAATAGAGTTTAATTAAGAAATTACTTGAACGGTATAAAATTAAATGTTGGTCCAAGTCCTATTTGGAAAAAAGATGGATGGGTAACATTAGATCATAAACCTAGTCGTGTTGATCAAAAAGCAATACTAGGAGATGCAGATGAAATTCCTTTAGAAAATGCAGTATGTGATACAGTTTTTTGTAGTCATGTTATTGAGCACATTCCTAATTATAAATTTGAAAAAATTCTTTTAGAATTTAATAGAGTATTAAAAAAAGAGGGAATATTACGAATTTTGTCGCCAGATTTATTTTTATTAGCAAAAGCATATGTTGAAAAAGATGAAATATTTTATAAAAAATTATTAGAAGAAGATGAAAATTTGAGAAGAGATCTTGGCTATGGTGGCACATTTATGAATTGTGTCGTATCTCCAGGTCAAGATACAGTGATTTTTAACAATTCACTTACTGAATTTATTGGAGGATTAGGACATGTTTACTTGTATGATTTTGAAATGCTAAAGATTCTTCTAGAAAGATATGGATTTTATGACATTAAACAACAAAAAATGAGTGAATCAGAATTACCAGATTATGAAGAACCATTACATGTTGAAGGAATGGAGTCAAAATGGCAAGATCTAAATAAAAAATTTTTTGATAAGCATGGATTGATTAATCAATACAATCCTGAGAAAAAAATGTATGAAACAAACTTTGTATTAACTGGTTTTGATAGGGATCCATCTACATCATTAATAGTTGAAGCTAAAAAAGAAAAAGATGTTGATTCAATACAAATTAAAGATTTGAGAAACTATAATTACAGTAAATCAATTTTGGGTAATGAAAAATTCCAGAAAAAATATGAAAATATGAAACAAATGGTTAATCTAATAGACAAGGAAGAAGAATAATTTTGGAAAAGGGTAGACAAGTATACTTTAACGGGAATTTTGTCCATGAAAGTGAAGCTAAAATTTCAATTTTTGATTCTGCATTAATGTTTGGAGATATGGTTTTTGAAATGACACGTTCATTTAATAAAAAACAGTTTAAACTTAAAGAACACATTGACAGATTATATTGTTCCATAAACCATGTTAAAATTCCAATTAACATATCAAAAATTGAAATGGAAGAAATTTGTTATAAGACAATTGAAAAAAATGAATTAGTTTTTTCAGAAACTGATGAACATAGATTAATGATTAATGTAAGTAGAGGTCCTCTGTCCATATATAGTGAAATTTTTGATCATAAATTAGAACCTACAGTAATGGTAGCAGATTTTCCATTAAAATGGACTGTACAAGGAATGGGAAAATTATTTGATACAGGAATTAATGCGGTAATTCCTAAACAAAGAGCTATTCCAGAAGAATTACTTGATCCTAAAGTTAAAAATCGTAGTAGATTACATTACATGATGGCAAATATTCAAACAGCTGAATTTGCAGGAGAGAATAACTGGCCATTATTATTAGATCCAGATAATTTTGTTGCAGAGGGGAGTGGAGATAATTTTTTTATTATCAAAAATAATGAATTGTATACTCCTGAACCAAGAAACATACTAGTGGGTATAAGTAGAAACTATATTTTTGAATTGGCCAAAAAAATAGGAATAGTTTTTCATGAAACAAACTTAGAAGTTAAAGATGTTGAAAATGCAGACGAAGCGTTTATGACTGCTACACCATTTTGTATGTTACCTGTTACAAGTATTCATAAAAAAAATATTGGTAATGGAAAACGTGGACCTATTTTTAATAAATTATTAAAAGAATGGAATTATAGTGTAGGAATAGATATTGAAAAACAGATTAAAAATTTTAATAAAGAATTAGAAAACAATAAAATCTCAGGCCCTTCACCATATCAATTTAAAACAAATTCAGATGTGACATGATATGGAATTAGAATTAAAAAATAAAGTTGCCTTAATTACCGGATCAAGTAAGGGAATTGGAAAAGCAATTGCTAATTCATTAAAAGAAGAAGACTGTAAAATAATTTTAAATGGAAGAACAAATTCTACATTAAAAAAAACAGCTAAATCCATGGGAGAAAATGTCGATTATTTTGTTGCTGATGTTACTAACAAGAAATCATGTATAAAATTACATGATCATATTTTAAAAAAATATGGGAAATTAGATATTCTTGTTTGTAATGTAGGAGATGGAATATCAATATCCTTAGGTAATGAAACTGAAAAAGATTGGGGAAAAATGCTTGGAATTAATTTAATTAGTACAACAAATATAATTCAGACATTTAAAAAACTACTCACAAAAAGTAATGGAACGATAACATGTATTTCATCAATTGCAGGAATTGAGACGATTGATGCACCTATTGCATATGCTACAGCAAAATCTGCACTCAATACATATGTAAAACAAATGTCTAGACCGTTAGCTAAAGAAAAAATAAGAATTAATGCTGTTGTGCCTGGAAACATAATGTTTGAAAATTCTGTTTGGGATAAAAAACTAAAGAAAAATCCAAAAAAAGTAAAAAATTTTATCAAAAACCACGTTCCATTGAAGAGATTTGGTAAACCCGAAGAAATTGGTAATATTGTCTCATTTCTATCATCTAACAAATCCTCTTTTATTACAGGATCAATCTTTATCGTAGATGGTGGACAAACCAGATCTTTTTAATTTATGAATTAATTACATTGTTTATAATTTCATCAACTTGTACATTTGGAAAATTATAATTATCGAGTAAGAATTTTTTTTGTTCATCATGTAAAGTATTTTGAAGTGTTTCATCATTTAAAATTTTTTCAATGTTAATTTTTAAATTTTTTAATTCACTTAAAATTAAAATATTTTTTGCAATTTGAGGATCCATCCAACTACTACCATCAAAAGTTATTGCAATAACCATTTTTCCTAAAGCAATTGCATCTATAATAGTTGAAGATTCAACTGAAATAAGGAGATCTGATAGTTGTATTAATTCTAAAATATTTTCAGTTTTAATAAAAAAGTTTTTTGCATCATATTTTTTAATAATTTCTTCATAAACATATGTAGGCTCTTTTACAGGGTGAGGTTTTAAAATTATAATATAATTTGGATCATTTGAATACAAATTTAACAATTCCTCAAGAACATATTCATCATATGCTCTTTTTTCATCAGAAATGTATCCCCGTTGTAGTTTTGAAGTTGTAAACAAAATAATTTTTGTTTCAGTTGGAAAATTAAATTTAATTCTTAAAGTATTTTGATCTTTCTTTATCTTTTTCATATCATAGAATTCAGGATTTCCAATTACTGAAATTTTATTTTTAGGATATCCTTTATTTATTAAAAAATTCTTCGAGGAATTTCCCCATACCAACATATGAGTAGGGATAGGCATACCAAATGGAGTTTTTTCAGATTGTAGATATGTATGAGCATAATCATTGTGTCCTAAAGAATCAAATGCACCGTGTTGAATACCTATAGTTTTAATCCCTAATTTTTTACATGCTATGATTAAAGCTAGGGCGTAGGAGCCTTTTTCATATGGAATTAGAATTGCCTTAGGTTTAGATATTTGAAGTGTTTTCTCAAATTGTTCAATCATATCAATTAGAAATGGTAGATAATATGAAGTAGAAATTTTTTTGAAATCTGATTCTATACGACTCCAAAAATTTATTCCCTCATATGTAAATAAATCCTGAAAATCTTTATTTAAAATTAATTTTTTATAGAATGAAATAAAAAAATCTGATTTATTTTTTTTAGGAAGATTATTCAATAATCCCTCTAAAGGAATCCAAAGTAGTGATTCATCTAATCGTTGTTCCAAAATTTCTGTATCACCAACAAAAGAATAATCAACATCAATTCCAACCAAATCAATATTTTTTATATGAGGAAGCAAAGGATCAATTAAAAATTCACGAGTTATTTCAAAATTTTTTTCAAAATCAAAATATTTTCTTCTATAAACATTTGCTGAAAAAATAAGTAACTTATTTTTAAATGTGGGAAGTTTATTAGATTTTATTTTAAAAAGATTTAAACGCTTATTAAATTTTTTTTGTAAAGTATTTGAATAATGCTTTTCACGAAGTCTAATTTTTAATTTATTCTTTGTAGAGTATTTTAGAAAAGAAGATTTTGAATAAGAAAATTGGATTTTATTATTTTCACAAATTTGTTTAACTAAATAAAATTTTTCAAAATTACCTATGATTTTAACAGAAGTAGGCTTATTTTTTTTTAAAAATAAATCAAATTTATTAATAAAATTTATAGAATCAATAATAGAATAAGATAAACTTGGTAAAATTAACCACCATAAAGAATTATTTTGATATGAAAATAACTCAGGTACAATTTTTCCTAAACATTTCTGATAACTAAGATTATCTAAAAAAGGCATTGATTCTTTAAAATACGATATTCCATATGGTAAAGACAGATTTGCATCATTTAGATATAAAATATCATCATGTTTTTCATTTAATTTTGAACCATAGAATAATTTCATATCAATTTTTCTAAAAAAGACATATCTAATCTTTTCTTATTTTTAGCCAAAAAAGTGTAGACAAATTTCAATTTTCAAGTGAATTTTTGTTTCAATTTATTACTTATTTTTTTAGGATCTTGTAATATCTTAAATAATCCATAATTTGATTTCTTTAAAACTTTAGTTAAAATTAGATAATCATCTTTTTTTCCTGACCATTTACTTTTAAAAAATTCTATTCTTTTTTCTTTATCATTTGGAATCGGATTTACTCCACCCATATCATATGTTTTAAATTTATTGTCAATTCCCCACTGAATTGCTTTCCAAGTTAAAAAAGTTCCAGAAATAGGTATGTCATTGGATGTAACAACACCATGTTGTATCATATTCCCATTAAATGTAGAACATAATATACCTGAAACAATTTTCCCCTTAAATTTAGCTACAAAAAGATGCTCTAATTGATTTGTATGTAGTAATTTCCAATGTTGATCAAAAAAATCAGGATAGTTTTTTAATCCAATATTTCCAGTAGAGTTTAATTTCAATTTAACATAATCAATAAAATCTGATTTTTCTTTTACAATAATAAATTCTAAATCTGATTTTTCTGATTTTCTAATATCATATCGGGTTTTTTTATCTAATGAATTGAACAATTCATCTTTATTTTTTAATTTAGTAATGTAAGTTGACCAGGGAATCTTATCTAAATCTACATTTTTAAATGGAAATTGAGAAATATTAGAATTTGTTGGAGATGTACCACGGATATTTGAAACATTATTTAAAATACAGATTTTTTCAATGGCTAGAAAAATTTGTTCAGAAACTTCTGCCATTAAATCATCATTATGAATAATTGGTCCTCGTTCCCATTCTAAAGATAATCCTAAATTCATTTTTCTGCCAACAAATTTTCCCAGATTTGAATCCCTCCAATTGTAATTTTTATGTAATAATGTAGCTAATTGTCCAACAATTATTCCAGATTCATCTTTAATGGTGATGAAAAATGGTGTTGATTGAAAACTAGTCTCGTATAGCTCACACCATTGAGAAGTTTGAAATGATGTAGAATACGAACATTGTAAAAGATTTTCATTCCATTCAGGTTCAGATGTATTTTTAATTTCAGTAGATAAAGTCAACTAATAACGTAAGAAGGTTCTTTTATTTATTTTATAAATAATTTGTCTACATTTTAATTAATTTTAGAATTCTATAAATTAAACATAATAGAAATTAGTTTATTATGAAAATATGTATTTTCCCAAATGATCCAATTATAGCATATTATGAAAAAGGAGAAATTAAGGAGAGATATTTTAATCCAGAAAATATATTTGATGAAGTACACATAATTTCATTTTCTGAGAAAGAGATTGAAGAATCTAAAGTACAAAAAATTGTTGGAAATGCAAAATTAGTTATTCATACTGTTGGTAAAATTAATATAAAAAATAGAAAAAAAGAAATTTCAAAAATTGTCAATATTGTAAAACAAATTTGTCCAGATGTAATCAGAACTTATAATCCATTTGTAGAAGGATGGTGCGCATCTTTTGTAGCAAAAAAACTTGACATTCCATGCTTTGTCTCATTACATACTCAATATGATCACAATCGACAAATAATTAAAAAGAAAAATTTAAAAAAATATTTAGTTTTAAAATATACAGAGAAATTCATTGAACCATATGTTTTACAAAATGCGGATAAAATTACAATTGTTTATAAAATTATTGAGCCATATGTTTTAAAACATACAACAACTAAACCAGAATTACTATATAATAAAATTGATTGTAAAAAATTTTTTGATGCAAAAAGAATTGATGAACTACCTAAACCATTAATTCTTTCTGTAGGAAATTTAATTGAAGGTAAAAATCATAAATTATTAATTCAAGCCATGAAAAAAATTGATGCTAATTTATTGATTATTGGAAATGGTGAATTATATGATAAATTAACAGATCAAATTAAATCAAATTCATTAGAAAATAAAATTAGAATTATTAAATCAGTTCCAAATCATATTATTTCTAAATATTATAAATCAGCAGATATTTTTGCCTTACTTTATGATGTAAAACAAGAAGGATTACCCATGCCAGTAATGGAAGCCATGGCTGCTGGTACACCTGTTGTTATACCAAAATCACCAGATTCAGAAGAATTAGTTGATGCAATACAATTTTCGGAATGTAATGTTGATTCATTTTGTCAGAAAATTAATCAATTGTTTCAAGATAATAAATTAAGACAACAATTGTCATCAAAAGGATTAGAATTAGTTCAAAAATTTGATTTAAAAAAAATTGAGAAGCGTGAAGCAAAAATTTACATGGAATTAGTTCAAAAATGAAACAACTAGAAATACAAATAGTTAAAAATCAATTTCAATTTGGAGTAAAAGGATAGAAAAATGCAAAGATTACTTGATAAAATACAATCTAAATCGTGTATCATAGAAATTTTTGGTTTAGGATATGTAGGATTTCCCCTTGCGGTAAAGCTATCATCTGTAGGATTTAAAGTAGTAGGAATTGATGTAAATACTGAAAGAATAGTAAGATTAGAAAAAAATGAATTACAAGATTCGGAAGAACCTCTGAAAGAAAAGTATTTGGAGTGTAGAAAAGAAAATTTAATTTTATCTGAGCAACCTGAGAAAAATGAGTTAGAAAAAATTGGAATAATATGTGTACCTACTCCAATTCCAAATCAAAATACTACTTCAGATATTTATGTTATAAAAGCTGCTGAAAGTTTTTTAAATAATGCAAAAAAAGGGGATTGTTTAATTTTAGAAAGTAGTGTTGAAGTTGGTACAACAGAAAAAGTACAAAAATTAATTGAAGATAAAGGATTTAGTATTGGAATTAATTTTGGATTATCATTTTGTCCTGAACGAATTGATCCATCCAATAAAGAATGGGGAATAGAAAATATTCCCAGAATCATATATTCATCAGATGATTTGACTTTTAAAATTTCTAAGGAAATTTATAATAATGTAAATGGTGGAAATTTAATTAGAGTCGAGCATCCAAAAATTGCTGAAGTAGTAAAATCATTTGAAAATGCATTTAGATTAGTGAATATATCTTTAGTGAATGAATTAGCTATTTTATGTGATAATTTAGGAATAAATGTAAAAAGTGTTATAGATGCTGCAGCAACTAAACCATTTGGTTTTCTACCACACTACCCTGGAGCAGGAGCAGGCGGACATTGTATTCCTAAAGATCCTAGATTTTTGTTAGAATCAGCAAAAAAATTTCAGGGAAACTTTGCCACAATTGAAAATGCATTAAATATTAACAAAAAAATGCCAAAATATATTTCGAATTCTATTAAAAACTCAATTAACAAATTAGCGTTAAAAAAATCAATTTTGGTAGTAGGATTAAGTTATAAATCAAATGTTGAAGATATGAGAGATTCTGCAAGTTTCAAAATTATTAATGAATTGGTTTCTTTGGGTTTTGAAGTTTTTGGGTACGATCCATTTTTCAAAGCAGAAATTATTAAAAAATATCTAATAGAAAATAACCTAAGTGAAATAAATTTTAAATTACTAAATAATTTAAATAATGAAATTTTAGAAAAAATTAGTTGTATATGTATAGTTCAACATCACGATGTAACTTTTGAAGAATTAAATGAAATTTATAAAAAATCTAAAGTTCCTTTGATCTATGATTGTCAAAATAAAATTAAAAAAGATCCTAATTCAAAAACAATTTTAGATTCTTTAGGAAGTTAGATATTTTTAAAAACTAATACAGAAAATTAATTTGTTCTTCAAAAGTAATCTCATCGTAGTTTTCATACCAATAAATAGATTGCAAAGCAAACATTGAAGTCCAAGAATTAATACGTAATCTTTTTTTCCATCCAAATAACGATTTATAAAATTCTTCATAAAATCCTCCATTAATTTTTTGAGAAGAATGTGATGCTTGAAGAGTAATTAAAAAATTATATAAATTATTGATTTTAGATTTGAATTGTATTTCTAATTCTAATTTATCAATTAAAATTAAAATACGAATTAATTGTGCAATTGGATATGCAGATTTAGAATTATATTTTGAATTATGCCACAAATTAATACTACCATCTTCCAAAATTTGATTCATGCACCAATCTAAAGCTTTAAGAATATTCTTAAGATAAATTTCATTTTTAGTTATATGATATCCGTAAACTAAGCCTTCTAATGCATAACACATAGTATGTAAATTAACAATATTTGATGTTTCATGTAACCTAATAGAACCATCTGAATTTTGAAAATCAGATATTTTATTACATATTCGATTTCCAATTTGTAGAAAAGTATCATCATTCAAATATTTGTATATTTGAAAAAATGGAATTGCTACTTTAATATGTAAACAACCTTTTTGTTTATACCATACTTCATTACTTTCATTAAGTAAATTGGTTTTAACATCCTTGTATGGCATCAAGGATCCGTCAGATTGAAGATATTGATCAGACAAATTATCTAAGATTTTTTTTGCAAAATTTAGATAATACGAATTTTTACTCATTTCATAATAATCTAGTAATCCCTTTGCACAAATAGCTAAATCAAAAGAATATGACAGGTTAGAGATAGGTTTTTCTGATTTTATACCTTGAATTATAGATCCATGTTTTTCATAAATTCCTATCAACCAATCAGATGAATATTTAGCATATTGAGAATATTTTATGTCATTTTCAAGAGAATTAAGAAATTTCATTGTACTAATAAAATATCCAGTAATTTCAGGATATAGAAAACTAAATTCATCAGATTTTTCATCAAAATATGAATGAACCCCACCAAAATTTTTTTTATCTGTTTGAGAAATAAAAATCCCTGATGACAATAACCAATTTTTTAAATCTTGAAATGAATTAGTCAATTTAGCATAACATTTTAGTGCTCCTTTAAAAGGATAAACACAGTGAAGATCCTATACATGGTTTTCCATTTTCCGCCAATTAGTGGAGGTGGTGTTGTAGTAATTGTTGAATTAGCTAATAAATTAGCCCAACTTGGTCATGATGTAACAATTTTAACACCGGATATAGAATGGGATGGGGAAAAATATGAACCAGAAATGAATAAGAAAATAATCATACATAAAGTAAAAACACCATCAAAATCTAATTTAAAAATTGCTGCAAGAAGATGTTTTAAAAATATGAAAAATGCGGGAGTTGAACTTGGAGAACAAAATAAGTATGATTTTATTTTTTCTATTTTTCATCCATTTCATATGGTGCCAAGAGCAGCAGTGGCTTGTGCAAATGAATTAAAAATTCCGATAATTATTAAAGTGGATGATGCAATATATCAAAAAACAAGTGGTTTCAAAAATATACAAAGAAAAATTGAAAAAATATATAATTCAAAAACATTACAAGGAGGAAGTAGAATATTAGTTTCAAATGAATACACAAAAGAAGTAATCAAGAATTACTATCATGTTAAAAATGAAAAAATTTCAATAATTACAAATGGTACAGAATTAAATAATTTTTATAAAATAAAGTCTAATTCAAAACAAATAGTATTTTCAGGTGCAATGTATAATCATAGAGGAATCGATATTCTTTTAGAATCAGTAACAGATGTAATTAAAAAGATTCCAAAAGCAAAATTTATGTTATTAGGTGATGGACCTGAAATGCCAAGATTAAACGAATTGATAAATAAATTGAAACTTACTGAAAATGTGATTTTAAAAGGATGGGTAGATAGAAAAGAAATTCCAAAATATCTATCAGAAAGTGCAATAGGGATTGGCCCATTAAGGTTAACAGATGTTACAAAACATGCTTTACCAATTAAAGTTCTAGAGTATATGGCATCATCCCTACCAATAATTGCAATTGAAGAAACGTTACCTAAAGATGTTTTAAAAAATGGTGAAAATGGATTCTTTATCAAAGATTCAAAAGAATTGAGTCAAAAAATTATTGAATTGTTACAAAATGGTGAATTATGCTCAAAAATGGGAGAAAAATCTAAAAAAATGGTTGTAAAATTTGATTGGGAAAATGTAACTAAATCAATTATTAAAGAATATGAAATGATTAATTCTTAGTTAAAATAAATGATGTATCTTTCATTTTTCTATTAGAATAATCATAAGCAATTTTTTTAATTATATTTTGTATAGATTTTGGCCATAAATAAAATTTAAATTTTCCAAGTTTTCCCCGAAGTGCCATCATTTCATGTGGACTAAATTTTGTTACTTTAAAACCTCTATCTTCAAAAATTTTTTTCCATTCTTCAAATGGATTAGTAAAAACATCAGTTTCATTTCGTTGCTCTAAACCTTCATCAGGAGTAAGGAACCAACAAATTCCATCATCTTTTAGAATTCTTTGTAATTCTTTTGCAAAAAAATCAATATTATGAATATGTTCAACAGAATAAAAACTTCCAACAACATCAAATATTTTTTCATCAAAAGGAAATTTATCAGAATTTAGATTGACCTTAAATAATTTTGATCTGATTGATGAGTCTGAATTATTAATTGCATACTCAGAACCATCTACTCCATATGCTTCAACACCCATATCATTTAGTCCTTTAACAAGTTCCCCATATGCACAACCAACATCTAAAACTGTTTTAGGTTGGAACTTCTCTATGATAAATTCTGCTCTTCGAATCCACATGGGTGGTCGTGACCGTGTAGAAAAATATTCTTCATCATATAGCCTTTGCAAATCTTTATCATCATACATATCTTCCATAATTTTCACTCAATTAATCAAATTAAAATGGATTATTAAATGATATAAAATTAAAGATTATTTTTTAAATGTTGAATTATTTTCTTTGCAGAATTTCCATCCCCATAAGGAGATTTTTTCTTAGGAACTGATGAATTTTTAGCAGTTTTTCTTAGTGATTTTAAAATTCCATTATAACTTGTGCCTACAAGTTCAGAAAAACCATTCAAAACAGCTTCTGGTCTATCTGTAGTTTTGCGAACAACGATTACTTTTTTGTGAATAGCTGGTGCAGTAGCCTCCTCTTGAATACCTCCCGAATCAGTAACAATGTATTGACAATTTTTCATTAGTTCTAACATTTCAAAATATCCTACAGAATCAAACGTCAAAATATTTTTTGAATTTTTTAATTTTGTAAATAAATTAAACTCATGTAATCTTTTTTGTGTACGTGGATGAATTGGAAAAATAAATTTTTGATTTGAATCAAGAATTGATTTAATTATAGATGAGAAAATGGATTTATTATCAACATTCTCAGATCTATGTAAAGTTAATAATACATAATCATTATAATCTAAAGATAATTTTGAATATTTTTTTGAAATTTTAGAAAATTGATTTATAGCATCTATTACAGTGTTTCCAGTAACAAATATTTTTCCATGAACTTTTTCTGAAACTAAGTTTTGTTTAGTAATTTGTGTTGGAGTAAAAAGATAATCAGAAAAATTATCAACAATGATTCTATTATGTTCTTCTGGCATTCTCCAATCATTACTACGTAATCCAGATTCAACATGAGATATTGAAATATTACATTTTAAAGATGCAATTCCTGCTGCTAAAACAGTATTTGTATCACCTTGAACAATTACATTTTCAGGTTTTTCTGTTGCAAATATTTTAGACAATTTTTTTATTATTTCAGAAATTTGTAAGTTAGGTTTTGTTTTAGGAATTTTCATAGAATAATTTGGTTTGGACAAACCAAGTTGATCAATAAAATTCATGCCCATATTATGATCATAATGTTGACCAGTAAAGATAACACAAGTAGATTTTTTCTTCAGTTGTTTGATTATAGGTGAAAGTTTAATGATTTCAGGTCTAGTTCCTAAAATTATTGCTACTTTCATCTGATTACAACTTTATTATCCATAGATATTATTATTACTATAGAAAATATCATTGATAAATTTTCTATTATATTATTTACTGCTTATTCTGAACAAATTCATTAAGGTATGAATTTTAATATTTATTGTAAAACATGAAAATTTTATTTATTGCTCCAAAATACTCTGGAGGTATAGGAGGACATGCATTTAGAGTATATGAAAAATTACTTGAACATGGATTTAATATAAAATTAATGCATACATCCCATATTCCAATTAAAAAATTAAAAAATCCAAGTTTTGCTGCATTGAGTTCATTAAAAGCAATTGTTGGAAAAGAAAAATACGATATCGTTCATGCATTCAATGTTCCATCTGCTTTTGCTATGAAATATACAAAAGCAAAGAAAAAAGTTTTGTCAATTCATGGTATTTATTCTGAACAAGTGGATGCATTACATTCTAAAACTATATCTACTGCTGCAAAAATTACTGAAACTAAAATTTTAGATTGGGCAGATAAGTTAACAACTGATTCTAAAATTGTTAAAAAAATGTACAAAGAAAAGTTAAATGTTGATTTTGAATTTTTTTTCGCTCCTTTAGATACAAAAAAATTTGAAAAATTAAAAAATGTAGAAAAAAAAGAAAAACAAATTATATTCATTGGAAGGGATAGTTATGAAAAAGGGATAGATATTCTAAAAGAAATTGAAACAAAAATTAATGCTAAAATAGTTTATTGTACAAACATGAAATGGGAAGATGCAATGGAGAATCTTAAAGCATCTAGCATACTAGTAGTACCATCAAGAATGGAAAGTATTCCACAAGTAATTAAAGAAGCATTTTATCTTAAAATTCCAGTTATTGCAACAAATGTAGGAGGTATTCCAGAATTAATTACTAATAATAAAACAGGAATTCTAATTCCACCTAATGATCCAAAAATATTAGAAAATAGTATTAACAAATTACTTGTAGATGATGAAACCTCAAAAAGACTTACAGATGCAGGATATGAATTTGTGATGAATAATCTTACATGGGAAATTTTACTTCCAAAATATATTAAATTTTATGAAGATTTAATAAATTCTTAAAAAAAGAATTTTTTTAAACCATTTCTTAAAGATGTTTCATGATTCCAATTGATCAATTTTTTTGCAAGAGAAACATCAGCAAGACTCTCCTTAACATCACCTAATGGTAAATCATCATAACTTATTTCTAATGTTTTTCCAGAAAGATCAATCATTACTTTTGCTAATGTTTTTACAGATGTAGAAATGCCAGTGCCAATATTTAAAAATGAAAAATCAGTATTACTTTCCATTGATAGTAAATTAGCTTTAGCAACATCTTCTACAGATATAAAATCTCTAGTTTGAGAACCATCACCGAAAATTATTGGGGATTTATTTAGGTTAATTTGATCAATAAATTTTGTAATTACACCTGCATAATCATTAGTTTGGCCAATTCCATAGACGTTAAAATATCTCAAACCAATTATTGATACTCCTAAATTATGATATTTTTCTGCTAGTTTTTCATCATCTAATTTTGTTACTCCATATGGATTAATAGGATTTTTTTCAAAATTTTCTTGGATTGGAATTAATGTAGTATTTCCATATATACTTGAACTACTTGCGTACACAACTTTTTTCCCAAATTCTTTAGCTAATTTGAATATATTTTCAGTCCCCTTTACATTCACATTATGATATTTTTCTTTTTGTGTAAATGATTCAGGTACAGAAGTTAACGCTGCTTGATGAAAAACTCCATCAGAATTAGAAATTACTTCTTTTAATGAATTAAAATCTAGAATATCTATTTTCTTAAATTCAATTTGTTCTTCAATTTTAGATAAATTTTCTAATCTTCCTCTTGAAAGATTATCAACTATTGTAACATTATGATTTTTGTTAACTAAATATTTTGCAATATGACTTCCAATAAATCCTGCTCCACCAGTAATAACAAATTTCACATGTTTATTGAATCTAGCACATCTTTAAATCTTAACTAATAAGAAAATAGAATCTTATAAAGATGGAAAATTACGAATAGAGTTAGGTATTAAATCTTGGAAATTATTAATAATTCTTCAATAATTAAAGAAATTCTAAGCTTAAGATATTGTCCATCAATGGGTGTTAGTAAAAATAAATTTATTGCAAATGATTTCCTACCTGAAAAAAAACTAAATTATTTAGAACATATAGAAAATTCAATCTCTTCAGAAATAAAAAAAGAAATTACTAATAATCATGTTTCAATTGCACTCAGTGGAGGAGTGGATTCAACTCTTGTAATGGCATTACTTCGTAAAATAAAACCAGATATTAAAATTGATGCCATATCTTTAAAATTTGCAGATAGTGTTGATGAAACAAAAATTGCTGGAAATATTGCAAATAAATTCAATGCAGATCATCATATTATTTCAATTGAAAATTTTCTAGAATATCTCCCAAAAGCAATTAGTATAATTAAAATGCCATTTTGGGATACTCATTGGTTTCATATGGTAAAAATAGCTTCAAAATTTTCAACATCCTTAGTATCAGGAGATGGAGGTGATGAATTATTTGGAGGATATACTTTTAGATATAAAAAATTTTTTACAAATTTTAATTCAGATATGACTCCATTAGATCGAGTAAAATTATATTTAAAATGTCATGAACGTGACTGGGTTCCAGATCAAAATCAATTATTTGATTCAAAAATAAATTTTAGATGGGATGATATTTATTCAAAAATTATTCCATATTTTGATAATTCATTATCTCCATTAGATCAAATATTTTTAGCAGACATTAATGGAAAATTATTATATAATTGGATTCCACTTAATACTAGTTTTCACAATTTTTTTAATCTTAAACCAATTACACCGATTTTATCAAAAGAATTAATGATGTATGCTCCACATCTAAAAAATTCTATTAAATATAATAAAAATATTGGAAAAATTCCATTACGAGAAATTTTATCTCAACATATTTCTTCGGACATGATTACACCAAATAAACAAGGTTTCTCAGTAAACACAGTAAACCTATGGAATTCGCATGGAAAAAAGATTTGTAAGCATTATTTAGATAATTCAAGAGTAGTTAAAGATAAATGGATTAATGGGGATTGGATTAAAAAACATCTTAAGAAACTTGATGAAAAACCGGATGTTAGATATGTCAATAAATTTTTAGGGTTATTAGCATTTGAAATTTGGTATAGGATTTTTGTTACAAAAGAAATGAATTCAGAAACAAAATTATCTATTTAAAAAAATCATTAGATGTAGTAAATATACAACTAATTTTTATTTAGCCAAAAAATCATATAAATTATTGAAATTAAAACTAGTTGAACAAATTGTTTGTCCAGAATGTCATACAAATTTTTCATTGAAAATAAAGAAAAAAGAAAGAGAAGAAATTATTCAAGGAACATTAACATGTACTAAAAAACATAATTTTTCAATTATAAGAGGAATTCCACAGTTAGTTTCAGATAAACAAAAAGATTTTGTAAATACAGAAGATGCTTTTTCATCAAAATGGAGACATTTTAACAAAACTTATCATAATAAAAAATGGATTGAAGGACAAAAGAAGTGGTTTTTAGAAAGATTTGGTTGGAAAACAATTTCAAAATTTGATATTTTTTTAAAAACATGTTCCACAATTCTTGATGCTGGAACTGGAGTTGGAAATAGTGCTAAATTATTTTCATCAAATCCAAATTCACAAGTATTTGCAATTGATGCTAGTGAAAGTATAGAATTTGCATATAAAAAATATGGTAAAATAAAAAATATTCATTTCTTACAAGCAGATATTAGAAAATTACCATTTAAGAAAAGTTTTTTTGATTTTATTTGTTCAGATCAAGTATTACATCATACAAAAGATACAGAATCTTCATTCAAAATACTTTCAAAATTATTAACAAAAAAAGGATTAATTTCAATTTATGTTTATAGAAAAAAAGGTCCTTTACGTGAATTTGCAGATGATCATATTAGAGAATCTACAATTAAAATGACTGAAAAACAATGTATGGAATTTTCTAAAAGTATGGCATTGTTAGGAAAGAGTCTTTCACAATTAAAAAAGAAGATTACAATCAAAGAGGATATTCCTTTACTTGAAATTAAAGCAGGAACTTTTGATATTCAAAGGTTTTTGTACTGGAATTTTCTTAAATGTTGGTGGTCTCCAGATGTTCCCTTTGATCAAAGTGTAGCAACAAATTATGATTGGTATTTCCCAAAATTTGCTTATAGACATTCAGAAAAAGAAGTTAGAAAATGGTTTAAGAATATTAAATTGAAAATTACTCATTTTAATGAAATTGAAAGTGGATATAGTATAAATGGTAAAAAATTAAATTAAAAAAATCAATATTAAATTTCTAAACAAATAGAAAATTA
>Ga0209089_10001978_pt1 | contig 18444 bp, 14 predicted proteins | sample ArcticOcean_MG_C_FD_187431 | JGI IMG/M metagenome (GOLD analysis project Ga0209089, IMG submission 187431) | Marine microbial communities from western Arctic Ocean - ArcticOcean_MG_CB2_150 (SPAdes) (version 2) | ecosystem: Environmental > Aquatic > Marine > Oceanic | place: Arctic Ocean: Canada... | reverse complement strand
TTAGCAGCTACATAATCTATAATAGCTGCCTCTGTTGCTAATTTCACATTTGAATCACTACTATTAGCACCAATCCCTGTACCAGAGGGAATGAAAGATGTAATGCCAGTTGTCCCATCTGTTATCCCTGAACCAGCACTTATATCAACGGCCCCACCAAACATTTCTATATTCATGTTTGAAACCAAGAGAGCGGAGTTTTCTTTGGTGACGCCGACGCCAGCTGCGAGTATGACAAGCCTTCTACCGGCACCCCCCTGCGCAGTTTGTGGCTCTCGGTATATAAAAGTGGTTCCATCATTGGCAGTTCCACCAGTAGTCCCAGTAGGGTTATGGTCATAGGTTATGCTGGAACTCGCTCCTGTGCCTGAAACCGTGGTGCCGAAATTAATTCCCCAGCCCCCACCTATCCGAATAGTATTATTTTCTATGGTGCCTGCTATTGCTAAGGTATTAGTACTAGCAGTCCATACAAGTCCTGCTCCTATAGAAAAGTTACCATTACTATTTACATAAAATGGTGTGTTGTTATTCCCATGCACCCCATTACTGCCCATGTGTATTTGGGTTGAAGTCATAACTAAACCAGCAATTTTGGTAGTTACATCACTAGAATCCATATCTGCATTCAAGTCTCCGAAATCATCAGGGTCTATTGGTGCAGATTCTCCAGCAATTGTAATAGAACCTTTAACTTCTAAGGCAGTCCCCGTCCATTTTATATAATTAGTAGAACTGCCTATATTTAATTTATGCGTGGAACCGTCCTTCCCCAACCAGAAGCCTGCGGTATTGTCGTCTGCATAACTATCTTTATCTGTAGTCCTTATATACCCACCGGTATCAATTTCTAACCCCGTATCCACAAATGTTTTTCCTGAAATTAGTCCATCCGTAATTTTAGCACTACTAACAGCTAAGTCACGCAATTTAGCAGTCGTTACAGCTAAGTCAGCTAGTTTACCTTCCGCTATAGACAAATTTGCGAGAACACCCTCTGTAATAGAAGCAGCTTCTAGACTATCAGTTGCGTCCACTTTAAATACAGCTGTTTGGTCAAAAACAACATTGTTTTGTAATCTAAGACTGGGTTTAGTCGCAGCAGCATTTGAAGATACAGTTATATGGAAGATGGGAATATTATCGGCATCCTGCACATAAGCAGATGTTGCTTTGGTATACAGGTGATATGACCCTGACGGCCCCAAGTTTTCTCCTTCAGGGTCTAGGTAAACAATATACCCTGTCCCTGTTGCCATGTTAGCTCCCAAACCATATGTCGAAACTGCGGTAGACCCTGCTAGGAATTGATATACTCGTCCATCTAGAAGTTTCACTTGCCCCGCTGACCACGTAGCTTTGTATCTTGTTGCAGCCTCAGACCCATTTGGTACCGTGGCACTAAAAAAGGCATACTGAAAGCCTTGAGGCTGATGGGAAATACTGTTCACTCTCTCCTTTGTCTCAAATACAGCTTGAGCAATTGCAGGAACAAAGCCTCTAACCTTTTGTCCCCCACTTATACGTGATTCATTCTTTCCAATTGACCTCACCCTAGTTTCTGGGATAGGGTCTTCAGAAAAACTAATCTCTGTAATAATATGCTCACCATAAACATCAGCTATCACATTGTCTACAAAAACTTCACTTCCTGCTTTAAGAGGTATGATAATTTTAATGAAGTCATCCGCTGCAAACGATTGGCTTTCGGTTAAGTCTACAACAAAGGTATCATCATCCGTCATAGACGAAATATATCCATAAACATCCTTAGAATTCGCCTGGGATATAATATTAAACGTATTGTTAGTCATTTTATGAACTAACATACCCGCTCTAATACCGAAGTTAGTGACCTTAATTGCTGCTGTCCCATTCAGGTCTTTCACTTCGATAGTCTGCCCATCAGCATGGTTGGCTACATTTAAAATTTGTCCTTCCCACCAATAATAAGGGGCTTTGGAAAATGAATATGAACCTTGACGTAACCCTGTAGTAGCTTGCGCTAATCTAGCAGCAACTTCTTTCCGCAAATCTGTAGGGTCATCATCATTAAATGCCCCCATATCTATGACTCTACGGACTCCCCAGACTTTAGAAGGACGGCCTTCATGAGCAGCAGTTATGCCAGCAGCGAGATTCAATCTACATTTGGCCCCACTTACAGACCCTCGTAATTCAACATAAGTATCTGACCCATAGTTTGCAGTAGGGAAAGTAGATTTAATATCCGATACCAATATATAGGCAAAATTCGTACTGCCCGTTAAAGTGGCATGACTTTGATATTGAATTCTTCCCACATCATCCGCTTGTTTTGCTCCCGCAGCATTATAAGCATCTAATGTTTCAGCAGAATAAGCAAAAGCAGGGTTTTCAAAATCTTCATCCATATTACGCCCATCCCAATGGAACGGTGTAGTATTATTTGGAACAGTACCCGCAGCAACCTCTGTTACATACATAATTTCTAAACGTTTTTGTTTAATTCGTTCTTTCTCTTCTTTAGTTCCATCAGAAGCTTGACTATCTTTTTTAGTGTTATATGTAAGTACGGCCTCAGTTGCTAAATCTTCTTTAGTATCCTCAAAATTGAACGCCGATTGCATAATCGTTTGGGCTGGGCGAGGATAGCGAATAGTATCACCAGAGCTAAATGATACTGCGTCAGTAGCACTAAACCCTCTTATGACTTGTATTTCATCGTTAGTAGAAACACCTTCATCATCAGGATAGACAGCTAAAACATACATATGTTCGTTACCAATTTGGATAACATAGCCTGGACGTATCTCATGACCATTTTGTACAGAGAACGTGGTGTCTCCAGCAACCCCACTCTCCGCAGTTGTCCCAATGTTATAATACCTAGCTCCCTGTCGTTTAGCCGTGGTAATCGTAGGATATTTAACCGTTAATCCATACACGCCTGCATCTTGGGAGGAGCTTCCCGCACCGGACAAACGATTCCCCCGTTTAAAATAATTAAATTGGGGTGAATTCCATCCCGCAACACCTGGCCCTTTAGTAGCATCTAAATTATACTTACCGTAATTGGGGTCAACGAAATAATCATACCCAAAACTATTTTCTGTTGTGTTACTAGCGTGGGGGTCTAATAACGCCCACCTCCCAATTTCAGATAACACATGTTTACTTCCCGTATCACCAGCCTTCCAAATAGTTTCTCTAACAAACTGTGTGACTGACTGTTCAAATCTAGAATAGCTATTCGCCGCCAAACTAGAAGAGGAATCAGCCGTCACCATAGCCCCTGAGCCATCCGTAGAAGCTAAGTCCGACACTGTTGGACTCGATTCTCCAACTTCTGGGCCTAAAGTAGGTTTGGAACTTTCATAGTTAAGGGCTAGGTTTAAGATATACTTAATTAAATCGCTTCGCCTATGGGATGTACTAAACGCTGCATTTTTCACTAAGTTACTATTAGAAATATTTGCAATTTGGTCTAGAGCATCTCTAGCCTCTATTACAACGACGGAACCATTCCCATCTTCATATTTTTTAGAAATTTTAGTGATACGTCCTTGAAAAAGAACTAAATGAGTTTCCTTATCTACTAAACGTATATGCTGAAATTCATAGAAAAAGTTAGTGAATACTCCCCAACGTTGTCTAAGGCGCACATTACCAGTTCCCGCAGTTAAACCATAATATGGTTGCGTTGAGTCATACATAGACGAAGGGACTGGAATTCCTGTGCCTTCAGAATCTTTATAAACATATTCATAAATATCGGAATCAATAGCTTTAAAATCATGGGGTCTATTACTTAAACGGAATGATGCTACTGTAGGCTCAAAAACTTTATCGGAATAATTAAAGGAAGTTAATGCATTTCCTCGACGGACATTTAAGGCAGCATTTTCATATGTGTCACATGAAACCCAAACAGCGGGTTCTAATAATTCTTCTAACGCGCCAGTGTTCCTGACAATACGTATTTGGGGTTTCCATACTTCTAATATACCTTTTGCAATAGCCATATATCCCTCCTATGCGGCGGCTGGTGTATCTAATCTACCCGTAGCAACAAACTGCAATGAAAAATCATATCTATCTTCTCTAGCAGCGTTTAACGAAAATCTTCCCTGTTGTATAGCAACCTTATAAATACCCCCTCCTGTCACATGATTATTAGCATGACCCACCCCAAACCGCGTTGCCCCCTCAGCACTATCCAAATATCCTCCATAAGAAGCAATTGGAAATTTTGCATCCCCTATCTCTAGTTGTAATGACAAATCCCCTTCTTGAAAAATCCAGTTAGAGACGGCTTCTTCTAAAGCATTTTTATATGGGATATAGTAGGTTCGACTACTAGAAGAACCCCCATCATTCCATTGCGAAGATGATACGGTAGCGCGAGTATAAGGAAAGGATGACATTCCTGCCACTCCAGCCGTTGTATTACTAGCGTCTCCTCCCACAGTATCTACTACACCAGTACAAGTAATCGACGGTCTATAAAAACCTAAGTCAATTAGTTCAGGGCTTTGTTGAGCAATAGGAATTTGGATAGGTGTTCTTGCATAAGCAACAGCTACATCGTTACACTTTAAAGCATATCGAATAGTAGCCGCATCATGATTCCCATTACGTAACAATACTGCAAGTGTTGGGTCTGCCATTTAATTCTCCTTACGTAGGCTTACTGGTATTCTATCATTGAACTACCATTAATGTCTATTGTACCATTAAGGGTTGAGTTTTTCAAGGCTCTAGACATACCTTGTTCCACAGCATTTTCTATATCTCTTGCAGCCATCCCGATATCTGTCACTCTCAGTAGTTCGTCAAGAGTGCCTGTCCACTCTCCTGCGCTTTGATTATACCCCTTAACGCCTTCCATATGAGCGTATTGCCCTGCCATTATAGCAGCTTGTAATGGGAGTGTTGTCGCTCCCCCAAACCCTAAGAAAGCATCGGCACCACCCATTATCGCTTGAGTACCTATTGCCCCACCCTTCGTTCCCATTAGGTAAGACCCCATAACCGCACCTTGTAAGTCTGCGGCACTTCGCTCTAGTTCTTGGCTTCTGTTGTATTTGTTTAATAGGGTGGAGAAGAAGTTACCACCCCCTGTGTCTTTGTCCATTGTTGCTTTCATGTTTTCCAGTATAGGATTAAGCTGTGCATCCAGCATCCCTTCATGGGGCTGCCACCAACTCAAATGCTCCATATTAGCAATGTCAGCAATATTCTTACCAGTTGTAGCTATAGCAATACCTGACGCAGCAAAAGGAACTAATCGTCCAAGAAAGCTCTTGAGCATACTAATCTTACCCAGCACCGCTGGCATACCAGCTGTTCTAGCTGCGGTAAAGGCTTCATTACCTAACCTAGCTAAATCTTCCCCCTTCGACATTATCTTTTCCCAACCCCAACTTGCAACTCCCCGCATAAATGCTTTAATGCCGTCTGAAAAGGTTGTAAATTTCTTGGTTGCTACCTCGGTTAATCTAGTCATTCTACCTGTTCGTGCAACCCTCGGAGCTTCGGGTGTAGGAGTGGGAGTATTGAGCTTTGCTGATGGGTCAAAAATCTGTGGATTCTTTAAAGGAACATCCAAGCTATTCCTCATGAGGAGGTCATCCGCATTCGACAGCGCGGCATCAGCACCTCCTCTTCTAAGAACAAAATTTGTTGCTCTAGAGGCTAGATTACTACCAGTTGAAATTGGCGATGTTGCATTTCGCCACACATCCAGTGACGCATTCGCTACCCCACCTCCCATAGTTTTTACAGCCCTTCTTGCTAAATCTGACCCTCCCTCACTTAGCCCTTTACTCAAAAGTGTACGGGTGATATTGGAAGGGTCAAACATATTCATTTGTCTAACAGCCCACTTAGCTGTATTTAATCCCATCATGCCTGGTATATCAGCCGCTGCATTTATTAACTTCATTAATTTTGCAGGAGTCCACATAACGGCATTGAAAGCTGATGACATGCTTGATACCATTTTCTTAGTAACTTTATATCCTAGGGAACCGACTACAGCTACTCCTGCACCTTTTAGGGCGTTCTCCATAGCACTGCCACTCCAGAACTTTGTAAACTCCTGTTTGAAGTCTCCAAAAACCCCCAGCCATTCAGAGGGGTCAAAAATTTTGGAAAACCATGACTTAGTCTTACCCTCCTCTGGATTTGTTGATGGAACCACTTGTGCGAGAGGAATCGCTGTAGGAGTAGGCACTGGCGTAGGCATTGGGCCGCCGCCATAAGAGGAACCATATGAGCTTTCCAAATTCTCTTCTGATGCGGCGTAAATTGGCCCACCCCGATTGACCGCAGCGTCTGGCATATGGCTTGTATCCACAATTGGATTCTCTTTCGCAAATTTCTCGTTTCTACCCTGCGCAGAGCCACCACCTGAACCCCAATTAGGGATAGTCCACGCTAGAACTTTTTCACCACCTAGAGTGCTGTTCCAGGCACTTTTCATCCCTTCTTTAAATGTTTGCCAAATATCACTACCAATAGTTTCAAGAAACTTAAAGGCCTCTTTAATTTTATCTGGAAACGTCTCTGTAAAAAATTTAATAATTCCACTAAACACAGTATCTGTCCAGAAAGATTTAGTGAATATATTTTTTACAAACTTCCCAAACCCTTTAAGCACAACACCTGTAAAATGCCAAAATTGTTTGGAAGCTCTAGAAACATCGGGGATGCGACGGGCAAGCCACCGCAGTATGGGAAGTATTAACGGACGAATCAATGGTGCAAGCATCACATCTACAAATGCCCCAAAGATTTGGAATAACGAACCAATTGTACTAGTAAAAATCTGAGATTGCTTTAAGATGCCTGACAACCCCATCTGGATACCCATTTTCTTAAATATGGATGTAAACCATTTAGGTTGAGCTTTGGCAAAGTCTAAAGATTTCTTGTTGAAGCCTTCTATGCCTTTGCGAAAGCGATTAGCATGAGCCTCTTTAGAAGAACTTTCACTTCCCCCTCCCCCACTTGGGGGGGAATCTCCTTCTAATAAGCCACTAATAGGAGGGGCACCACCACCAGTCATGGCCCCCGCCTTAGCACCAGCCTCTAATATAATTCTGCCTAAAACATTGTCAGCCATATAATTTACATTCCTTTGGCTCCCAATTCCGCTTCACGTTCTTTCTTTGCCATCAGAATTGCAAGTATCATTGTAATTTCTGTGGGGGCACAGTTCTCTATATAATCCCACGGTAAGCCTTGGTCTAGTAACGTAAGAACAGTTGTCCAGTAATTATATAGGAGAGCCTCATTAGAGGAGATGTTCCCTATACTTTTATAGAACATATTTATTCTTCTTTTAAAGTATCAACGTCACCAATCTCCTCTGTACCAAACGCTTGTGGTACTACTGTTTCTAGCAGACCCCCTAATCTATCATCAATAGACATTAAGAACAACTCTGATGTTTTACCCCACGGGGCATCTAGAATCATTTCTTTTAAGCATTCTCTTACATAAGTATCCCCATCAAACCTTGTGCCACCACCTGTTTCCCAAGTCATAGCTTTAGATAAAATCTGGTTACGTTTACTCCATGAAAGAGGTTTAACAGTTATGTTAAACTCTGCCCCATCCAATTCCAATGTTCTCACTTCAGTTTTATTGGCAATACGATATTTATTAAAATCAAATTCCTTTGTAAGAGATGTGATTTTGTCCTCCAGTTCCCCCCCTGTCTCCTCCCCTATAATTTCTTCTTCTACCATTGACAAACTAGGCCCACCTGTTTTCTTAGCCATACTTTCCTCCTACGGGTAATATCCGATTGCGTCCATTACTTCTATCTTGAGATTTCTAAATAGAATATCAGCATCTACTTGAACGGGGTTATCCCCTGTAATGCTATGTGATGCACTCCTAAGGATTGCACCTATCTCATTACCTCCAGTAGCTGCACCCCCTCCCTCAGCAGAACCATCATAATCATCAGGAATTCTAATGGTAATCTTATCTGTAGCTGTTCTGGCAAAGACAAGCTCTATATTGAAACCCCTAATCCCGTCACCCCCATAATCTGCTTCTGACATAAATTCTTTAAATAGAGTAGTAGCAGTAGCCGTGGATGCTTGAGTATCTGGTAGAGCCAGTGTAACCGCCATAGAATATTCTCGGCGTTGTTCTCTAATCTCAGTTGGGCCACGTCCTTCCCCATGTCTCCTCTGTATATAATACCTTGGTTCTTCTCCATTTGCAACTGTTAGGTTGAAATTGCGTACCCGCGCTACCTCCACTCCAAACAGCTTAACACTTCCCTGTGAGAAGAAGTAAGGATTGCTAGTTGGGAAATCAACATCAGTAGAAGTAATCTTATGCATTAATCCTGCATGAGGGGTTACATTAGCTGAGGTTATTCTATCTCCCGCTAATTGATTGTGTTTCATACCTAGGAAGTTTACCCCATCCCAGGACATATTTAACATGCCGCCTTCATCCGCTGCTATGGAAGCAGAGCCTATCAATCCACCAAAGTACGTCCTATCAAAGTCATTGGCAGCAGTCTCACTACTATCTCTCATATGGACATGCCAAGAAACCGTATCCAAATCTACAGTCTCAAAGATGTGGTGTGTATAAACTATTCCCGAAGCAGCAATTTTAGAAACTTGTTGCGTAGAAGCAGTACCAGTAGTTAAACCTCCTATATGGTCAAAAGATAGAGGATAATCTAAGCGTACAATATTACCTGTTTTTGACACGACAGTACGTACTTCTCCTACATCAGGATAAACTCTTGCTGCATTTGTTCCTACTATTGCCCCAGTATTTGGAGGAGTGGCTGTTCCCACATCTATCCCAATGATTTGACCAGCATTAAGGGCATTAGTAGTGGCATCGGAAACGGTTATGAAAATGTCTCCTTTTTTCGCACCAGCAGCAACAATTGCAGTTCCCGCAGCAGGGGTACCAGTTGAAACCTGGGTAACAGACTTTCCAAATGGGTATCTCAAGGCTTTACCATTAAGCAATACAAAGCCCCCTACTGACCCTGTAAAGGCTTGCTGACCTTTCAGTACAGTAAAGAAGTTACGTTTAGACTGCGTTCCCAAAAAGTATCTAGGTTCAAAGGTAGGGGCCATATCAGGCACATCTACAGTATCATACACCCCAGGTACTTGGTCTATCGTAATATCCGCAGCATTCGTAACTAGAGTCCCAGAACATTTATCTACATCTGTTTGAGAGATATGATAGAATGCTAACGGAGCGTCAAGGAATAACGTAGTACCTTCCACATAAACTACTCTACGAACTTCTGCTTCCGCATCAGTAGCAACGGCAGCATTAACGGTGGGGCCAATCCGTACATCATCATTTATAGCAAAAGCACTTGAGCCTGAGCCTAGCGTTACGATAATTTTTGTGTCTCCCGCATTAACTGCACCAGCGAGGATTCCATGTTCTCCTCCGCTTAACCCTGCGCTAGGGAAATTCATTGCATAACCCCCAGGTGCGGCCTCAGAGCCAAAGGTTAGTTGTGCTTGGTCACTTCTTAATACAGCCATTTGTTTCCTCCATCATAAAGTATATAATATATTATACTCAATTTTAAGTTGTTTCTAAAAGAATTGCACTGTTTTCTAGTTGAACACTAACTAGTCCTGACCAAACATTTACCTGTTGTTGGGTCAATTCTTGAAAAGACACAAATCTGATGCGTTGAAAATTAGTTAGGCTATGAATTCTAGCGTGACATAACTTACGAATCTCTCTTATCAAATCATACAATCTTTGCCTATTGCTATTAGTATGCACCTCTAACTCTATATTATACACCCTATTTCCGTATTTCCAATTCCCGATTGGCATCTCATCTACAGCAGGAGTTCCTGGCCTTCCCACTACCACATCCTTCACATTTAAGTCATACCGTAATGGGTCATTAGTACTTCCAGTTACTTCAATAAATCTAGGCTCAACGACATTTGACGCATTCCATTGCGTATCAAAATCATCAAGTAATTCCTTAACGGGTAGTGGTTCACTAGGCATTAAAATATCTCCCAAGCACGTAAACTATCTAATTTTTCTTCGGCTTCTCTTGACCAACCATCAATTTTTTGTAATAATTGAACTCTATCAGTTCCACTGACTGTAAATTGCCCAAAGTCTGAAGACCTTAACACATCTACAGCTGTAAGTTTTTTGGCTATGTCATGTATAAGACCAGCCTCCATAGGATTCATATTAACATCTCTTCCCGCTAAATACCGAACTCTAATAGGGTTGGTGAATTCACCTCCCCCAAAACGCCACACAGGAGCGTTATAGGATTGGAATCTCGCTGGGAGTAAGAAGTACCTAGAAAAATATACTATCCCTACATCTGGTGTAAGGAAAAAATCCTTCGTGCGTCCCTCGTTCTTATCGTCCCAGTCAGCACCATTCCATATCTGAACTGACAATAACTTATAAGCATCGTTTCTACGTAATTTAAACCCGTTAAGATTAAAGTCATGATACTCTTCCGCAATATAATTTGGCCTCCAAGATTTTCTAGTGTTATAATCAATTTTAGATTGGACAGCTTCTATATATTGTTCCACAGTTATTTTTGATGGTATTGTAGATGTTGTGAAATCTGTAGTGTCACTGATATTTGTTAGTTGAAGTAGATTAAAAATATCCTTTGTGCTACAATAGGCGTTAATGGGCCTCATTTGGATACGTTTAATAGTGGGGGCAGTTGTAACACTAGCAGCCGTAACCCGAACCCAATATTTGGTAATACTATTAATCGCCACTGTAGCCCAATCACTTAACATATTTACAGGGAAAATTTCTACTCCGTCCTTCATAAAATCAAAAATCTTTCCATAATCTGATGCATCTGGGTCATGTATAAGCCTAGCCGTGCCTGGAACAAAGGTTGTCCATGCTGACCCATTATAATACTGCCATGTTAAGGCTCCTAATACACCTGGCACATCAACATCAAAAACAGCCATGTCAAAGCGTTCATCATGCCCCAAATAAAGATAATGAGCAGCACCCCCTAAGACGGCAAAAGAAGTTCCAGCAGGAGACTGGGCTTCCAGAGTTACATCTGTATAGGTACTGCTACCATCAAAAGTAAATATTTTTGTAAATTCTAACCCTGTATAAAGGGGCATTTGTTCTCCTTATGTTGCCAATAATTCCTCTGGGTATCCTTCACTCCGCGCAAAATCCTCTTCTACTACTCCATTAGGACTCGCCGCTTCTTCTTGTTGCTTACCCCTCAAGTACATGGATATGCCATTGAGGTTATGAATCTGTTGTGCGAGTTGTTCTCGTTGGGTATTGATGGTATTTAATTGAGTCACCAATTCTTCTAACTGTTGATTTACCTGGGCCAAATCTTGTACTACATCTATATCTGACATATCGTTCCTCCTTACCTTTTGTTTACTTATATATTATACTACAGCGAATGCTTTTATTAGTATATCCCTAAGCTCATCTTCAGTTTCAGCTTCTAGATGCAAGATATTTTTTATGTAAGGTATCCTACATTGAATAACATCATCCGTTAATGAGTATTTAGTACCATGTCCATTAGCCCCATCTGCTTGAATAACCATTCCTAAGTCTTCCCCCAGGAAGAAATCCCATGTAAAGAAATACGTGTTCTCAATATTAACATTTACTCTATGCTCATACCATTGTCCCAAGGAATCCAGAATATTGGCAATATGATGTTCTTGCATACTTGGGCACTCATCACAGAATATACCTTCCCGTTCTCCTCTTTCAGTTTTAATCCCTTCTTCCTCATACCCTGAAGGGATAAGAGTTAAGGGTGGAATCTCGTTGTGTTCGTTAATGTGGCTTCCCCCGTAACGTTTGCTTCCTTATATATTATACTAAAGATTTCCAACTTACTGGTAACAGTTTAGCACATTCTACATCTAGCTATAGACTCTTTCTAAGAATTCCCTGTGCGTAGTTATAATATTTGTATCAAGAATCTGAGCGTCCATCATTTTTTTATGTTCTTCAACTGAGGGGGTTAGATTTTCATACCCATCTATGTTTACTGGTTGCTTAAACATATCTAACCCATTACATATATCTAAATAATCCCTGATGGCGAAAATTTCCCCATAAACATCCCCTGCCCTCAAATTATTTTCATATATTAATTCCAACAACTCTCCTATTTTTTGAGGTGGTGGATAACGTTGCTCAAACGTTCTCCAAAACTCTGTATCACTTCTTTTGGTAAGATAATGTAAATAAATAAACTGTGCTATGCTATCCACACAAATAGATAGGTTTTTATTATATCGAGCTGTAGTATTTTCATTGTATGTAAAGACATGATTAAGACAGAATTTCAAATTCCTCAATTGAAGTGAAATAACACTAAGTGATGTTGCTTCTAAGGGTTCTAGAAAATTTGAAGATAATCCCACAGCCATACAATTCTTAATCCAGAACTGTTCATACTTCCCAGGATTAAAAGGGATGGAACGTACATTAGACATGGTTTGATTAAGTGTTTGTTTAATTTCCTCAAGAGCCTCTTCATCTGTTAAATAATCTGAATCAAATACATAGCCACACCCAATTCTATCGTGTACTGGTATTTTCCACATCCAACCATATTTCATGGCAATAGCCTGCGTGTATGGTTTTACTTCTGTTTCAGAGTCTAATGTAAAAGCAATAGCTTTTTTCATAGGAAGAAAATTTTTATGGCTAACCCAAGGAACTTTATAAAAATTACCTATTAACAATCTTGAAAATCCACTACAGTCAAAAACAAAATCGCACTCAAAATCTCTGCCATCGTCTATCCATAATGTTTTAATAAAGCCCTCTTCATCAACGTCCACATGGCTAAAGTTTCCATCTACACAAACTATGTTTCTTTGTTCACCAAGACCTCTGAAATACGAGCTTAATTTAGCATTGTCAAAATGCATGGCTGCTGGTATATGGTATAAATCAAGCTTGTTTTGATAGGACAGTTTAGCGGTATACACATACTCATTAAAATCCAAGCCTTTTTTATTTAAGGCTTTAAGATAATACTCCTCAGTACCTAGGAAGCCATCATAAGGTAGGGAAAATTCATTATCTGCTCCACGAAAACCATGAAAATACTTTTTATTATCTCCATTCCAATTCTCAAAGCTAGTCCCAGTTTTCACAACCCCTCCTGCTGCTCTCATTACATCAAACTCATTAAGTCCAATCTCACGCAAAAATCGTATAAAAGCCAAAGCGGTTCCTTCGCCCACCCCCACAGTTCCTAAAGAAGTGTTTTCTATTACCGAAATTGAAGCTAATGGAAATATCTTCCTGCAAAATAAGGCAGACATCCACCCCGCTGTCCCTCCTCCTAAGACCACTATTTTTTTACCTTCCATTCTTATGCTCCATTTGCCACATTATTTATTTATATTTATATTGAGAAGGAACGTTTGGAAACTCAGCATTAAAACCTAACCATAAGTTAATTGAAAACCTACTATCTTTAAACGCTCCTTCATGTGTAGTTGCATCTACTGCATGAACACACTGACTGGATTCAAAAAATATAGCAGTATTATGTACGGGTTTATAAGCTAACTGGTCTTCGATAGTCTCTCCAGATAGAATAAGTTCTCCACCTTCATACTGTCGTGGTTCAGTATTAAAATGAAGTACACACGTAATAACTCTGTTTGATAAAGTAGGCTCGATATCTGTATGCCACCCGTAAAAATCACACATACCATAAGAACTTAATATGGTTTCCATGTGCGTAGTTTGGTTAACTATAGGAAACATATGAGGTAATTTTTTAAAGGCATTAAGGAACTGATGAGTTTGTAAAGCAAATTCTAATTGAGTTAGGATAACACTTTTACTCCGTTTTCCTTTGTAGTGGTCATCTAAATAAACAACATCGTTACTTCTTATAGATAACTTTAAATTCTTAATTTGAAGGGTACATTCATCGCATTCATCCCCATCTTCTACGTGTGGGGTACCGCTAACTGATGCTGGTACAAACACAGGTTCCAACCATTGTGCTTCAGCTAGACATTCCCTAGCCGATGGTTCAGACAGGAAATTCTCAATTATTACATGAGGACTAGGACTTTCCTTATACTCTATTTTCTGCATTGTTTCTCCTCTCTACTTAAATTTTATTGGGCATCCATGATGTATCTTATATCCTCCCGTTAGATGGGAAGACAATTCATTAATTACAGACTCCCTATTATTATATTCTTCACCATCCACTTCTATAGGGTTGACAGAATAAGTCCATTCTTCCCGTTTAAAGGGAATAACTTGTATAAGAGGCATTCCCCTTTTCAATATCCCAGGTGTGCTAATACCTTTTCTAAACCCAAAAAAGAAATTAACGTTGTTGAAATACGTGTCTGTATTTACAATTCCAGAAAAGAGTCTTATTGCAGAATTTTCATTATTTAGGGGTTCTGTAAATAAACATGAATACCCAGGTGGAGTCCGAATAACCCACGGATTAGAAAATGAAAATGAAGCCCCATAAATTAGGTTGCCACCTACCCCCGCAATCTCCTCCCAACTCTCCCACCCTTTAGTTTCTATAGGTGGTGCAGAAGTCCCATTTACTGGCCCCCCTCTCCCCCAATTTATGGTTATTCTAGGCTCACTCTCACCATAATATTCACTTGTGTCAGAATAAGCTATGTCTTGCCACAAAGGAATTATATACCCTGTCCTCAACGTATCAGTAAATGGTTGGCAGGCTTTAAATGTTTGGCTATCTGTTTTCCCTATTGCAGGGTCACCACTCCCTTCTACAGTGCGTTGTGCTTTTACCCACCATTCTGGTATCGCTTGCGCTGCTGGAATGGGGGGTAATAAAGTCTTTACTACTTTTGTAGCCGCAAAAAATTCTATTTCCATATTATTAATCTCCGCTATGCTAAAAATTAGACCCAAACATTCCTACGTTTCCACCAGCGGAAGGTGCTTCTGGAGCCATTATCCAAGTGACTGTTTTATACGCAGGATTGACACCAGTGGCTTGCACAACACCCTGAGTACCAGAACCATAACTCCCTGTAGCGGAAGCGTTAGTAGCCGTACTAGTTAGAGCGTGGGAATGGTCGTTAGGCCGCATCCAGTGACTTCCATTTTGGTTGGCAGGATTGCTTCCCCCTGAGGAGCCAAGAGGATGACCAGCAACCCCCTGCCCGCTACCATCGCCTCCAGGGTAATTCCACGAACCAGAGGCAGAAGTGTTAACGTTATGGGTGTGACTACCACCGCCAGGATGGGAGTGACCTCCTGGGTTAGAGTGGTTATGGCTGGAAGACCCACCAGTAGAAGAACTAGCTCCACTAGCAGATAATTTAATATATTTAGCAGCATTCAGATTAGGAGTACCATTGTTGCCATCACATAAAACCCAGTCTTCATCAGTGAAGGTTGAAAGAGTCTCTCCTGATATAAAACCTATTCCTCCCTCTAACCAAGAATCAGAGCTATTAGTTACACCCCACACAGAAATAAACGTTGCTGCGTTTGTATGTCCTCCCGATGACCCACCACCAGCAGCATTAGCAGTACCCGAAGCAGAAGCACTGCCTGCTGCTGCTCTTGTATGTGTATGAGACGCAGAGACGCCTTCAGAACAGGGGCCGTAGCACGTTTCACCGCCACCCCAACCGCCTCCACATCTGGGACTAGTCGTGCCCGAAGTGGCTGACCCTGTATGCGTGTGACTCCCGCCACCACCGCCATGAGTATGGTTACTGCTAGAAGCATGGGAATGGGAACCGCCTCCAGCAGCAGAACCCCCATTACTAGCACCACGTACATACTTGTCCATACTCCCACTATGTTGCGTCCAACCAGATTCTGTAGTAGGATTAGAAGCAGTACCCCACAACACCACAGAGTTTGCAGGGAAGCCATCACCACTTCCATCGCTCTTAATTACACGAAAAGTATAATAAGCAGGAAGACTACTCTGGGAATTATAGTTGCCTGACCCACCACCACTACTCCCAGTAGTTGCAGAGCCAAGGCCGCCACCGCTAGGGTGAAGATGGCAGGCACCTCGTCCACTACCGCCTGTTCCCCAGGTATAATAACCATTATAGTTGTAAAAATTAGACTGATAAGGAGAAGTGGCTGCTAAACTTCCAGCGTAAGTATGAGAAGAATGGCTACCCCCTGGATGGGAATGGCTGTTTCCATTATGAGTATGGGTATTAGCCCCTCCCGTACCAGAACCACTATTAGCACTAAAAGGCATTACGTCATTGAAAGCCGTGTCAGTAGTCCACCCACTAGGAGTAGTGGCACTACTGGGCCATAAAATTCTTATGTTCTCTGGAATTGAAGACATGCTTATTCACCACCTGTAATGCGTGTACCAGTAGACCCGAAAGGACTGTCTATTTCTTTTTCCTCCCCAGGTTCTTCGTCCTCTGGATAAACACCATGCAAATTCTTTTCCCGCACAATCATATCTTTTGCAATGGCTGCACTTATTTCTTCATCTGTTGCCCGTTTAGGAACTTCTACCCGTACATCATTCATAAATGGATGCCATCTTTCTAGGGAGTCATCCAGAAACTTAAACTCATACGTTACGAGCAAAGTATCAAACAAACCGCCTGGAGATTCCAAAGCTTTGGGCTGCACCGTGTACCCCATTACAAGTTGTACAACTACTTCATCTTCTGGTGTTACCATTAGTCTCCTCCATACCTCTTAGTTTAACCGAATGCCAAAGAACCTTGACCGTAGTAAGTTGCCCCGTCAAAGTAGAAGGCTATCATATCTACCGAACCGGATGTTTGTGTAAATGTAGGTGCTGTAGCAGCAGGCCAGTCTACATTTGTACTACCACCAGCCCATGTTGGAGTGAACGTTGTAGTGTTGGCTGCGTGTGTAACTTTAAGCATGAGGTTGCATGGGCCTTCAGGGTTAGTAAATTCAAACGCAGTATCAGCACTCAAAACAACACTTTGTTTTTGACCAGAACCCCAGTTTATAACCATAGTTCCACCACTAGCACCGTTAGCTACTTCTGTAATAAAGGTAGCTGACTTGATATTATCTATATCTTGACTATTCATATCTAGTGTACCATGTAAATCAGTAGCCCCTGCTATATCTGCGATACCAGCAATATCTAGCGAACCTGCATCTAGTTCTCCAGTAATGGTCAGGTTTCTTTGTCCTGTAGTATCTATACTTGCATCCGTAGTAACTACTTTAGAAGCGATAGCAGTACCAACTGTGGTAATACCATCTAGTAGCTCTAATTCAGCTTCAGCCAGAACTGCGTTACCAGCAGTAAAGCCTGTACCCGTTACTAATCCCGAAGAAGTAATCGCACCAGAACCAATTGTACCTATACCTGTTATGTTCGTACTGGCATCTAGCACCAATGCTTTAGAGGCAGCAGCCGTGCCTGCTGTTATATCCTCAATTTGTTCTAAATCAACTTCTACAATTGAAGCATTCCCTATTGTAAATCCTGTAGCACTTACTACACCCGAAGATGTAATAGCCCCAGAACCAATTGTACCTATGGTTGCTATATTTTTACTGCCATCCAAAACTACGGCTTTATTTACAGCAGCAGTACCAGGCGTAATGTCCTCTACTCTCTCTAAATCAGCTTCTACCATTGTGGCACTACCCATTGTAAGCCCCGCAGAAGTAATAATCCCAGAGGCACCAAGAGTGGTAATACCAGATAATGCTCCAGCAAAGACTACAGCACCATTAATGTCTACCGTAGTATCCGATTCTATGGTGAGAACACCATCAGCCGATTGGTGAATAAAAGTACCGGCATCGCCAAACTGTATTTTACGAGAACTGTTTAACAATAATCCTGTATCGTGTACATGGGTCAAACTTACATCTGAGTTTACACCAAAATTCACTACAGCCGCATCAGATATTAATGTTAAATCATCGCCAAGAATGGTATCTAAAGTCACGCTTAGTCCACCATCTGTTTGAAGGGAGCCATCCGTAATGGACGTTGCATTCGTTGTAGCATCCGTTTTTATAATCCCAGATGAGGTAATTGCACCAGCACTGATAGTACCTATCCCTGTTATGTTAGTACTGGCATCTAGAACTAATGCCTTAGAAGCAGCAGCGGTTCCTGCGGTAATGTCATCTATCATTTCCAATTCAGATTCTGCAATAACAGCAGACCCAATGGTAAATCCAGTAGCAGTTACTACACCAGTAGATGTAATTGCACCTAAGCCAGTTACGCTCCCATCAGTAGCGAAAGTGTAGTTACCATCAGTAAATACACCATCTATCGTTAAGTTTCTAATAGTTCCTATATCTTTGTTGCTATCAACCACCAGGGCTTTGGAAGCCACAGCCGTACCAGCAGTCAAATCATCTATCTGCTCTAAATCAGCTTCTGAAAGTACTGCGTTTCCAACCGTAAGAACCCCAGTA
>Ga0209089_10001976_pt1 | contig 18453 bp, 19 predicted proteins | sample ArcticOcean_MG_C_FD_187431 | JGI IMG/M metagenome (GOLD analysis project Ga0209089, IMG submission 187431) | Marine microbial communities from western Arctic Ocean - ArcticOcean_MG_CB2_150 (SPAdes) (version 2) | ecosystem: Environmental > Aquatic > Marine > Oceanic | place: Arctic Ocean: Canada... | reverse complement strand
GCAGTTTCGCCAGATTGTGATATGAAAATATATAAATTTTTTTTATCAAATTTTATATTTCGGTATCTAAATTCAGAAGCAATATCTACTTCTATATTTATACTAGTAAATTCTTCAAACCAATATTTTGCAGTTAGACAAGAATGGAATGCAGTACCACAACCAATTAAAATAATTTTTTTTATTTCATTTGCTTGAATAGGAAAGTTATAAAGATTTATTTCATTTCTTAATTGGTCAACGTATTCTTTTATGCAAGTTTTGACAGTAATACATTGTTCATTAATTTCTTTAGACATAAAATCTTTATAATCACCTTTTTCTGCTTTATGTTTATCATTAGAAAGTGCAAGGACTTCCTTATTAATTTTTTTGTTATTTGAGTTATAAAATTCTACCTTATCATTTTTAAGAATACATATATCACCATCATCTAAATAAGTTATTTTATTAGTCATAGATTTTAAAGCATATGAATCTGACCCAATATAATTTTCGTTTGAACCGTAACCAACAGCAAGAGGGCTTCCTCTTCTAGCTCCCACAACAACATTGTTATATTTCTTAAAAAGAATTCCGAGAGCAAAACTTCCCTTAAGTATTTTTAAAGTTTTATTAATAGAGTTTATTAAATCAAATTTCTCTAAAAAATCTGTAAGAAGAAAAGTAATAACTTCTGTATCGGTTTGAGATTTAAATTTATAACCTTTTTCTTCTAAATTTCTTTTTAATTCACTTGAATTTTCAATAATTCCATTATGAACAACAGACACTTCTTCTGAAGAATGGGGGTGCGCATTAGCTTGGCTTGGAACACCATGTGTAGCCCATCTTACGTGGCCGATACCCATAAAACCATTTGAAGGATTTTTAAATAGTATTCTTTCTAAATTTTCAACACGGCCTGTACATTTTTTTTCATCAATAAAATTTTTTGAAATTGTAGCTATTCCTGCTGAATCATAACCTCTATATTCCAACTTTTTTAAAGATTGTATTATACTTGGAGCAACAGACTTTTTGCTTGCGATTCCTATGATTCCACACATTATTTATTTTTTTTATAATTGTTTAATTCTACTTGATTAGCTCTTGTTAATGCCAACGATTTATTTTTTACATTCTTAGTTATCACGGACCCCGCTCCAATAACTGCCTTCTTTCCAATTTTTATAGGTGCTACCAAAGAAGTATTAGATCCAATAAATGCATTATCTAAAATTTTTGTTTTATTTTTATTTTTTCCGTCGTAGTTACAAGTTATTGTTCCTGCACCGATATTTACATTTTTTCCTATTGTGGAATCTCCAATATAAGATAAATGGTTAATTTTAGAATTTTTTCCAACCTTAGCCTTTTTTATCTCAACAAAGTTCCCAACTCTAGATCCTGTTTCTAAAATAGAACCAGGTCTAATCCTTGAAAAAGGTCCAACAGTTACATTTGAATTTAAGGTTGCGTTTTCAATATGTGTAAATGGCATAATTTCAACGTTATTTCCAATTTTAGTTTTTTTTCCTATTACAACGTATTGGTTTATAATCACATTTTTTCCAAATTTTGTATCATGTGACAAAAATATAGTTTCAGGACCTACTAAAGTTACGCCTTTTTTCATCGCAAAATTACGCAATTTTTCTTGATTTTTTTTTTCTAATAAAGCGAATTTTTTTTTATTTTTTATTGTCATACGAATTATCTTTACATTAATATGAATCTTGTAATAACTCACAAAATATTTCTTAATAATACTTTAAAAAATGACTCAAAAATTTACAATTTTATTTGATTTAGATGGAACTTTGGTTGATACAGCGCCAGATTTAATGAATGCTCATAACCACGTGATGAAAAAATTTGGCTATGTAACAAAAACGGGAAATGAAATTAAAGCTTTAATAGGAAAAGGAGCTGGAGCAATGATTAGTAAATCTATGTGGAAGTCTGCAAAAAAAGAACTCGGCACAATAAATGAAAAGAAAATTAAAGATAAAATGGTGAAAGAGTTTACTGATTTTTATGGAAAAAATATTTTAGTTAAAAGCCAGTTGACTAATGGTGTCAAAGAATTTTTAACTTGGTGTAAAAGTAAAAATATTTCATTAGGTGTTTGCACAAACAAACAAGAACATTTAGCTGTAGATCTTTTAAAAAAAATAGGAATAAACAGTTTTTTTGAATATGTTGCTGGACATAATACTTTTAATTATTGTAAGCCAGATGCTAGGCATTTAACTGACGTTGTTGAAATAATGGGTGGTGATTTGAAGAAAACTATTATGATTGGAGACAGTGATGTAGATGCTCAATCAGCAGTAAATGCATCTTTGCCATTTGTATTAGTTGAAAATGGATATACAGACAAAAAAATTAATGAAATTAAATACGACTACTTAATTAAAGATTTTGTAGGTCTTGAGAAAATTATTAGCAAATATTTAAATGATTGAAATTAAACTTTTTTTTGCATTGATAAGCTACTATTTTGTTATGTTTGTGACACCAGGTCCAAATAATGCAATGCTTACTGCTTCAGGAATTAAATTTGGTTTTAAAAAAACTTTGCCACATCTATTCGGCATTCCGTTTGGTCATGTCATTCAAATAACTTTAGTTTGTTTTGGCTTGGGTGCAATTTTTCAAAAATATCCTTCAATTCAATTTTATCTTAAATGGGTTTGTTTTATTTATTTATTATATTTGGGATGGAAAATTTTAGGATCTTTATCTAATAATGAAAAAAAATCTGGAAGACCTTTAATGTTTTATGAGGCTGCTCTTTTTCAGTTCATAAATCCTAAAGCTTGGATTGTAGCTATAACTGCAGCTACAGCATTTTTTCCTAGTGAAGAAAATTTTGTTGTCGCAACTTCTTTTGTTGCAATCACAGCGCCTTTCGTTTGTTTTCCCTCAATATGTATTTGGGCAGCTTTTGGAGCGTCGATTAAAACTATAATAAAAAATACTAGAATTAAAAAAATTATTGAATATTTATTAGCTATACTATTATTATTTACAGCTGTTATAATCGTTTTAGATTAATTAATAAAGTTATGCATTTTACAAAAAAAAATTCTTTTGAAAAAAGGAAAGATTTAATAAATAAGCTAAAAACAAAAAAACTGTTAAAATTCCCGGGAGCTTATAATCCTCTAACTGCGAAGCTTATTACTGAAATAAATTTTGATGGTATTTATATTTCTGGCGCTGTAATGGCCAACGACCTAGGTATTCCTGATATAGGATTAACAAAATTAGAAGAGGTAGTTTATCGTGCTAAACAAATAGCAAGAGTAACAGATTTACCTAGCATAGTAGATGCTGATACTGGTTTTGGAGATTGTAAAAAAACAGTTGAAGATTTTGAAAAAGTTGGTCTTTCAGGTTGTCATATAGAAGATCAAGTAGAACAAAAAAGATGCGGACATTTAGATAATAAAGAAATTATTTCAATGAATAAAATGGTTAAAAAAATTAAACTAGCTGTAAAATCTAAAAAAGATAATAATTTTTTAATTATTGCTAGAACTGATGCAAATACAATTGAAGGGATAGATAAAACAATTAATCGAATTAAAGCATATGAAGATGCGGGAGCAGACGTAATATTTCCTGAGGCTATGAAAGATGAAAGAGAACTAGAGAAAATACGAAAACACTCAAATGTTTTTTTAATTGCCAACATGACAGAATTCGGCAAAACAAAGCTTCTACCGTCAAGTGTATTAGAGAATTTAGGCTACAATATTGTCATTTATCCAGTAACAACTCAAAGATTAGCAATGAAAAATGTTGAAGTTGGTTTGCGTGCAATTATGGAGGATGGACACCAAAATAATATTATTGATAAAATGCAAACACGTAAAAGGTTATATGAGTTAGTTGAGTATGAGAAATACAATACTCCTAACAAAAAAATTACTGATTTTAATACAGAAGGTCATGATTAATTTATGAGTGATGATATAAAAAAAGGTTTATTAGGAGTAGTTGTTGATGAAACTGCAATTTCTCAAGTAATGCCTGATATAAATTCTTTAACTTATAGAGGTTATGCAGTTCAAGATCTCTGTGAAAAATGTGGGTTTGAGGAAGTTGCTTACCTTATCTTAAATGAAGAATTACCCAATGAGACTCAACTAAGAAAATTTAAAAAAAATTTAGAAAAAAATAGAAATATTACAATCAACCTAAGAGAAATTGTAAAGCATATGCCAAAAAAAGCTCACCCGATGGATGTTGCTAGAACAGTTATTAGCGTAATGGGTCTTGAAGATAAAGAAACAAACAACAATTCTCCTGAAGCAAATATGAGAAAATCAATAAGAATATTTGCAAAAGCACCTACAGCAATTGCTGCTTTTTTTAGGGTAAGAAGAGGTAAAAAAATTATACCGCCAAAAAAAGGATTGGGATTTTCTGAAAATTTTTTTTATATGTGTTTTGGAAAAATGCCTAGTAAAGAAATTATTAAGGCTTTTGATGTATCTTTAATTCTTTATGCGGAGCATAGTTTTAATGTTTCAACTTTCACAGCAAGAACAATTACAAGTAGCTTATCAGATATTCATAGCGCCATAACTGGAGCTATTGGTAGTTTAAAAGGCCCCTTGCATGGTGGAGCAAATGAGGAAGTTATGCATATGCTGAACAAAATAAAAAAACCTGAAAACGCACTTAAATGGATCAACAAAGCCCTTGATAATCAAGACGTGGTTATGGGCTTTGGACATAGAGTTTATAAAAGGGGAGATTCAAGAGTACCTACTATGGAAAAATACTTTAAAAAAGTTTCTGAAATAAAAAATGATAAAAAATTTTACAAAATATATGAAATAGTTAAAAATGTAATGATTAAAAGAAAAGATATCCATCCTAATGTTGATTACCCGACTGGACCAACATATCATTTAATGGGTTTTGATACTGACTTTTTTACACCTATATTCGTGCTTTCAAGAATAACTGGTTGGTCCGCACATATAATGGAACAACACACAGCAAATAAATTAATTCGTCCGCTTTCTAAATATAGCGGTGAGAAGCATCGTAAAGTAATGCTTCTAAACCAAAGATAAGATTATTTTCCTGGAGCTTTATATTTACCAGCAATTTTAGCGGCATTGCTAGCAGCATTATTAATATTAATTTCTTCACAAATAGTAATATTTGTAAGAGCACCGCTTGCTTCTGTTGCCATTTTGATCGCTGCAGCTTGTTCAAAGTTTCCTTCGAAGCACACTAAAAAATCATATGCTCCTCTTAAAGGTACATACAAACTCATTTTTGCTCCAACAGCTTCAGCAGCAACTTGAGCAGCTTTTGATCTATCTGTGTTTGGATCTTTTATAAAACCTTGGAATCCTTGAGCTGTATAATTACCCATTGCATAAAATTTAGCCATAGTTACTCCTTTCTTTTTAAGAAAATATTCTACTAGCAGTTTTCTATTTAAGAAAGTTAAATTAAATCAAGTTTAGGTTGAATTCTTTGTAATTTCAGCAAATCTGGAACATAATATTCTTAAATTAAAATTATTAAGCAAGACATATTCATCAATTGCTTTTTTAACTCCTGGCGCATAAGTTAAATCATAATCATCACAAAGAATAACTCCATTATTTTCTATAACTTTAGTCAAAATTTTTAAATCTAATAAAACTGTTTCATATTTGTGTCCTCCATCTAAAAAAACATAATCAATCTTATCTAAAAAAATTCCTTTTAAAACTTTATTAGAATCTCCTTTTATAATATTTACATTTTTTTCGTATTTTTTTAATAACTTTTCAACTGATTTGATGCTATAGGGATCCAATCTTGCTATATATTTATAATAAAATGATTTTAATGGATTGGAAAATTTAGTTTTAGGAATATATTCATCATTAGCTATTTCTTTTTCTGATAAAAACAAATCAATACCAGTAAACTTAAAATTTTGTTTGTGCATATCACTTAAAAGATCACAAACATTTCTAGCTGTTACTCCGTGGAAAAGTCCTACTTCTAAGAAATTTTTAGGATTTTTTTTTAAAACATGATTAAGAAAAAAGTCTCCTATACCCTTTTGTTTAAGGCTAGTCTTTCTCCAAAATTTTTTATATTTTAATTTTTTAATCACTAAATGCTTCTGACCAATTTCCTTTAGTCGAAGCTTTTGAATACTCTGTGGCTCTACCTTCAAAAAAATTCATATGCTCGACAGCATTGAGCATTGTGTCTAGCCATGTTAAAGGATTTTTATCCACGTCATAAATTGGCTCAAGACCAAGCTGAAACAGTCTTCTGTTTCCTATCCAGCGTATATACTGCTTAACTTCATTTGCTTTTAAACCTTCAATAGGTCCCATTTCAAAAGCTAAATTAATAAAAGCATCTTCATGTGAGATTATGGTTCTGCACGCTTCATATATTTCTTTTTTTAACTGAGGTGTCCATATGCCTGGGTTTTCGTCTATAAACGTTCTGAACAATTTTATCATTGAATTACAATGCAAAGTTTCGTCTCTAACTGACCAAGTAACAATTTGGCCCATCCCTTTCATTTTATTTTGTCTTGGAAAGTTTAATAAAATTGCAAAACTAGCAAAAAGCTGAAGTCCTTCTGTAAAAGCACTAAAAACTGCTATTGTTTTTGCTATGTCATGATTTGATTTAACATTAAAACCTTGCATATAATCATATTTATCTTTCATCTCTTTGTATTTCATAAAGGCTGAATATTCAGATTCTGGCATTCCTATTGTGTCTAATAAATGCGAATACGCTGCTATATGAACAGTTTCCATGGAAGCAAATGCCGACATCATCATTAATGTTTCCGTAGGTTTAAACACATTCATATAATGTCTTATATAACAGTTACTAACCTCGACATCCGCTTGAGTAAAAAATCTAAAAATTTGAGTTAATAAGTTTTTTTCTGGCTGACTAAGATTTTTTTGCCAGTCTCTTACGTCATCTCCTAATGGAACCTCTTCAGGTAACCAATGAATTCTTTGTTGGGTGAGCCAAGCATCATAACACCATGGATATCTGAAAGGTTTATAAACAGGATTGCCAATCAGTAAACCCGATTTTTTATCAGAGTTTTTATTATTTTTTAATGTTGCTACTGACATGATAGACATTCTTCATAATCTTTACTTTCGTTCGATTCATTTTTTGTCACACTTGTTGATAAATTATTATTGATGTTTTCTGCTCTTTGTATTGATTTAGATCTACAATAATACAAACTTTTAAGTCCTTTTTTCCAAGCTTGAAAATGAATTTGATGTAGATCTTTTTTATGAACATCCGCAGGTAAAAATATATTTATTGATTGGGCTTGAGAAATATAAGGAGTTCTATCAGCTCCAAGTTCAACAATCCATCTTTGATCTAATTCAAAAGCCGTTTTAAAAACATCTTTTTCATTTTTTGTTAAAAAATCTAAGTGATTCACTGAGCCTTGATTAGTTGTAATAGAAGACCAAACTTCATCATTATTTTTTCCATATTTTTCTAATACTTCTTTTAAATATCTGTTTCTAACATTGTAAGATCCTGAAAGCGTTTTGTGTGTATAACTATTAGCAGCAACAGGTTCAACACCAGGCGATGCACCTCCACATATTATTGAAATAGAAGCTGTTGGTGCTATTGCTGTTTTGTTAGAAAATCTTTCTTTAAACCCATATTCTTCCGCATCAGGACATGGCCCTCTTTCTTCTGATAAAGTTACTGAAGCTTTGTCAGCTTCTTTTTGAATATATTTAAAAATTTTGTTATTCCAAGATTTACTCATAACAGATTCCAAAGGAATTGATTTTTTTTGTAAAAAAGAGTGAAATCCCATTACTCCTAATCCTACACTTCTTTCTTTCGTAGCAGAATATTTTGCATCTCTAAATGATTCTGGCGCTCTATTAATAAAATCTGTTAATACATTATCTAAAAATCTCATTACATCTTCAATAAAATTTGGTTCATCTTTCCATTCATCATAAGTTTCTAAATTTAAAGATGATAAGCAGCAAACAGCTGTTCTGTCCTTTCCTTCTTTATCTATGCCTGTTGGTAAAGTTATTTCACTACATAGGTTAGATGTTCTTACATTTAATCCTGCTAATTTGTGATGTTGAGGTATAAGTCTATTAACTGTATCAATAAAAATAATATAAGGTTCTCCAGTCTCTACTCTTGCTGTTAATAATCTTATCCATAAATTTCGTGCAGACACTGTTGATTGCACTATTCCATCTTTGGGGCTTTTAAGAGCCCATTGTGAATCAGTTTCTACAGCTCTCATAAATGAATCTGTAACTAAAACACCATGGTGTAAATTTAAGGCTTTTCTATTTGGATCTCCACCCGTCGGACGTCTCATTTCCATAAATTCTTCTATTTCAGGATGATCAATGGGTAAATAACAAGCGGCAGATCCTCTTCTTAAAGAACCTTGGCTAATTGCCATAGTTAAAGAATCCATCACTTTAATAAAAGGTATAATGCCTGAGGTTTTTCCTACTCTACCAATTTTTTCTCCTATAGATCTAAGATTTCCCCAATAACTTCCAATTCCACCTCCCTTTGCTGCTAACCAAACATTTTCACTCCACAAGTCTAGAATTCCATCTAAACTATCGCCAGCTTCGTTCAAAAAACATGAGATTGGTAAACCTCTTTCAGTACCTCCATTAGATAAAATAGGAGTAGCCGGCATAAACCATAAATTGCTTATGTAACTATAAATTCTTTGTGCATGTAAATTATTATCCGCATATGTGCTTGCAACTCTAGCAAATAAATCTTGATAAGATTCATTTTGACCTAAATACCTATCGCTTAAAGTTGCTCTTCCAAAGTCAGTTAATTTAGCATCTTTAGATCTATCAATTTTTATTGTTATTCCTTTATCGTTTTGAAAAAGTTCTGTTTGATGAGTTAAAGAAAAAAGATCTGGCTTTTTATCAGAGTTGTTTATTTTAGTTGAAATTTTTTCATTTGAACCGATTTTTTCGACAGCTTTTTCGAGGGCTAAAGAGAGGTTTTTGTTCATATAATATTTATTTTATTAAGTTTTTATGTAAAAACAACTATATGTTGTGTGCACAAAGTCTAGATATACCAGATGTTTAAGCAAATCAATAGAACATTACAAGAACATTACTATAATAGCAAGGATAAAAATTAAACAACTATAAAAACCTAATATATAAGATAAAAGATGATGTCAAAATCAGATAAAGTTCACATAAACCCATTAGGATTTAGAGAATATGACGCTAGATGGGTATACGAAAAAGATATTAATCAATTAGGAATAGAAAATCTCGGTAAAGGGCTAGGGACTCAGATTATAAAACATACAAAAAAGAAAAACCCACGAGTAATTGTAGGGCATGATTACAGATCCTACAGTGAAGAAATAAAATCAGCCTTAAAAAAAGGGCTAGTCTCGACAGGATGTTATGTAGAGGATATTGGTTTGTCATTATCTCCCACAGTTTATTTTGCTCAGTTTAGTTTAGATGCAGATGCAGTAGCAATGGTTACAGCTAGCCATAATGAAAATGGTTGGACTGGGGTAAAAATGGGAATTCAAAAAGGTTTAACTCATGCACCTGAGGAAATGAATGAATTAAGAGACATAACATTAAATAAAAAATTTTTTGAAGGTAAGGGAAATGAAAAAAAAATAGATAATTTTCAAAAGATTTATAAAGATGATTTAATTAAAAAAAATAAAATAAATAAAAAAATTAAAGCTATTGTTGCTTGCGGCAATGGAACAGCTGGCATATTTGCGCCGGAAATTTTAAGAGGAATTGGTTGTGAAGTTATTGAACTTGACTGTAAATTAGATTGGACTTTTCCTAATTATAATCCAAATCCTGAAGATCTTAAGATGTTGCACGCCATCAGTAAGGCTGTAAAAGAAAATAAAGCAGATATTGGTTTTGGTTTTGATGGCGATGGAGATCGTGTTGGAGTAATAGATAATAATGGTAATGAAATATTTTCAGATAAAATAGGGTTATTAATTGCGCAAAATTTATCTAAAAAATATAATGGATCAAAATTTATAGTAGATGTTAAATCTACCAGTTTATATGCAAAAGATAAAATTCTTTTAAAAAATAATTGTAAAACAATTTATTGGAAAACAGGTCATTCTCACATTAAAAGGAAAGTTAATAGTGAAAAAGCATTAGCTGGTTTTGAAAAAAGTGGACATTTCTTCTTTAGCCAGCCGTTAGGATATGGTTATGATGATGGAATAAATTCTTCAATTCATGTTTGTCACTTATTAAATAATCAAAATAAAAAAATGAACGAAATAATAAATGAATTACCAAAAACTTACCAAACTCCTACTATGGCACCATTCTGTAAAGATGAAGAAAAATATCAAGTAGTAGACAAAATAGCTAAACAAATTGAAGAAATCAAAAATAATCAAATTAAAATTGATGATCAAATAATTATAGATGTATTAACTGTTAATGGTGTCAGGTTTTCTTTTGAAGACGGATCATGGGGATTAATTAGAGCCTCATCTAATAAACCTTCATTGGTAATAGTTACAGAAAGTCCTACTTCGGACAATAGAAAGAAAAAGATATTTAATTTTATTGATAATATGTTGCAAAAAACAGGAAAAATTGGTGATTACGATCAAAAAATTTAAAAGTTAAAATATTCGTAAAATAATCGACTAGATATAATAAAAAGATAAATTCCAAACATCTTACCAATTGATCTTTTATTAAATTTATGAACCGATTCAGCTCCGACCTTAGCCATAAATGTAGTAATAGGAACAAAAATTAAAAAAGCTGGTATATTTAAAAAACCTAAACTTAATGGTGCATTAATATTGAGATAATTTCCAGAACTTGCAAAACCTATTGACCCTATTAGTGAAATTAAGAATCCGATAGCAGCAGAAGTACCAATTGCAATATTTATTGGATAACCAAACATTTTAAATATCGGGGTATTATAAACGCCCCCTCCAATTCCCATAGGAGCAGACAAAAAACCACATAAAAAACCTAGAATTACTCTGTAAAATAAATTTATATTTCTTGGTGTGGGATTATTTTTTTCTTTTTCTAACAAAAAATAAATAGCAAAAATCATAGTCATAATGGAAAAAAACAAAACTAAACTAGAAGCCTTTAAACTAACGGCAAATATAGTACCAATTACAACGCCAATTATCACAAAAACTCCAAAAGTTTTTACAAGATTAAAATCAACAGCCTTAAATTTCATATGAGTTATTGTCGATATGATTGAATTTGGAATAATAATAAAAAGAGATGTTCCTACAGCCATATGCATGACAAATGCTTTTTCTATACCAACAAAACTAAATATATAAAAAAGAACAGGAACCATAATTAGGCCCCCGCCTATTCCAAAAAATCCTGCCATGAAACCAACTAGTAAAGCTGATAAAACCATTACAATTAAAATAAATATTATTTGATTTACACTTAAAGCTTCTATCATGCGCTTGTTTGGTTAACCTTCTCGTTGTTTTGAACAATAGTCATTATATGTTTTGCTTTTTGAAAGTCAGAATCTCTTGCCATCATATTATCACTTAAATATCTTTTCCAATTTTTAGAACCAATTTGACCATGGTATAAACCAACGGTGTGTCTCATTACATGATTTACCTTTGTTCCTAGTTTAACTTCTTTTTCTAAATATTGTAATAATTTTTCAGCAATCTCTTCTCTCGAAGGAGAATTTATAACTTTAAATATTTCTTTTTCTATATCGACTAAAAAATAAGGGTTTTGATATATAGCTCTACCAATCATAACCCCATCACATGATTTTAAATGTTTTTTAATTTCTTCAATTTTTGATATTCCTCCATTTATAATAATTTCTAAATCTGAGTTTTCTTCTTTAATTTTATAAACCATTTCATAATTTAACTTTGGTATATTTAAATTTTGCTTTGGTGATAGGCCTTTAAGTATTGCTTTGCGTGCATGCAAAATAAACTTTTTACATCCTGCATCCTTCATTTTAAGTATAAAATTATTTAAGTAATTAAAATCTTCTATGTCATCAAAACCAATTCTTGTTTTTGCTGTAACTGGAATATTACACGAATTAACCATTTTGTTAATGCATTCAGCTACTAAATCTGGCTCCTTCATTAAGCAGGCTCCAAACATATTCTTTTGAACTTTTTTACTTGGGCAACCCAAGTTTATGTTAATTTCATCATAATTCATATCTTCAGCTATTTTTGCAACTTCTGACAGTTCTTCTTTATTTGATCCTCCAACTTGTAGTGCTAAAGGTTTTTCTTCTGGGCTAAATGATAAAATTTTTTTCCTATCACCATAAATTGCAGATTTAGTAGCAATCATTTCTGAGTACAACATTACATTTTTGCTTATTAATCGTAAGAAATAACGATCATGTCTATCTGTGCAATCCATCATAGGTGCTACAGATACTGTGTGTTTCATTTAGGATTTTTTTATATAATTTTGATAATTATATTATTCAGGTTTTTTTTCTTCAGATGTGTCTTTAGTATCATCTTTTTCTTTAATTTCATTTTCTTCACTTGCGTCAACTGGAGTCTCTGCAATTTTTTTTTCTAATTCTGGCATTCTTCTGACTCTTTTTGAGGGCAATATAGCTGTTCCACTTTTTGATATTTCACCCTTATATATTTTGTCAAAATCATCTTCGTGCTCTTCTTTTACCTCTTCTAATTCATCAGATCCTGTTTGGTGTTTTCTATGTCTGTTTATCGCTGAGTCCTCTAGGGTTTTAATAGAAACCTTGCCTTCGCCAATTTCTCTTAATGCTATAACTGTGTTTTTGTCATTATCTTTTGTTACTAAAGGTGGGTCACCATCATTAAGTTGTGATGTTCTTTCTTTAGCCAATAAAACTAAATCATATTGACTATCAGTTTTTTTTAAGCAATCTTCTACGGTAATACGAGCCATGAGGGGTTTTTTTATAAAATTACGCTTAATAAAGCAAGTTTTATTTAATTAAAACAGGCTTGATTTGACTTTTAAAAATAATAATTAAAATATTTGCTACAATTATATACATTGAACTTATAAACGCTATTACTTCAATAGAATAACCAAGATCAATAATTAGACCGAAGACTGCGGTTCCAAAAGCTGTTGAAAAGACCATCATTGCTGTAGTTAGTGCCTTAATTGAACCTATATATTTGACTCCATAAATTTCAGCCCACGTTGATGATCCTAAAACATTAGCTAGACCATTGGAAACCCCCATAAGTCCAAGCACAAAATAAGATGAGATATAGTTATCAGAGTAAAATAAAATCAACATCGCAAATAGTGAAGGAATGTTCATTAGTGGTAAAATTTTCCTGCTATTAAATTTGTCTACAATAGGACCTGAGATGAACAAAGTTATAACTGATAATATTGCATAAAGCATAAATGATTTAGCAATTACAAATTCTCCCCAACCTTTTGATTCCAAAATAAATGATTGATAAACAAAAACTCCTGTGTTGATTGTTGGTAAAGCTAACATCACTAATGAAATTAAATAAAATTTAGGATCTAATAGAAGTTCTCGTCTTGTCCAATTTCTAATATTATTTCTTTTTAATTTAGCTGATTGTTTTTCTCTTGATGATAGCTTTATATTTTTTATTGTTAAAAAAGATATAATTGGCAAAAATAAAACAACCAATAAAGCAATTGATAACCATATACTTCTCCATGAATAAATAGAAAGAAAGAAAACAATAGTTATTGGCATTATAAATTCAGCTGCCGAAAGACCTAACCATGTTATGCTTAAAGCTTTGCCTCGATTAAAATCAAAATATCTTGAAATACTAGTGGTTGCTGTATGTGCCATTAGGCCTTGACCAGATAATCTTAAAAGAAAAATTCCAATTAACAATAATGATATATTGGCTGTAAAAGAAAAAAATATGGATGAAAAGAACAATAAACAGATAACAATAAAGGAATAATATATTAAGCTAATATCATCAATTTTTTTTCCTGCCCAAATTAAAGTAAAACTACTTAATAAAGTAGCAACGGCATAAATTGAGCCAAATTGTCCATGACTTATATTTAAATCAGATCTTATACTTTCATTAAACAATCCAATAAAAAAACTCTGTCCAAAACTGGAAAAAAATGTAAATATGAATCCAAATATTATTATTTTAAAACTTAATTTAATGTTCAACATTTAAAAAATTATGAGCTGTAAAGTTTCCTTTATTGGTCTTGGTGTAATGGGCTACCCTATGGCTGGTTATATATCAAAAGCCGGACATAATGTAACTGTTTATAATAGAACTACCGCAAAAGCAGATAAATGGATATCAGAATATAAAGGTTCTAAAGCTGATACACCTGCAAAAGCTGCTGATGGTGCAGAATATATATTCACATGCGTTGGTAACGATAACGATTTAAAAGAAGTAACATTTGGAGACAATGGTATTTTCAAAAATATAAAAAAAAATGCTATATATATTGATAACACGACAGCTTCAGCAACTATTGCAAGAGAGATTTACGACTATTCAAAAAAAAATGGTTTTGGTTTTTTAGATGCACCAGTATCGGGTGGGCAAGCCGGCGCTGAAAATGGCGCACTAACTGTAATGATTGGTGGTGACCAGAAAGATTTTGACAAAGCTAAAGACAAGATTGATTGCTATAGTAAAAAAATGAAGTTACTTGGTGGAGCTGGATCTGGACAACTTGCTAAGATGGTAAACCAAATATGTATTGCAGGATTAGTACAAGGACTATCAGAAGGAATTAATTTTGGAATGAAAGCTGGACTGAATATGGAAGACGTTATTGAAGTAATTTCTAAAGGAGCTGCACAATCGTGGCAAATGGATAATAGATATAAGACAATGATCGATGATAAATTTGACTTTGGATTTGCAGTTGATTGGATGAGAAAAGATTTAAAAATAGCCTTAGAAGAATCTAAAAAAAACAACTCTTTGCTTCCTGTTACAGAAATAGTCGACAAATATTATGGTGAAGTTCAAGAAATGGGTGGCAATAGATGGGATACTTCTAGTCTCATAAAAAGATTTAGAAAAGCGTAAGTGCAAATAAATAAACCTGACTACTATAACGACCTTGGTAAAATTTATTTAAAAATTTGGGACCTTTTAGAGAATGGTTTTAAAAATAGAAATGCTCCATTTCATATACCGGTATTTATAAGCGGTAATCAAAATAAATTTGATGGCAAAATAGTTGTTTTAAGAGGTATAGATAAAAAAGAAAAAAAAATATGGTTTCATAGCGACATTAGATCAAATAAAATAAAAACTTTGAAATCAAATTCGCAAGCTAGTTTACTATTTTATGATAAAAGTGAAAAAATCCAATTAAGAATCTGTGTTTCCGCAAAAATTAATTATAAAAATGAAATAACTGAAAAGTCATGGAAAAAAACGGCTCATATGAGTAGACAGTGTTATTTAGGTGATAAAGCTCCTGGAGCTGATACTTTGAAACCTACTTCTGGATTAACTGATAATATTGATAATCTAAAATACTCCGTGGAAGAAAGTGAAATTGGTTACCAAAACTTTTGTGTAATTGAAACTTTTGTAAAATCTATAGAATGGTTATATTTGGCCGCCAAAGGTCATAGACGTGCACATTTTGAAATAAAAAATAATTTCCTTGAAAAAAAATGGTTAATTCCTTAAGTAATATATTGCTATGACGCTAACAGTAACTCCAGTTTGTAATTTTGGAGAAAAAGCTAAAAACTTCAAACTTATTTCTACAGAAAATGAAAAAAAATCTCTAGAAAATATAAAAGGAATAAATGGAACTCTAATTATGTTTATTTGTAATCATTGTCCTTATGTAAAAGCTATAATAAAAGATGTGGTTGAAGATGTTAAATCACTAGAAAGTTTAGGTATTAATTCTGTTGCAATAATGTCTAACGATGTAGAAAATTATCCCGAAGATTCTTTTGAAAATATGATTAAATTTTCTAAAATCAATAATTTTTCATTTCCTTATTTGTATGACAGCACTCAAAATGTAGCTAAAGATTATAATGCAGTCTGCACTCCTGACTTTTTTGGTTATAATAAAAATCTTGAATTGCAATACAGAGGTAGAATTAGAAAGTTGAAGAATTTAAAAGCCATAAGAATGGGTGAAAGTGAACTTAAAATGGCTATGAAATTAATTTCTTCTACTGGAAAGGGTCCTAAAGAACAGATTCCTAGCATGGGATGTAATATAAAATGGTTTAAATAATGTTTTTAATAGTTACAAGAAATTTTCCTCCAGATATTGGTGGCATGCAAATATTAATGGGAGGTTTAGCTGAAGGGTTATTAAATCATGGTCCTGTAAAAGTCTTTGCTCATGATCACAAAAATTCTAATTTATATGACAGCAAATCAACAATGAATATTGAAAGAATAAAGGGAATAAAACTTTTTAAAAAATATCGAAAAGCAAATTTAGTTAATGAATTTATAAGCAATAATTCTAATATTAGAGCAATAATAGTTGATCATTGGAAAAGTTTAGAATTGCTAAAAGAAGAAAATTTAAAAAAAACTAAAACATTTTGCCTTTTGCATTCAAAAGAAATTAATCATGAAATTGGATCTTCCCTTAATAAAAGATTAATAAAAAGCACTAGTAAGGCAGATTTCATTATTGCTAACTCTAATTTTACAAAAGAATTAGCTTTAAAAGTGGGCATTAATGCTTCTAAAATTAATATTATTTTCCCAGGAATAAATAAACCAAAAATAATTGAAGATTCATTTAAAAATGAAGCTAAAAATGTATTTAAAGACTCTTTTCCTAAAATTATTACTATCGCTAGGCTTGATAAAAGAAAAGGGCATGATCACATTTTAATGTTAATAAAGAATTTAAAAAATAAATTTCCTAAAATTAAATATTTATCTATTGGTTTTGGAGATGAAGAAAAAAATCTTATTAAATTATCTAATGAATTATCATTAAAAAATGAAGTGGTTTTTTTAAAAGATATTAATGAAAAATTAAAAAATTCATTAATTGCAGAATCTAACTTATTTTTAATGCCTTCTAGAATAGAAAAAAAGTCAGTAGAAGGATTTGGCATTTCTTTTATTGAAGCGGCGTCTTATGGTGTTGGATCAATCGGTGGAAAAGATGGCGGCGCTCCAGACGCAATTAGCGATGGTAAAACTGGAATTATATGCGATGGTAATAATTTAGATTCTATATATGATTCTATTATAAACTTCTTTAAAGATGACAAATTTATTTTATACGGTAAAGAAGCCAAAATTTTCTCTGAAAATTTTCATTGGGATAAAATTGTGAAAAAATATTTAAAATTAATTAATTAATTTTAACCTATCTTCAATTTCCAAATATACTTGTTCTGCTGTCAATTCTCTTAAATTTTCAACAGTAATTGCTTTAAATTTATCAGTTTCTATTGATACTTTTTGTGGGGTAGTGTGGTGGCCAAAAATTACTAGACCTTCTTTTTTTAAGTGAGCTGCTATATGTGCTGGACCAGTATCATTAGCAATTATAAAATTTGATTTTTTTATTAATCCACTTAATTCTATTATGCTTAGAGCTTTTTTATTATTAGTTATTGATATCGCTCCTATTGATTTAGCTAATTCAATTTCTTTTGGTCCTGGAGCAATAACAACTTCTAACTCTGGATTTTTCTTTTTAATAATTTTTATAAGATTATTATAATATGGCCATTGTTTGTGGGACAATTTGGGTGAGCTAAATGGAAAAATTAAAATAAATTTTTTATTGAAATATTTATTTACCATTTGATCTACATTAACACAAGCCCATGAAAAATCGGGTGATGTTGTATAATTAGTTTTTATATTAAAATTGCTTAGTTGAATTTTGAATCTTTCTAGAACAGACTCATTATTAAAATCACTTTTTTTTGTTCCTTTTTTTAATGTTGTTTGAGTGCTACACCACAGAGAAGATCTTAACAAATATCTCTGATAAAAAAGCGTTCTTGAAGAATTTTGTAGGTCGTAAACAAAAGAAAAATTATATTTAGCTAACATTTTTTTCAAATTAACTAGATAGATAATATTCCATTTGGGCAATCTTCTATCAATTAATAGAGCATCTATATATGGGCATCTCCCTAATAACTCAGAATATTGAGCCGTAGTTAAAATGAAAATTTTATTATTTGGGTGAAATTGTCTTATATCCTTAAGAGCGCCACTTATTTGGGCAATATCTCCTAAAGAACCATGTTTTATGATCAAAATATTTGACATGTGATAAATAAATTTAGTAAATCAATTTAACATATAAATGACTAACAAATCTAAAAAAATTCAATCTGAGATTTCTGCGGGAGAATTGTTAGATAAATTAAGTATTTTAGAAATAAAAATCATCAAAG
>Ga0209089_10001949_pt1 | contig 18586 bp, 16 predicted proteins | sample ArcticOcean_MG_C_FD_187431 | JGI IMG/M metagenome (GOLD analysis project Ga0209089, IMG submission 187431) | Marine microbial communities from western Arctic Ocean - ArcticOcean_MG_CB2_150 (SPAdes) (version 2) | ecosystem: Environmental > Aquatic > Marine > Oceanic | place: Arctic Ocean: Canada... | reverse complement strand
GTAGAACCTGTCGCCAGCCCATCCCTGGGCATGCCCGAACCCGGTTCTCCGGATGTGGTTGAGATGCTAGTCATACAGGAAAAAGAGGGCAGTGAGTGCCGTATGGAGTTTGAGCGGGTGCTGATCGGCTACCAGGTGACCAACACCCTAACGATCAAAGTGCGCGACCTAGACAACATGGGCAACATTATTGACGGAGCCAGTGAGGCCGCTGGTAACCTGATTCGGGTCAACCGCGTGAGTTTCACCATCGAGGACACCAAGCCCCTGCAAAATGAGGCTCGAGAAGAGGCAATCGCCAACCTCCTAGCCAAGGCCGCCACCATGGCCGAACTGGCCGGAGTGGAACTCGGTAAACTGGTTTACCTCACAGAGTCCGGCGGCGGAGTGCCCCAGTCTTTCGCCAGAATTGAATCAGCCGGGGCCTTCGGCTTTGGCGCAGATACGTCCACCAGCATCCCGGCCGGGGAGTTGGATGTGAGCGTGAACGTGCAGGCAGTCTTCGGCATCGCAGACTAAGGCGAACGGAAATAGAAATCCATCATCGTCAAAAAGGCGGGGTCTTCGCAGACCCCGCCTTTGTTATGTCTTGTAACCGGTGCTCGGACAGAGGTGTTTTGACTTGCTTGGCAATTCTAGGGTTGTTAGAATCCTGATGTCTAGCTGCCTCTATTAAATAGGCACCAAATAAAATTTAAGCTGATAATTTTTGCGGGAGAATCATGGTCTTAAGCGACCGTACTATCAAAGAACAACTGGCCAAGGGACGAATCGTGATTGAACCCTTGGATCCCGATGACATCCAACCGGCCAGCGTGGACCTCCATCTGGATGGCAGTATCCTGGTTTTTGCCAACTCCCGCCGTCCCTATATCGACGTCAAAGAGACCCTCGAAGATCTGACACAGATGGTTGAGATTCAAGAAGAAACCCCGTTCATCCTCCACCCCGGTGAGTTCGTCCTCGGCAGCACATTGGAGAACATTGAGCTGCCTGACGACTTGGTGGCCAGACTTGAAGGCAAGAGCAGCTTGGGGCGCATTGGCCTGGTGATCCACTCCACTGCCGGATTCGTGGACCCCGGTTGGAAAGGACATCTAACGCTGGAACTAAGCAATCTGGCGCGGCTGCCGATCACCCTTTACCGCGGCATGAAGATTGGGCAGATATCCTACCTGGAGCTCTCGACTCCGGCAGACCGACTCTACGGGTCAGCGTCTCTGGGCAGCAAGTACCAGGGGCAGACCGTTCCCACTGCCAGCCGGTTCAGCCAAGACTTTGAGACCAAGCCAGGAAAATGAGCCACATGCAAAGGGCCGTCCAACTGGCCCAAGAGGTAGTTGGGGCCACCAGCCCAAACCCATCTGTGGGCGCGGTACTTGTTAAAGATGGAGTCGTAATTGGTGCCGGGGCCACCCAGCCACCGGGCCAAGACCACGCTGAGATCGTCGCCCTGAAACAGGCGTCGGAAAACGCTAAGGGTGCCACGCTATACACCACCCTAGAGCCCTGTTGCACCTGGGGCCGGACTCCGCCCTGCACCAAGGCCGTCATTGCAGCGGGTATCACCGAGGTCCATATCGGAGCCATTGATCCCAACCCTGATGTCTCTGGTAACGGTCAAAAAGAACTGAAAGCCGCCGGCATCAAGGTCGTTATAGAAGCGGTTGAAGGCACCCGTGAACTCTACGAGGCCTTTGCCAAGCACATTGCCACTGGCACGCCGTTCGTCACTGTGAAATACGCCATGACCCTGGACGGCAAAATAGCCACCCACACCGGCGATTCCAAATGGGTGACGGGGCCAGAGGCCAGAGGCTACGTCCAGCAGATGCGCCGCACCTGCGATGCCATTCTGGTTGGAGTAAATACCGCTCTGACCGACGACCCCTACCTGACCTCACGGGACGACGCTGGCAACCCCATAGATCGCCAGCCGTTGCGGGTGGTGATAGACAGCGTCTGCCACACTCCGGTTGGTGCCATGATGTTCAGACAGCCAGGCTCCACAGTCATTGCCACTACCCAAGCGGCACCGGATATTCGCGTGGTGGCGTTGGAGCAGGCGGGTGCTGAGGTTGTGGTGCTACCGTCAGGAGTGGACCAGCGTGTCAATCTACCATCACTCTTAGACTATCTAGGTGCCAGGGGCGTCTTGAATCTTCTGATTGAGGGCGGGGGATCTGTTCATGGGGCGTTCTTCGACGCAGGGTTGGTGGATAAGGTTTATGCCTTCGTCGCGCCGATGATCGTCGGTGGAGAATCGTCTCTGTCTCCGGTGGAAGGCTCCGGAGTAAGCGTCATGGCCGACGCCTGGCAATTGGCCGAGACGCGCACTGAGCAAATTGGCCCGGATTGTCTCATAATAGGTTACCCACAGAAAAAATCTCAGGAACAAACCCACGCTGACCTAGACGGCGATTATGACGACGACCTCGAAGATGAACTAGCAAGTCCTGAGACCCAATAACCATCCCGGAATAAACTCGCGGGTTAAGAAACATGTTTACCGGAATCGTAGAAGAACTGGGCGTAGTCGTTAAAATCAGCGATAACGCCATGACCGTCCAAGCTTCAAAGGTCACAGAAGACCTGAAGCTTGGGGACAGCATCTCAGTCAATGGAACCTGCCTCACGGCCGTCAATTTTAGCCGAACCGAGTTCTCCGTTGATCTGTCGCCGGAGACCATGAGACGGACCTCACTGGGCCAATTATCAGTGGGGAGCCCAGTGAACCTGGAACGCGCGCTCCTAGCCACCGACCGTATGGGCGGGCATATTGTTCAAGGCCATGTGGATGGTACCGGCCGCGTTATGTCTCGTAGGGTAGATGGTGACTCAATATTATTTCGCATTAGAGTCCCAAAACGACTTAATCCCTATATAGTTGAAAAGGGGTTCGTCGCGGTTGACGGTATAAGTTTGACCGTGGTAAAAAGAGGTGCCTCGTCGTTCACATTGGCTGTGATACCATACACGCTGAAGAATACTAATTTGGCTTCAGTATCTGTTGGAGACCGGGTGAACCTAGAAGCAGACATCCTAGCCAAGTATGTAGAGAGTCTTCTGGACCGGAAATACGGTACCGGAGACAAACAGTCTTAAGGACAGAATTATGCCTCTGTGCAGTCTTGAAGAAGGACTCGAAGAGTTAAAAGCGGGCAGGTTCCTCATCGTTGTTGATGATGAGAACCGTGAGAACGAAGGCGACCTGGTCATGGCCGCCGAAATGATAACCCCCGAGGCCGTAAATTTTTGCGTTACTCACGCCCGTGGTCTGCTCTGTATGCCGGTTATCGGTGAGCGATTGGATGAACTTCAGATTCCTCTGATGGTCATGGCCAACGGCTCAGAAAAGAACCAAACCGCGTTCACCGTCTCAATTGACTACAACGTGGACACCACCACCGGTATCTCCGCTGGAGACCGGTCAGCAACCATCCTAGCCATGCTCGATCCTGCGACCAAACCAGATGAGTTCACCCGCCCTGGACATATATTCCCGCTGCGGTATCATCCCGGCGGAGTATTGGCCCGCGCGGGCCACACTGAAGCCGCAGTAGATCTCTGCGAGATGGTGGGTATGTACCCCGCCGGTGTGATCTGCGAGGTTATGGCTGAAGACGGCACCATGTCTCGGCTGCCCCAATTGGAAGAATTTGCTGAAGAACACGGACTAAAGATTCTCAGCATTGCCCAGATAATAGCCGAACGCCGCCGCACGGAGCGTTTGATTGAGCGCGTGGCCGAGGCCCGCCTACCAACTCGCTACGGAAAGTTCACGGCTCTTGCCTACAAGAGCCATGTTGATACCGGGGAGCACATTGCCCTCACCATTGGCGAATGGACTGAAGATGAGCCTGTCATGGTACGCATCCATAGTGAGTGCCTGACCGGTGACGTGTTTGGCAGTATGCGTTGTGACTGCGGCGAGCAGATTGACCTTGCGCTGAAACAAATTGCAGAAGAAGGCAACGGTATCTTCCTCTACATGCGTCAAGAAGGCCGTGGCATTGGTCTGCACAACAAGATCAAAGCCTACTCCTTACAGGACCAAGGTCTGGACACAGTGGAAGCCAACGAGACCTTGGGCTTTGAGCCTGACCTACGGCACTACGGTGTCGGGGCACAGATTCTCCGAGATCTGGGTGTGCGCAAGCTAAACCTGCTGACCAACAACCCCAAGAAGGTTGTCGGACTTTCTGGGTTCGAACTGGAGATCGTTGACCGCATCCCGTTGGAAGCTGAAGTAACCGACGAGAACCGAACCTACATGACGACCAAGAAAGCCCGCATGGGACACATTCTAGGCAACTGCTAACCACCCAATCACTGCAAGCCAAAAAGCCCGTCCTTCCTCGGAAGGACGGGCTTTTTTTATTCCCTCGGACTGTTTTCCAGAACCGCATCGACCTATCTCGTAGCTGCGAGTTTCTAACTTTCCCCTACAGGTAGCCGTATGGCAAAGAGGGTGCTCCAGAACTCACCGTGTGGATTCCGGCCTTCTAGTCGCTGGTTTTTAACCTGCCGGTTCTTGTGGCAGATGAAGTCATCATCGCGACCAAACCATGTGATGGTTTACGTGGTAAAACGGGTTCTGCCTCAGCCAAGGCGGGTTACAAACCCGCCCCTACGGTTGTGATTGCCTCGTAGTCTAACCAGCCCCCACCGTCATTCCTGCCAAGGCAGGAATCAACTGCGCCACCAACTTTGAAGTACGTTGGGTCCGGCCAGCCATACGAATCACGGAATAGGTCCGCTGGCTTATTCGCCAACTTTGGACATCAGGTAGGCTTCAATGAACTTATCAATGTCGCCGCCCAATACCGCGTCAGGGTTGGTGCTCTGCAAGTTGGTCCGGTGGTCTTTCACCGACTTGTACGGGTGGAGCACGTAGCTTCGTATCTGGTTGCCCCATTCATTGGCTGACCGTTCGCCCCGCATGTTGGCCACCTGTTTGGCCTTTTCCTCGGCCTGTCGCGCTAACAGCTTGGCCTTGAGAATGCGAATGGCAAACTCCCGGTTCTGGTGCTGCGAACGCTCGTTCTGGCAGGTAACAACTATGCCGGAGGGGACGTGGGTCAGCCGAACTGCGGAGGCCACTTTTTGTACATTTTGTCCGCCGGGGCCACTAGACCGGAATGTATCCATCTTGATGTCTTCCGAGCGTACTTCCACCTCAGGGTCGTCCTCGGACGTGGGCAGAATCTCCACTTGAGCGAACGACGTCTGACGCAGGTTGTTGGGGTCAAACGGAGAGAGTCGCACCAGCCGGTGGACGCCTTGCTCTGCCAGTAGATAGCCAAAGGCGTGGGCTCCGCCAATCTCCAATGTCGCGCCACGGAGTCCCGCTTCTTCACCGTAGGAGAGGTCCATCACATCCAGTGGGCGCTTCCCGTTCTCAGCCCATTGGCAGTACATCTGCAGCAGCATCTCGGCCCAGTCTTGGGCGTCGGTACCGCCAGCGCCGGCGTGGATGCTCACAATGGCCGGGCGGTCATCGTAAGGGCCGGACAGGGTTAGGTTGATCTCTTCTCTAGCCAGACGTTGGGACAAGTCCGCAGACTCAACCTCCAACTGCTCCTGTAGAGAAGCATCGTTCTCTTCCAGGGCCATTGAGGTGAGTTCAACCAGGTTTTTAGAGCTGGATTCCAGACCGCGCCAAAGGTTCACGGTATCCTTCAGGCGGCCCAGTTGTTGCATTTTCATCTGCGCGGATTGGTGGTCGTCCCAGTAACCAGGCTCGCCTGCCTCGCGCTCCATGACGCTTATGGCGTCTTCTTTATTGGCCAGGTCAAAGACGCTCCACCAACGACGCAATCTTTTGATCGAGGGTCGACAGGTGTTGTTTCAATTGCTCCATGGCCAATGTTTTCTCCAATTTAGTTCGTCGTTGGTACGTCAGGTAAAGGGCCAAATTTCCAGGCTCTCTACTAAATTAATTATATCAGCCAGAGTTCCCTGAACCCCAGCCGTGGCCCTCGTTTATTGACCTATTCGCCTAGCCCAATCCCAGCTTGTCCGACAGCCAAGATAGCTGGATCTGGGCGTGCTCGTGACCTCCGCCCTCTGCCGCACCGTGGTAAACGCGGAGGTCACAATGGTGGATCAGCGACGCCAGCTCTTCGCCAAAAGCCAGCGGGCAAGAGCCAGTGTCGTTGATGCCCACACTGAGCAGCACCGGAGCGATTATATGGCTGGCCGTGTTGAGCGGGTCCAGGTCTGCAGTGCTCTGGATCACGGCGTCTCGCTGGTCCGGATACAAACGCAGGTAATCGTCCAACTCCGCCAGCGGGTAGGCCAGCCCTGGCGCGAGAGAAGCTGGATTACCCAAGGCCATGGGTGTGTTGGCAGCGACTGCGTCCACCACGCCGCGTCGGGCGGCCACGGCCAACGCTAGAGACCCACCCAGACCAGCGCCATTCACAGCCAACTTCCCTATCCGGGCCAGGTTCTGTTCGTAGAGGACATCCACTGACCTAAGCAAATCAACGAATACCCGGCGCATGACATAGGAGCCGGGGTCACCAATGCCCTCTGTCAGCAGCCCCGGATACTTGGCCTGGAACGAATGGTCGCTCTGCCTTTGGCCACGGTAGGTGGGGTTCATGACCACTACCCGGTCGCGCAACGACGTGTAAACAATGTCATGGACGCTGCCGTAATCGGGCATGCGGACGATGGCTGGAAATGGCCCGTCTCCCTTGGGCACCGACAACCAGGAGAAGAGCCACATACCGTCGGCAGATGTGTAATGCAATTGGTAAACGTCCCAATCTTCTTGGGAGTAGAAATCATCCCGCTGCACCTGTAGCTGCGGCATGACCTCAGCCAAGGCTGCCTCGTTTTCTCGCCAAAATCGGTCCGCTGAGATGCTCATGAGCCAACCGCCGTTAAACCGATTTGGTTTTCCAGCCAGGCCCGCTCTTGGCCGGGATAGTCGTGGGCGTTGCCGTGTCCAGAGTTGGGAAACAACCAGAGTTCCTTATGGGCGGTCAAAGCGTCGTAGGCTGCGTAACTGGTCTCGGGCGGACATACCTCGTCATCCAAAGCGATACCCACCACCATGGGGCACTTGATCCTGGGGGCAAAGTTCACGGCGTCGAAATAGCGCAGAGTGTCCAGCATCTGTTCTTCGTCACCGGGATAAGCTCGGGCGTAGCAGGCCAGCTCGTCGTACGGATAAGACTGGAACATGGTCATGGCCTCAGGATAGCAGCACAAGAAGGGATACCCCGCAACTCCTGCTTTAATCTCAGGGCGTAGGGCTGATGTGATCAAGGTAAGACCTCCGCCCTGGCTGCTACCGCAGGCGTAGATACGCTCCGGGTCTATCTCCGGGCGGGAATGAAGAAAGTCCACTGCCCGCACACAGTCAGAAATAACTCCCCGATAACCATAGGTCTCCTTGCTTTCCAGACCGGCGGTGAGTAGGCCAGGATAACCGGGGTTGAAGTCCGAACTACTCATGAGTTTGCCCCGGACCGCCACCGACAGCACAGCCACGCCTTTCTTGCCCCAGTCTCGACGCACCGGCGGCTCTGACTTATATCCGGGGAAATTGACAATGGCAGGAAACGGCCCCTCACCCTTGGTGGGCAGGCTATACCAAGCTGAGATTTCCAGGCCACCCAGGCTCAGATAGGTAACGTGGAAAACATGGACATCTTCGTTGCTGCGAATCGGCTCAGCCGTAATCACTGATTTGAGCGAAATCCCGGACAGCATCTCCAGTGTGCCAGACCAGAAATCATCGAAGTCATCCGGGCAGGTTACCTGAGTTGAGAAAGCTTCCAAATCTTGTTGAGTCGCCATGCGCTCTCCAAAGTTTCTTGATTGTCCGTGTCCGTCTTGGGACCGTTTTTGATGCCGGTAATTATATCTGTGGCCGGGACATGTGTGTACTTCAAAAAATCCGATTCGATCCAATTCTGGGAAACAATCATATAACAAGCCGAATAGACCCGGCATCTCCCAGTATTAATGCTAGGACCATGCACAGTGAAATATAAAACAGTGGAAGATAAATATGAAAGTTAAGTTAAAAAGTCAGAGCGTCACCATTCAAGCGACCCGCTCGGCGGTTTTCAAGCTAATCAGTTCATTTGGCGACGCAGAGCTTGGAAAGCGGTCTACCGACTCAGCCCCCAACACAGAATAGGGCAAGACGCTGATTGAGCGCGACGGCAATCGACTGCTGATGGAATTTCGCTCCCGGGACGGCCCCATGATGTACCGAACCCTGGAAGAGGTGATGCTCTACCCGGAAGAGCGCATCACCTTCAGGCACATTGAAGGGCCGCTGAACCACTCGCAAGAGGAGTTTGTGTTCAGCCAATCGGGCGCTAGCACAACCATGACCCACTCCGGCGAGATTGAATGTCGGATGCATTGGCTGCCCGCTGTCGGTTGGCTGATAGCCAGGTTCTATGTGAAGCGTCACTACGAACGCATGGTGCTGCGCCACATGAATTCATTAAAAGAAACCTTCGAGGAAGAGACTGCCGGAAAAGAAACCACTGAACCCGAAACAGCCGAGTAGATTGGCGTTAAAGATTGAAAATACACCTGTTCCACAATCGCCTACCCCTCAATTCCGAGGAGTTTCGCCACAGTCCCACCGAGAATCTTGATCAGGTCATCGTCGCTTAGCCCGGGAATCGACATGATGTGGTCGACCGGAGCGGTGTTCCATGGGAACGGGTAATCGGTCCCGAGGATTACGTGATCAATCCCTGCCTCGGCGATGAGGTGCCGCATGCCCTCGTCTGTAAACATGATTGAATCAAAATACAGTTGTCCGCCCCGGATGTATTCGGTCGGCTTCTTCTTGGGCAATGGCCCGACCCGGCCTGGGAAGGTTGTGATCACCGCGTCCGAGCGGTTGGCATAAGACGGCAGGAATCCACCGCCATGCGAGGCGCAAATTTTGAGACCTGGAAAGCGGTCGAGCGTTCCTTCGAAGATAAGATGCGACAAGGCTATTGTGGTCTCTAGCGGGTTTCCAATTGTATTCGTCAAGATGCCGCTTCCAGCCAACCGGCCACTCGGTTCCAATTCGCGGGTACCAAGCGGGTGCATGAAGACGAGCACGCCCAACTCTTCGCATTTGGACCAAAATGGGTGGAATTTTGGGTCGGAAAGTTCTTCACCGGCAACGCTACCGCCAACTCCAATGCCACGGAAGCCTAATTTTTTGACTGCCTGCTCGACCTGTTCAACCGCGAGGTCAGGATATTGCAGTGCCGCGGTCGCAAAGGCCACGAAACGATCCGGTTGCGACGCGCAGAATTCGGCCAAGGCCTCGTTCTGCACCCGGATGAATTCGGCGACCGCATAGCGCTCAGCCTCGTACCAGTAAGGATTTATGCTGAGCGCCTGGACATCAACACCCGTTTGATCCATCTGTGCCAGGCGGTCGTTGATATTGGACCATAGAAGGCCCGGCGCCTCCAGCGAGTGATTAATCAGCTCTGCGGCCTCCGGAACGATACAGTGCGCATGGACATCAACAGTCTTGACTCGCTTGCCATTAATGATGACCTCGCGGCGTTCAGGTGCAGGCACACGACCTGGGCCTCCTTCCGCACCAGCACTGGAGTCGATACCACAGTCGACAAACGCCAAAATCGGGCTAATATCCATGCTTCCGTTGGTAGGCATTTTCGTTCCTCTCATTCCTATGACGGTTATCAAACATCCTCAAGCATTGTAATCGGCTTGAAGTTTGGCCGTGACTGCTCCGAAAAGGGAGCACGAGCACATCTTAGCCACTGAAGATGTAAAATCAGTGGCACCAAGTGGACTTCGATCTGGATAGTCCTTATGCCAAGAGGTTTTCTAATTCCTAGATTCCAGCAACCACCATCACCAAAAATAACTATAGAGAGAAGGCTAAGTCCCGAAGAAAAATGGGACACCTTCTTAGACCGGTTCGGCCAGCGATGAGCACAGTCTACAGTCCTCATGTCAAATTCCTGAATAAGTGGGGGACCAGGGGCGGTGGAGATGGGGAGTTCAGGTGGCCCATGCACCTAGTCTTAGACGACGCCGGCAACGTCTACGTGTCAGAATGTAGCAACGATCGGATCCAAGTCTTTGACCAACAAGGTAGATTCCTGCGCAAGTGGGGGAGCGAGGGCAGCGGAGATGGGGAGTTCATCCGGCCCCAGGAATTGGCCATAGACAGTGACGGCAACGTCTACGTGTCGGATCGAGACAATAATAGGATCCAGGTCTTCGACCAACAGGGCAGATTCCTGCGCAAGTGGGGGGGCTTTGGCAGCGGAGATGGGGAGTTCAGGTGGCCTCAGGGTCTGGGCATAGACAATGAGGACAACATCTACGTGTCCGATCGAGGCAATGATCGGATTCAGGTCTTCGACCAACAGGGTAGATTCCTGCGCAAATGGGGGGACACTGGCAGCGGAAATGGGGAGTTAAGATTTCCCCAGGGTCTGGGCATAGACAATGAGGGTAACGTTTACGTGTCAGATCAAGGCAACAATAGGCTCCAGGTCTTCGACCCGCAGGGCAGATTCCTACGCAAGTGGGGCAGCGAGGGCGGCGGAGACGGGGAGTTCGATTGGCCCCAGGGTCTGAGCATAGACAATGAGGGCAACGTCTACTCGTCAGATCGAGGCAATCATAGGATCCAGGTCTTCGACCCACAGGGCAGATTCCTTCTCAAGTGGGGGGGATTTGGCAGTGGAGACGGGGAGTTCAGCCAGCCTCAGGGTCTGGCGATAGACAGTGACGGCAACGTCTACGTGTCAGAATATGGCAATCATCGGATTCAGGTCTTCAACCCACAGGGCAGGTTCCTGCGCAAATGGGGAAGCGAGGGCAGCGGAGACGGGGAATTCAGGACGCCCCAGGGTCTGGGCATAGGCATAGAGGGCAACGTCTACGCCTCAGATCATTGGAATGACAGGCTCCAGGTCTTCGATCCACAGGGCCGATTCCTTCTCAAGTGGGGGACCAGAGGCAGCGGAGACGGGGAGTTCAGCCAGCCTCAGGGGCTAGCCGTAGACGGTGATGGCAACCTCTACGTGTCAGAATATGGCAATAATAGGATTCAGGTCTTCGGCCCACAGGGCAGGTTCCTGCGCAAATGGGGAAGCGAGGGCAGCGGGGACGGGGAGTTCAGCCAACCACAGGGGCTGGCGATAGACAGTGCCGGCAACGTCTACGTGTCTGATCAAGGCAACGATCGGATTCAGGTCTTCGATCCACAGGGCAGTTTCCTGCGCAAATGGGGGATCGGGGGCAGCGGAGACGGCGAGTTCATCCGGCCCCAGGGCCTGGCGATAGACAGTGCCGGCAACGTCTACGTGTCAGATCAAGGCAACGATCGGATTCAGGTCTTCGATCCACAGGGTAGATTCTTGCGCAAGTGGGGGATTAGGGGCAGCGGAGATGGTGAGTTCAGCCAGCCGCAGGGTCTGGTGATAGACAGTGCCGGCAACGTCTACGTTTCGGAATATGGCAATGATAGGATTCAGGTCTTCGGTCAACAGGGCAGGTTCCTGCGTAAATGGGGGAGCGAGGGCAACGGAGACGGGGAGTTCAGCCAGCCTCAGGGTCTGGCGATAGACAGCGACGGCGACGTCTACGTGTCTGATCAAGGCAACCATAGGATTTTGGTGTTCAAACCAACCGTCTAGAATCCCTAAAAGAGGTGTTTTCCCGCTCGAGAGCGTCGGCTAGTTATTCTAGTAATAGCCTGTTCATGCTGGGACCAGCGAAATGATTCTTGAACTAACTGCCGTGGTTGCCCTCGCCCTAGGCGCGTACGTCCTGGGGTCTATTCCTACAGCCTATTTACTTGTCCGGTGGCTCAAGGGTCAAGACATCAGAGACGAGGGCAGCCACAACGTGGGCGCGCTAAATACATACCGGCAGGCGGGCACCTCGGCAGGGATCGTAGTATTGCTGGTGGACTTGGCCAAGGGTGTTTTGGCCGTGATGGTGCCCCGGTTGCTGGGCGCTGGCGACTGGGCGTTATTCATCACCACGCCACTCGTGGTTGCAGGTCACAATTGGCCTGTGTTTTTAAATTTCAAGGGTGGAAAGGGCGCTGCAGCGATCTTTGGTATCTCTTTGGTCATCGTCCCATGGCTCACCGTCATCACTGCCGGCCCCAGCATCCTGGTCATGCTGCTACTGCGAAACGTGGTACTGGGCGCAGCCTTTGGGTTCGCTCTGCTGAACATACTTCTGTGGGTCACCGGGCAAGGCAGCCAACAGCTTGGACTGTGCCTGCTGCTCACGCTCTTGGTCACTGCCACCTACCTCATAAACATCAGAGAGCACGTTCTAAGCTCCATTAAAGCGCGGCAATGGCGTGAATTATTCCTGCATATGGCCGGCTAATCTCCCGAACAGCAGCTGACACAACAAAGTCCGAACGGCCAACATTCGAACTCTATCCCCTGCAGATTGTCGGCCGACGTAGGCTATAATGGTGCCTGTGCGACTGATTCCGTCGCCGCCTATTTTCCCAGATCATTAATCCATTAACAGGCCAGAGAAAGTACGATGTTAGAACACGGATCCCTAGAAACAGAAGGCGTCGATGAGGCCCAAGCCCATCGCAACGCCATGCGCCACTCGGCCGCCCACGTGATGGCCGATGCTGTATTAAAGCTATTCCCAGAAGCCAAAATGGGCATTGGCCCGCCCATCGAAAATGGCTTTTATTACGACTTTGAAGTTTCCCGACCGTTCACTCCAGAGGATCTGGAAGAGATCGAGAAATCGATGAACGAGACTATCAAGGGCGGCTTCCCCTTCCAACGGGAAGACCTTAGCCGCGCCGACGCCGAGACCATGTTCTCTGATCAGCCCTACAAGATGGAGTTGATTGAAGGTCTGCCCGACGACGCGGTAATCTCGATCTATCGCCACGACGGCTTTGTTGACCTGTGCCAGGGCCCCCACGTGCAGGCCACCGCCGACATCCCGGCGATGAAGCTGCTCAGCGTGGCCGGTGCCTACTGGCGGGGCGACGAAAAGCGCCCCATGCTACAGCGCATCTACGGCACGGCATGGGACTCTGCGGAGGAGCTAGCCGAACACCTGGAACGACTGGAAGAGGCGGAGCGCCGCGACCACCGGACCCTAGGCCGGCAGCTAAACCTATATTCAGTACACGACGAGATTGGCCCAGGCCTGATTGTCTGGCATCCCAAGGGGGGCCGCGTTCGGTCCCTTGTTGAGGACTATTGGAAGGCGCTGCACTACCGCTTGGGCTACGACATTGTCTACTCGCCCCACATCGGCAAGGCCCAACTGTGGGAGACCAGCGGACACTTGGATTTCTACTCGGACGGCATGTTTGCCCCGGTGGAAGTGGACGAACAGCAGTATTACCTCAAGCCCATGAACTGTCCCTTCCACATCCAGATATACCGCACAGCATTGCACAGCTACCGGGAACTGCCGCTGCGGTTTGCCGAGTTGGGCACCGTCTACCGCTACGAACGAAGCGGCGTCCTGCACGGCCTGATGCGCGTGCGCGGTTTCACCCAGGACGACGCCCACATCTTTTGCACGCCAGACCAGGTGGAAGACGAGGTTGGCGGCGTGTTGGAACTGACCTTTGAGCTACTGGACGCCTTTGGGTTCAAGGACTTTTCCATTGCCTTGTCCACCAGGCCGGAGAAGTACGTGGGCGATCTGGACATGTGGGAACACGCCACAGAATCTCTGAAAGGAGCGCTGGAGAAACGGGACCTGCCCTTCACCGTTGACGATGGCGGCGGGGCATTCTACGGACCCAAGATTGACATCAATATCACCGACGCTTTAGGCCGGGCCTGGCAGTGCACCACGGTGCAGTTCGACTTCAACCTGCCCCAACGGTTCGATTTAACTTATCAGGACGCCGAAGGCGGGCGCAGCCAACCCTACATGGTCCACCGAGCTATTTTAGGATCCATGGAACGGTTCTTGGGTGTGCTCATAGAGCATTACGGGGGCGCGTTCCCGCTGTGGTTGGCCCCGGTACAGGCGGTACTTATACCCATCGCGGACCGACACATTGAGTACTGTGAGTCGGTGGCCAAAACCCTGACCGAAGCCGGATTCCGAGTGGAAGTGGACACCCGCGGCGAGCGCATGGGCCAGAAAATACGCACCGCCCAGATGCAAAAAGTGCCCTACATGCTGGTCGCCGGTGATCGGGAAGCCGAAGCCGAAGCAGTGGCCGTCCGCAACCGCGAAGGCGAAGACTTGGGAGCGCTGCCGCTGGATGAGTTTATAGTTCGCCTAGCCGAGGAAAGTCAGATTCCTAAGGGGAATCAGGGGTAGGAACGGAGTGCGCAACAATCTAATCCGGTATTAACGATAAGGCCAGCCTAGCCAGGTTGGCCTTATCTGCTTTTTTCCTTCAGTCGGCCGTCTGCATACTTATGCAAAATACTTCCCATCAACGTTTGATAGGGGATGCCTTCTTCTATTGCCCGCTTTTGAATGGCTTCCAAATCTCTTTTGGACAGCCGGATATTAACTCGTATGTCTTTCTTAAACGATTTGCGGGCGTATTCCCGATAATTATCAGACTCTACTTCAATATCGGTTACTGGTTTCCATTCGTCACGCTCAAACGAGTCAAGCAAATCTTTTTCTTCTTTATCTAGCTTAGCCATTTGACTCTCCGCGCCTCAAATAAGTGTCGGTTCCCTTCCGACTAGGAATGATCGTCTTCAAAAATATTTCGCTGTCGTTCTCCACAAACGGGACGAGATGAGCATAATCTCCTATGTTAACGACGAAAATTCTCTGCCCGGGGTATTGCTCCTGGTTGGGATGCTCAAGAATATTCAACAGGTCGCCGTTACCAATATGAAAAACCACATCCTCAAATGAAACGCCGCGTTCAGCAATGAGAGTTTCGTTCTTCTGCGAGTTCCACGAGCAGTCTTTCACTGTCGTAGTTTAACACAACGTGTGCTTATTCGGCACACATTATGCTCATCGGGCTAGCCGACACGGCAAAACAAGTGACGCTGAGCGAGAACAAGGACCCTACTCCATATTCCCAAATATGGCGGTCCACAAAGGTTGGCCGCCGTCTATTACCCGTTGGATGTTTTCGAAGGCGTTGGCGGCACGTTTGGGGATTGATTCCAGGGTCGGCCCAGCGGTGTGGGGCGTGATTATCGCGTTGTCCAACCCCAACAGCGGGTGACCAGCTTGCGGTGGTTCTTCGTCTAAGACGTCTAGCCCGGCGGCGGCGATTACGCCGGATTTCAGCGCATCGGCTAAGTCTTCCTCATTGATGATGCCGCCCCGGCTGGTGTTGATAATCACGGAAGTCGACTTCATCATAGCCAGTTGGTCTTTGGCAATCATGTTCCGGGTTTCTGACGTCAGCGGCACGTGCAGGCTGATTACGTCTGAGGTCTGTAGTAGCTCCTCAAAACCAACTGACTTTACGCCCAGTTCCTTTTCTTCTTTCGCTGAAAGCTGGGCGAACCGATCAAAATATTGGATATCAACATCGAATCCCCTGGCTCGTTTGGCCACCCGCTTGGCGATGTTGCCGATGCCGATCAGGCCCAGAGTCTTGCCTTCGAATTCGAAAACATCGGGGCGTCGGTCTCGGCTGGCCCGCCAACCGCCCCTGCTAACAAGGTTGGCCTTTACCACCATCTTGCGCAGTGATCCCAGGATGAGCATGATTGTGTGCTCGGCCACCGCCACGCTGTTGGCACCGCCGTTGTTGGCCACCCCAATTCCCAGCTCGGTAGCCAGTTTCAAATTGACCTTGTCGTAACCAGCGCTGAGGCATTGCACCAACTTGCACTGTTTGGCCGCTCGCAAAATATCATCGGAAATGTGCGCTGGCCAGATAATCATGAAGTCGGCGTCAGAAACCAATTCCATTAATTCGCCCTCATCAGCGCTCAAAGAGTCGGAGATTACGTCCATCCCCGGCAGCGCTTGGCCAGCCACCATTTGCCTAAGTTCTTCATCCAAGTTTGTGATACACACGACTTTAGGGTTAGCCAACTGGTTCACCTCTGATACTCACAAAGTTTCCTGCATCCAGTATACCGACATTAAATAACCCGGGAAAAACCCAGGAAAAACCCGACTTGTAGTCCGCGTCTGCCCTGGTATTCGGTTTGGATTTCGCCGACAATACGCAGACTCTGATTACTCAGAATTTTCGCCGCTCCCGTCGTCATACTCGGCGGACTTAACGCGGTTTTCATATAGGTGGACCATGCCCAACAGACTAAGTGCCGAGACCAGCCCCTATCTACTACAACACGCCAATAACCCCGTGGACTGGTATCCCTGGGGTGACGAAGCCCTGAAACGGGCTAAAGACGAAGACAAGCCCATTCTCCTTAGCATTGGCTATTCTGCCTGCCACTGGTGCCATGTGATGGAGCGGGAGTCGTTTGAGAATGAGGACATTGCCCAGTTGATGAATGAGCACTTTGTCAGCATCAAGGTAGACCGCGAGGAACGGCCCGACCTGGACGCCGTCTACATGGAAGCGGTGCAGATGCTCACCGGCAGCGGTGGTTGGCCCATGACTGTGTTTCTCACCCCGGACGGCAGTCCATTCTATGGCGGCACCTACTTTCCTCCAGTGGACCGACACAACATGCCCGGCTTCCCAAGGCTGCTGGAGTCTGTGGCGAATTCCTATCACAACAGCCGGGAAGAGATTGACCGGGTGACCAATCAGATCACCTCCCAGATGGGGCGCACTGGCCAGATGCCCAAGAGCGATTCCCCAGTAACTGTGGACACCTTTCACGAGGCATATACCACTCTGGCCACCAACTTTGACTATCAGAATGGCGGCACCGGCACCGCGCCCAAGTTCCCCCAGGCCATGAACTTAGAGGTGCTGCTGCGCTACTACCGCCACGGCTACAACGACCGGGCCTTGGAGATGGTGAACCTGACCCTGGAAAAAATGTCCCGGGGCGGCATCTACGACCAGATTGCCGGAGGGTTTGCCCGTTACTCCACCGACGCATTCTGGCTTGTGCCCCACTTCGAGAAGATGCTGTACGACAACGCCCTGCTGGCCAGGCTCTACCTACACGCCCATCAGGCCACCGGACGCGGCATGTATCGCCGCATCACCGAGGAAACCCTCGATTACATCCTTCGGGAGATGACTGGACCGGAAGGCGGGTTCTATTCGGCTACCGACGCCGACAGCGAAGGCGAAGAGGGCAAGTTCTTCGTTTGGACTCCGGACGAGATTCAATCTGTACTTGGCGATGAAGCCGGTATATTCAGCGGGTTCTTCGGCGTTACAGAGAAGGGTAATTTTGAAGGCAGCAACATCCTCAACATCAACCAGAAGGCGTCGGAATACGCCGAGACGCAAGGCATCGCTCTAGACCGGTTAGTGGACGTTGTCCAACGGGGCAAACAGGCGCTGGTCAACGAGCGAGAGAAGCGCATTCACCCGCTGCTGGACGACAAAGTATTAGCGTCTTGGAACGGCATGATGCTCCGGAGCTTTGCCGAAGCTGGTGCTGCACTGGACCGTCCGGACTATATTGACGCGGCCATGAAGAACGCCAATTTCTTATTGGAGACCATGCGCCCTGGCGGCAAACTGCTCCGAACTTTCCGGGCGGGTCAGGCCAAATTGCCTGGCTATCTGGAAGACTATTCGTTTGTTGCCGACGGCCTGCTAGCCCTCTACGAGTCTACGTTTGACCAACGTTGGCTCACTGAAGCCACCAACCTGGCCGACCGCATGATAGAACTGTTCTGGGACGACGAAGTCGGCGGTTTTTACGACACCAGCGCCGAGCATGACCAACTGGTGGTGCGGCCCAGAGATGTGCTGGACAATGCCCAGCCCTGCGGCGGCTCGGTGGCCACGGACGTTCTGCTAAAGCTGGCAGTAATCACCGACAACGAAGACTACCGGTTGAAGGCGGTCACTCCGCTGATGACACTGAAAGACCTGATGGGTCGCGCCCCCGCCGGCACCGGACACTGGATCGCCGCCCTGGACTTCTATGTATCGTCGCCCAAAGAAGTGGTCATAATTGGCCCCCGCAACGATTCGGCTACCGAGGCGCTGCTCCAGACCGTCTACGGTGGGTTTCATCCCAACAAAGTCCTGGTGGGCGCCGATGACGCTGGCGATTATGGTCTACCGCTATTGGAGAGCCGCGGCATGGTCGACGGCAAACCCACGGCCTACGTGTGCCAGAACTACGCCTGCCAACTCCCGGTGACCACACCCGAAGATTTGGCAGCGCAGCTGGAGGGGTAGAAAACCGCTCATTCAGGTGTAATCGAGGCATTGGATACATCCTCACAACTGTGTCACACGTTATGTAATTGACAGACCCTTTAGGTATCTATATCGTTTTTCCTGTCGGCTCGCCTAGATTTTTGGCGGGCCGATTTTTGCGACTAAAAATTACATCTGACGTAGCTCTTTTAAGGAGCAACCAAAAAAATAGAATGGGAAAGCATGTTTAATTCAATTGTGGTTCGTAAGAACCCGGCGCTGTTTCTAACAGCGGCGGTGGCAGTGGTCATAATTCTGCTGCTACTGGTCCGCTCCGTTTCTGCGGCATCAGGC
>Ga0209089_10001948_pt1 | contig 18587 bp, 17 predicted proteins | sample ArcticOcean_MG_C_FD_187431 | JGI IMG/M metagenome (GOLD analysis project Ga0209089, IMG submission 187431) | Marine microbial communities from western Arctic Ocean - ArcticOcean_MG_CB2_150 (SPAdes) (version 2) | ecosystem: Environmental > Aquatic > Marine > Oceanic | place: Arctic Ocean: Canada... | reverse complement strand
GGCAAAAAAATACAAAGATACAAATAAGGAACTATATATGACTTAATATGAATCTGAGGCCCAATAGGGCAAATTATGTCAGAGGTTTCTAACTCTTGAATAGTATCAATGACATTTTTAGTGAATACGCAAATATAGTGTCTTTTCACTCTAGGGGAGGAAAATAACCTAGTGAATTTATTAACTATATTTACAACAATCGGTGATGGTTTAAACAATGAAGAATTGGAATGGGGAAGGATTTTTCTTTTCCTATTTTTAGCATTAGGTATCTCTTTTATTTGCTCTCTACTTGAAGCCATTATTCTCTCAGTAACGTGGTCATACATTGAAATATTAAAGAAAAATGAAAATAGTAGTGGAGAACTACTTAAGAAACTTAAAGGAGATATTGATCAGTCTCTTGCTGCCATTTTAACCTTGAATACCGTTTCACATACAATTGGTGCTGCAGGTATCGGTTCAGAATTTCACAAACTAGGAAATGAATGGTTTACTGTTGCATCAATCATACTTACTATTTTGATTTTAGTGTTTTCAGAAATAATACCAAAAACACTAGGTGCTATTTATTGGAAGAAAATGGCACCAAGTGCTGCATATTTACTTGAATTACTAATCTGGATTACATGGCCAATCGTGGTAGTGCTAAACTATTTTTCAAGAATGATCTCAGATGGAAATGAAGATCAAAAAGAAATGACTCGTGAAGAAATGATTGCTGTAGCCGAGATTGGAGAAACACAAGGTGCTCTGGAAAAACGAGAAACGCGAGTCATCAAAAATTTGCTTACATTAGATAAAATCCTAGCTGAAGACGTAATGACGCCAAGTACTGTTATGATGACATTTCACAAATCTGAAACGATAGAAGAAGTAATCAAAAAAAACTCACCAATCCCATTTTCTAGAATTCCTATTGTTGATAATGATTTAGACGATATTATCGGAGTTGTTTTTAGAAGTAAAATTCTAGAAATGAGTAGTGATGGAAAATCTAATGTAAAAATGGAAGAACTAGCTGCTGAACTATTAACAGTTAGTCCTGAAGATTCAGTAGCCACTTTACTTGAAGAGTTTTTGAAGAAAAAAGAACATGTTTTCTTAGTTGTTGATGAATATGGCACTACACAAGGAATCATAACATTAGAAGATGCAGTAGAAACATTATTAGGAGCTGAAATTGTAGACGAATCTGATTCTGTTGAAGATATGAGGCAATTAGCAAGAGAACTTTGGGAAAAACGACGTAAACGTAAAAGACTAATCTAAGATTTCACTAGAATACCATTCTTTAATACGATTAGAAGTCCATATCATACTTGGAAGGACAAATATAGCAATTATAATTGAATAAAGTATAGTTGCTGCAGTTATTATCCCAAAATTACTTACCAACGGCATTGGAGATAATAATAGAACTCCAAAACCACAAATAGTAGTAAGACCAGAAATTAAAATAGCTGAACCTGTAGACTTAATAGTGGCTTCAATGGCCTGACTCTCACTCTTATGCTCTATTTCCTCTCTGTATCTTTCAATAATGTGTATTGCATAGTCAATACCTAATCCTACAGTTAAGGCAGTTACCATTACAGTTAAAACATTTAGAGTTATGTCAAACGCCCACATTGTAGCCATAATCCAAGTTGTAGCTAAGATAGTTGGTAAAATAGCTATTAATCCAAACTCAAAACTTCGATAAACTATAGTCAAAACAATAGCTGCAAGAATAATTGAAACCAAAGTCGAACTCAATTGTGTGGTTTGAATTTCATTAACTGTAACGCTTGTAAGAACATGACCTCCTGTTATGCTTACTGTATACTTTTCTGAAGACAATAGAGAGGGAATATCATCTTCTAATTCAGCCCTCATATATTCAAGACCTTTGTTGTCTAAATCATAATTACTATTTGGACCAATATACACTCTTACTACTGAAGATATATATTCACCATCTATATTTCTATGAAGTACATGTTTTATGACCTCAGAATAAGTCTCTTGAGTAAAGGTATCGGAAATGTCTAAATCACGTTGATAAAGATAATCAAATAGATTATTAATATCTTTATCAGTGGTTTGGCTAAAAGGCTTGGATTGATATGTTAAATTAAAAGCATTTTGTAAAGATTGGACATATATATATTTATTAGAATCATGTACTTCAATATTTCCAATCATAGAATTCTGTGAACTATCTTTATAGTATGAGAATTTAATCCGTGAACGGAAAGCATCTGAAGGCACTGTAACTGATGCTTCCGAATGTGAGGATAAATCGGAATCAAGTAACGATTTTTCAATTATATCCCACGCAAACAATTTATTATTTTCATAATACCAGGAAACATTAATTTTTAAAGATGATGAAGATATAGATGGTTGAGTATCCCAACTTATATCTAAATTATCATTAGGAGTAGTAACAAACATATTAGTTACAATCCATTCATGTGTAGAATTATTTCCTTGGCCAACATTATACTCTTCAGAAACTATAGCTGATTGTATAATCTCATAAACTGAATCTACGCGTGCACTTGATCCTACTGTGATAACATATCTATCTCCATTAAGACCATCATTATCAGTACCTTGTTCACCATATTGTAACTGATAAGAACTATTCAAAAAATCAGTTGTTGCTATTGGACCTTCAATGAGTATTTGAGATTGTGAATAACTAGCACCTCTAAAATCAGAATCAATATGACGTGCAGTCACCATTATTTCTAAATCATCCGAGACAAAATCATCTAAACCAAATGAAGTATCGACTTGTGAACCATAGAAAGCTGCGATTAATGTGATTATAATAACTGTTGAAACTATTGCTAGTGGATTTTTATCAACCATTTCAGAAGTTGTAGATATAAAAGACTCAACTATTTCTGAATCTTTAACAGTAGTTAGAGTGTTTTCGGAATCCGAATCAAGAATAAATCTAAGAGAAGTATAAAAGAATAGAGTTAGGATAAAAGATATGAAAATTCCAATAGCACACAATATGCTAAAGTCTCTAACTGGACCTACACCGGCACTAATACCTGAAAGGAAAGCAATAACTGTAGTCATCATTGCTAACGAAAGTGCCTGACCCGTATGCATTTGTGCATCTAATAATGATTCTTCAACGGTATTTCCTGCCTTGAGACCTTCTTGATATCTACGGCTAATATGTACCGCAAAATCAATTCCTAAACCAACAACCAATGGAATCACGGCAACCGCTAATGCAGTTAACTTTATTCCAAGAATACCTGCAAAAGCAAACGTCCAGAAAACTGAAATAATTAAAGTAATTAGTGGCAATACAACATAACTCCAATGTCTAAAAGATAACCAAAGTAGAATTGTAGTAACTACGAGCATGCCTATCGCCATACGTAAATTAGTTTCTTGAGTAGATTGATCAACATCATAAGCTAAAAGATCAACTGAAAAAGTCTCGGCATGAACCTCACTACCAGATTCTTTGTTATGAATCTGCGATAATAACCTTATTTTTTGACCGACTACTTTCTTTTGTTCGGTAGTTAAATCAGGTTCTAGATTAATCATTATTATTGTAGAATTTGAAAGCGGAGCTGAACGCAGAGAATCTCCAGATTGTATAATCAATGGATCTAGATTCAAATCCTTATTAACTAATACATCGGTAACAAAATCAACTTCATTCCACGAATAATTACCACCTCCAGACGAAGAAATTGAATCATATACCAATTGCCATGGATTTTCAGATTGTTTTACTTTAGCTAAAGACATATCTGAATCTTTGAGAGCTGAATCAAAAAAGCCTGCAACAGAAAGTACATCTTTAGCACCACCTATTTCTGAACATTGATTATGTAAATCTAAAATATCTTCTAAATTATCTATTGTCAAAATATTCTGATTAGTCACAGAAGTCAAATAAAGATTAACTATACTTGAATCGCTCCCAAAATCATCACTAATCTTATCATAAGTTTCAACTTCAGAAGACTGGGGAAGAAACGCATCTACATCTGTTGCGAATTCAACTTGGAGCAAGAATGGAGATAATACTAGTGTCAAAAGCGCTACTATGACCACAATTTGTCTCGGACTCTCGATTGGAAGTCTCGCGTAACGCTCTATCATATCCACCGTGCATTAGACACTACCTTAAAAATTGTGTGTCAGTGTCCCAAACGTCTTTTACGTTGTTGGAATGAACGAATTGCACGTAAAAAATCTATCTTTCGCATATTAGGCCAAAAGACATCTGCAAAGTACAATTCGGAATAGGCCAGTTGCCATAATAAAAAGTTACTTATTCTTTCTTCCCCAGATGTACGCAATATTAAATCAGGATCTGGTAAACCACTAGTATATAAATTTGAAGAAATTAAGTCTGCATCAATATTATCTATCTCTATTTCGCCATTCTGGAGTTTTTTTCCAATAATCTTCATAGAACGAACTAATTCTTGCCTACCACCATAAGCAACTGCTAAATTATAATTGAAATTATCATATTCTTTAGTTTTTGATTCAGCATATTCTATAGCTTCAACAACCTTCTCGGGCAAAAGTTCACGATGGCCTATAGCCCTCACTCTAACCTTATTCTCATGCACACGTGGATCGTCACCAGCATTTCTAAAAGACTCTTCAAATAAATCCATTAAAGGCTCAAGTTCTTCTTTACTTCTATTGAAATTCTCCAATGAAAAAGCATAGACTGTCAGATAACGTATATCCAAGTTTCGAGACCAATCGGATAAATTCTCTAGAGTCGTTTTACCCTTAACATGACCTTCAAAAGGAAGCATACCTAAACTTTCAGCATATCTCCTATTACCATCCATTATCACTGCTAGATGTTTCGGAACTGGTCCTTTGCGAATTTGACCCTCTAATCGCCTCTCATAGACCTTATAAATTGGAGAAAGAAGTCTCCGTACTACTTCTACCACAAGATACTATGTGGATACAACATTATAAAACACTTTTACTGGAGGTTTATGAAACATCAGTATTTACTAGAACTTGGAGGTGAAAATACTGAACTCGGCAAGATTGAAGCTCTAGAACTGCTATCAACTGAAAATTATGAACCTAAATTAGTATTAGAAGAATCCTCAATTATTACTATAGATGTCTCTAATATAATTGAACCGAGAATTATAAGAAGACTAGGAATGACAAAACGAATTTCCAAAATATTCCATGAAGATAAAGAAACAAATTTGGAAAAAATTGTCAAAAAAATATCCTTTTTAGATATCGGCCAAAAAACATTTGCAATACGTCAAATTTGTAATAAAGTAATGTCTGAAAAAAAAATAGCACATATCTTAGGAGAAAAAATACCTAAATATAATAAAACTAATCTAGATAATCCCGAAATAAAAGTATTATATTATACTGGAACAAAAACAATCATTTCTATTTGGGATCGGAAATTAGAAACCTATTATAAAAAATGTTTGAAATATCACATAAAAAACCGACCTTTTTTCTCTCCAATAAGTATTCATCCCAGAATTGCTAGATCCATGATTAACCTTGCCAATTGCTCAATAAATGATACCCTTATTGATCCATTTTGTGGAACTGGAGGTATGTTGATTGAAGCAAGTGATATGAAAATTGATTCAATTGGAATTGATATTATGGAGAAAATGGTAGATTATTCCATAGGAAATCTAAAACATTTTGGATTAAAGAGTAAAGTACTTGAAGGTGATGTTGCAGATATAATAAACTGTAAATTCAAAGCCATTGTTACTGATCCACCTTACGGAATCTCAACAACTACAAAAGGAGAAGGTGTTGATAAGTTAATGAAAAGATGTATGAACATATTCAGTGAAAATATGAAAAAAGGGGATAGATTAGTCATGGCACTATCAAAACCAGAACTCATTGAAAATCAGAATTATAAAAAAATTTATCAGTTTCAATGGTATATTCACAAATCATTAACTCGATATATTTTAGTAATGGAAAGAAATTAATATTTTACATCAATAATAACTTCATAATCCATACTTCCTGATTCGTTTTCGATGGTGAAAACATAATCACCTGTAGAACTCAAATCATCACTAGTATAAGACCACGCACCATCACCTTCACTTACACCTGTTTCTTCCTGAATAATAGCTCCATCAGCATCAGTTAATCTCAATGTTACTGTATCCTCTTCAAAAGGACTTATGCTTGCTGATTCTAGTGAATATTCAATACGAAGACTAATTACTCCATTATTTACAGGTATTTCTATTTCTTCGGTGCCATCATTACCATTAACATTTCCACTCTGTTCATCATGATAATCTTCAACAACCAAAACGGTAGTTTCAATTTCATCAGATAAACCCGTTGAATCTGTAACTACTAGTGTAACCAAAAATTCTCCTTTATCGGGATAATTACGCTCAATACTTATTCCTTCATATTGTTTACTATCATCTTCAAAAGACCACATATATGTTAAATCATCATTATCCGAATCTGTTGAAGCAGAACCTGAAAAAGATACTGTTTCATTCATTTGGATTTTTGGATTAGATGGAGTTATTTTTGCAGTTGGTCTATTTCCACTTGATGACACCGTATTATCATCACTATTCTCATCTTCATCATCTGCATTATATACATATTCATAATAACCGTAACCTCCTGAAGCACTTACTCCTAAAAGCAAAATTAGCATAAGTAATGATATCTTTTTCATACTAATTACAACTTATTTATGCAGTATTAATAGTTACCCATGCACCTTATCAAACATTATTTCAAGAAAAGCATATAAATAGGGGGCCTGAGTGACGCCAACTCCGGATTAATTTCCGAAGAATTTAACATGTCAGAAGATCCAGATTTTAAGTACATAATTCGCATTGCCAACGCCGACGTTTCTGGTGAAGAAAAATTAGCATATGCTCTAACGTCAATACGAGGTATTGGTCAAAGAACTAGTAGCGCTATAATTACAAAATTGGGATTGAATTCAACTCAATTAGCTGGTAAATTGACTGATAAGAACGTAGAAGAAATCGAAGCAGCCATTGGAAATATTAGTGAATATGTACCAAAATGGTTACTTAATAGACAGAACGACTACGATACTGGAGAAGATGTTCACCCAGTTAGTATTGATTTAAAAATGGCACTTGAAGATGATCTTAATCGTATGAAAAAAGTAAAGTCGTATAAAGGTATTAGGCACGCCTCTGGACATAAAGTAAGAGGACAACGAACTTATTCTAATGGCCGTAAAGGACTTGCTTTGGGTGTAAGTAAAAGTAAGGCTAAGGGAGCTCAATAGATGGGTGATCCAAAATTTCCTAGCAAACACTACAATACGCCATCACATCCGTGGCAAAAAATTAGAATTGAACAAGAATCTAATTTGGTTAATCAATATGGGTTGAAAAATAAAAAAGAAATTTGGAGGGCTGATACTAAAGTTCGAGAGATGCGAAGACAAGCAAGGAAATTAACTGCCAATTCTAGTGAAACTCAAGCCCAAAAAGAAAAAGTTCTACTATTAGCTAAATTAAATAGATTAGGGATGCTTGAACAAGATTCTGCATTGGAAGATGTCTTAAGGATGAGTCCAGAGAATATATTAGACCGAAGACTACAAACTCAAGTTTATCTACAAGGATTATCATCTACAGTTAAACAAGCCAGACAGCTTATTGTTCATGGACATATCTCTGTTGATGGAGCAGTTACAAGAGTTCCAGGTATGACCGTAACTCGTTTACAAGAAAAAAACCTAACCTACTCACCTTCATCTGCATTAAACAGTGATTTACACCCTGTTCGGCCTGGGGCAAAAGCACCTGTGGACGACGAACCTATTGAAGAAGATACAACTAAAGAGGAACCTAAAGTTGAAAAAACGGATGCTCAAAAAGAACCTGAAACTAAAGAAGAAAATACTAAGGAGGCTAAGAAATAATGGATAAATGGGCAATCGCACATATATTTGCATCACATAATAACATTATTATTACAGCTACAGATTCAACTGGTGCTGAAACTATTGCAAAGTGCTCAGGTGGAATGGTAGTCCGTTCACAACGTGAAGAAGCTAGACCTCATGCTGCAATGTTGGCAGCAGGGCAAGTTGCTGAAGCTTTGAAAGAAAAAGGTATTGTTAATGTACATGTTAAACTAAGAGGTGCTGGCGGTAAGAGAAGTGGAACACCAGGACCTGGTGCTCAAGCTGCAATTAGAACACTAGCAAGAGCCGGAATAATGATTACTAGAATTGATGATGTAACACCTATACCACATGATGGAGGAAAGCCTAAAGGTGGACGTAGAGGAAGGAGAGTATAAATGAAAGTCAAAGTATTGAATATGGAGGATTATTATGCCCAAATTGAATTTAAAGATGTTAATTATTCTTTTGTAAACTCTGTCAGAAGATCATTAGTTTCTATGGTTCCTTGTTTAGCATTGCATGAAATTGATTTCCACATGGGTTCCTTAGGATCGTATGTAGATGAAGAAAGTGGTGATGAAAAAGAATACGAATCTATTAGTGCTATGTTTAATGAAATTATAGCTCATAGGCTCGGAATGTTACCAATTCCTACTGATAAGAAAACTGTCGAAGCTTTCGGAGAATCTGTAGATGATGATAGTAAGCAACCTGACATTATGTATTCATTACATAAGCAAGGACCTTGCACAGTCTATTCTGGTGATTTAGAACCTGTTAATGGTGACGATTCATTAATTATTCCTGAGGCAAACGTACCTATTGTCAAATTAGCTGAAGGCCAAGCAATATTAGTTTACGCTAAAGCTAAGATGGGAGTTGCAAGTAAACATACAAAATGGCAATGTGCTGTTGCACCTCGATTCTATCAGGCTCCAACTATTACAGTTTCATCTGGAAAAGGTTCCAAAGCTGTTTTGAACGCAGTAGGTAAAGATAAATTTACAAAGAAAGGATCAAATCATGTTATTACTAATCCTGTAGACGCTCACCAAGCTTTGAAAGATTTAGAAAAGTTATGGAATGATGAAGATGCGCAAAAAGCTATGACTGTTACAACTAAAACCGATCACTTTATTTTCGAATTTGAAACAAATGGAGCTATGAAAGCTGATTTGGCTTTACAACAAGCTCTTAAAGCATTTGATACGCATTGTAACGAGTTTGCTGCTGGTTTTAATTCTGCAGCATAATTACAAAAGTCTTTAGTAAATATTTATTAGCAGTGCATTGTGTAATGTAAATAGTCTTAATGTATTATTGCGGGGGTCGCATAGCCAGGCCAATTGCGCTAGGTTGAGGGCCTAGTCCTTAGTGGTGCGTGGGTTCAAATCCCACTCCCCGCACCATTTATTCTACTAACGAAAACTTACATTCTAGTGAATTACCTACAATTTTAATTCAATACCTTTAGATCTTACCAAATCAAAGCCACCGCTCGGCAGCAATTTTTCAATGTCTGTAGATTCAGCACTAAAGGCTTCCGAAAGTTTACGAATAACTATCTTCCTTTCTGTAAAACCTGGTCTAAATATTACATATTTTTCTGAATGCTTCTCAATCGAACTTATTGGTCCACCCATAAATTTCAAAGTACCATCATATGAAATAAGACCAATAGCAACATTCAGTTCAAGATTACGATGCCAATTTCTTTTTCCCCTAATAACAAACGCCCCTTTTGCAAGGAATTCTCCTGTATTAGGTGTCTTAGAAACCTTATCATTTTCTACCCAAAATGAATGACCTCCAGATACTCGAGCACCCCACGCTTTACTGTAAGATAAACTGAAATTACAAGCTTCTAGCATTGATTGCTCAGATGGTTGAATCCCATTAATATTTTTAACAACTACACTAGGAGCTCCGTGAATATCTGCGTGAGCATATCGGTCATTATTTTTAAGATACTTCTTAACAACCAGCTCATTAGATCTAGCATCCTTACCTCCTACCGCAATTTCTCCATCTGTAGTGATAAACCATCTGAAACGCTCGAACCATTCTATATTCTGGTTTTTGACTATTTTCTTTTTAGGCTTTGAAACTGCTTTAGAGGCTATAACTTCTCTTGTCCTTTCAGCTTTTCTATCCATTTCCTTAGATTTATCAAAATATGAAGAGGCATTGGCTTCAAGTGACTTTGTTTTATCAATCCAAATATTACTGTTATCTATCTTTATTACTACTTCATCATCATCATTCTCATAATCAATCATCTCTCTAATTTCATTTAATCTGGAAAAAACAATATTGCCTTTTTCTCTAAAATCTTTAGATTTCAGATTGTATTTTTCAATAGCTTTATTCTGATGGTCTATGCGGACTTCATCTGAACTCTTAACTTCTTTCTTGACTGCTACAATACTCGATATATATCTCTCTACGGCTTCGTCAAAAGACGAAAATCTTTCATTTGAATTCATACCTAAATCAAACGAAGAAACTGTAAAATTATTGCCTTCTGAATCAAGAAAGATAGTAGGTCCTATCACTTCATTTAAAATTCTTTTGAGTTCATCATATATTTCTTGAACAGGTACATCTGAAATACTAACATCTTTGCCAATTTCCAAATTATTACATATCAATGTCGAAATGTCTCCACCAATATTACAATCAATTGTCAAGGCAGCCCCCAGACCTCTTTGAGAATTAACTAGCTTGTCTTTGAAAGTATCATAATCAACTACAAATGGATCAATACTTGGTGGCGACTGATAAGATAAACCAGATTCAAGGGATCTATGTCTGAATTTCTGTTTCCTCATTACTGCAGATATTTTATTATCTGTACACAAAATTATGTTACCTTTATGGAACATTTCAAAAATTAAATTTACCTTTTGTTCCTTTCTGATAAATGAAATAGATAAAATTCTATCTCCATTAATTTGCTCTATTGACTCAATTCTAGATTTCTTAATAAGTTTGCGAACTTTTTGAACAAAAACTCCTTGGTTTGATTCTGTACTTATTGTTTGCTTGGTAAGATAAGCCCAACCTGACAAATCAATCAATAATCTTACAGTGCCCTCTTCTCTTGATCGTAGCTTAAGAACTATTTTGTTTAACTCAGGTCTACCAAATTGATCTACACGTGAACCGATTAAAGATTGCCATCCCTTGACTAAGTGACCAATATCCGGACCTGTCAAGGCTTTTTTCATTTAATCGAATGACTTAGAATAAACTTATTCTTCCGAGTCTTTATTTTTATAATAAGAAGATAGCATTACTGCTACAGCTACTGAACCAATTAAAGCAAAGAAACCCATAAAGAAAGAGGGTGTACTAGACTTAGTTCTAACTACCTTAAAAAATTGATTACCTTCATTATTTGTCTCATCCAATTCGGCTATATCATTAGCTGGATCAACTTTGACACTAACTACTATACCTACTTCATCTACTGTGTGTGCTCTAGCTGGATTCCAAGACACTTCAATTTTCTCTTCCTCACCATGTTCTAAAGATAAAGTTTGTGAAGTACCAACGGGTGCTGAATCTACATAAAATTTAACTGTTACTGCATTAGTACTAATACCATTGGCATCCATGTTACCACCATTGTTTCTAACTGTGGCATATATTGTAACTAGTTGAGAATCTCCTCTGGTACTAATCCAAGCTGAAGTATGACTGAAATCTATATCTTTATCAGTTATTTCTAAATCAGGCTCTGGGACTACGACAGAAATGTCACGATCACAAGTTTCTGGTGTACCACCTAAATTACTAGAAACAACCAACTCAATATCGTAAGTTCCAGGGGTTGCTGTAAGTGCCGGAGTTATTTGTATTTTAGAATCTGCCTCTGAAGAACCAGATAATGAAGTGTCAACTCCAGTTAACTCTTTAGGATCTACCAAACCAGGCTCAACATCCCATCCACCTACATCAGCACCTGAAGCACTTGTAACTGTAGCTGTGAATCCATAATTATCAGTATTCCATCCTGTGTTAGTCAAGGTGTATGGCCAACCGTATGTGTTTCCTTGATAAACCTCGATACCACCAGCATCGTGCTCAGCATCACACACAACTGTATGGGAAAAACCGGTTCGAGCAGTATAATCAATTCTAACTGAAGTGGTTGTGTTAGAGGATCCTGAAGCTGGAGTGGTGTCTGTAGAACAATCATCACTACCACAGTTACTACCGCTACCACCGCCATTATACCACTTAGGATCACTTTGTCCAGTTATCTGAACTGCATTTGTATCTCCATTATTACAATCTGTACCACAAGTCACTTGGAAGAGAACAGTTGCACTTCCTCCTTTAGTCAAAGTCACTTCACCATTTGCTAAATTATCATAATTAAGATCCATAAATTTTGAAGTCCAACCATCAAGTACTCCACCTACCCAATTTGCCTCTAAGAATAAGTTCATTTTCTTATACTTACTATCCGAATTTGATATTGTTAAAGTAGCAGTTGCCACCCCTCCTTCCATAATATCAAAAGTATTTGTATCTGCTGAAATAGATACGGGAGATGTTGCTTCAACATTACTTACACCCATAGTTGCTAAAAACATAGCCACTACTGCAAATGCCATAATGGCCCTTCGATTATCTGCTTTGGAAAATCCAATTTTACTCATACTTTTTCACCTATGTGTTCACTAAAGAACAAGTTCCTAGACATATTGGGTAATAAAAGGCTTCTCATGACAAATATTAACCCTTTATGCTTATTAAGTGCTGATTATAATCTGGCAATAGATATGGAAATAGAAACAGACACCTTAAATTTTATCAAGATGTTTCAGAGCGGAAAAACTTTTGAATTAGAAAATAAAGAGGGGCGAATTATTATTTCAGGAATGGGGGGGTCGGGAATTAGTGGACTTATTGCTTCAGCATTATTTAATACAATTGGGAATTTACAAGTTATCCCTTGGACTAACTATGGATTACCTAAATGGGTTAACCAAAGTGATCACGTAATTTGCATCTCTTACTCAGGTAATACTGCTGAAACCTTGTCTGCGGCAAATAGTGCTATCCAAACTGGTTGTAAATTAGAAATCATTACTACAGGGGGTAAGCTAGAAAAATTAGCAATTAGAAATAATTTGAATATAACTAAAATTGAGAGTGGCCATCAACCAAGAGCTGCCCTGCCTTTGCTCTTGAAACCACTACTATACAAAATAGGAATGCCTAACTTAAAAGAACAAATAGATGAAATTTATAAACTAGAATTTGATGTGGAAAAGGCTCAAGAAATTGCTAAAAAAATTAATGGTAAATTACCTTGTATCTATTCTAGCGGATTGCTTACTCCAGTTGGTTACAGATGGAGATGTCAAATAGAAGAAAATGCGAAAGTTTTAGCAATGAATCATGAGATTCCTGAAATGAATCATAATGAAATAGTTGGATGGACAAATACTCCAATGAATATAGCAGTCATATTGATAAGAGACAATAATGAATCTAAAACTATCAAGAATAGAATTGATGCCACTAAGAATATTGCATGGAATTCAAAGGACATAGATGTTAATGAAATCTATGCTAAAGGTAAACATCCCCTCACCCGAATTATTAGTATGATTCTTTTGGGTGATTTAGTCTCTATTGAATTAGCGAAATTAAATTCAATTGATCCAACTCCAGTCATAATTATAGAAGATTTGAAAAAGGTATTAGAAGGAAATTAATGAATCTAACAGACCATTCATTCTTAGAAGTCTTCTTTATTGTTTTATGGATTATGATGCCGGCATATCTTTCCAATACTTTTGCAGTAATAACTGGTGGAAGATTTCCTATTGATCAAGGAAAAATACACCGCGATGGAAATAGAATTCTTGGAGATGGGAAAACATGGAGTGGTTTGATAGGAGGTACTTCGGGTGGGATATTTATTGGATATTTACAAATTAACTATGGTAATTCAATTATAGATGCACTAGCAAATACTAATAATTATGAATTTTGGGGTGAAGATTCAATTATTATTATTTTTTTATTGGCTTTTGGTGCATTACTTGGTGATATGACTGCCTCATTTTTTAAAAGAAGAAAAAAATTGAATAGAGGTGATAAATCACCATTATTAGATATGTTTGATTTTATTGGAATGGCTTTATTCTTAACTCTTTTATTTGATTATGAATGGTTAAAATCATGGATTATAGATGGTTACGCGCCCCTTTTTACACTATTGATTGCCACCCCAGTATTGCACCGAAGTGTAAACATAATCGGATATAAACTTGGGATAAAAAACGAACCTTGGTAATTAATCGGTTTTACGAATAATTTTTAATTCTTTACCTATTTTATGAAGCAGGGAAACTTTAGTTCCCTCATAAAAGAGATTGATGCTACCCAATTCGGAATGCCAATTACTAGGGTGTGACTTCTGACTCTTTTTTACACTGGAACCTAAGTTTTTTAATATTCCAAAAATCTCTTCTACATTTGGTTTCTTAACTGAAATATTTACGGGGACTTTACGACCCTGTGATCGGTTTAAATTAAAATCAAAATATTCAGGATATATTACTATTGCCCTATCTTCTGACATTAATCAGCCATAAGAACTGCATTAACAACTCCATGTTGTCCAGGTCGGGAAGTAACTTTAGCGTTACCTTTTTCAGTTCCAATTATTGAACCTTTGGTGATTATGTTCTGCCTAACATAATTAGGATTTGCTGTATTCTCAATAACTGCCAAGATTTTTGAACTGTAATTCTTACCTGATTTAGGATCTGTTACAGAAGCCATATCTGTTTTCAAAAGTCTATCTTTACGGGTACCGCCACGTGAACGTGCAACTTTCTTAGTTAACTCTCCAATTTTAACTTGTTGCAACTCTCTACCTATTTCAGATCTCTTCTTACTTCTATGAGCTGCTAAACGGCCACCGGTAGGCTTGCGTTTGGACTTTCCTTGCCATAATGCCATACTATAGAGTCTGCGTCACAAGAGGATTGTATTTAAGATTTGAGATATATCTATATCTTCTAAACTAGAGGTAAACTTAAATACGAATAACTAAGATTATAGAATATGTCAATAGAGAATATGGCTAAAAAAGCCAAAGAATTAAAAGAAAAAGGTCATGCTAATCGAGAAATTAGTCAAGAAATGCACCTTTCCCAAGCTACTATAGAATGGCTATTGGCAAAACAAGCTACTGATAATTTTGACGAACAATTGCCACCCGATGTAAAAGTAGGTTGGAGAACCATCGGTGTTTCAGGTTCTAGAATTAATTCAATTGCAGAAATAATGGCAGATGTTATATTAGAAGAACAGGAAAAACATGGATTTGATTTGAACATGGTGGCTGGATTAACAAATAATGGAATTCCTCTAGCAATTATTATTTCAGATTTATTAGGTATTGATTTTGGAATGATTAGGCCTAGTCGGGAAGGTACCGAAATTAATTATGCCTCTAATTATGCCGGACTTAAAGATAAACATATTGTTATAGTTGATGATGTAGTGAGTACTGGTACGACCGCTAAAGAAGCTATACATTTTATCAAACAAAACAATGGAATACCTGTTTTAACTATGGTTTTAATTAATAAGAAAGCTGATAATGAACTAGACTGTGTTCCTCTAAGAGCATTGATAAGAGCAAGACCGGTAAGAAACTAATGCATTGGGCTGATGTAGTCGCAGATAAATTATTAGAATCTGGCAAAGAGCATGTTATTTCATCAGGAATTACACCATCAGGACCTATACATCTTGGGAGTATGAGAGAAATATTAACTGCTGATGCTATTGTTAGATCTGTTAATCATAAGGGTGGTAAAGCAAAACTAGTTTACATTGCAGATAATGCTGATCCTCTTCGGAAAGTATACCCTTTTCTAGATAATGAAAAATATGAAGAATTTGTTGGAAGGCCGTTGGCAGAGATACCAGCACCAGAAGGAGAGGGAAGTTATGATCAATATTTTCTAAAACCATTTTTTGAAGCACTTGAAAATGTTGGTGTTTATCCGGAAGTAATAGATAACTATCAATATTACAAGGATGGGAAATTTAATTCTTGTATTAAGTCCATTATGGAAAATATTAGTACTGCAAGAGAAATTCTTGAAACTGTGTCAGGAAGACAATTACCAAAAAAATGGTTTCCTTGGACCTTTAAAAATGATAATGGAGTTTTATGTAATGGCAATTTAATTAATTATGAATGGCCTTATGTAACATTTGAAAACGAAGATGGAAGAGAAGTAACTAATGATCTGTCAAAAGGTGAAGGAAAATTACCTTGGAGATTAGACTGGCCTTCAAAGTGGAAGATTCTAGGAGTAACCTTTGAAGCTTTTGGAAAAGATCATGCAACAAAAGGTGGAAGTTTTGATACTGGAAAACGTATAATTCGAGATATTTTAGACCGTAATGAACCACATCATCTTGTCTATGAATGGATTAACCTGAAGGGACATGGCGCAATGGCTTCGTCTACTGGATTGGCAATTTCAGCCGAAGAGATGCTAAGAATGGCACCACCTGAAGTCATAAGATGGTTGATTATGCAACCTCAACCAAATAGACACATTGACTTTGATCCTGGTTTAGGATTACTAAATTCAGTAGACAAGTATGACAAACTTGAGAAGGATTATTATGAGCAAGATGCAGAGGAAAATTCAGCCAGAGCATTTGAACTAAGTCAAGTAGAAAACAAAATAAGAGAAAAGACACAAATATTACCATACCGACATTTAGTTACACTTGTTCAATCAAAAAATGAATATGATGGAATTATTGATGCTTTGAAAAGAACTGGAGAAATCCAGGATTTGAATGATTATGAAAATAAAAGATTAAAGTCTAGAATTGAATGTATAAGAGGCTGGCTAAAGACTCAAGCTCCAGACAATATTAAATTTAAAATTCAAGAAATACCACCTGAGTTAGATATAGACAAGGATATAGCAAAGAAATTAAATGAGATAAAAATTAAAATGAATTCTATTGATTGGAATCCTGAATCTATTCATGATTCATTCTATGAATTGCAAGAAAATAACAATACACCTGCAAAGGAATATTTCAAAATTATGTATCTAATCATTCTTGGAAAGGAAAAAGGGCCAAGGCTTGGATTCTTTTTAGCAACCATCGAAAAAGATTTTATTATTGAAAGATTAAGCCATTACCTGAATCCATAACTGTATTAATCACCCATTTGTAAACACCTGTGAATCAATTAGTAGAATGTGTTCCGAATTTTTCAGAAGGTAGAGATAAGGCGATAATAAACGAAATTACTCAAGCCATTAAAACAGTTTCAGGAATTGAAATACTTGATGTTGATATGGGTGCAGATACTAATCGAACTGTTGTAACTATTATAGGATCGCCTGAAGTTATTTCAGAGGCTGCATTTCAAGCAGTTAAGAAAGCTTCAGAAGTTATAGATATGAGCAAACACGAAGGCGCTCATCCACGAATGGGGTCTACAGATGTTTGTCCATTCATACCAGTTTCAAACATATCTATGGATGAATGTATTGAAATTGCAAGAAAGACTGGTAAAAGAATTGGAAATGAACTTGGAATACCAGTATATCTTTACGAAAAGGCAGCAAATAATGAGGAAAGAGCTAATCTAGCTAATGTCAGGGCTGGTGAATATGAAGGTTTTAAAGAAAAAATAAAAGAACCTAATTGGAAGCCAGATTATGGAACTGCTATATTTAATGAGAAATCTGGAGCTACAGCTGTTGGTGCTAGAGAATTCTTAATTGCTTATAACATAAATCTAAATACAAATGATCGAACCTATGCTAATGAAATCGCTTATGAAATTCGAGAAAGAGGAAGATGGAAACGTACCGGAAATATAAACCCATTTTATTACAAGGGAGAAGTAGTCTACTTTGAAAAAGGTAAATATCCTGATGGAAATAGTGATTTTATTGCCCCTAATTTTGAAAAGTTATCTGAATACTACTCCAAAAATTATGGTAAAGATCTAAGAGAACGATATGCCTCATTAGGGCTGAATCCTGATGATTTGATTGGAAAACCAGTCTATAAAGATGGTCGATTCACAAATATTAAAGGTCTCGGATGGGTCATACCTGAATATAATCGAGCACAAATTAGTATGAATCTTACTAATTATAAAATATCTTCAATTCACGAGGTCTATGATGCTGTGTGTGAAGAAGCTGAGAAAAGAGGAATTAGAGTCACGGGATCAGAAATAGTCGGACTTATCCCTTATGATGCTATGAAACTGGCTGCTGAGCACTATCTTTCAAAAATGCATAAGTCACCAGGATTACCTATTCCTGATTTAATGAATATAGCAATTCAAAGTCTTGGATTGAACGACGTGAGTGATTTTAACCCCAAAGACAAGGTGTTAGGTATGCCCAAAGTGAATGGCGAATTAGCAAACCGTATTACTTTTGATTTTATTGATGAGGTCTCAAGAGATTCAGCAGCTCCAGGAGGTGGCTCTGTGGCTGCTTTATCTGGTGCATTAGGTGCCGCATTGGGTACTATGGTAGCTAATCTCAGTATTAGTAAATCCGGATTTGAAAAACAAAAAACAAACCTCTCCAATATTGCACAAAAAGGT
>Ga0209089_10001947_pt1 | contig 18589 bp, 17 predicted proteins | sample ArcticOcean_MG_C_FD_187431 | JGI IMG/M metagenome (GOLD analysis project Ga0209089, IMG submission 187431) | Marine microbial communities from western Arctic Ocean - ArcticOcean_MG_CB2_150 (SPAdes) (version 2) | ecosystem: Environmental > Aquatic > Marine > Oceanic | place: Arctic Ocean: Canada... | reverse complement strand
CCAAACATGGTTGATTGGATTCCAAAAGATAAGATGCCAAAGACAGAATCTATGGTTTATGAGTGTCCTACTCTAGATGGGGTGGGTATCTGGGTAGAGAATAAAATCAAAGCAATCCAAAGTGAAAAAAGCGCAGATGAACTGGAAAAGGAAATTAAAAATGTACTAAAAGAGACCGGTGTTGAAATCGTTGTCTCGTATTTGCCGGTAGGATCTGAGAAGGCAACTCAATTCTGGGCGCAAATTTGCCTTGATACTAATACCGCTTTTGTAAACTGCATGCCTGCATTCATTGCTTCTGAAAAAGAATGGGCACAAAAATTTACGGATAAAAATATTCCCATTATTGGTGATGATATAAAAGGCCAGGTAGGCGCTACAATTGTTCACAGAACTCTTGCTAGGCTGTGTAATGATAGAGGAACAAAGATAGAAAAAACATACCAGATCAATGTTGGTGGTAATACAGACTTTCTTAATATGAAGGAGCAGGAACGGCTTGTTAGCAAGAGGATATCTAAAACCGAAAGCGTTCAAAGTCAGCTTGATGAGCGTCTTGATGATGACCAAATTTATGTTGGTCCTTCCGACTTTATTCCATTTTTAGGTAATACCAAGTTAATGTTCATGAGGATAGAGGGAAAACAGTGGGCAAATATTCCATATAATATGGAAGTTAGACTTGAAGTTGACGATAAGGCAAATTCTGCAGGAATAGTGATTGATGCAATCAGATTAGCAAAAATCGCCCTAGACGATGGTATCGGTGGACCAATTATTCCCGCCAGCGCTTATCTTATGAAGCATCCTATAAAACAAATGAGTGACACAGAAGCAAAAACTGAATGTGAAAAATTTGTTGCCGGCAACAAATAAGTTTCGTCTAATTCATAAAATACCCACAATTGTTGTTAGCATAGTCAACTAAACTTGTTAGAATTTGATATTCGTTGTGTACGATCAATTTACACATTGGTTCACATAAAAAAAGTAGATATTTTTGGCTTCAAGTCATTTGGTTTTAAAACTACAAGCATAAACTTTGAACCAGGACTAGTATCTATTTCTGGACCAAATGGATCTGGAAAGAGCAACATACTTGATGCAATCATATTCGCAATGGGTGAGAATAAGGCCAGGATTATGCGTGCACCAAATCTTAGAAAACTCATACATGATATTGATGGAAACAGGCATGGACCCAAACTGACACGCGTTAAAGTTCAGTTTGATAATTCTGATAGGAGAATTCCTGTCGATTCTGATTTAGTTACTATTACGCGCCAAATGAGCGATAAAGGCGAAAGTGACTATCATCTTGATGGTAAAAAGATCAACCGAAATAGACTTCTTGATATATTTGAAATGGCAAATGCTGATCTCGGTCCTTTAAACGCAGTTCAGCAGGGAACGGTTACACGTATTTCTGAAATGACAAACGAGGAAAAAAGAAAGACGATCGAAGATCTAATCGGTCTAACAGCTTTTGATGAAAAAAAGACTGAATCCGTAAAGCAGTTAACCGAAGCTGATCAGCGTTTAGAAGTTGCAATGGCAAAGATGGGCGAAGTAAAAAAACAGATAGATGAGTTAGAAATTGAGCGAAATCTGAAATTACGTCATGAATTCATTGGTCGGGAATTAGATCGATTTAGGGCTATAGACGCAACAGGAAAACTGAGAAAAATCAAGGGCGAAAAGGCAGAGAAAGAAGAGAAGTATAACAATGATTCATCCGAATCCCAAAGGCTAGAAAAATCAGGATCCACATTGAGGGATGAAATTTCCAAAATAGAGAAAGAAAAATCGGCTTTTTCAGCAAAAGTTGATGCGTACAATCAGGCAAAATCAGATATCGAGAAAGGATTGAGTACTGAACAAGAGAAATTCAACAATGCAGAAGGTCAAATAAAAACTTCGCAAAAAAGGCTCATTCTAATGGACAAAAGACTTCCGGATATAACAAACGAGCTTGAAAAAATCAGTCAAAACCAAGGTACGGTGGATTTAGAACTTGAAGAGGTAAAGAAATCTATTCAGAAAATGAAGGGTAAGCAAAACAACATAAATGAAAAAATTGAAAGTAATGATTCCAAAATTAAATCTGTTTTGGATCATCAATCAGAATTAGCCGGCAAAAAAAATATAATAGATAAAAAAATCCAAGTTCTTCAAGACGAATTACATGATACAACAATTGAAAAATCACAAGTTACATCCCAGGCAAACACCATGGAAAATAAAATCAATGATAATATTGGAAGGCATAGGGTTATTGAAAACGAATTAACAAATCTTAAACAATCTTCTGACGAACTTTCTAAAGTATCTTCTAATAACAATTCCAGCGAAATTGAAATAAAAATATTGAAACTTTCTGAACAAAGGAAAAAGATAGAAAACGACATAGCAGAACTAGAATTAATTTTGGATAAAGCATCAAAGGCTGGTCATCGTTATAACGAAAAGATTAAACTTGTCAAGGATGTAATGCACGAAGATTATACAATATCTCAATTAAAAGGCGATGCAAAAAAATTCGGTGTTAAAGGTTTTGTATACGAAATACTTTCTTGGAATAAACAATACGAACGTGCGGTTTTAGCTGCATGTGCTGATTGGATAAAGGCTGCAATTGTTCCAGACTTTGAAACACTAGTAAGCTTGGCACAAGTTGCCAGAAACAAAAGATTACCAAAACTAAAAATTATTCCACTTAATGCAATACCTGAATTTAGAATGAAGATGCCAAAAACACCTGGTCTGTTGGGCATTTTATCTGATTATGTTAAATGTGATAGAGAATATCTTCCAATTGTCAGATTTTTATTTGGAAATATAATACTAGCGCAAACAGGAAATGATGCACACAAATTATCAAAGGCTGGTTACAAGGCGGTATCCATTAATGGCGAATTTTTTGAATCCAAAACAAACGCCGTCACCATAGATATTAATTCAAAAATATCCAAGTTTACAAAAATTATTTCCCAGAGTTCAACGGTGGAAGGATTGTTACAAACAATTATTTTGTTACGCAATCACGTACAAAAGAAAAAATTAAATCTTAAGAAAATCGAAGAAAAACAGCGATATCTTATCAAGCAGCTACAAGTATCCGAAACGGAACGAGGAAATGCATCGCATAGCCATTCTACCTTACAATCCCAAATTAAATCTAGAACTAACATGTTAGACAAACTTTCACAACGAATTTCTGAGCTAAGAATACAGGAAAAACATTGCCATCCAAGAATTATCCAAATCTCATCAAGTATTGAATCTCTTAAGCAGCGAATTAAATTAATGAGAGAAAATTATTCTGGTCCTGAACAAACAAATGTTGCAAGCGAACTTTCTTTTCTGAACAAGAAAAAATCTTCATTGAATTCTGAAATGAGCCAGATATTGAAGGAATTGAGTGAAACTGAGGCAAGCATAACTGTGGTAGAGGATAGAATCAGACTTGGAAAGAAGGCACTTTTGGATGAACAAACTTCTATTACTGATGAAAAAATCGAGTTGGAATCTAACATTACGAAATCTCAGGCGGAGAAAGATACATCTGAGGAAAATCTAATAGAACTAAGAAGCGAAGAACAAGAATTAATTAGCACTTCAGGAACATCCGTATCTCAGCTGGCTGCGTTTGATGAACAGCTAGATGAAAGAAGGAATAAAGAAAAGGAAATTACATCTGGTGTCAATCGTCTTGCAATAAAGTTAGGTGATCTTGAGCGTGATCTTAAAGAAATTAAAACTGAAGAATTATCACTTAAGAAAATTCTAAACGCATTTGGATTCGATGAATCAATTGAAACATTTGATGTTACACCATCAATCGAGATATTAGAAAAGGAGGAAATTTTGTTGGCTGCATCATTAAATGCAATTGCCCCTCAAAGATATGTAGAAATATCTACTGGGTATCGTGAATCGTCAAACAGGAAGAATGAACTTGAGGCAGAGCGTAACGCGGTTGTGGCATTTATTGAAGGAATAGAGAAGGATAAGCGACAAACATTCCTAGATGCATTTGATACTGTTGACAAAGAAATTAGAGAGATATTTACCAAGATGAATGGCGGTAATGCATGGCTTGAGCTAGAAAACGAAGACGACATATTCAATGCAGGCGTCTCTTATTTCATACAATTCCAAAATAAGCCTAAGAGAGAGTCTACCTCAATTAGTGGTGGAGAAAAAACTCTCGCCGCAGTTGTTTTTGTTCTAGCATTACAAAGACTCAAGCCTTCACCGTTTTACCTGTTTGATGAAATTGATGCACACTTGGATGCACCAAACGCTGAAAGCCTAGCCAAAATTGTGGAGGAGAGGTCAAAAGGAAGCCAGTTCATCATGGTTTCCCTAAAAGATTCTGTTGTAGAAAAGGCAAAACTAATCTATGGTGTATACCCTAAAAATGGAATTTCACATGTTGTAACGTACAAAGACAAAAGGCTTCCTGCTATGTCCACTTGACATACCCGTTTATCTACATCTGGACTTAATATTTTACATGAAAGTATTTGTAATACAACTGTTGGGCATTATCTTTGTAACACTAATCATTAGTTCTATTCAATCAGCAACCGCAGATCATTTGGAACCTGGTAATGGACTTTTTAAAAACATGGAAACCGTGGAACTGACTAAAACTGATGATACAAATTATCGGGTATACCTACAAACGGTTCTTAGAAATGGAGATGGCCAGCTGGTTGGGGTTATGCATGGGTCACCTGGTGGTTTACAGGGTTGGGTTGTCCATCATAAAATAACTGATCATGTATTTGATACATTAATGGGTGAAAAGGAAATTGTTACTATTGATAACATAAAGTATGAAAAAGTTCAGTACGTATTCACTCCAACTTTAGAACAAAGAACGATAAAATACTATCCAATTTTTGAAGAAATCCCTATCAAATATGAGCTTGACAAAAATACACTTGCGCTTACGAAAGAACTCAGAGAATATTATAGCTGGAAAATACATTATTGTGGGACTTTCGAAGGACATGGATATGTATGCATACCTATTTTTCAAAACTTCGTTGCGGTTGAACTTGTAACTCCAACAGACGTGATCACTCATCAATGGACAATTTTAAGAGCTCTAAACTAAATTTATGTTAAGAGTATACTAAACTAGTCTATATTCACAAAGCAAGCAACATTTCTTCCATCACGAGTTTCAAGCATTGGCACATTTTTGCATTTTTTAATTGCATATGGGCATCTAGCAAGAAATCTACAGCCAGAGTAAAAGTCTATGTCAAGTGGGTCATTAATCCGAATTGTTTTTTCCTTGTACAAGTTATCAGGATCCGGTTCAGATATTGCATCAATTAATGCCTGAGTATAAGGATGCCTTGGTTCCAGTAAAACTCGATCTATTGTCCCAAACTCCATAATCTTGCCAAGATACAAGATTATTATTTTATCTCCAAAATATCTCGCAGTTGCCAGGTCATGTGTTATGTAAATAAACGAAATGTTATTCTTTTTCTGGATATTTTTCATCAGATCAAGAACCTCGGCACGTATCGAAACGTCCAGCATGGAAACCGGTTCGTCAGCAATAATGATTTTTGGTCTTAGTACTAATGCTCTTGCTAAAACAACTCGCTGTCTTTGGCCACCTGAAAGCATGTGGGGATATTTGTTTGCAATTTCTACATGTGGCTCAAGTTTTACTTCTCGGAGAGCATCCAAAACGATCTTTTCTCTTTCTAAACCATCACCAATATTATGTATCTCCAGTGGTTCAGAAATAATATCCTTGATTTTCATTCTAGGGTTAATAGAATCATAAGGATCTTGGTGTACCATTTGACAATGCATTCTAATCTTCATCAAACTTTTTGAATCATCTTTAATCTCCTCCCCCTGAAAAATAACCTTGCCAGAATCTGGTGTTATCGCTCCAAGAATTAATTTGGCAATTGTTGTTTTGCCTGAACCTGATTCCCCGGCAATAACAAGTACTTCATTATTATGCAGAGAAAATGAAACATCTTCCACTGCTTTCACTACAGATGTTTTTGAACCAAACATATTTTTTTTGGAAAACTGTTTGGATAATCCCTCAACTCTTAGAATTTCATCCAACAAATTGCTATTGGCTGACTAGTATATCAAGAAATAATAAATGATTTTAGATTATTACAAAAAGACTTTATTTGGCTAAAATTTTGGTGCATCTTATGAGTCTAAAATCTATTCAAAGGAAACGAGAATACACAAAATATGTTGTAGATAAACGACTTTGTTACTATGAACCATCCAGAGATAAATTACAGAAAACATTTGCTCAGGAATTATCATCCAGTTTAGATCAAAAACAAAAATCAATTTCCCCAAAATTTTTCTATGATAAAAAAGGCTCTCAACTTTTTGAAGAGATATGTAAATTACCAGAATACTATCTAACAAGAATTGAAATTAGCATATTAACACAGCTATATGATAAACTACCATCACATCTGAATGGAGATTTCAGGTTAGTTGAATTGGGAAGTGGATCATCAAAAAAAACTAGAATACTACTTTCTATTCTAGAAAGGTTGCATAAACATATTGAATATTTTCCCATCGATATTTCCAAGATACTTAAAGAAAGTTCTACAGTATTACTTGATGATTATGAAAATTTGCATATTACCGGTATAATTGATAATTACGAAAGTGGATTAGAATTTATAAAAAATTATGATAATAAGAAAAACCTAATTGCATTTTTAGGTTCTAGCTTTGGAAACTTTGATTATGAGCATGGCCTAAAATTTTTACAAAAAGTAAATTCTTCCATGAAGAAAAATGATTTATTTTTAATCGGTTTGGATCTTGTAAAGGATAAAACAGTGTTAGAACGTGCATATAATGATTCACAGGGTGTTACTGCAAAATTTAATCTTAATGTTTTATCAAGAATTAATTCAGAGTTAGATAGTAATTTTAACATAAACAAATTTGCACATCACGCATTTTATAACGAATACAAAAACAGAGTTGAGATATACTTACGTTCTTTAGAAAACCAGACAGTAAAAATTCATAAGGCTGGAATGGCATTGTCAATTAAGCAAGATGAGTTAATTCATACAGAAAATTCATACAAATACACGATTTCAAAAATCAAAGAAATATTTTCAATGTCTGGTTTTCGAATTAAAGATGTGTGGTTTGATGAGAAGCAGTACTTTTGTTTAGTTTTGCTTTCAAAAAACGATTAGGTCTATTCAGCACATCTAAATCCTGAAAAGAGCCACCTTTCATCTAATCTGAAAAAGTTTCTATAACTTCCGCGGATAGAAATTGATGGTGTACCAAATGAACCACCCCTTAACACTTTTTGGTTTGCAAACCATTTGTCATTGTATTCAGAAAATCCTGTCTTAAATTTAGGATAACCAGAGAATTCTGTTGATGTCCATTCCCATACATCTCCAATCATTTGATGGCATCCGTAATGGCTTTTACCATTAGGATACGCACCTATTTCCGAACAATTCCAAAGGTATGATTCTAATAAATTTGCATGTAGAGGATCTGGAGATTCATTACCCCATGGAAAAATTGTTTTTATCTGCTTTTTCTCATTCCAGCAAGCAGCTTTTTCCCATTCTGCCTCAGTTGGTAATCTTTTGTTTGCCCATTTGCAATACGCGGCTGCTTCGTAATAACTAACATGACATACAGGTTCATTCGGGTTAATCTTTCGTTTTCCCAAAAAGTCACATGTCATCCATTCCCCATCAATCTTTTCCCAATACATTGGAGCATTCCATTTTTCATTTTGTATTTTGTCCCAACCATCAGAGAGCCAGTATTTGAAATCATCATAACCTCCGTCTTCGATAAATTTCATGTATTGTTTGTTTGTAATTGGATACGAGTCAATTTTGTAATCATCAAGATACACTTTGTGTTCAGGTAATTCAATATCATAGCAAAACTGATCTCCCGGATATCCCATTATATACAAACCACCATTAATTTTGATAGATGTAGATTCCTGCAGCGATGGTGTTGGCAAAGGATTTTTTGTCAGAGGTCTATATCTGTCTGCCAATAGATGTTGTAAATCATAAACTAAAAGCTCTTGGTGCTGACACTCGTGGTTTATTGCCATAAAGAAGAGCTGCTGTATTTTTTCATCTAGCATTTCATTCTGTAAAATGCCAGTAATCTTGTTAGTTATAATGTGAAAATACTCAAAGACTTGATCAACCGTGGGTCTTGTTGCCAATCCTCTCTTATCCTTGTCATGTGGTTCTCCAAATTGATGATAATACGAATTAAGATATTCACTAAATTCCTGTGAATAAAACTCGTAGTTGCTAATGGTTTTGCTCATAACAACTTCAAGAAGCCAGCTAACATGTCCTAAATGCCACTTTGGTGGACTCATAAAAGGGGCAGTCTGTACAACGAAATCGTCTTTTTCCAGTGTTTGTACCAGACTTAGCGTTCTAGCTCTTGTTTCATTGAACTGCTTAAGAAGAATTGATTTTTGTCTTGAAACTGTTGCCATGTCAACTCATTTTTGTCATGTTCATATTATATTTTTGGCTAGGGGTTGTAGCAGCTACACTTTCTAGTTTTATGTTTAATACATCCAACAAATCGATGATCCTGACAACCACAAATGATACATTTTTTCCCAGTTTTACTCATTTTGTCCTACGGCTCACAATTAGTAATCTCGTATAACCTATCCACAATTACTTTGATTTCTTCCTCACTTTGAGATGCTTCAGCCTGCTCTTTCAAATTTGTAACAAAATTTTTTGCAAGGGAATTGATAGTTATGTCACCAAAGGATTGTGCTTCTAGACAAGCATCTATTTCTTGAATATACTTTGATTTATCAAACATCCAGTCACCAGATATAGGTTGTACACTGAAAAAATAAGAAGATGCTGTAAATCCTATCACTACAACTACTATAACTGCAGCAGTAAATTTTACGTTTATACCCATACTATTTCACTTATTCAGTATCCACGAGCAAAGAGCACATTTGTAGTGCCTGAATTTTTACAGTAAATACATGTTTCCGCTTTAGTATTATCAGATGGAATAACGCGAAGATCTGCACCAGTCTCCTCTTTGATTTTGTCTTCACATGTTTGATTACCACACCAGGAACAATCAATCATTTTTCCACTGTCTAATTCTTTTTTGAATTGCTGGTATTCAGAAACTCTAACAACTCTTTCATCAAGTATTTTTTTGGCAGCATCAAACATCTCTTTCTGAATATTTTTCAGTTCTGATAGAGTTTTTTCTGTCAATCCATCTATATCAAGACTAATTTTTGTTTGATTATGTCTCCTAGCCAACACTATTTGATTTTTAGCAATATCTTTGGGACCAATTTCAATTCGTATTGGTATACCTCTCATCTCCCAATCATTGAACTTGAAACCTGGAGTCAACTGTTCCCTATCGTCTAGATTAACACGTATGCCATTATTAGATAAACTGTCTTTGATTTGACATGCTTTTTGTAACACATTTTCTTTATCCTCCTTTGAATGATAGATTGGAATTATAATAACCTGAATAGGAGATACTTTTGGTGGCAAGACCAGTCCCTTATCGTCTCCATGCGTCATAATCATACCACCTATCAATCTCCATGAAACTCCCCATGATGTTTGCCATGCAAAAATTTCAGTATTATTCTCATCAAGATATTTGACGTCAAATGGTTTGGAAAAATTCTGACCCAAGAAATGAGACGTTCCCATCTGTAGTGCCTTGCCGTCTGGCATTAATGATTCAAGTGTATTAGTATAAACTGCACCAACAAATTTGTCCTTCTCACTTTTTTTTCCAGTCACTACAGGCACTGCTAGTTCTTCCTCTATAGTTTTTTTATACAGCTCCAAAATATCGGCAACTTCTTTTTCAGCTTCATCCTTTGTTGTATGAACTGTATGACCCTCCTGCCACAAAAATTCTGATGTCCTTAGAAATGGTTTTGTGCCTTTAATCTCTGCTCTTAATGCTGAATTCCAAAAATTAATTTTTAGTGGTAGGTCTCTCCAACTTCTTATCCACTTAGAAAAAAGTGAGTACGCAAGTGTTTCGGAAGTAGGACGAAGTGCAAGTCTGTCACCAATCTCTGAATTTCCTGAGTGTGTAACCCAAAAAACTTCAGGGTTAAATCCTTCAAAATGTTCTTTTTCTTTAGCAAGTAATGATTCGGGTATCAGCACGGGCAAAAATCCATTCCTGTGGCCAGTTTCTTTCAGTTTTTTATCAAGTGATTCCTTGATTGATTCCCAGATGGAGTAACCATCAGGTCTTAGGACTATCAATCCCTTGACTGGTGCATAATCAGCAAGCTCTGCCTTGATAACAACTTGTGTATACCACTCACTAAAATTTTCACTTTTTGAAACTGTGATACCAATCTCTTTACTCAATTAACCTTCCACCATCAATCAACATAATGAGCTTTACTAGTTTGGTATTATTTTACTTGTGACCAAGTCTCTTATTTTTAATAAATTTCCAGAGTTTTTTAGTCATTTCACTTGGGGCAATTCCTGTTTTGCCAAAAACTTGTTCAAGTGTTTCGTCTCTATTTTTGAAATTTATAGAATATCCTCCAAACGCTTTTTTTGTTTTACGTTTGGTCTTTGTTGTTTTACGTTTGGTCTTTGTTGTTTTACGTTTGGTCTTTGTTGTTTTACGTTTGGTCTTTGTTGTTTTACGTTTGGTCTTTGTGGTTTTTCTTTTTGTCGCTCTTTTTTGAGCCATATTATAGCTTATCTCCCTTACACAAAACCTTACCTGTTACTCTGCTTTGGAAGTTTGGACAGACAAAACATGGTATGAATTGTACCTCCTTCTTAAGCACTGGGCAATCAACAAATTCCTGTTTCATCCTCTTTAGCATTTTTGGACTTACACCTTTGATTTTCAATTTTCCCTTTTCATCCATCAAACCAGACGCTTTCAGTTCTTCTTTCACTTCCTTTGATAGCATCTGTCTTTTGTCGACACTTTTTATTTCGACTTCATACTTGAACTCAAGTTCATTTGACATAAGTAATCTGCAATTCTATCTCATTTAATACTAACTGTGTGCGATCTATCATTTTCTGTTAAGCTTAATATTGTTTAGAATAAATTTCAAAACAGAAAACAGTTGCTAGTAATTTTTGATGTTGAGGGAGTTATTTATGATGCAGAATATCTTCCTTTGTTAGCTGAAAAGGTGAATAAAGAAAACAAAATCTGGGAAATTACAAAAAAAGGTATAGAAGGAAAAATTGATTGGGTTGAGGGTCTCAAAGAACGTGTTCACCTTCTTCGTGGCATGGATTATGATACATGCATTCAAGTTGCAAATTCTTTACCAATAATGACTGGTGCCAAAGAGGCATGCCGTGTATTAAAAAATGCTGGCTGGAAAATAATGGCAGTTTCTGGTGGTTTTACAATTATTACTGACAGATTAAAAAAAGAACTTGATCTTGATTTTGTGTACAGTAACGAACTTGTCTTCAAAGATGGTAAGCTTGACGATGTTATTGTAAATGTTGATGCGGACAAGTCAAAATCAGCTATTATCAAAATCAATGAATGGAATGAGAAAAAGGAAGACATTACGGCAGTGGTTGATGGAGCAAATGATATCAAGCTTTTTGACATCACTGGTTTTGGAATAGCCTTTCGTGCTCAAGACTTGGTCAAGGATTTAGCTACGGTAACTCTTGACGAAAAGGATCTATCAAAAATTATCGGTCTGATTAATACGCATTATAATATAAATCTGGAATTGCAAACATCTGTGTAGCAAATCTAAATGTTTTAACTGCAGTATTCAAAACAAATAGAATGGCACTAGAAATCATTCCGGTAAAAATTCAAAAAGAAATTGAGTCTGATGATGATCTAGTAGATTTAATTCTAAAATCATCAGAAATTAATGAGGATGACATACTTGTTTTTTCTCAAAAAATAATTTCTAAGAATGAAGGTCGCATTCTAAGTTTATCATCAGTTAAACCTTCTCTTCTTGCTGATGGCATAGCAAGCTCATATGGTAAGGATCCAAGATTAGTGGAATTGATACTTTCAGAAAGTAAAAGAATTGTAAGAATGGAAAATGGTATAATTATAGTTGAAACCAATCATGGGTTTGTTTGTGCTAATGCTGGTATTGATGAAAGCAATGTACAAGACGGTTATGCAACATTGTTACCTGATGATCCTGACAAGTCAGCTAACCTATTGAAAGATAGAATTAAACAAAAAACTGGAAAACATACAGCTGTGATAATTTCTGATACATTTGGAAGACCATTTAGGTTAGGTCAGACAGACGTAGCAATTGGGATTGCTGGTATTGAACCAATCTTGGATTATAACGGCAAACCTGATACATTTGGAAAAATCATGCAGGTAACAGCAATAGCAGTGGCTGATGAGATTTGCTCAGCATCGGAACTTGTAATGGGGAAGGTTGAAAAATGTCCGATTGCAATAGTTCGAAATTATGACTTTAGTTACTCTAATGTAAAAATTCAAAAAATGTTACGATCAGATCATGATGATCTATTTCGATAATTACAAATAATTATTACACTCTAAAATCTGCGCATGTTATGGAATCATTAAAAACAGAATTACACTGTCATAACGTTTTTTCAAATGGACATGTGGGTGTTCTAGAACCAATCTATGATAGCAATGTCACAATTTCCAAGCAATTAGAACAAGCACATCTAGCTGGTCTTGATGTGCTTTTTGTTACCAATCATAATACAATTGATGGTTACAGACAGATGCTTGAATATAAAAAAAACCATCAAAAGTTTGATGCATTAAAGGTGTATCCAGCAGAAGAGGTTACAACAGATAATGAATCACATATACTAGTTTATGGAATTGATCATTCTATCAAATCAGGACTCTCATTGCATGAAGTATTAGATGAGGCGAAAAAACAGAATGCTGTAACTACTGCCCCTCATCCATTTAGTTTATTGGATGCATTGCGTGAGGATTCCGTTTACTGTGATCTAGTTGAAGCGTTTAACAGCTCTAATGTGGATGTATATTCTAATCTTAGGGCAAAAAAATTCGCAAAGGAGAAATCTTTGCATATAGTTGCAGGCAGTGATTCTCACGTACAATCTACTATTGGTAGATCAACTAATCTGATTTATTCTGAGAATAAACTGGATAGTGTAATCGCTGCAATGAAACACCATAAAATAATCATCGAAAATACTGGATATGTACAACCCAAAGAGGCGCTAGAACACATAAGATACAAGATTCAAAACTCGGCCTTTTTCATAGACAAGTACACTTCACAGTTTTATCCACGAGCGTTATGGTATATCAAAATGCTTTACAAATTGTATATGGTTAACCCTGAAGGCATATTCTGGAATATGTTTTACAGAATGTCTATCGTTGCACTCAGGAGAATTTCTAAAAAAATAAATTTTGAGGGATACGATCATCGTCTATTTCGAGAACGTAATTTAGCAAACATCTTAAAGATGGTCTTTTGATTCTAGTTAGGTGATTGAAATTTCAGAATCAGGAAAAACATTAGATGCAAGAGGATTGTTTTGCCCATCCCCTGTTATGCAAACAAACGTTGAACTTTCAAAGATGCAGATTGGTGAAATACTTACTGTCCTTGCTGATGATCCTGCCGCTGAAGATGATATAGCAAACTGGGCAAGAAAACTTGGGCATGAAGTAGTCAAGATGGAAAAAAATGGAAATGAAATTCGTTTTGAAATTAAAAAGATAAAGTAGTCCTATTTCTGTTCAGCTAAATATTTATCGGCATCAATCGCAGCCATGCAACCAAATCCAGCTGCAGTTACAGCTTGCCTGTACCTATGATCATGAACGTCACCTGCACAGAAAACACCTGGCACATCGGTTTCCGTATTATCTTTCAAAACAACATATCCATTTTCGTCCAATTCAACCTGACCTTCAAATATTTTGCTATTAGGCTCATGTCCTATAGCCACAAACAAACCACCTGCCTCAAGGGTAATCTTTTCACCATTTTTCACGTTTTTTAGAATTACTTTCTGAAATTTTTGGTCCCCTTGAATATCCTCAACTGTACAGTTGAAATGAACTTTGATTTTTTCATTGGAAAGCACACGTTCTTGCATTATCTTACTTGCTCTAAACTCATCCCTTCTATGCACAATATGTACGGTTGATGCAAATTTTGTAAGAAAAGTTGCTTCTTCCATCGCTGAGTCACCACCTCCTACTACAATTATTTCCTGGTTTTTGAAAAATGCACCATCACATGTTGCACAGTATGAAACACCTTTACCTGCAAATGTTTGTTCTCCCTCCAGCCCAATTTTTCTTGGATTTGCACCAGTACAAACTATAACTGAATTTGTCTCAAAAGTGCTTGAAGCAGTTGACACCTTTAGTGGATTACTTTTAAAATCTACAGATACAACCTCGTCATCAATAATTTTCGTTCCCATTTTCTCTGCCTGTTTTCGCATTATCATCATCAGGTCTGGACCCATTATTCCTTCATCAAATCCAGGATAATTTTCAACATCTGTGGTGTTCATTAACTGACCTCCAGGCAAGATACCGGAAATTAATAATGTATTGTGGCGTGCACGTGAACTGTAAATTCCAGCAGTATAACCTGCTGGACCTGCACCGATTATTATGATATCGTATTTTGTTTTTTGTTCAGACATACTTTCTTGACTATTAATTGTATTTTAAAGATGTAGTTTGTCAAGTAATGCTTGATGTTTGTTGCAAAGTTTTCCAATTTTTAATTGTGAGTATAATAGATCCTTTTGCCAATGTGCGTTGTTTAGCCTACAATCCAAACTATCACAAAACGCATCACCTGTCATGTAATAGAAAATAGATTGCAACAGATATCCCTCAGCTATTTTTGAAAGTCTTTTGTCATGATAATCTAGAAATTCTCCATTATAGTTTTTTTTAACATTTTGTATGTCAAGCCCTTGCATTTTACATTTCATGACATCAAAATAATATTCCTTAGGTCTAGCTGGGGCCTCGATCATCCCCGCTGTAGATATAATGGCTGGATTAGAGCAAATTACCGCCCTTCCATGATGTCTATTATCAGTGGTATCATAAGTGCAGGTTAGCTTGTTTGTAAAAACAATATGTAAATTATTTGAATCCAAATCATTTTCTGTGATGATATCATAAATAATATTTTGAATTTTAAATCCATCGTACATCACAACATCCTCAATTCTCTCGGCATTCTCAACCATAGTTGTTTTTTCCATCAGTTTGGTATCCTCGCAAACATTTTTCTCAAAATCTATTTCCTGTTTGTTTGGCAGGTGTTCCTTGAATGGCATTTTAGGATCAAAAATCCTACAACCAGAAATTTTCTCTATCGTTTTTCCATCCAAGTTATTAAAAATGCATTTTTTAATCTCTATGTCCACGTGAAAAGTATCCAGAAGGAAATTTTTTAAATCTGAAATTTGTATTTCCTGAACAGCGGGTTCGTCATATAGAAAAATTTTAGAAACTTTCAATCAGATTTTTTTGGAACTTTACGATCGTATTCTTTTATTTTTTCGTCAGTAATCTCAGCTGCCTTTTTTCCAGAATATAGCATAGAACCAAAAGTTGGTCCCATTCGTGCCAGTCCATGTGTTTCAGTAACTGACATACCAGCAGCGACAAGACCAGGAAAAACTTCACCTGTTTTCTCAACAACATGCTCCTCGCCATTTTCAACCCACATAGGATTCATCCCTTTCCATTCCACCATATTTCTGTCAACAAGTCTCTTTACAGCAACAGAGTCATGCCCTGATGCATCAATTATCATCTTTGCTTCTAGTGCAATTGGATCAACACAGGTAATGTTTCTTGGTAATGCAGATACTGGCATCCAGTTCACAACAATTCCAGCAACTCTTCCATGTCTTAAAACTAAATCATCAAATTTTGTAAGATTTAAAAATTTTACACCTGCATCACATGTAGCTGCAATTAACTTTGAGACAGCATGAGGGCCTGGTGTTAAGTATAATCCATCACCAACTTTTTTATAAGGAATTCCAAGTTCATCCCAAATTTTTTGTGCAGGCGCTCTTACTGTAACTGGGTTCATCATATATCCCCCTAACCAATAACCACCGCCGAGATAGTTGTTTTGTTCAATAACTAAAATTTTGTATCCCATTAACGATAATTCACGTGCAGCAGTTAGTCCGGCAGGACCTGCACCAATAATTATTACATCAGATTCTGCTCTATCCTGTAATACATCGTAGAATTCCTTAGCGATAGCGCGTGTTATTTCAACTTCCTTTGCATCAGCAAAAATTTTTTTTGGTCGTTGTTCATTAACAGATTCTTGCATAAATGCACACAGTAACAAGAGCTTAAGAGTTTTTCTCGCTCAAAAATTAGGTAATACTAATTTAAATTCATCATTCAGGTAATTTACAACTTGATAATTGATTATGTTAGTCAAAATTCCTATTGTCATAAATTTATATCCGTTATTAAACAATGAATCTAAAGATGGCGCAACAGCTAAGACCATCAAAATCGGCTTCAAAAAAGCCTAAGATTGATTGGTCGCGAAGAGAGGAAGCGGATAATTTTGCTCACACGGTAAAGCTTTACCGACAGGGCAAAATTGATCATGATAATTTTAGACGATTTCGTCTACAACATGGTGCATATGGTACAAGAATGGCTGATGATTATGCAATGGTTAGAATTAAAATTCCTGCAGGTCAGATTTATCCTTACCAATTAGAAAAAATTGCTCAACTAAGTGAGATGTATTCAATAGGCAGTGCACATGTATCAACTAGAGAGAACGTTCAATTACATTGGGTTGTTCTTGAAGATGTTTCAGAAATCATGCATGGGCTTGCAGATGTTGGATTAACATCTCGTGAAGCATGTGGTAATACAGTTAGAAATGTTATGTGTAGCCCATTGTCAGGAGTTTGTAATGATGAGGAATTTGATGCTACACCATATGCAATTGCAACGGCAAGATTTCTTCTTAGAAATCCGTTGAATCAGTCACTTCCACGAAAATTTAAGTTTAATTTTTCTTGCTGTGAAAAACATGGAATGACTAGGATAGTTGACGTGGGATTAATTCCTCAAATTAGAAAACTTGATGATAAGACAAAACAGCATGGGTTCAAAATATTTCTTGGTGGTGGTCTTGGAAACAAATCATTTGTGGGCCATCAGCTTGAGGATTTTACGCCAGAAGAAGATCTTCTATACACATCAATCGCCGTTCTACAAATTTTTGATAGGATAGGTGATAGGAAGAACATGGCTAGGAACAGAATGCGTTATCTTGTTAATGAAATGGGATGGGATAAATTCAAAAATTTGGTTCTGAAGGAGAGAACGATCGTTAGGGCAACGCAATCAGTCATTATAAGATTAAACATTGACAAAAAATCAAATGAAATTAAAAGACCCATTTCTGTTTCCAGCGAAAATGGTTCAATACCTGATGGTTATGCACGATGGTTAAAGACTACTACCTACAAGCAAAAACAAGAAGGATATACAGCTGTTTTTGTTGCACTAGAATCTGGAGATATAACTGCAAACCAACTTCGTGCTATGGCAGATATTACTAAGGACTTTTCAGCTGAAGGTTTTGCACGTAATGGCTTCTCACAAGATATTATACTTAGATACGTGCATGAAAGTGATCTACCAAAACTTTACTCTAGGCTACTTGAAGTGGGTTTAGCAAATTCAGGTTCACTGACTATGGCTTCGGCTGTTGGTTGTTCTGGTACCTCATCTTGTAATCTGGCACTTACAAACTCTCATAGACTGGCAAAAGAGATTCAACGAAAATTCTTGGAGTTAAAACTAGATGACGATGACGATTTAAGAGATGCGACAATAAAGATTAGCGGATGTCCCAATTCTTGTGGACAACATGAAATTGCCACAATTGGTTTCTTTGGTGGAGGTGCAAGGGTTGGCAAAGACATGTACCCTAACTATAGCATGTCCCTGGGTGGAAGATTTGATGATAAATCCATGCTTGGTGTTACATGTATCAGAGTACCCGTAAAACGTACCATACCTGTCATCTTAAAGATAATTGAACTCTATAAGAAAAATAAACAGTCCAATGATACCCTTTCTCGTTGGATTGATAGAATTGTACACGGCAATGAGTCATCTGAAATAAAATCTGTCAAGGATATGCAGAAAGTACTTTCACCATTAGTTGTTCCCCCATCAAAAGATGATGATCCAGACTTTTATGCTGATTATGGAAGTGATACCAGCTATCACACAGTTACGGGCAAAGGTGAATGTGCAGCTTGAGTAATGAAATAACACATACAACTGTCGATGTAGATGCAATTAGGTCAAAAATCAACGATGATTCTGTAAGACTGATAGACGTAAGACGTGAAGAAGATTACAATCAGGGGCATATTTCTAATGCAGTGAACTTGCCACTTGCTAGTCTTTTGTCTGGTGATTCGCCAGAAAGTGCTGTTAAACTATTCGAAGAATTGGGAATCTCAGATGA
>Ga0209089_10001939_pt1 | contig 18646 bp, 11 predicted proteins | sample ArcticOcean_MG_C_FD_187431 | JGI IMG/M metagenome (GOLD analysis project Ga0209089, IMG submission 187431) | Marine microbial communities from western Arctic Ocean - ArcticOcean_MG_CB2_150 (SPAdes) (version 2) | ecosystem: Environmental > Aquatic > Marine > Oceanic | place: Arctic Ocean: Canada... | reverse complement strand
ACTCCTGCGGCGTGAACTTCGTCTGCCACCTGAAGGGCGAGGCCAGTCACCGGATAGTCGAGTTGGGGCTCGGAGCCCTCTGCCGGATGCAGCACAGGGGCGCCCTCGGAGCCGAGGAGAACACCGGTGATGGAGCGGGCATCCTGCTTCAGGTTCCCGACGGCTTCTATCGCCAGGTCGTGCCGTTCGATCTGCCCGAGGTGGGGTCCTACGCCACGGGCATCGCCTTCCTTCCGGGCCCGCCGGAACTGGCCGACCGGGCCGCCGGGATGGTCGACGAGATCATCCGCCAGGAGGGCCTGGAGGTACTCGGCTGGCGGGAGCTACCTATCGACGATTCGATGATCGGTGACGCCGCACGTGCGGCGGAGCCGACCTTTCGCCAGGTGTTCCTGGCCGGCGTCCAGGGCACCGACGGTCGACCTTCGGGCATCGTCCTGGATCGACTGGCGTACGTGGTCCGCAAGCGGGTGGAGCACGAGCTCCGGTCGGGCGAGGAGGGCTCCACATCGACGTCCCCGAGCGTCTACTTCCCGTCGCTCTCGGCCCGGACGATCATCTACAAGGGGATGCTCACCAACCTCCAGTTGGCAGAGTTCTTCACCGACCTCACCGACCAGCGCCTGGAGAGCGCACTGGTGCTGGTGCACTCCAGGTTCTCCACGAACACCTTCCCCTCCTGGCCGCTCGCCCACCCGTACCGGATGGTTGCGCACAACGGCGAGATCAACACGGTGCAGGGAAACAGGAACTGGATGCGTGCCCGCGAGGCCCTGATGGCAACCGACCTGATCCCCGGAGACATCCAGAGACTCTTTCCGATCTGCACGCCGGGGGCCAGCGACACAGCGGGCTTCGACGAGGCACTCGAGCTCCTGACCCTGTGCGGCTACCCGCTGTCCGAGGCCGTCCTGATGATGATCCCGGAACCGTGGGAGAACCATGCGGAGATGTCCGACGAGCGCCGGGCCTTCTACCAGTACCACGCATCGCTCATGGAGCCCTGGGACGGGCCGGCCTCGATCGCCTTCACGGATGGCACGGTCATCGGTGCGGTCCTGGACCGCAACGGACTGCGCCCCAGCCGCTACTGGGTGACCGCCGACGACCTGGTCGTGATGGCCAGCGAGGTCGGCGTCGTGGACGTCCCCAGCAGCCAGGTCGTCGAGAAGGGGCGCCTGCAACCGGGCCGGATGTTCCTCATCGACACCAGCGAGGGGCGGATCATCCGGGACGACGAGATCAAGGCCGGCCTGGCATCGGCCCGTCCCTATCGGGAGTGGTTGGACGCCAACCTCGTGCAACTGGACGACCTGCCGCCCGGCGACCCGACCCCGACCGACGAGGACACCCTCGTCCAGTGCCAGCAGGCCTTCGGATACACCCACGAGGCACTCAAGGTGCTCCTGGCCCCGATGGTCCGCGACGGCAAGGGGGCGATCGGCTCCATGGGAACGGACACTCCGATCGCGGTTCTCTCGTACATGAACCGACCCCTCTACGACTACTTCCAGCAACTGTTCGCCCAGGTCACCAACCCTCCGTTGGATGCCATTCGCGAGGAGCTCATCACCGCCGTGTGCACCACGGTGGGTCCAGAGGGAAACCTGCTGGATCCCGAGCCGGGCAGTTGCCGACAGATCCACCTGCCCCATCCGGTCCTGACCGAGGCGCAGCTCGCATCCATCGTCGGGCTGGATGGAGAGGGCGCCCCGGGCGGCTTCACCAGCCGCGTCCTGGATGCCCGCTACGAGGTGGCGCGTGGCGGTGAGGGCCTTGCCCATGCGCTGGACAGGCTCCGCCGGGATGCGTCCGCCGCCGTCGCCGACGGTGTCGACATCCTGGTCATCAGCGACCGCAGCCCAACTCCGAGCCTGGCCCACATTCCGTCACTCCTGGCGACCGGTGCGGTCCACCACCACCTCATCCGGGAGAAGACCCGGACCCGGGTCGGCCTGCTCGTCGAGAGCGGGGATGCCCGTGAGGTCCATCACGTGGCCCTCCTGCTCGGGTACGGGGCCTCGGCCGTCTGCCCGTACCTCGCCTTCGCCTCGGTGGACGCCATGGTGGCGGCCGGACACCACGGCCTGTCCACGTCGATGACGCCTGAGAAGGCACGTCGGAACATGGTGAAGGCGTTCGACCAGGGCCTCCTGAAGATCATGTCCAAGATGGGCATCTCGACGGTGGCCTCCTACACCGGCGCCCAGATCTTCGAGGCGATAGGCATCGGGGACGAGGTAGTGGAGGACTGCTTCACCGGGACCGTCAGCCGACTGGGCGGGGTGGGGCTGGACGTCCTCGCCACCGAGGTGGCCGCCCACCATGCCATGGCCTTCCCGGGGAACCCTGAGGAGCGGGCACATCGCACCCTCGAGGAGGGAGGGGAGTACCGGTGGAGGAGCGACGGCGAGTACCACCTCTTCAACCCGGAGACGGTCTTCAAACTCCAGCACGCCACCCGGGAGGGGCGCTACGACGTCTTCAAGGAGTACACGCGCCTGGTCGACGACCAGTCCCGGCGGCTGGCCACCCTGCGTGGCCTCTTCGAGTTCCGTGAGGGCATGAGGGAGCCGGTGCCGATCCGGGAGGTGGAGTCGATCGATGCGATCATCAGCCGCTTCTCCACGGGTGCCATGTCCTACGGTTCGATCAGCGCCGAGGCCCATGAGACCCTGGCCATCGCCATGAACCGGATCGGTGGCAGGTCCAACACGGGCGAGGGAGGCGAGGACCCCGACAGGTTCACGCCCGAGGCGAACGGAGACCTCCGGCGGTCCGCCGTCAAGCAGGTGGCCTCAGGACGGTTCGGCGTCACCAGCGAGTACCTGGTGAACAGCGACGACCTGCAGATCAAGATGGCCCAGGGGGCCAAGCCCGGCGAGGGCGGGCAGCTGCCGGGCCACAAGGTGTATCCGTGGATCGCCAGGACCCGCCATTCGACCCCGGGCGTGGGCCTGATCTCACCGCCTCCCCACCACGACATCTACTCCATCGAGGACCTGGCCCAGCTCATCTACGACCTCAAGAACTCCAACCCGGTGAGTCGCATACACGTGAAGCTCGTGTCCGAGGTGGGGGTTGGCACCGTGGCCGCCGGTGTCTCCAAGGCCCATGCGGACGTGGTCCTCATCTCCGGCCATGATGGCGGAACCGGTGCCTCGCCGCTCACCTCCATCAAGCACGCTGGGGCGCCCTGGGAGCTGGGACTGGCAGAGACCCAGCAGACCCTGCTCCTGAACGACCTGCGGGACAGGATCGTGGTGCAGGTGGACGGCCAGCTCAAGACGGGCCGCGACGTGGTGATCGCCGCACTTCTGGGTGGGGACGAGTTTGGCTTCGCCACCGCCCCACTGGTCGTCTCCGGCTGCGTGATGATGCGGGTCTGCCACCTGGACACCTGTCCGGTCGGGGTGGCGACGCAGAACCCGGAACTCCGGAAGAAGTTCACAGGACGACCGGAGTTCGTCGTGAACTTCTTCGAGTACATCGCCGAGGAAGTACGCGAGATCCTGGCGGCCCTCGGCTTCAGGAGCATCGAGGAGGCAATCGGCCAGACGGAGACACTGGACGTCCGGAGTGCCGTGGGGCACTGGAAGGCCCGAGGCCTGGACCTGACACCCATTCTCCACGTTCCCGACGTCGGTGACGCCGACCGGAGGAACACGAAGGGCCAGAACCACGGCCTCGAGGACATCCTGGACCGACGGCTGATCGAGGTGTCCGAGCCGGCCCTGGAGAGGGCGGAACACGTCAGGTTCGCCACCCCCATCACGAACGTGGATCGCTCGGTGGGGACCATGCTCGGGTACGAGTTGACGCGTCGCCACGGCGGAGCCGGGCTTCCCGATGGCACCATCGAGGTGGACCTGGTGGGTTCGGCAGGCAACAGCTTCGGAGCCTTCGTGCCCCGTGGAATCACCCTCCGCCTGGCCGGCGACGCCAACGACTATGTCGGCAAGGGGCTCTCAGGAGGCCGTATAGCGATCTGGCCCCCGGCCGATTCGCCGTTCGTGGCCGAGGAGCAGATTATCGCCGGCAACGTCCTGCTCTACGGCGCCACCTCCGGCGAGGCCTTCTTCCGGGGTCGGGTGGGCGAACGCTTCTGTGTGCGCAACTCGGGGGCGACGGCCGTGGTGGAGGGGATCGGCGACCACGGGTGCGAGTACATGACGGGTGGCAGGGCCGTGATCCTTGGCCCCACAGGTCGGAACTTCGCAGCCGGCATGTCCGGCGGAATCGCCTTCGTGCACGACCCCGAGGGCTCCTTCCCGGCCCGGGTGAACCCGGAGATGGTCCTGGTCGAGGCTCCCGACGAGGATGACGTGGCGTGGTTGGGCGACATGGTGGAACTGCACCGCCTGGAGACCGGGTCCACGGTCGCCGAGAGGCTGCTGGCCTCCTGGGCAATCGAATCGAAGCGCTTCGTGAAGGTGATGCCGACCGACTACAAGCGGGTGATGGAGGCGGCGGCAGCGGCGAGGGCCTCCGGACGTGACGAGGTGGAGGCGGTCATGGCCTCCTCCCGGACCTAGGAAGCCGACATGGGCGACGCACGGGGCTTCCTGAAGCACGACAGGCAGTTGCCGGACCGGCGATCGGTGCCGGTGCGCCTACGCGACTGGCGCGAGGTCTACGAGCCCTTCCCGGAGGAGACCCTCCGGCACCAGGCCGGCCGCTGCATGGACTGCGGCATCCCGTTCTGCAATGACGGCTGTCCCCTCGGCAACCTCATACCCGACTGGAACGACCTCGTCTACCAGGACCACTGGCGGGACGCCAGCGATCGACTCCACGCCACGAACAACTTCCCCGAGTTCACCGGTCGCCTCTGCCCGGCGCCCTGCGAGGGGTCCTGCGTACTCGGCATAAACGAACCGCCGGTGACCATCAAGCAGGTCGAGGTGAGCATCGTGGACAGGGCCTGGGCCGAGGGTTGGATCACCCCACTGGTCCCGGCCGAGAACACCGGGCGCCGGGTGGCCGTAGTCGGCTCAGGCCCGGCCGGCCTCGCTGCGGCCCAGCAACTCACCAGGGCAGGACACGGCGTGGTGGTGTTCGAGCGGGCGGACCGCATCGGGGGCCTGTTGCGGTACGGGATCCCCGAGTTCAAGATGGAGAAGCGTCACCTCGACCGCCGTCTGGCGCAGATGGAAGCCGAGGGCACGGAGTTCCGGACCAACACGACGGTGGGGGTGGACCTCCCGGTGGAGCAACTCCGAGCCGACTACGACGCCGTGGTACTGGCCTGCGGTGCCACCCAGAGTCGGGACCTGCCCATACCCGGCCGCGACCTGGCCGGCGTGCACCAGGCCATGGACTACCTGCCCGGCTCGAACCGGGTCCAGGAGGGTGACGAGGTCAAGGCCCCCATCGACGCAGAGGGCTGTGACGTGGTCATCATCGGCGGAGGCGACACCGGCGCCGACTGCTTGGGCACGGCCCTCAGGCAGGGAGCACGCACCGTCCACCAGTTCGAGATCATGTCGCGTCCCCCGGATGAACGTGGCGACGGCAACCCCTGGCCCACCTGGCCAATGGTCTACCGGGTCTCGTCGGCCCACGAGGAGGGTGGCGAAAGGGTCTTCGCCATAGAGACCTCCGAGTTCATCGGTAGCGACGGCCGGGTAACGACCCTGCGGACCCACAGCGTGGAGCAGGTGTTCGTGGACGGGCGCATGTCCTTCAACCCCGTCGACGGTTCCGTCCAGGACTTCCCCGCCGACCTCGTGCTCCTCGCCATGGGATTCACCGGCCCGGAGCGCAACGAGCTCCTGGAGGGACTCGGGGTGGAGCTGGACCAGCGGGGCAACGTGAAGCGCGACGAGGGCTTCCGCAGCACGGTCGAGGACGTGTTCGTATGCGGGGACATGGGTCGGGGCCAGTCCCTGATCGTCTGGGCGATCGCCGAGGGCCGGTCCTGTGCCGCAGCGGTGGACCGTCTCCTGAGCGGGAGTACACAACTTCCTGCTCCGGTCACCCCGACCTCGGCTCCGCTCCGCTGAGGTGGGAATTGCCGACGGCCGCCCACCTCGTCGTCGTGCACCGCAACAGGGGAGCCGTCTGTCGACGGACCGTGGAACGGTTTCTGGCCCAGGCGGACCTCACCGTCACAGTGGTCGACAACGGCTCGGAGCCCGACGAGCTTGCAGACCTGCGTGACGGTCTCTCCGGAGACGTCGAGGTCGTCGAGGCGGGTTCGAACCTGGGGTTCGGGCCGGGGGCCAACGTCGGACTGGAACGCTGGTTGGCCGGGCCGCACGAGATCTGCCTTCTCGCACCACACGATGCACGGCCACTGGATGGAACGGTCCGGCGGCTCCTGGAGGAGATGCGGGACCACCCTTCAGCCGGCCTGGCATGCGCCGACGTGGGTGACGGTGAGGTGCCGAGGATCCAGCCCTTCCTGGGTCCTATTGGCGAGCCGGCCGGTGTAGCGGAAGGCTGGGAGGTCGCCGACTACCCGCACGGGACCCTCATGGCGCTCCGCCGGGAATGCGTGACGGACGTGGGCCTTTTCGACGAGCGGTACTTCGCCTACTGCGAGGAGGCGGACCTCGGCATCCGTGCCACGCGCGCCGGATGGCAGGTCGGCCTCGTGCGTGGTGCCCTGGTCGAGAACCCCGAGAGCGGGTCTGAGGCAGCCACCATCGACTATCTCATGGTCCGCAACACCCTGCTTCTCCTGGGAACCCACTTCGGCATGAGGAATGCCGCCTTCCGGGCCACGGTGGTCCTCGTGGAGTCGGCGGTCGGGTGGTGGCGTCCCGAGGTGCGTGGTCCGTACCACACGGGCAGGTCACGGTTCATGGCGGTGGCGCACGCTGCAACCGGTCGATTCGGACCACCCTGAGCACTGCTCAGAAGGGTTGCGCATCCAGAAACCCCAGGGCCGCATCGATGAACCCGAAGTCACGTGGCGTGGCGAAGTGGTCGACGCCGCGCAGCGTCACGTGCGTAGCGTCGGGTAGAGCCTCGACGAGTAGGTCCGCAGGAGCGGCGAAGTCCCTGTCGCCCAGCACCACCTGCACCGGAACCGTCACGCCGGCCAGCAACTCGGCTGAGAAGACACGCCGGTCGGGTCGTTGCAGGAAGGCCGTGAGTGCGGCCCGATCAGCGCCAGCGGCCTCCGGTAGATCGGCGAAATAGCGGAGTTCGGGGTTGGATGCCTCTCCGGTCCGCACCGCCTCGACGACAGCGGCACCCCTTGCCGGATCCGACTCGAACAGGTTCCTGCCCACGCCGGCGACCACGATTCGGCGGAATCTCCCCGGGTGGTGGGCTGCGAGCCAGAGTATGGCCATCGCCCCGGCGGAGAACCCGATCGCGTCGACCGGCTCGTCCGGAAGGCTGTCCAGGATCCGGTCCTCGAGGTCGCGGTAGTCCTCCGGGTTCGACGGCTTGGGAGCCTCGCCGTGACCGAGCAGGTCCACCCCGATGACGGTCCTACCTGCATCTCCGAGGAGGTCCACCCAGCCGTTGCCCAACCAGGTGGCGGCGAAGGAGGTTCCGAAGCCATGCACCATGAGCACGTCGGGACCGGCCATCCGGGGAACATATCCCTGGGTCGGTTCCCCGACCGGGTCGGGGCGTTCCTGCCGGTGGCACCCGGTGTTGTCGGGGTCCCGATGGTGGCCGTGGGCGCGTCAGTGGTGACCTGGCTGTGGACGGGGGCCAACACGGATTTGGGTGAACCCGGGCCTCAGGTCGACCGTCGCTCCACCAGGGCCTGCAGCGCACCGGCGGCCAGGAACAGGATGGCCAGCACGCCCAGTACGTGGTATCCCTCGAAGAAGAGCGGCCAGACGAAGTCCCGGGGGTGACGGAAGCGGATCTGCTCGATGGCGATGAGGGCGGTGGCTGACCCCATGGCAAGGACGGCCAGCACCGTCGTGGTCCGCCGTGGGATCCAGCCGCGCAGGGCAGCGGCGGCGGCGAGTCCGATCAGGGCCCCGACGATGTGCAGCGAAGGCAGGTTCACGATCGAGAATGCCGCCACCACCAGGCCCACGAGGGCAGCCCGGAGAGTCGACAGCTCCCGTCGGCGACCACGGGGATCCTCGAACACCGGCTGACCGGGTGCCACCGGTCCGATGTCACCACGACCCCGGACGGCAACCAGGAGGCACACCAGTGCAGCCATCAGGGAGGCTCCCAGGCCCATCCAGACCAACCGTTGCGGCTCCCAGACGAGGCTGAACGAGGAGGTCCCGGTGTCTCCCGGCGTGACCAGCCACCCGTTGGCGAAGCCGTCGACCAGACGGGGTGGTCCGTAGTCCAGCCCGAGGTCGTCCTGGAGGTGCCAGCCGGAGCTGAGGCTCTGTCCCAGCACCAGCCAGTAGGGCGCCGGAACGCCATCCGCCTCCACCTCGAGGTGTATCTGCGTCCTTCCCATGCCCAGGACCCTCAGTGAGGGCATTTCGGCCCGGGTGTCAGGGTTCGAGGAAGGGGAGGCGAGCACCAGGCGGTCCAGGTCGAAGGCCGTGTCGGCGCCGGCGGCGGCCACGATCCTGTGTTCTCCGGCAGCCAGGTCCAGATCGGGACCGCATGCCGTAGCGGCGAGGGGTCGTCTGGCGAACGCATCAGCGGTGGACCCGGTGATGCGTACCGGTACGGGCCGGCCGTCCACCCGGAGGAGGTCCTCACGGCAACCCGTGTCGATCTGCTGGGAGCGCTCCGGAAAGTCGAATCCGTCAGAGATGTCGACAATGGCCACCGGTAGGACATCGGGTAGGCCGGAGTACCAGTTCATGGTCCGACGTTCGACCACCGCGTCGATGCGGAGCGTCAGGGAGCGCCCCGAGGCATCGGGCAGGTCGAGGTCGACGCTCACGATGTCCCCGGGGGCCCGAATCGTTCCGGGGAGGGTGGCGCGCCCGATGGCCACCCCGTCGACCAGGACCGTGACGGCGCTCGGCGCCGAGTGCAGTCCATCGGCCCGGTAGGTGAGCGCCAGGTTCCTGAAGGCACGTGGCTCGGGGTGCGTGATCGTCACCGCCTGTCCGTCCTGTGGACCGATCGGCGGCTGCCAGGCTGTGGCCGGATCATCGTCGAACGCAGAGCGTCCCCGGGAGCGGAGGTCACCGGCGAGGCTGGCGGTGGCGCTTGCCATCGGCGCACCGGGGTCGTCCATGAGGTGGTCGTCGGCGTGGGCAGACCAGCGGGCCTCGCCACGCAGTTCGAACGTGCGCGCCCATGGCAGGTGCAGGGTCCGGTCCATCGCCCGTTCGGGTTCAGCGCGAATGGGGTCTCGTGGGTCCGATCGCTGCCTGGTGAGGAGGACCACCAACTCGGCTCCGGTGTCGTCGCCCAGGAGGCTTGTGAGGTCGGTGGGAAGCAGGATCGTCTCGTCAGCGATCACACCGGCCACGCCCACATCGGCGAAGCCGACGCCCGTCACCCCTGCGTAGTGGTCCAGTCGCCCGACGTCGGTACCGCGCACCTCGAGGACCACCACCTGGACGGTGGCGCCGGAGAGGTCGACCACCTGTCCGGGCGGAGTACGTGATGCGGCATCAAGGACCACGTCCAGGGTCCGGTCGTCAAGGTGGACCCGCAGCTCGGTGATCCACCTGTTCTGTCCCTGTGACCTGGCCTGCACGAGGGTGAGGTGGTCCACCGGCACTGGCTCGTCGAGCGTCAGGGTGAGGTGTTCGCCGACCACGTCGTCGAACGCACCGACCGTCCAGGCCGTGTCCAACCGGCCGTCGACAGCATGGAAGGGACGATCACCCGCCGTGAAGGTCACCGGGTTGCCATAGCCCGAGGCGTCGACGCGGATGCCGGTCTGACGTGCCACGGTGAGCGTCCCGGCCCGTACGGGCAGCACGTCGAGGCGCTGGTCTGAGAGGTCGCCCCCGTCCGCATCCTCGTCCCAACGCTCCGTGTAGCCGGTCGTCTCCCTGATGGTGCCCCAGCGCCGTCCCTGCAGGCGATTGGTGTCGGTGATGATCAGACGGGCGTTGCTCCCCAGGGATAATGCCCGCAGTTCGGGGTCGTCCAGGATGGAAGCGCTGAACAGGACGGGCCTGCCGGCTTCGAGGAGGCCCTCACCCGCTGCGGCCACGAGGCCGTCTGCATCACCGGATAGCACGATGCTCCTGGCGGGATCTGCGATCCGCAGGATCGGTTGGGCATCCGCTACGGGAAGGACGATGGCCGGCGCCGGGTGCTGGGATCCGATCGGCCTGGAGAGCGTGTGCTGGTCCAGCAGCGGCCTCTCCGGGCCCGCCACGTTGGCTGCGGGAGTGCCGAAGGAGACCGCGGGTCCGAAACCGGGTGCGTCACGCAGGTCCGCCCACAGGTCGTCCGGTCGGGGCGTCCGGAAACGCTCGAACTGGAGGTCCGACCGCAGCACGACGTCGCCCACCCCCATCAGGCGTGCCAGCGGGGCGAGGCCATCCGGGTCCAGCCTGCCCTCCTGGACCTCTGTGTCCAGGGCCACCAGCAGGGCGGCCGAGGCGGGCGAACCCTGGGGGATCAGCTCCCGTGCCACGTAGGGACGGTCCATTAGGCCCGGGAGCACCGGATCACCTGAGTTGCCCCAGCGGTAGGCGGCGAAGTCGGACCCGGGCAGCTCCAGGACGCGTGTCCCCGGGCCGCCGGCCTCGAGGTACCCGGCAGCCTCGTGCCAGTAGCCGGGGACGTCCTCGGGCCTCTGGACGAGGCTGCCCAGGATCTCCCCCTGCCAGAGAGGCGAGAGGTTCGCTACCACGAGGACGCAGAGCAACGCTGCGACGGGCTGCTCCCAGCGGGGACGCCAGCGAGCCATCGCAGCCACCCCGGCTCCCAGGAGCATCGAGGTGCCGAGGATGGACAGGGGGAGCGCCCGGGGGGTACTCCGCAGGGCCAGGCCCGCATCCGTCAGGGTGAGTTCCCGGAAGAGGCGGCCCAGCGGCGAGGGACCGTCGTAGGGGTGGGCGCCTATCCCAACCAGGAGACCCAGCACGATCAGCATCAGGGCATGGCCACGGTGTCGGAAACGCACGACCGCCGCTACCAGCAGCGCCAGGAGCGGCAGGGCGAAGGACAGCGGCAGGGCCCACCGCGTATAGGAGGTGGCCGGCTCGATCCATGCTCCGAGGCGTCCCTGTCCGTAGAAGTACCAGTAGCCGAGACCCCTGAACAGCTCGGGTGCGGTGGCGGCATCCGAAACCACCTTGTAATTCTCGGTTAGGTGCAGCGTCGGAAGCCCGTACCGGCCCTGGATGCCGAGGCCGACCATCCACCAGATTCCGGTGGCGGCGAACGCCGCTCCGATCCGTGCCGCTGTTCCCACGACCCGCCGCCATGGGGCCGAGCCCTCCATGGCGCACCACACCAGCCACGCCACCGGCCCGATGCCGACCAGCAGCAGTGAGCTGGCGTTCACGCCGCCGACCGTCAGGGTGACGAGTCCGAAAATCGCCGCATGGCGCCACCCGGGCGTCCGGAGCGCCCTCACCGTAAGGCCCATCAGCCACGGCAGCCCGGCCCACGGAAGCAGGATCACCGAGTGCCGGTCCGCGTAGTTGAGGAGGTAGGGGCTGAGCATGTAGGCCAGCGATGAGACGAGCAGAGCGGCACCGCGCCAGCCGAGCGTTCGCAGGAACCAGCGCATTCCGAGGCCGGCGGCCAGGAGCACGGAACCCAACCAGAGCCGCTGCGTGATCCAGTCGGGCAGGCCGATGGCCTCTCCCAACCAGAAGAACGGGCCCACCGGCCACAGGTAGCCGATGTTCTGGTGGGTGACCGTTCCCATCGCCACCTCGGGCTGCCACATGTAGGAAGCACGTGCCAGGAGCCGTCCGGGATCCAGGTACAGGTAGGCCTTCGTGTCGGCGGCCACGCGACCCACGTCGTTGGCCAGGAGGGGCAGGTACGCCACCGCCGCCAGCACCATGGTCTGTACCCGGTCTCGCCCGAGCGTGCCGGCCCCCCGCCTCATCGGCCCGGGACCGTGGACGCAAGCACCCGGAACGCCTCGGTGGCCGTTCGGTCCCAGTCGAAGCGTGTCGCGAACGCAACGGCTCCGGCCGACAGGTCAGCTCGATGCCCCTGGTCGCCGGCAACCGCCACCAACCCGGCCGCCATGTCCGATGGCTCGGCCACGAGCAGGCCGGTCCGGCCGTCCAGGACGGCGTCGCGGTGTCCGGCTATGTCGCTGACCACGGCCGGGGTGCCACACGCCGCCGCCTCTGTGATCGTCATCCCCCAGCCCTCGCTGATCGACGCGCTGGCGACGAGGGTCGCCCTCCGATAGGCGTCCAGGAGGGCATCGTCGGTGACCCGGCCGCAGAACGAGACCGATGAGGCGATCCCCAGCTCCGCCGCCAGTCGACGCAGGGCGTCCTCTTCCGGACCCTCGCCGATGATCTCCAGGCGGAGCCCCGGGACGGACCGGAGCGCCTCCGCGTAGGACCTGATGAGTACGTCGACGCGCTTGGACGGCATGAGGCGGCCCACGCTGAGGACCAGCGGTGGCTGCTCGGGAGTGCCCCCCGGCCCGTAGCGGTGGTGGATTCCCGGTTCGACGACGTGGACCAGGTCGCGCCGGTGGCCCAGCCCGGTGACCAGGCCTTCGGCCGAGGAGCGTGAGAGGGTCACGACGGGCGTGGATCGGTAGAACGGCGGAGCCAGTCGCCGTTCCAGCAGGGATCCCAACCGGGCCAGGGTGGGGGAGAGGACGAGGGGCCACATGGCGCTGTGGTCATGGTGCTGGATGACCATCCGCGGACCCCGACCCCAGATGGGGGTGAGGAAGGGCACGCCGTTCCAGACCTCCACCAGGGCGTCCCGCCGCCCGTGCCGTCTGGCCAACTCCTCCAGGGCGCTCCCGGGAAAGACCCGGTACCTGCCTGACCTCCTGACCACCTCGTAGCCGTCGCGGGCCAACCGTTCGGGCATGCCGGCCACCGCCGAGGTGCGCAGTACCACCTCCAGGCCGGCTGTCGACCAGCGCTTCAGTACCTCGTGGGCGTGGAGCTCGGAACCGCCGGCCTCCGGGTCGTCCAGGTCCCTCCAGGCCAGCACGTGGACCCGTCGGATACCCGCGCCGGAGATCAACTCCTGCAGGTCCCCGTGGGGCATGGTGGGGCGGTTCGCCGGGCGGCGCCGGTCATCGGACATGGCGGCGAATCGTACCGGTCACCCCGCCACAGCCCGGGCCGCGGGCCGTCCGGTGGCAGACTCGTCGACGCCCATGCTGTTCCCGACGATCACATTCGCCGTCTTCATGACCCTCGTGCTGGCGGTACACACGGTGCTGCTGCATCGGCCGACGGCCTGGAAGGCGACGATGCTGCTGGCCAGCTACGCCTTCTATGGGTGGTGGGACTGGCGGTTCCTGTCCCTGATCTGGATCTCCACGATCGTGGACTTCCTGGCCGGTCGTGCCATCCACGCCTCCTCGGACCCGGGTAGACGGCGCCTCTACCTGTGGATCAGCCTCGGCACGAACCTCTCGATGCTGGGGTTCTTCAAGTACGCGGGCTTCTTCGTGGACTCCTTCGTGGGAATGCTCGGCGACCTGGGAATGGAGGTGTCGGCAGGACCCCTCGGGATAATCCTCCCGATCGGCATCAGCTTCTACACCTTCCAGACGATGTCCTACTCCATCGACATCCACCGACGCGTCCTGGAACCGACGGACAGCCTCCTGGACTTCGCCCTGTTCGTGGGCTTCTTCCCGCAGCTGGTGGCCGGTCCGATCGTGCGGGCCAGGGACTTCCTCTCGCAGTTGGCCACCAACGACCGCTCACCGATCGACACGACCCGCGCCATACGTCTGATCCTGGGTGGCCTCTTCAAGAAGATGGTCCTGGCCGACGTCCTGGCGACCAGCCTGGTCGACGGCGTCTTCGCCGATCCCGACGGCGCCACCGGCCTCGAGACCCTGCTGGCCGTCTACGGATACGCACTCCAGATCTACGGTGACTTCAGCGGCTACAGCGACATCGCCATCGGGATCGCCCTGCTCCTGGGGTTCCGATTCCCGGTGAACTTCGACCAGCCATACCGGGCGCTCAGCCTCAGCGACTTCTGGCGGCGCTGGCACATCAGCCTGTCCTCCTGGTTGCGCGACTACCTGTACATCGGTCTCGGTGGCAACCGGCGGGGGAGGGCCCGCACGGCACGCAACCTGCTGGCCACCATGCTCCTCGGCGGCCTCTGGCATGGAGCCGGCTGGACGTTCATCCTCTGGGGTGCGATCCACGGAGTCGGCCTGGTCATCGAACGTTGGATCACGGAACGGTGGCTCTCCGAGGAACCCGGCAGGCTGACTCGCCTGCTCCGATCGCTGGTGACCTTCCACCTCGTTTGCGCCGCCTGGGTGTTCTTCCGCTCGGTCGACGTGGTACGTGCCCTGGAGGTGTTCGCTGCGCTGGGCGGGTCATGGTCATCGGTTCCCGACCTGTCCGGCGGAGTGGTCCTGCTCCTCCTCGTGGGACTCCTCACCCAGGTGTCAACACCGGGCCGCCTCGACGGCCTCTGGGAGAAGGCGGGACGCCTTCCTGTGGTGGCCCAGGCAGCGGGGATCACGCTGGCCATCCTGTCGTTCGACGCCCTGGGCCCTGACGGCGTGGCCCCGTTCATCTACTTCGCCTTCTGATCCCGCAACCAGGGCGCTCCGGTCGCCGTGGACGCAGACGTGTCCTCAGTAATCGGTCGCCATACGTGGGTCGGGCCCGTAGCCGTTGTCACCGCGGGTGCCCTCGGTGGCCAGGAACACCAGGAGCACGATGGTCCCGACGAAGGGGACCAGGCCGATCAGGATCCACCAGGCGCTGCGGTTCACGTCGTGCAGGCGTCGCACCAAGACTGCCAGTCCGGGCAGGAAGGCCACCAGCACGTAGGCGCCACCCAGCGCACCGGAGACGGCCCCCAGCACCAGGGTGACGAGGAAGTTGAACAGGAAGAAGTACCAGTACCCCCGCCGTCCGGTCCGGCCCCGGAAGTCCACGTAGTGGTGGAATCCATCCAGGTAACAGTGGATCGGGTTGGTCGACTCATGACCCGTCATCTATTCATCCCATCGTCGTGCAGTGCAGCGGTTCGACCACGACGCTTATCCGCTTGTCCAGGGGTTCGGCGTGCTCCCGGGGGAAGGAGTCCTCGCCACGGTACTTGCGGGCCTGTGCGTCCAGCACCTCCAGCGCCCCGTCGTGCTCGAATGCGACGACCCGACCCCGTACCTCCAGGTACCGCTCGTTGTCGGACGGGTCGGTCGCCGACATGGCTACCCGGCCGTCGGCACACAGGTTGCGCCACTTCTGCCGGCCCTCCAGGTGGGGAAACCGTATGTGGGTGCCGTCGAAGTCGGCCCACACGGGGGAGACCTGGGGCTCTCCCGAAGGCCCGATGGTGGCCACGTGCCAGACGGCGGGCAGGTCGAACAGGTCCAGGTGGCTCTCGGGAATCAGTGTCATGGCGCGACGCTAACCAGTGGCTCAGGCCACGATGCCTGCGGCGCGCAGTGCCCGTATCTCCTCGTCGGTTCGCCCTATTCCGGTCAGGATCTCGTCGGAGTCCTGTCCCTTGGCCGATGCCCGCAATCGCATCTCGACCGGCGTCTCCGAAAACCGGGCTGCGGGGCGCGCCTGGCGGACCGTGCCGGCCTCCGGATGCTCCCAGGTCACGATCGATCCGTTGTGGACTACCTGGGGGTCGGCCAGGACCTCCTCCTTCTCCAGGATCGGTCCGCTGGGTACGTCTCCCTCGAGCAGCCCGGCGAGGGCGTCGGCGACCAACATCGAGGCGAAGGCCTCGGCTGTCATCTGGCCGTAGTCAAGGAGGTTCTGGGGGTCCTCGGCGAAGCCGTCCAGGTCGTACCTGGGATCCTCACACCACTCCGGATGGCCGACGGCCCTGCTCACGCCGTGGATGTGCGCCGTGGATGCGGCGAAGTAGACGATCTTGCCGTCCAGGCATTCCGTCAGCCGGTACACCTCGGCCAACGTCAGGCCGGGGGTGACCCCGTCGCCGACCATCGTGAGGTCGACCATCGCATCGGACCAGAAGAAGAACAGGGTGGCATCCAGCATCGGTACCTCCACGTGCTGGCCCCCGGCTCCCCTCTCACGCGCCAGCAGGGCGACGGTGACCGCCTGGGCGACCGTGAGAGCCGTGCTCTTGTCGGAGACGATGTTGCGAACCAGGTCGGGGAAGGGGATGTCGGGGTTCACCTGGTAGGCGACCATCCCGGTGAGCCCCTGGATGACCGGATCCAGGATCGGCCTGTCGGCGTAGGGGCCGGTCGGACCGAAGCCGCTGATCGACACGTAGACCAGGTCCGGGTTCACCGCCCGCAGGTCCTCGTAGCCGATTCCCATCCTCTCGCAGACACCGGGCCGGAAGTTCTGGACGAACACGTCGGCGGTCGCCACGAGGTCCAGGATCACCTGCCGTCCCTCTGCCCGGTGCAGGTCGACCGCCAGGGAACGCTTCCCACGGTTGTTGTTGAGGAAGAAGGCAGAGAATCCTCCCCTGGCGAAGGTCGGTCGCCGCAGGACGTCCTGGCCATCCACCGGCTCGACCTTCACGACATCGGCGCCCTGGTCGGAGAGCAGCATGGTGGCCATGGGCCCGCTGACGATCTGGGAAAGGTCGACTATCCGGTATCCGTGGAGCGGTCCCGGCATGGTTCCCCCTCGAGTCCGAGACGGCGATCGTAGTCCCGGTGGGCCTGCGGGCGAAGGTGCAGGTGCCCTCAGGCGGGCTGGGACCGGCCCTCACGGCGCTCGGTTACCAGGATGATGGCAACCACAACCGTCGGGACCAGGCCCACGACCACACCGATTCGGGCGAGGTTCTGGTAGCCGGCCACGGCGACCATGAAGCCCGATCCCAGGCCAGCCAGGCCCCCGGAGGCGGTCATGCAGAGGTCGGCCAGGCCCTGGATCCCGACACGGTTGGGGCCATCGAAGGTTCGGACCAGTAGGGCCGAGCCGGCTATGAGGCCGCAGCACCAGCCCAACCCGATGAGGAAGAGGCCCAGGTAGACACCCCGGGAGTCGCTGGCCTCAGCGCCCGACGCAAAACCTGCGCCCAATGCCAGGAGGACTCCTCCGGCGGCGATGACGGTCCGGGCGCCGAATCGGTCCGCAGCTCTGCCCACCAGCGGTGAGAGGGCGTACATGCCGATGATGTGCAGTGAGATGACGAAGCCGACGACCTCCAGGGCGTGGCCACCGCTCCGTAGGTGCAGGGGGGTCATCGTCATGACGCCGACCATGACGACATTCCCGGCCACCATGGAACCCACGGCAAGTCGGCCGCCGGGCGTCGTTGCCAGCGGGCGGACGAAGGACCGCAGGCGCGGACGTTCGGCGGCCTTTCCGACACCACCGGACATCACCAGCGGATCGGGTCGCAGGTACCTCAGTACCACGAAGGCAGACACGCCGAACAGGATGATCGAGAGGAGGTAGGGACCAGCCAGTTCATTAAGTCCGATGTAACGGGCCGCTGACTTGGCCGGTCCGAAGCCGAGCATCGGCCCGAGGACGGAGCCGACGGTGGAGGCCCATACGACTGTTCCTATGGCGCGGCCTGCCTCCGGAGCCATGTCGGCTGCGGCGAACCGGGCCGCCAGATTGGACGCATGTCCGATTCCGATGCCGGCCATCCCCGGCACCAGGAACAGGTACCAGCCGCCGATGGCGGCCACCACGCAAGCCGTCGCACCAGCCATGCCCAGCAGGTATCCGACGGCCATACCAGGGCGGCGTCCCCTGGCGGCCATAAGCCTGGCCAGTGGAACGGCGGCAAGCGCGGAGCCAATGGTCATCCCGGCCGCCGCCAGGCCCCCCAGGGTCTCGCTGCCGGAGAGCTCCTCGCCGAGGATGGCCGAAGCGCTGTAGGCGCCGCTCATGCCCGCTCCCGCTGGGATGAGGCCCCCCATGAGGGTTCGTAGCGTCCGCCGCTGGAGTTGCTCGCGCTCCCCGGCATCCATGGCCGTTAGCGGCGTGTGCTCCACCGCCGGAGCGTACGGCCGGGGGATCCCGACGGACGCACCCGGCGGCTACCGTCGGCACGTGCCCACATTCGCCTGCTTCGACGTGGAGACGACAGGGCTGAACCCTGATGGCGGGCGGGTCATCGAGGTGGCCGTGGTCCGGATCCAACGGGACGGAACGGTTGTGGGGGAGTGGACCACCCTCGTCGACGCCGGCGACACGGACCTGGGCCGCATCGACATACACGGCATCAGGCGGCCATGGCTGGCTGAAGCGCCCGGGTTCGGCGCCATCGCCGGCGACCTCGCACACGAGTTGTCGGGCTGCGTTCCAGTGGCCCACAACGCCGGATTCGACGTCGGCTTCCTACGTGCCGAATGGAACCGTTCCGGGCTCGGGCCGCTGGACCTGGACGCCGTGGACACCCTCCAGATGGCCCGCCAGCTCGGCTACCCGGGACGCCTGGCCCGGCTGGCCGAAGCGCTGGGCGTTCCGCTCGTCGACGCACACCAGGCCCTCGACGACACCCGGGCCCTGGCCTGCGTGCTGGTCGCCCTGCTGGACCGCGGCGGAGTTCTCCCATCCCCCCTGCCTGCCTTCTGGCCTCCCCTCCTGACACCGGTGCCCTCCGGCGTGGTGGCGCTTAGACCCGCGCCGGTGGCCTGAATGGCACACAGGGGGATACCTCGCATCCCCGTGTTGCTGGTGGC
>Ga0209089_10001938_pt1 | contig 18648 bp, 19 predicted proteins | sample ArcticOcean_MG_C_FD_187431 | JGI IMG/M metagenome (GOLD analysis project Ga0209089, IMG submission 187431) | Marine microbial communities from western Arctic Ocean - ArcticOcean_MG_CB2_150 (SPAdes) (version 2) | ecosystem: Environmental > Aquatic > Marine > Oceanic | place: Arctic Ocean: Canada... | reverse complement strand
CCTGTGCGGTCGGTATGAAGGATATGACGAACGAATCGTCGAGGCCTACCCGTGGAGACGGGTGTCATTGGGAGACTACGTTCTCTCCGGTGGCGAGGTTCCGGCGATGGCGATCATCGAGGGCGCTATCCGGCTATTGCCAGGTATCCTCGGGGATGGGGAATCGGCACTGCGCGATTCCTTCAATGAGTGGACCGGGCCGGAGGGTCTGGACCACGCACACTGGACTCGCCCTCCCCAGTACCGGGGGCGAGGGGTTCCGGAGGTGTTGCTCAGTGGCGACCACGGAGCGATCGAGAAGTGGCGACGCGAAAATTCGAAGCAGCAGCGCTCGAATCGGTTACAAGCCACGAGGGGTACGAATCATGAATCGGTGAACTCGGGTGAACCCGGGGAATCACCAGCGAGAATTACAGATGGCGCAGCCTTCAAAGAGGTCCCGGGAGAAAACGATGTCGAACAAGATCAGTGAATTCGAGAAGGACAAGGTCAGGGAAGAAGCTCTCGCGGAGTTCCACGTGGGAGACACCATCGATGTGCACGTGAGAATTGTCGAGGGTGAAAAGCAGCGCGTTCAGATCTTCAACGGGACGGTGATTGGCCGCAAGAAGCGCGGTAGCCGTTCTGCGTTCACGGTTCGCAGAATCGTGGCCGGCGAAGGAGTCGAACGTACTTTCCCCCTGCACTCTCCGTGGATCGAAAAGATCGAGGTGAAGAGGCTCGGACGGGTGCGTCGTGCCAAGCTGTACTACCTCAGGGAGCGCATCGGAAAAGCGACCAAGGTGCGCGAGAAGGTCGCCCTTCGACGCAATAGGTAAGATTGCCGGGGTAACTGCGCCCCACAGGGATGGGAGGATGCACTCCTTTGGCCCGACGAGAATCCAGAAGACCCCCTCCGAGTGGCCGCTTTCGGCCTTCGGCGGGGTTTTTTCTTTCTCCGTCCGCTTCCGGACGATGGGCTGAGCGCTGGGTCCGCGGCATCCTGAGACTCCGTGGCTGGAGAATCCTCGGGAGCAATGTGCGAACTCCTTTTTGCGAGATCGACCTGCTCGCGGTCGAAGGCAAGACCCTGGTTCTGGTCGAGGTCAAGTTCCGCCGCCAACGCCCGCAGTCACGACCCCTCTCCCACCGGCAAGCGGATCGACTCAGAAGGGGTGCATTGTGGCTAAAGGCTCGCCGTAGTGGTCACGATGGGGTCAGGATCGATCTGGTTGAGGTTCATCCTGGCCGCTGGTGGCCGATCTGGCGTATCGAACACCTGCGAGCGGCAGTGGTGGATGGGCCAGATCTGTTTTAAAGAATGCTCCTTTCCACGCCACCGGGAGCGTGGAAAATAACAGACGATCGGGACCCGTACGCCGACGGATGACACCCTTGAACAGGAGCCCCATCATGTCAGAGAAGCGCTATTGTGTGCCACTCCTCGATGAGAGCTGGAAGAGATATTTCGCCCCCGATGATTCCTCATATTTACTGGAGCGAATGGGCCAGGGGAGAATCCGTCAACTGTGGAGATGGTTCGAGTCGGAAGAAGGACTCTCTGGCGGGGTCGCGTTGGCTCAAAACGCCCCCGTGTTTGATCTGCTCCTCGATCGTCAGTGCGAGGAACTGAGGGCCGCGGATCCAGAATCTGAAGGTGATCCACTTTCGCCACCGGCTCTGCTCTCGGGACCGGACTGGGCTCACACTCTTTTTGGCACAGGATTGATGTTCGGTAGCCGCTGGAGAAACCACTACGGCCAGGGTCCATTCGAGCGGGCCCAGGATCTCGATGAGTGGGTTCGATACATTTCCCAGGTCGACTGGGTCGCCGAGGTCAAGAAGGAACGAGACGCAGGAAGTGGGCCAGATTACCAACCGCTCGCCGTCACTGCGGCGTTGTTGCGGAGAGAACCACTGCTGGCGCTGCCCATCGATGCTCTGAGAAAACTGGTGGCCGGAGAAACATCCTGGGTGCAGTGGTGCCATGAGATTCCTGCGGAGGCGAGGGTTTTGTTTTTTCTCGGTGGAGCCGCATCAGGGATCGAGATCCCCGGACTCGAAGAGGGGGAACGATCGACTCCTCAGCAGGCAGAAGTCTCTTCTGACCAGTGATCAGGGGCAGTTGTCGAGCAGGCAGTCGAGTGCGACAGGCGCACTGGCGCAGCGGTTCAAAGGAGCCGCCGGCGCTGGGCCGGAAGAGAACAGGTAGCCCAGCAGGTAGATTCCATCCGAAACATCCAGACTCGTATCCGAGTTGCAGTTGGCAGCCTCACGGCAATCCAGCGTGCCGTTGCTGAACAGGTAGACCAGCAGCATGACCACATCCGAGAGGTCGAGGTCCTGGTCTCCGTTGCTATCTCCACGGATGAACCGGGGAAGCACAGCGGTTGGAATCTTCGGGTGATCGAGGAAATGCTGGAAGATGAGGGGGCTCATCTGGGAGCTGGGTGTTGGAAGATGGCTACCCAGAAGGATCGACCACAGCTCCACTGACCCATTGGGGTCACAGCCATTTTCCCAGCGATCCACGGTGGTTTCATTTCCAAACAGCAAGCCATCCAGGTTGATATTGCTTCCTGAAACTGGCGTGCCGAAGCAGTTGTTCCTGGCAGCCCACTGCGTGCAAGTATTCATCGCGGATGGATAGGGAGCGTCGAGAACCCCGCCGTAGTAACTGACGATGGCATCGAAAGTCCCATGAATCTGGAGAATGTGTACCGGGGTGGTTGCGTTGCAGTTGAGTGGATCGGAGAAAACTGCTCCGGCGAAACTGGCGATGGAGGCGAATCGATCGGGATATTCGCAGGCCAATCGATGCGCCATGAATCCTCCGTTGGAATGGCCCACCAGGTGAACACGGTCAGGATCGACGTTGTACTCCGCCTCGATCATGTCGAGCAGGGTTGTGAGGTAACCGACATCGTCGTATCCCGCATTGTCAAAATCACAGCACGCCTCCGTCGCATTCCAGAAGCGAAGTCCGAGACTGTCGAGGGATCCATCCGGATAGAGATAGATGAACCCGTTCTGTTCAGCGAGCTGAGAAAATCCGAAGTAGGCCTCGATGGTGTCACCACTGAAACTGTATCCATGAAGGCCCATCAGGATCGGAGTGGGGATGGAAGGGTCATAACTTGAGGGGATGTACACGGCTACATCTCCTCGACCTGCATCCAGCAAGTCGACACTCTGGGCGATCGAGGTGGAGGCGATACAGGTGAAGGACACGAGCAGCGCACAGATCCAATGAAATTGATAATTCATGGTTCCATCATACCGACAGGTTTTCAGTGTGGGGATAAAAAGGCTTACGGATCCATGGTGTTTCTGTGGTGGATTCGTGCCGACCTGGCGAGGAAAGTCGCAACACAAAGACCGATGGCGAGCAGCGAAGAAATACCGGTCTCGAAGATCACCTGGAGTCGATCGACCTGGGACAATTGCCACCAGCTGGATGCGTCGAGGATGGCAAAGCGATGGATGAGTAATGCGGCATGAAGAAACAGCACGATGATCGCTGGAAATCTGGCACCTGGTGCACGGAAGAGTAATTGTAAAGAGAGCAAGATGCAGAAGGATCCGAGCACGATATCGGTGAGCCGAAAGGGTGGGTGGAACTCCGATGGGCCGCTGAAAATTGCTTCGAAGATCCACACTACGCCTCGGGTCAGCAGCCATCCTGACGCCACCAAGGTGATAATTCTAGCGGGTGAAGCAGAGCGAGGTGGATCCAGGTTCATGGGTGGTTGTGCTCCACTTCGTATCGCTCCCACCGGGGGAGTGCCCAGAGTATGCTAAGGGGACACGGCACAGGATGCTGCCTTTTCCAGCGAGTTCATGGGATCGGACCTGATAACAGGTAGTGCGTGTCTGGGAGAATAGGTTTCGTGATCAACAAGGCAATTGTCGCACTGCTTCCCCTGGTTCCACGCTCGTTGGTGTGGAAAGTTTCTCGACGCTACATCGCAGGAAAGTCCCTGGATGATGCGCTTCGCTGTGTTGAAAAGCTCAACGAAGCGGGGATGAGTGCAACCCTGGATGTGCTTGGCGAGGACACCACTGATCATTCGGAGGCGCTCGCCGGGGAGCGGATCTACCAGGAATCTCTGCGGGAGATCTCGAGTAGAGGGCTGGATGCCAACATATCGGTGAAATTGTCGATGTTGGGATTGAAATTTGATGCGCCACTTTGCGAATCGATCGTGATGCGGCTGTTGCAATCGGCAGAGCTATACGACAACTACGTTCGCATGGACATGGAAGACTCCTCCGTGACCGGAATTACCCTCGACCTCTACAGGAAGTTGAGAAGCCAGTCCGATCGTATCGGGGCCGTGGTCCAGTCTTATCTTCGCAGCACCGAGTCTTCGGTTGCAGAGTTGCTCTCCGGCGGGGCCACCAACCTCAGGCTCTGTAAGGGAATCTACGTGGAACCGGAAGAGATCGCCTTCAAGGAGTTTGAAGAAGTACAGGATTCGTTTCGAGCGACACTTCGACTGTTGCTCGAGAATGGCGCGCATCGAGTTGGGATCGCAACCCATGATCCGCAACTGGTTCTTTCCGCTCTTGAGATGCTCAAGGAACTGGAAATCCCCAAGGAAAGATATGAATTCCAGATGTTGCTGGGAGTTGCAGAGAAGATGCGAGGAGATCTTGTCGCCGCAGGCCATCCTCTGAGAGTCTATGTTCCCTTCGGCGAGGAGTGGTATGCCTATTCCACCCGGAGACTCAGGGAGAACCCTCAGATCGCAGGGCACGTCGTGAAGAATCTGTTCAGAGGATGAGTTCCAGGAAGACACCGGCGAAGCGCCACCAGTGGTGGAGTCCAGGAGATGAAAGACTGGCGCCCATCGCTTCGTTGAAGCATGCCAGCAGGTTGATCGGCGATTACCCGGCAACGGGGACCTTGCAGCAACAGTTCAAGGATCAGATCCTCGAGATGTGTAATTTTCACCCACGTTTGCTCGATCGAGATTGTATGCCGGGTCATTTGACAGCGTCCGCCCTGGTGGTCAATGAAGATCGATCTCGAGTGATGCTGCATCATCATGCCAAGTTGAACCGCTGGTTGCAATTTGGTGGCCATTGCGATGGCGATGCCAATCTGCCCGCTGTTGCCCTGCGAGAGTCCATCGAGGAGTCCGGGGTTCCGGAGCTCACCATCGCTTCAGAGATCATCGATATTGATATCCACACCATTCCTCAGCGAAAAACGGTGCCCGAGCATCTCCATCTAGATATCCGGTTCATGGTGATGGCTTCCGAAGATAGCCAGCCGATGAAGAGCGATGAGTCGCTTGAGGTTTGTTGGTATGATGTGGGGGATCTGAACAAGATTGCGCTGGATCATTCTGTGATGCGTTTGGTTGAAATCATCTGCTGATCTTCACGCTGGTGGAAGGGTAGTCCCATGAGCGAGAGACGCAAGGCTCTGAAAATGGCAGGGCTGATGAATAGGCTCTTGGTCGGATTTGCGATGGCCTTCATGATTCTCGCCGGAGTACTGAGTGTCACCATTCCTTATGAACAGAAAGTGGAGTCTCCGACACTCCTGTATGTCGGTGCCGGCCTGAGCGGGTTGAGCATCTTGGCAGGACTGTGGATTAGAAATTTCCTGATTCCATCGATAGGTCTACCACTTACGATGAAGAGTGTCGGACTCCACTCGTTCTGTATATCAGTGATTGTCGGGCTACATGAAGCCAGTGGACTGCTCTGGGCCTGTTGCTCTTTTCTGTTCCGGGATCAAACCGCACTCGCGGGAACCGGTATCCACATCTTGATGGTGTCGATGATGTGGAATGCAGGAGCTGACCTGGAGTATGGGAGTGAAGAATCCGAAGCGGAGAGTGATTCATGAGCAAGAATCGAGTAACCAGAGCGATAATGATCCTTGGAGGGATGGTGGTCATGGGAGTGCTTGCAGGTTTGTTTTCTTCAGGTGCCAAAGGAGACGTTGGACTCCGGGTCGGCGATCCGATCCCCGATCTGACACTGTCGGGCTCAGGCGGCAAGAAGTATTCGCTCCGTGATGGGATGAGCCGGGGAGAGGGTTTGATCATCGTTTGGATTCCCAAGACCTTCACCCCGCGCTGAACTGCCCAGTGCAAGGCGTTGCGTGACAGCGTCGAAGCGATTCAAAAATTCAAAGTCAACATGTTTGTCATCTCCTGCGACGGTCTTGAAAAGTCGAAAAAATTCGCGGCTAAACTGGATATGCCGTTTCCAGTGCTCAGCGATGATGATCGAACTGCGGCGAAGCTGTTCGGTGTAGATCGAGCATTCGGATTGTCGAAAAGACACACGTTTTTCTTCGGCCCCGAGGGAAAGCTGCGCGCCATCGACAAAAAAGTCCTGGTGAAAAGTCACGGAATAGATGTAGAGGCGCAACTCAAGGTGCTTGATTTCCCGATGAAGTCACAATAGCGCTTTCCGGTGATATCCAGCAAATCCGGCGATCTCAATCGTCATGAATGGAAGGCGGACTGATCTCCTTCTTGATTCGTGGTCGATAGGAAATTTCCATGCGCATGTAGAAGATCGCAGTGAGTAGCAACCCCATCCCGGTGGCGAAAATCAGCACTCCGGTCTTCGAGATCAAATCCTGATGCTGGAGAAGGTGTAGCGACAGAGCGACGCCTCCCAGGCTCGAGATCATGAATCGTGGCTTCCACATCTTTGCGGTCAGAGTCACGAACATCGCCACCGCTCCGATGAAGGGAATGACGGTGAGCCAGATGGAGCTCTGGTCATCCCACCCGACAATCGGAGATCTCTCCAGCGCTGCATGGTATAGACCTCCGAGGATGAAAATCGGACAGGTCCATTCAAAGAACTTGGCAATTCGTCGCCGCTCCAGTCGAGGAGAGCGATCGAGCAGAATCCCGATCCCTAGCATGAAAAAGCCTGATATTGCAAAAGACCAGCCCGACCGGGTGCCACTGGCCAGCGAATCGAACCCAAGCCAGGAAAGCAATGGCACCGTTGCCAGCATGTAGAGGCCCAGCATGGTTCCCGCGGCACCGATCCAGTGGAATGGCCGAGCGAATCGTGGACGTCGTTGCTTCTCGAACCCCGAACCCACTACCCAGGCGATTCCAGTCGACAGGATGCCCACAGCTTTGGGGCCGGGCTCCCAATCGATAAATCCAAGCAGTAATAACACCGACAGATGGGTCGAGAGAAACAGGGCCGAGGAGAGCCACGCATAGAATGAAACGCCAGTTTTGTTCAACCGGAGAACGCTGGCGATCATGCCGATCAGGCTGGAAACAAGCAGAGTCTTGTTGGAAACACCTGAGCGGTGGAGCCAGTCCTTTGAGGTGGTCATCTCTGGAACCCACAGGAATTCAGTCAAGAGCGACATGAGCGTCGGCAGCAACGAGAGGATGGCACCGCCGAAGAACAGCGGTGTGACACGATTGGCCGATCGCTTCTCCGTCAATGCACCCGCCAGCACCAGTGAAAATGTGATGAACAGGGGAATCATCCACCGCATCGGTGTGCCGATCTCCTCACGATAAAGACCCGCAGAAAGAAAGGCTGCCGACAACATCGTCCAGGTGGAGATGTAGATTCCCAGTTCGACCGCACGCAATTTCCGCGTCTCCGTGGGCCACAGGTCATCCCCTTCGAGGATTCTGCGGTACTGCCAGCGCAATAGGTCTCGCTCCGGCTCGCGAACCAGCCCTAATTTCTGCCACTTTTCAATCTCATCGACATGATCTTCAATGCGATTGAGGAGATGGTTCTTGACGACACTGGCCTTCAGTTGCACCGGCCGTCCAGAAAGAAAACAGTCGAGTGCGTGGAGCAGTTCGGTAGCAGACGGCCGATCTTCAGCATTGAAGGCCAGGCACGCCAGGCACACCCTTTCCAGCTCCTCCGGTATTTCGGGACGATGTTCACGAGGCAGACTTGGATCTCCCGCAAGTATCGATGAGATGGTCGGGGGTTTCCCCAGTTTCGCGAAGGGGTGTCGACCTGTCAGGGCTTCATGGAAGAGCACTCCGAGGGAGAAGATGTCGGTGGCCTCGGTTGCCATCTTGCCCATCAGACGTTCGGGCGCCGAATAGGAGATGGTGCCTGAAAAACCCTCTTCGATCTCGGTACTGTTGACCTCGATCGACAGACCGAAATCCAGAATTCGCACTTCATGTGCCGGAGTGACGACGATGTTCTGGGGTTTCAGATCTCTGTGCAGAATGCCGGCACTGTGTGCGCTGGCCACCGCGCGGCAAACTTCGGCAATGATCTTCGCCACTTGCCTGGGTTCCAGAACTGAAGCAACACTTTGCAATTCGTGGCCATCCACCAACTCCATTGCGATTGCCGATTGGCCCTCATGTTCGAGCACGCCAAAGATGGTGACGATGCAACGATCCCCCAGCGCAGCGGTGCGCCGCGCCTCATCGAGAACCTTCTGTCTTTGCTCTTCGTCTCCCTTGTCGGAGGTCAAGACCTTCAGCGCGACAGGACGATTCAACATCAAGTCTCGAGCGCGATAGACGATGCCTAGACCACCTCTACCCAGCTCTCCTTCGATGACATATCCAGGAAACTGGGGACGTGGTGGCTCCCCAGTGCCGGCTGGAATACCTCTTGAGCTGTTATCCCGTACGAAATCTACAGTGTCCTCATCTTCGACTTCGCCCAAAGCATCTCCAACCTGGTGACTTCAAAAGCTCCTCGAGCTTGAAGGCCAATGATGCCATCTCCGGGGAGGGGATGCGTCGATGGGTTTGACCAATTTGAGGGATAATGGACCTATTGATCGGGCTCGCTCGAGCGGACTTGGCTCGAGGTCGACTATCGATTCAGGTCATACCTGTGATCGCCCACAAGAAAGTGCAACCCAGCAAACCGATCAACGGCCCATCTGCGGTATGGGGGCTGATGGCTTCCGCGACGGTCAATAGGATCGGGAGGCAGATGAGAGACAACAACAATTGAGGTGAGGTGAACTCGGATGCGTAGAAAAGCAGAGCCAATACGGTGACCAGGAAGACCATCGCGCTACCCTCAAGGGAACGGTAGTACTCTCCATTCCAGAACTTTCCGTCGTGCCAGATCGCTTTGGTCTTGTAGCGATGTTTTCCGTAACGCAGGCCGACCGGTTCTGCGAGTCCATCACCGAACTCGTTGACGAGTTGTGGGATCAACGTGATGACCTTTTGGTCGACGATGGCGATGAACGGAATATATATCAGGAAGCGAAGCACGTCTTCGATCATGTCGTATCTCATGCTGTAAGGACGATCTTCGAGACGATCCCACGAAACGAATGCATACCTGAAAATAGGCACCTGTCTGCGAATGACATTCCATTCGGTACAGATGATCTTCAACTGCCCGAGAGAGAAGAGAAAGATGGTGTCGATGATGATCTTGTCTCCGGCGACGAACAGGAAGGGGATCACGAAGGCTTGCAGCTTTCTCCACGGTCTCAGCCCGAGCTTTCTGACGAAGTTGATGCGAATATTGAATTTCAGAACCAGGTATGAGCAGAAGATCTTGCCACCCAGCTCGAAAACCGATGCCGCCATGAAAAAGATCAATGCCTTGATACTGATGGATGGAATCCAGCCCTGCTGAGAAGCGAGGATCATTGCGGAAGCGATGAGCAGGTAGAAAGAGGATGCCACTGCGACGAATCGATCTTCGCCGTTCCAGTCATAGTTTTCGTTATTGAGACCGTAGGGATCAGCGTGGAGTACCTTGAAGTATCGGTCTAGATCCTCGTGGATGTCCATCGGCTTGGCGGGTTCGGAGTTGCAATCAGTCATTGGGCGGGATACCTCCTGTACCCATATCAGGAAAACGACGGGGATCAGACATCCGTTCCAAAAATATCGGCAGAGGGATGGCTACCCGCTACGGTTGTAGGCACGGATCTCAAAGACCCGGATCTGCTCCGTTGCGTGGGTGGTCAGGGCATGGAGGCGTAAAGAGCGCATCTGGACGGCGGCGAAACGGTGCCTTCGGAGGCGCAGATAATTTCCCTCGATATTGACCAGCTCGTGCTGAGCGCCAGTTTCGTCGACGAAACTGATCTTGTAATCCTTGACCATCTCTGGCTGAGGACCGCGGATCATATTTTTCGATGCCCCATCGGATGCGGAAAGGGTCAGTTGTCGATGGAAACCGCTATCAAAGGTGATCTGGATTTCATCCAGGAGTACTGGATCGTCCCAGGACAGCTCGATCCATTGCCCCCCATCGATCGCCTTGGCTCCCCAACGATGATCCCACTGGGTCGGTACATCTCGGACTTTCCCGTCGATGATGTGCTGGGGCTCGGCTCCCGCGAGATGATCAGAAGCGGACACCGAAGCGACCCGTGCAAGATCATCCGGATCCTGGTTGGCCACCTTACGAATCGACTGATCATCACGAAGTAGACGTTGCTGAAGTTCACCGATGTGAGTTTTTCGTAGTTGCGCAGGTAGGACACCTTTTTCATTGCACAGTGCCGCAGCGGTGCCGATCGCTTGCCCGGTACAGGCGCAAGTTGCCATCACTCGTGTCGAGGTGAATGCGACGTGTGAATTGGAGATGTTCCTGCCAGCCATCATCAAATTATTGATGTTCCCGCTGTAGAGGGATTCGAAGGCGATGTTGTAGGGCTCCTGAATGGGGCGCGAGTAAAAGGGAGGCTGATCCCAGTCATCGAATCCTCCTGGGGGGTGTTCGTCGAAGGGCCAGCCACCGATGCTGACCCCGTCATCTCTTTCCTTCCATCCTTCGATGAGATCTAGCTGAGTCTGAATATGAGCGCCGGTCATCCTTCGAGATTCTCTTTTCCCTGGAATCATCCCGACCCTTTGTAGTGCCCAGTGCGAGGAGTCGGGACGCTCTCCGGAGTTCTTGATCCAATCCCAGACACCCATCACGATTCTCAACAGTTCAAATCTCAATTCTTCATTGTCGTGGATGACATCGCGTTTGCCGCCCAGTTCGATCCACCAGTATCCATATTCGTAGGAGCCGCGGGGAATCTTGCGAAACAAGAAATCATTTTCGGTCATCTTGCGAGACCATGGAGGGGCGATGAAGTCGATCGGCTGATCGTGTTTTGTCGCCGTGAAGAGGATCGTCGAACCCTGTGAGTTCTCATCTCCCTTTTCAAGTGCGAGTGGCTCGTTGTAGAGGGCACGTGGTTCTCGGCCGGTGCGAAATTCCGCTCCAGCTTCGAGGCCCAGCCGACAATCCCCGGTACAGTCGCAGTAGGTTTTGGCCTGGATGCGGTAGATCGTCTCGGTCTTGTCGCACCGCGCCAACACCTTCTGGATCGCGCCTTCGCTCACTTCTGCGGAATAGATCGAGGTGTCGAGCTTCAAGGTGAGCAGCTCTTCACGCTGGCAAAGATCGTAAAGCGTCAGGTCAAACAACTCGAAGGCTCGATGGGGATTCCTGCGAGCGTCTTCCAAACGGATCTCTTCGATCAGTCCGCCCTCTCGCCAACCGGGGCGCTGGCCATGAACATCGGCGCCGACGATGTGCATACCGATCTCGCTGGAAGCATTTCCTCCCAATCTCGAGCGATCCTGTATCAGCACTGTTCGGGCTCCATTGCGAGCAGAAGAGATGGCGGCGCAGACTCCGGCCATACCGCCACCAGCAACCAACACATCGACCTCCAGGTCGATGATGCGCATGTGCTTTTCGGAAAGGGTGAGATTCTCTGAAGGGTTGACGGCCTCGGAGACGGAATGCACATCCGCTTCGGGGAGAGGCTCAGCAGCCGAGATGAATCGGCGTCCATCGACGGCAAGAGTGAGCCCTGCGAGCAGCCCGACCTGATTCAGAAACCCTCGTCGATTCACCGGAGAAAGGACGTGTTCGGGGGGATTGATTTCAGGGATAGTCATCGAGCAGTGGATTTCTTTGGGAGTTTCTTGGTACCCTTTTTGGTTGCCACTTTCTTGGTGGCCTTCTTCTTGATCCTTTTTCTGGTGCTGATCGCAGCTTGGGTCGCAGCGACGAATTCTGCCATCGGGACCGAAGCGATCGCATCGGCGATCAGGTCGGGCTCACACTTTTCCCAGCTTGCGATTCGGAGGCAACTTTTGCCGATGTCCAGCCGGGTGCCGCGCTTCTTCCATTCAGAAGTGAGTTTCTTGAAGACCCTTGGAACGACATAAATTCCGCACATGTAGACGCCATAGTGACGCTTTTGCGCCGCGATGGCAGCATACATCAGCGGCTCTCCGTTGTAGGTTTCAGGACAGGCAGAGAGGGGAACCTCGTAGCAGATGAAACCCCACCGCATCTGTTCCTTGTAACCCTTGGGCAGGCTCTTTCTGATCAAGGCCCTCAGTTTCTTGACCGCAGGGCGGCGATCCTCTGGCAGTGAATCGATGTACTCCCGTGGAGTTTTAGCCTGGCTTTGCATGGCACCTCCTCTACAGACGCAGTGTCGATCTGTAATGCTAGATTGTCATCGATCCGGCTGGCTTCTTCAACGAGCAGCTCCCTCGGTTTATGCTGACGTCACGAGCCACGTTTACGTTCGGCTTACTGGCCTGTTCATGAAGGAGCGAGCACCATGTCAAATTCTGAATCTGACCCAGAATTCTGGACCTTGTTGCAAACCATTACGATTTTCGTGCTGGGATGCTGGCTGATCGACACCGGTCTGGACTGGAGCTTTATTGTCATCAGCAAGGAAGGGGCAGTGACTTATGCAATGGCCAGAATCCTGGTCTTGCTGGTGGGGGTCGCGGTCATCTTGAGGACTCGAAAATCTTGAGCCGAGATAGAAAATCTGCACGGTAAATCAGCTGCATTTGGTGCGATTGGTTTTTCGTCCAAAGGTTCTGCTGGTTCATGATTCGATAGCCCGATCCAACGATGGAGGCTGGCGCAGTCTACTGCCGTCGGCTGTTCTGGCCATCACCGGGGGTTCCTTGTACAGGGAGCTCAGTAAAGTGTGCTCTCGCGCAGTATCGGCTATCATGACATTCAGGATGGACAGGCAGATCTGTTCATCTCTGCAACCAAGTCCCCCGTCTCTTCAATTGACAGAGCGTCGTGAGTTGGCGAGTTCATTTTCAGGCCAACACTTCTTGATACTGGTGTGATTACTGGCTCCTCATTTTTCTTTGTCACCTTGAGGAGGAACCACTCCAGGGTGGACGATCTACCCCGCCGTCTTTTAGGATCGCATGATGAGATTCATCGATTGTTTTTCCAACAGCCCGACGCGTCTCGTGCTGCTGATTTCTCTCCTGTTTCTCGGTTGTCGTGGTGGATTTCTCGGGAACAGCATTACCGAGTTCGAAGATGTACAACAAAAACTGCTCGAAGGTGTGTTCACTCCTCAAGATGGTCCGCCAGACTACATTTTGTTGGAAGGTTACCCGGTGGAGTACAAGGAGGCGATTGGCGCCGGAATTGACGTGGCGAGGAATTACCTGGGAAATCATGGCCCGGTTCGAGTTTATATCCTCGGGAAATCTGCGGACGAGGTGGGGACTGCAGAATCCCGTGAAGAGTTCCTCGAACAGTACTGCAATCCCCGGCAGCAGAGCATTGTTCCCTCCTTTGATGAAGACTGTATCGGCGGTCCGGGTCAAAGATTAATCGATGCCGCCAGTCGAGGAGATCAGGAAGCATATCTGTCCATCGTTGTCTTCACCGATCCGCCCTATGCAGAACTTGTTTTCATCAATTCTCACGAGTGGGGCGAACAGGACATGCCGTTGCGTGGGATTCATGAGTACACCCATGTTTTCCAGCACCAATATCCCAGCGCTCCCGGCTGGCTCACCGAAGGCGGAGCGGTTTTCTTCGAGGCATGGTTGGGAGGACAGCATCATTGGGTCGATTATCGTCGGGCGATGCAGCGATCGATGGAAAACGCCATGGCAGCCGTGGCCAAAAATAAAGGTCTGTCCGATATGGAATACCTCCTCGATCTTCCCCAGGAGATGGAGCCATATCACCGGAATATCGCCTATGACATGGGGGCCTGGGCGGTCGCATTCATCATCGCCAGCTCATCGGAAAAGAGCATTTCTCGATTTAGAGATCAATTTTATCCCAGTATGCGCGACGAGGGATGGAAAGAGGCGGTGAGCCAGTTCTCTGGATCCAGAGATCTGGGCCACTTTTATTCTCGCTTCGATGAATTTCTCCAGCAATCATCTGGTCAGCAGATGGAACTTCTCGACGCCCTTCAGCCATGAGTCTATCAGCGATCCATCGCGCCGCTGAAACCGACATCATTTCGAATCAGTTGCGAACTTTTCGGTGAATAACTACGAAAGTAAGATGGAAATTCAACTGCGATCACTATCTGGGAGAACTGGATGAGCATCGAAGATGTCATGGCCATCGCCCTCTCATATTTTCTCGGCGGAATATGCACGGGCTATTACCTGGTTCGGATTCGCAAGGGAATCGACATACGGGACCAGGGAAGTGGAGGAGTGGGTGCCAGAAATGTCGGGCGAGTTCTCGGCCGGGGCGGATTTTCCATCACGCTATTGGGCGATGCCCTGAAGGGGGCAGCGCCGATCTTGCTGAGCCACTCCTTGGGTTTCCAGGAGCCGCTGACTGCTTACCTACTGGTTTCCGTGGTGATCGGACACGTATGGCCTCTACTGCTCCAATTCCGGGGTGGTCGGGGTGTCGCCACGGCTTTTGGTGGAATCCTCGCACTCGACTGGTTCCTCGGCGCTGCTTTGGTGGGGACCACGATCCTGTTGTTGATCTTTCGGCGAGGGGTCGTTTTGAGCGGATTGGCAGCCTTTCTGTTGCTACCATTGATCGCTGCCGGGAACCAGTCCCCCGGGGAATTGATCGTGGCACTCGTGTGTGTAGCCGCGGTCGTGGTGGTAGCCCATCGGCATCATCTTGGTGGTGATGCACCTCGTGGAGGACAGTAATTGAGCTTGCTCGATGGATTCATTTATAAGATTGCGGAATTGCCATGGGAAATTCAGGCGGTCCACGCACTGAATTATAAAACCTTCGTCGATGAAATCCCTCAGCATGCACCCAATGCCGAAAAAGTCTTGACCGATAAATTCCACGATCAAAACACGTACATCATCTGCGTCGATGAGGCGCAACAGATACTTGCGGGGATGATCGTTTTCCGCGACCAGCGCCCCTTTTCGCTCGACGAAAAACTGAAGGACCTCGATTCATATCTGCCTGAAAATCGATCCCTTTGCGAGATTCGCCTGTTATCCGTGGCAGAAGAGTATCGATACACGAGAGTTGCGCAGGGGCTCATCGCTCAACTGGTCCAGCATGCCACCGATTGCGGATACGACATGGCGGTAATTTCTGGTACCGTTCGCCAGATCAAACTCTACAAGTTTCTCGGTTTTGTACCCTTTGGTCCGGTGGTGGGATCGGGGGATGCGAAGTACCAGCCGATGTATCTGACCGTAGAGGCCTATACAGACCTGAAGACTCGCTCCAGTTCCTTCAGCAGGGAGTCGGCGGAGCTGACCAATGACGACCGGTTGGCCTTCAATTTCTTGCCTGGCCCGGTGGAGTTCTCGCAGCATGTTCTGGACGCTCATCACGAGCCATCCTGTTCACACAGGGGTCCTGAATTTGCGAGAGACTTTCAAGAGACCTGCCGATTGCTTTGCCAGTTGTCGAACGCCGCCAGAGTCCAGTTACTGATGGGCCCTGGCACCATGGCCAACGATGCCATTGCCGCACAACTAGGACTGCTCGATCAAACCGGATTGATTCTGATCAGTGGTGAGTTTGGCCGTCGTCTTGTGAGCCACGCCAAGGGGGCTCGTCTTTCCTTCGAGACTTTTGAAATTCCGGAAGGAACAGCATTCGAACGCAAGGATCTTGAACAAGCACTGGATCGATTCCCCGATGTGAGTTGGGTTTGGGGAGCGCACTGTGAAACATCGACAGGCGTATTGAATGAGATCTCCATCTATCAAGAAGTGTGTCGGGACAGAGGAGTTCTTCTCTGCCTTGATTGCATCAGCTCACTGGGGACTGTTCCGGTCGATTTGGCCGATGTGTATCTCGCCTCTGGAACTAGCGGCAAAGGGGTGGCGTCGATCGCCGGTGTGGCGATGGTCTTTCACCATCATGACCTGGTGCCCGCTCCTGATCGAATTCCCTGCGCGATGGATCTGGGTCTTTATCAACAGAGCCGTGGAATCCCTTTTACCATCCAGTCCAACCTTATCCACGCGCTGCTCGCTGCATTGAGATTGCATGAATGGGACAGCAGATTCGAAGATGTTCGTCGTTGGTCCCGGAGCATTCGGGAGCAACTTCATCGGATTGATATTCCGCCATTGGCTGCCGATTCATGTGCGATGCCTTCCGTGGTGACACTCGCTCTGCCCAGAAGCCATAGTTCTGAAGAGATCGGCGATGGACTGAAGAGCCGTGGTGTGTTGGTCAGTTATCAGAGCGGATATTTACTGGAACGAAACTGGATTCAGGCTTGTCGACTGGGAGCAGAGAGCAAGCCTCCAGAAAAACTGGTGCGACTGCTGAAGAAGATGGTCCAGCCGTCCCTGAGCCTTGAGCGCTAGCGGAAGAATCGCAACTGCAGTTTGAAGGCCGCACGATCAACGTAAGCCTTGGAGAATTCAGTCGAGTCGCCGCATCCTTCATGCCCACTTTTCTTCTCGCTTCCATCAACATTCCGGTCAATTATCCAGTCCTCATCAGAGAAGTGGATACTTCGGGGGCTCCGGAGTTCTGCCGACTGAATCCACCAGAGATCGATCTGGCCAGAGTAGAATGGACCGAGCCTATGGGGGTTGGGTTTCGGTCATTGGATTCAGCCGTGATTCTACTGCTGTGTAGTTGCTCATCTGGCTGCACAACTGACGATCCCCCCTCTATTGACACCACCAGCCAGTTCCGTTTCATCGACGTCTCTGACCAACAGGGTCTGCCACCGCAAGTTCTCATTCAAGATCGAGCAGACCGCTACATGCCCGAAAGCATGACTGGCGGAGTGGTCATCTTTGATTGCGATGGAGATGGAGATCTCGATCTATATCTCCTACGGCACGGAACTACCAGCGATCGAAATGTGATGGAGAAATCATCTCGCAATCGCCTCTATCGTCAGGAACAACCGTGGAAGTTTGTCGATATCACCGAGTTGAGCGGTGCCGATGATCCTGGCTATGCAATGGGAGCTGCAGCGGGAGACATCGATAACGATGGCGATCTGGATCTATACATCTCGAATCTGGGACCGGATAGATTACTGGAAAATGATGGATCCGGTGTGTTCACTGATATCAGTAAGGCATCGGGGATTGATGTAGATGGATGGAGCAGTTCGGTTCTTTTTGCAGATGTAGACGGCGATGAGAACCTGGACATCTATGTCACACGTTATCTGGAACTGGACGAAACGATCCACGTCACCAATCGTGGCGGTCTACCGGAGTATCCAGCACCGGGACAGTTCGGAGGATCGCAAGATCAGCTGCTGAGAAATAATGGCGATGGCTCTTTTGTGTCGATCACCATCGAGGCCGGGTTGAATCGACCCTCGAGAGGGCTGGGTGTGGTGGCTGGTGATCTCGATGGCGATGGTGTGCTCGATCTCTATGTGGCCAATGATGGAGAGCCAAATCAGGCCTGGCTCGGCGATGGCTCGGCAGGATTTCACGATGCTGCGATGGAGATGGGGTTGGCCATCAACATCTTTGGTCAGGCGGAGGCGGGAATGGGCATCGCCCACGGAGATGTCGATGGCGATGGGCTGGAGGATCTGATCGTGACCCACCTGATCAGCGAATCCGACACGCTCTATCAAAATCTCGGTCAAGGTCACTTCAAGGACGTCACCGGTTCCCGAGGCCTGGCTCATCCGACCATCGATTTCACCGGATTCGGCACTTTGCTTTTTGATGGGGATAACGATGGGGATCTGGATCTGGTCACATCTCATGGGCGAGTTCTTCGCGGAAGCATTCATCCAAATGCATCTGGATCTAGCCACTGGAAACCGTATGCAGAAGAGGACCATCTGTTCCTCAACGATGGGCAGGGCCGCTTTCGTATCGACGGCAAGAGCGGCTTTGCGACGCGGGTGGGTGTCAGCCGTGGTCTGGCTGGCGGCGACCTCGACAACGATGGAGATATCGATCTGGTCATCACCGAAGCGGACGGGTCCTTGCGCTGGTGGAAGAACCAGAGCGAGGAATCGAGTTGGTGGTTGTTGAACGTGATCGATCCCTCGAGCAATAGAACCGACCTGGGTGCGGTGGTCGAGTTTCATGATGGCCACAAGTTGCAGAGAAGAAGAGTCGGGGGTGGTGGTAGTTATCTTTCCGGAAGTGACCACAGGATTCATCTGGCTACTCGTAATGAAGGTGACCGATCATTGAAGGTGCGTTGGAGTGATGGAACCAGCGAGAGCTTCCAGGTTCCTCCTCATCGGTCGATTTCGACCCTTCTGAAGGGCGGGGGAGATTGAGAATAAACAAGAAGGTCATTCGATTCGCAGAACGGTTAGTGCCCACACTGTTTCTTGCAGTTCCGTTGCTGGGAGTTTTGTTGGTGGGCTTGTGGATGGTGCCGTCCGGTTTTTTCGATCGATATCCTGAAGAGCTCCCATCGATTTCTAGAATCGGAATGGATACGGCAGTCGAGAGACGTCTCGATCAGCTGCTGAAGATTTTACAGCAACAGCCGGAGACC
>Ga0209089_10001929_pt1 | contig 18668 bp, 23 predicted proteins | sample ArcticOcean_MG_C_FD_187431 | JGI IMG/M metagenome (GOLD analysis project Ga0209089, IMG submission 187431) | Marine microbial communities from western Arctic Ocean - ArcticOcean_MG_CB2_150 (SPAdes) (version 2) | ecosystem: Environmental > Aquatic > Marine > Oceanic | place: Arctic Ocean: Canada... | reverse complement strand
TCATTACGAAATAATCGTGCTTGATAATCTGGATAATTCACCCAACCCTTTTCACTAACTCTCCATCCCCACTTCTGTATATGTTCATCGGTAATTCCTTCTACAGTATTTACTCTTGGTATCCAAATCAAATCTACATCATTTACTTCCAATATCAGTTTTAAATTAAGTAACAATTTTTCATTTGGATATTCATCAGCATCTATATGAAAGATATAATCACCTGTTGCATTTTCTATAACTGAGTTCTTTTGGTCTGAAAAGTTACCATCCAATTTTCTCTGATAAACTTTAAAAAACTTTGAATCGGCTGAATGAAGTTCCCAATGGTCTATAACATCTTTAGTTTCTTTATTAGAGTAATCATCACAAATAATTATTTCATCTTCTACATCTGTATGTTTTACTAATACTTCTAATAACTTATTTAACTCATCAGCTTCATTATGAACGGTGATTCCATAACTAATTTTCAAACCATTTCACCTTTAGCTCTTCTACTTATTAATTTATCTCTTTGTTTCTCATTTGATTTTAATTCATTATAATATTGTTTAAGTTCTGCATCCTCTTCTGGAATTCTACCGTCTACCCCCATTTGTTCTAAATTTGCTATTCCTTCTTTTAATTCAGGTATATCCTTATCTATCTCAGATAGTTTCTCTGCAATAGTCGTCCTCGGTGGTAACTCTCTAAACATTCCACTATAATCATAATCGCATAATTTTACTTGTTTATAATTTACCAAACTATAAGTCTTCCAAACACCTTTAACTTCTTGTAAGAAGTCTTTAATGTACTTGTTGAAAATAACACCACCATCTCTTGGTTTCATACCAATTTTAACTCTATGATAAGTAAAAGTACCAGTATTTGTAAATTCAAGTCCACCAATTTTTTTAATTAACTTTTTTAAAAGACTTGGATGTAACATATCTAAATCAAAAACATATAACTTTCTTTCGGATATATTTCCCTTAAACGGTGCCCAATCTAACACAAAAGAAACTTTATTAGTAACTTCACCAGTTCGTTTAGATTTATACTTACCTAAAAGAATATCACCTCTACGAATTTGATTTCTTTTTATAAGTTCTTGTTTTATAAATTTAGTTCTATATGCGGCCGCTAGACCCATCATTCTTCTCCAAATCTGTTTTTACAATACCCATAGCTGTACACGCATTAAGAAATTCAAATTGACCAAATCTCTTAGCTCCTTCTACATCTAATCTCGATTCATAATACTCATCATCTTTACCAGGAACTGGATAATCTTTCCGTTCTTCCTCTGGAATAAATATCACTTCGGCGTATCTCCAGTACCAACTTTCTAAATTACCCTCTGGAAATATTATACCTTTAGACCCCATATTAATGACTGATGGATACCAATATAATTGTCTTTCATCATCAAAGAATTCTAATTCTTTTATTATCTCGGCTGTATTAGCTAAATGTTTATTTCTTTCTTTAGACTCGCTCGTATAAAATGAATTTGAAGTATAACCACAATTAAAACATAAATAACTTTTAAAATTATTTTCCTTTTCTCTTTCTATTGTTTCTTCAAAACACTTTTCTGCCGAATAACAATGTGGACACTTAATTTTTATTTCTGCCATAATTAAACCTTCTTTAAATTTGGAAGTTTTATATCTAATTTTTTAGTAGTTGTTGTAGAATCTACTTTTTTTAATTTTGGTAATTGTAATTTAACCGCTTGTGGTTGTTCTTCAAACGTTGGTAGATAGTTATTTAAAATATCTTCGAATTTTTTAGTCATGTTATCAAAACTAAATTCTTTACTTACTATAGATTGTTTTTTAGCATTAATTAAATATTTTGGTTGATTTTTAAACATTTCCATCATAACTTTACCAGCATTGGGATAGTTTACGGTAAACCATTGACTACCATTTAAAAACATTTTTTCATGAAAGGCACCTCTTGGAACATTACTTAAACTACCTGGTAATAATTTAGTATATGAACTATTTAAAAAATCCACATGACCACTCCAATTTGTAGCTATAACTGGTTTTTCACTTAATGTAGCTTCCAACAATGGTCTACCAAATCCCTCACCATGTGTTAATGAAACATGAGCTTTTACTTTTGGATGATTGTATAACTGATTCATTTCATCATCAGTAAAATCACCATGAAATAAATAAATGTTCGGTAACCTACCTTTTACAGTTGATTTTATATCTCTTATTTTTGACAAACATTCTTCTCTATCTATAACAGAAAAAGTAGCACCACTTGTCTTCATTATAAGACCTGGTGGATTTTCTACATTTTTAAATGTTTCTAAAAATACTTTAACTAACATACCAGTATCTTTTCTATCTTCACCAAGATTACCTTGTAACCAATGTCCAGTATATAAAAAATTAAATCGTTCTGATATTTGTTCAAACTCCTTTACCAAATCTTCACTAAACTCATTTGTTTTCTTATAGATATTTAAATCAGTACCCTCAAATAGAACTTCTATTGGCTTTTCAATTCCCAAGTCGGGGCCTTTTTCTCCAGTTCTATCATTTTGTGATTGAAATACTGTATCTAAAAACACTTTCTTTGTAAATTCCGATGGTACAATAATTAAATCCATTCTATTACAACCTTGTATCCAGTCACTAACACAACCAGTAGTTTCTATCCCAGCGGTTATTCCAATGTTATATTTCCCAATCTGTTGAAACTCATTTGGAACTACAATGTGAATGTGAACGTCTGGCTGTCTTTCGAGTGCATCATCCGACATTAGAATATCAATAATTCGTTTATCATTTGGATTGTTTTTATTTAACGCATTCATAGAAGTACTACCCCAACGAACTGACATAACGCGTACATCAAACTTATTCATATCAAGTAACGAATGAACAATATCTCTACTATGAGAACCATATCCACTTCTTGTGGCGACTGGTGCTGTAATTAATACTAATGGTTTCATTTCAACTCCTATACTTTATAAATACTATAACGTTTTCTTGGTGTCCACGTTTCAAATACTGCTTCCATGTGGTCAATAAAATTTTCACTCATCCAACGAGCACTCATCATTGATTCATCTCCACATACCCAATCATGTCCGGTCTTACCACATCGGTTTCTTTCTTCTTTACCCACATCATACCATTCTCTAATTCTTTCAGTAACTTCTTCCCAATCGCATCTATCATCAAAGATATACGGCGTTGGTACTGAACCCATTAGTGAACGAGTCTTTGGCCATACTGGTTTTACCCACTCACCATGTGTTAGACTTTCATTATTTTCCCATAACCTATGGTCATGTAGTGAACCAATTTCACTATAATCTTTATAAGTTATATGCTTATCATTAATTTTAAATCCACATTGGTCTTGCATTCCACCAGTAACATTTAGAATAATTGGTGTTCCACACATAAGAGATTCTGCACCAGACAATCCAAATCCTTCATTGGATGAAATCAATATAGTAACATCTGCAATATTATATAACATATTTAAAGCTTCTGGTGAAATTTTTTGGTCTGAAAACGCTACATCACCATGAGTACATAATTCTTTAATTAAATTTGGTAAATGTGTTCCATGTTGGTCAACGGGTGATGTATGCATTAATAAAAGACATTTATCGGCTTTTTCTTTTGGTAATAAAGAACAAAATTTATTATATGCTAATATAATATCACCAACCATTTTTCTTTTTATATTACGAGCATTATAAAATAAAATAAAATCTTTTTCTTGTTTACGTAACATTGCTTCTTTATACCGAATAAACTTTTTATCATTTAATTCGCTTTCGTTCAATGGATAAAAATATTTTTCATTAATACCATGTGGAATATAAGTGGAATCTAAATCAGTTCTTGGTTTATTTTGACAAACATTGTCAACTATATTTACGGTTTGTTTGGATATATTCATAATCAAATCACAAGATTCATAAAAATTTTCATTCCACCTTGGATACGGTAAGTCATCCCAAATATTATAATAAAATATTGGTATTTGTTGTCTGATTTCGTGTTCCATTTGATATAACCATCCCCAAAATCTTGGGTCTGTATAATGCATAATAGCGTCTGGTTTTTCTGCGTCCATAATTTGTCGTAATAAATCAGGATTACCATAACCACTTATAGGAAATACCTTCAAATAAGCATCTTTAACACCAACTACTTCACCAGCCTCTTTAGATATATCGGCAGTTTTACCTTCCTCGGGGTGTTTTATAGCTCCACCAATTTGTACCCAATCATATTTGTGTAATGTACCATATACAAATTCACGAGACATTGTACCAACGCCACTTGACATTCGTAAATCATCTGATAATAATAATATTTTCTTTTTTGTAACCCTTTTTACCATCATACAACCTCTTTAATTAGTTTAACTAAAACTGACTTCCACTTATCTGTAAATTTTCATGCTCATGTATCCTCTTCCGAAAATCTTTATCAGATACATATCTATGTAAGCATCTATTAATCAATTTCTGTAAAGTGAATTCTGTCACCAGACTCTCCTTTTTAAATGATTTATACAAATCACTTATTAATTTTACAGAAGTTAATTTAACTTTATCTTCCATTTTATTCTCCATATATACATATATATATAATTAATTAATTATAACTACTTTCTTTCCAATTTTTTGAGCTTCTTTTATAGTACTCATAGTTCCATTTGATACCTTATCTTTTGGTATAAAAGCAACAATTTTATCCGAATATTCGGCTATTTGTTTATTTCTTCTATGATAATGCCATGTAGCATATTGTTTTCCATACTCACGTTGTGGTCTAACACAATGTTGATTATATTGATAATGTGAAGGCGGAAACTCTGAATATTTCATATCAAACTCTAACGCGAATTTCTTTGCGTATCCATCGGCTCCTTCTTTTTTGTCACCACTTACTATTTCAACATTTTCCCCGAATTCTTGTTTTAATTCAAAAATAAATTCTTTAATACGTAACTTATTAGTATATTCTCTCGAACCAACTATTCCTATTTTCATTTATCATTCCGTTTTTGTTTACGTTCTATCTTATTCTCTTTTGCTGGCTTATTTTTAAAAAATGTTATGGCGTCAGAAAAATCTTTTAGTCCACTTACAATTTGAGATGGAGTACCATATTTATATTGAAATCTAAAATTTTGTGGTATTTCGTGCTCATCATTATAAGACCTCATATCGAACCAAACAAAATCACTTTCTTTTATTTTAGATTTTGCTACTATAGTTGTTTTCCAATGATGGGCGTCTCCAATAGATTCTATAGTTTCTTTTAAATTTATATCACTATCTTTTTCATCAAACCAAAGTATTAATGATACTATTCCATTAGAAATTTTTGCTATTTCTGCTAATCCAAGTAAAATTTCATCTTCTACTTTTTTATTTATAAAATCATTTAATTTCATTCTTAAACTAATTTTTCGTAAACTACTTTGCATATTTTACCTCTTTCTATCGCATAACTCTTTTTTGTTCTTGAACTCACAATATCTACAATGTTTTTGTGAAGGCTCTTTTCTATAAATAGTATTCTGCCGATGTTCTCCCTTCTCATCAAAACATTCTTCTAAAAAAGTATTTAAATTCGACAATACTCTGTTAATACTTGGTGTTCCAGACGCAGGTATTATTTTTTGAACTCTCTTTTGTGGAAAATCTACGTTTTCCCATAACTTACGTTTTACAATAAAAAACTCTACTTCTATCTTATCAATAGGAACTTTCATTTGAAGTGAATAGAATTGTTTATAAAGTAATAGTTGGTCTGTTTTATTTCTATCCTTTTTCTGATACTTATTCCAACCTTTTGTTGAAGTCTTAATATCATAGACTATGTACTTGTCTCGTACTGTATCGTGGATTACGAGGTCAATATACCCCTTAAACACCACATTGCCTTTCATCTTATAATTTAATTCCGTTTCAATGCCTACAAGTTCATATCCCTTCTTACTAAAATATTGGGCTCTTCGCTTCTTAAACCAATCCAAAATATCACACCCATCTTGAAAAAATTCAACCATATCATTTTCGGTACAAAAAACTACTCCACCATTTTCTTTCATTATTCGTTCATAATGATGTTGCATTCTTTGTCGTAACAAATCTTCCACATCAATAGAATCAGCTTCTTTTATACTTTTAGTATACATAATATGTAAATAAAATTGTAACACTTCATGCATAGATGTACCAAACATTGTATGAATACTATCTGTAAATTCACGTAGACCATCTATATATAATAGTTTCCATCTAAATGGACATTGTGACCATAAATTATATTGACTATATGATACGTTGTTCAAAACCACCCCACATCTTTATCTATCGAACTTAATCTTTTACGTTTATTTATTTTCAAATCTAACTTAACTGTATTTAAACACTCGTCAATTAAAGCTTGGTCAATATTACTCTTTGACAAATCATAATTTGTATATGGTGTTTTTGGATTATCTCTTACACCTTTACTTAACAACCACCTACGAATATATTGCCATGTTGAATTAGCAGCTAAATGTGGTTGAACTTGTTCTGTAATATGACTCTTTTGTGTCACTCCATTTAATATACAATATAACCAATTCATAGCGTCTTGTGGTAATTTAGGTCTAGCTTTAGCAATTATTTCTTGCATTGTAGTCCTTAAATTCTCTCTGAAAGTTAACTCAAAATTATCTAATTTCCAAGAGCTATTTTCAGGTATTTTTCTTACCATATTCTGAAACTCTTCTTTTGTTTTAAATGTATATGGATAATTGTCACCAACAACTTTTTTCATTTGTGGATTATCATATACCAAAACTGGTTTATCTACTTGTATACCATCTTGTACCGATAAATTCCAAGTCATATAACCATCAACAAATCCAACACTACAATGTGAGTTTTCTAACAAGTACCTATATTGACCTCTATTCAATTTTCGGTGACCTGGCCAGGGAGCTACATATTCTGGTGGAGCTTGCCAATCAGTACTCCACAACATATACTCATCTTCTAATCCTTCAAAATATTCTACCAATCTATTTACACCAGTAGTTTGACCCCATCTATGATTAAATACAACAATCTTCTTATCTGTTGGTAACTCTATAGGTTCTGCTGGTGGTAACGGGTCTGACGCTAATGGCATCGTTTTAGTCTTATCTTTAATATAATTCATGTCAATAGAAACTGGTTGACCTTTATGAAAATTTCTAGCTAACCAATCATTAGATATATCAGTATGAAAGAACGCGTTATCACACATACCTATTGATTCAAGTTGTCTCATAAATGGTGGTGGTGTTGCTGAAGATACTCTACTACCTGGACAATCAACCCAGTGAAAAAATAAAAATCTACTTACAACTTGTCCATATCTCTTATCACTCATAGCTACAAAGATATTATATAACATCTCTGGTTGATGGCAGAATACAAAATCTATATCTTGGGTCTTAAAGTCTAATATATTCCTAAAAACAGAATCGTGGAATGCCGAACGATTAGATAGTGCATTTCTATAAAAAGGATACTTGATAAGAGTAACATTTGGTCTATTATCGGGTATAGTATGCTTTTTCGGTACTAAAACGTAGTGATGACATTCTGGTAAGAATGATATTGTCTTTTCTAATACTTTATAATTAGAATCAAATTCATGTTGAAATACTCCACTACTATCAAATCGTACTGGACTACCATAGTGTAATATTCTTAGTCCATCCACTTTCCATGCTCCTTTAAATGCCATAGTCTATGTGTAAACATCTCCCACAATAAACCCAGTAGTGTATCGGATTCATAATAACCAACTTTACAATCATATCTATACATTCGTATCATCCTTTAAATCAGCACTAAAATATGAGTTTATTGTCTCAATTGGAAATCCAGCAGTATCTGTTTTTACATCAAATAATGCTCGTACTTCACCACCCAGTTCCATATCATTAGGATACGTTTTAACCATTTCTCTGATTTTTAAATATCTACCTATTTCATGACCTTTTATTAATGTTGATTTCATTTCTCTTCCCACCTATCCACTATCCAATCAATTAAATCTGTTACCCATACCAGTCCTATAATAGCTAACACCCACCACCAATTTGATGTATAATGTAATAACCCCTCCATTATTCATTTTCCTTCTTTATTCGTTTAGATTCTTTGTCTATAAGATAACCCATAAACAAAACACTTACAAATAAAATAGTAAACATAATCATATAATCTCCTATCATTTTATTTACCCCACTTTCCATTTTTTACGATTGTGGCCATAATACCATAGTTAGATACATCAAGAAACGCATCTTCCATTGGTTCACCTTCTACTGCATTTTTACGACCACTCATTAAGAGATTCTTTAATCTCTGAATCTTATCATTCATTCTAAACCATAAACCTGTTAATGATAGATGGACTTCTTCTTTTGTTATTAATTGTGTTCCAACTGAAATATTACCTGGGCCATAATCATGTTGTTTATGTAAGAACAATTCATATTGTTCTACTTGTAAACGGCGAAATTCCTTGGTCATCTCTGGCCATTCCTTTTCCATCAACTCCACAATCGTTCCTGGTGAATCAACACCCGTTGGTGTATCTTTTATAGTTTTCATTAAACTACCTCGTCTATTACACCATATTCTAAGCAATCATCTGCTGTTAAATAAGTGTCTTGTTTAGTAACACCTTCCCAAAATTCAGAAGTCTTTTTTGTTACTTCTCCAAGTATATTACATACTGATTTTTGTAATAATTTTAAATGGTCGGCTCCTTTTAATACATCTGATGTTTTACCAACTTCGAACGCGGAACCTTCGTGAATCATAACAGAAGAATTCTTACTCATAGTTCTTTTACCAGTTCCGCATGCTAACATAACTGCGGCGGCGGACATAGACGCTCCGAGACAATGTGTGTTAACTTTAACAGGTAAATTTCTAATATAATCTATCATTCCTAGCATAGAATATACATCACCACCATAAGAACTGATAATCATACTAACTTCTTTTCCTGGATTGTGTCTTAATAAACTATCAGTTTTGGTAACAATGGTATATAAATTATCCATGTCGAAATCATACGCCATATATACTGTATTAGTATCTGTATTTATACCCCATTCCAATTCCTTCATTAACTTAGCATGTTCCCACTTTTTCTTTTCTAACGCTTTTTGTACCCCATCCATACCAACTCCTTATTCTACATTAAATGGTAATTCTTTCCAACGAATTGGTTCTATACCATGTTTAGTTAAAACTTCTCTAATTTCAAGAACCCCTTGTGCAGACAATAATAATGTATCTACATAATCGTCGGCGTCTCTTGTTGAACATTCATAATGTTTTGCAATAACTTCTTTAAACCACTTTGGTAAATTCATATCGGTTTTCCTTTTTATGTATTTTAAATATTTTTTGCCTTTGGGAAGAACACTTGAATATATTTTATAGTGTTCTTTTGGTGACAACTCACTCCAATGTTTTTGTATTTCATTTACAAAATCAACCCACTCCATTTTCATTGATAAGAAACGATTAAGCATATAAGGGTTATATGTTTTCTTATCTTCAAACGATAGTTTATCCCAATAATCAGGACTTTGAACCGCTGTTATTTGATTCAAATGGTCGAATAGTCCTTTCTTCTTTATTTTGGTTATTTTGGAAGACTTTTTCATATCTCTTTTCCCACTCATCTAATGTAATACCCATTCTTGGTGTATCACCTTTACCTGCCGAAGATTTCCTATGAAATATAGATGGAGTTTCAATTTTTGGTGTAACACTTTTACTCGTTTTCTTTGACATTTAATCCACTACCTTCTAAAAGTTGTGATGGTACTTCACCACAATTACCACAACTATAAACTTGTACTGGAACGAGTCCCGCTTGACCAGATGGCGAAACTATTGCTGAAATTTTCTTTATAACATATGAAACTATAAATAAATAGTTATCACAACTATCGCATTTCATAGTTTCTTGGTCAGCTAAATCAACTTGTGGTTTTGTTAATGGTTTTTGTGCTTTCATATTCATTAGTATCTCCGTACTTTTTCGCGACGATTTGATTTTTTATACACAGTCATTATATGATTTCTTCGACCTGGTTTTAAACGTCTATCCCCAGTAATCCACTTGGTAAATTTTTTAATTATATTCATTTTATAACTTCAACTTTACTACGGTAACGCCTGGTTCTTGAACTACAATATTAGTACATTTTTGAGCAAATTTAATTGCACTTTCTATATCGAGTGTATCTAAATAACCATGAACTAATCCTGCAATAAATGTATCTCCTGCACCACTAACATCACCAATTTTCACTTCATCCACTGGAAATTCCTTTCCATTCCATTTACATCCCCTATTACCCATTGTAATAATAAGTTTTTTTTCAAATCCTATATCTGATAGTAATTCGTGATTCCTATTATATTCGAACTCATTTAATTTAATATAATCTGCATCCTTAATCCATTCACCAAGTTTCTTTTTGGTATCTACAAATACATTACTGTTATTCTTACAAATATGTTGAATATCTTCTTCTTCTAAAAATCCTTTACAGTAATCTGAAATAATAATAGCGTCATAACGGTTACCGATGATTTCACCATTTTCATTGTGATATTCGAATCCAACTGGTGGTTGTTCAAATTTATTATGAATAAGACCACTTAACAAACTCGTATCAATTCTATCACAATAATCATTCTCGTCAACTCTCAGTACCATTTGTCCACTACGACTTTCTACAAATCGTCTTTTTACTATACTATTTCTATTCGTAACCGTATGAATAACATTTGAAGTAGGATTCAAGAGGAAGTGGGAATGAGAGGAGTCTCCCAAAACTAATGACTCAACATTATTTACAACATTTTTTGCCATACCATCATTTGATTCTGTATGAGTTGGAACAAAGACTGGTACGGGTGCTTCGGGGCTAATTCTTTCTATATCACCATAGACAAATACATCGTTACAACTTTCTCCGATTACTAATATATTCATTTTATAGCTCCAAGTAACTCTATTAACATAGCCATAGCGTTAATTTCTTTATCAACAACTTGGCCATCATACATCTGAAATTTAGCTATGATTAATATACAACCGGCTACATGACCCCTTCCATAATCATCAACTTCATCATATAATAACCTAAATAATTCCGCATAATCTTTTACTTGACTATCTAAAAGTAATTGTCTGATATTTTTAAAAGCATTTCGTTTATCTTGTTCTTTTAATATTTCCAAAACCTTCATTTTATAATCACTTCGTAAAATATCTTGTTTATCTAATTTTAATTCATTATCCAATGATTGTTTTTGTGCAGAATTAATAACTCTACGAATATCTGGGTAACAACTATTAACAATAAACGCTACATCACTAATATCATACTCTACATTTTCAGTTGAAAGTATTTCACCTAAATGTAAAGCTACTTCTTTTTTAGATGGTGGCATTAAATTATAACTTTGACATCTACTTTGTATCGGGTCAATTATTCTCTCTACGAAATTACAAGTTAGAATGAACCTACAATGATTAGAATATGTCTCCATCAGATTACGAAGCGCCGCTTGTGCTAGCGGTGTTATATAATCACACTCATCTAATATAATAACTTTTAAATCTGTAAACCCAAGTGTTCCGGCAAAAGTTTTTACTTTATCTCGAACCATATCAATACTTCGCTCATCAGACGCATTAATATATAGACAATCACAATCTATATTCTTAACAAGTAATTTGGCGAGAGTGGTTTTACCTGTACCAGCCCTTCCATAAAATAAAAGGTGTGGTAAATCTCCACTCTCTATAAACATCTTGGCTTTACTTTTTAATTGGTCATTACCAATATAAGTGTCAAGATTAGAAGGCCGGTACTTTTCTACCCATAGGGTATTTTTATCATTAGTAATTATCATTTACAATACTAAAAACTATTGACTAACTCGTGGTTGTAAAAAATAAATAGCATTATAATCATCAACATTAAAAGTTAACTTAATCAATGGTCTATCACCACCCTTCATCTCTAAAGTTCCCGTTTCACATTCTTTATTTGCAGATAATATATCCGCCATAATTTGTGAACTAAAAAAAACTTTATCAACATCATCATAAACTTGTGGTTTCACAGGAATAGATAAACTATTAGAATGTTCAATTCTCCAACCAATAACAACTGAAACTTTATTATCTTTTGTTACTATAGTAAAAGTTTCTACTTCATCACCTAACGCTCCTTTACCTTGAATAAATTTAGAAATAAAATTTGAATCCATTGTAAATTTAACATTAAATTCTTGTTCAAATAAATGTTTCACTTGCTTACCATCTGAACTTGGAACTACACTTGTATCATGTAACATATACTTCATTGTATTACCATAGTCATCTGATGAATTAACTTCAACGGCTTTTTGTATACCATCCCTTTCAATACTGGAAACATCAAATGAAATATCAGTACCAAGTGCACTCAATAAACCACTAAATTTCGATAAATCACCAATACCTAAAGTAGAATTACCTATAGTTGACTTGGACATTTTTAAAACAACTAACGCGTCTCTACTATCCGCCGCTACCCAAGTATGTGATACATCATCTTTTGTTACAATTTGAGCTTGTCCTACCGCACCACCTATGCGAACTTTGTCAATGTAACGAGTTAATTTGGATTTCTCCATAACCTATTTTCTCCTTATTATGTGAGTCATATATATATATATATATGACCAGTTCAAAACCATTAATCTTTTTTCAGAATTTCCTTTATTTCTTTTAATTCTGACTTCTTAAACCAGCCTCTAAAATACGAACCATCAATATTAACAACTGGTACATTTTTAGATTCAGTTTTTTGATAAATTTTCTTTTGTAATTTTTTATTATTAGCTATATCTATCTCTATATAATTAATTTTATTTTCTACCAACCATTTGCGAGCCTCATCACAATATGGACAATTAGGAATATTAGAAGATGTATATAATATCAAAACCATTTTATTTTTACATATTCCAATTAAAACCCTTTGATGTAGGCCCACTCTTTTCGACTGGTACTGGGTCTTTAAATTCTATACTATTCATCCAATTAGCTTGCATCCAAGTTGTGACCATATATTTATCAGTAGATATTGGTGTGTTTGCATAATGAACCCACGGCCATCCACATGGAAAACAAACAAACGTTCCAGCTTTAGGTTTAAATTCAATATCACTTAATGGAAAAACTATTTCTCCACCTTCTTCTACATCATTTAAATAATAACTTGAAACCATAAGTCTATGACAAGTTTGTCTTGCATAATTTTCTTCTGTGTGCCATCCATTGTAATGACCAACACCCTTTTCATATTTTTGAACATTCCAAAGTGGATAATGTGTTCCTTCCGAACCCCATATTTGTAAATGACTCCAGCCTCCACTTGAGTCTTGTGGAAATTTTAACATATGTTCATTCTGCATATCATTAGACCGCCACGCGAGTTCCCCAGATAAATCATGTAAATGTTGGTCATCATGCCCCATCAAATCCAAATCCATTGTATTTTTCACATCAGTATTTTTACCACCAAGAGTATTACCAGTCTCAGTAATACCTTTTTTATTATATTCTTCAAAAGAATTTATAATATCATCACATATATCTAATGGTAATGCGTTTGGAAATATTCCAATTGTATCTTTAAAATCTTTTAATATCATTTAATTTCTCCTATTATTTTAAAACCACGAGTTTTCCATTCGCATTTGTGGTTTCTTCCACTCTAATGCTCCGTAAAACATATTCAATTTTTTAGTTAAAGCTTGTTCATACATTTTATCATAGTTAATATACTCTTTTATAAAATCCATAATCTCTTTTGGGTCTTCATGTCCTTTATAACCAACTACATCTAATTTAAATGGATTATCTTTTAAATACACCCACCTCATTTTTGAATCACTTACTATTGGTTCATATTGATTTTTTTTAAAATACTTTAATAAATCATTATAATAAATAGAAGCTTTTACATGAACAGGTGTTCCTGTCATTATAGATGTTGTAGCACCAATATTTTCAAATTTATCTGTCTTTTTTGGTGTATATTTTTCTATATTTTTAACACCAACTGGATTAGCTACATCATCAATACTTAATTTTGAAATACTATTCTTGAAATTCAATATTCTTGTATCAATTTTATCTTTAGGTACATAATTCAAAATATCTTCTAAAACTCTTGATAATAAAGTTTTCATTGCTGGTGCAAATGTACTTCTAACTGTATCCAATCCCTTAACATGAACTTTATTTACTTTTACTCCATTATCATTAATAATTCTCATACCATATCTTTTCTTGACAACAAAAAATCCAGTTCTTGCAATAATCTCTTGTTTTATTTCGAATCTATGTTTATCTAAATTACAAAACTTCTTAGCAAAATAATCATAAGAACCATTCATATAACCTTGTACTTCAGTAGCTATTTCTGAAATTCTTTGTGTCTTTATTATATCAGAAAGTTCTTCATTTGGAAATCTACTATCAAGTAATGGTACGGCACTAAAGAAAACGGAATCCGTATCTATATAAATACAATAATCTTTATCATCATTAAGTTCTTTATTATAAAAATTATTACCTATTTTTTTCGTAAACTTAATTAAAGATTGTCCAGTCAATGTTGTTGCTTCCGCGTTATCTAAATCATAAAATCTAAAAACTGATAATCCCAAGACACCATATAATGAATTTAAAATAACCTTTTGAATATATTGTCTTCTATTAAAATATTGATATTTTTCCTCATCACCCTCGTCTGAAAATTTCTTAGCTAATTTTCTATATTCAACTCTTGTATCAAACCATTGTTCTAATAACGCAGGTATTAATCCTTTTTTGTCGGTTTTATAAATTATACCATTAGATGATATTGAAACTTGATTATCATTGAAATACATTTTCAATTCATCGTTAGTTAAATTACCCTGTTTTTTTCCATGCATTATTACAGAATATGTCTTGGGCGTATTAGATACAAACTCTTCTGAATTCCAACCTTCAATCTTTCCTATTTTTGTTTCTGGTGAAATATTAAGAGACATAATAATTGATGGATACATAGCAGTAATATCTAAATCATAAATCCATTCGTGTCTACCTTTTTGCGGGTCTTGTACATACGCACCAGAAAACTTATTTTTATCCATTGCATTCTTTCTTCCACCTTTACTTCTATTTGGTGCAACAATACCAAGTTTTTTAAGATAAACAAGGACGGCTCCTTCAAGATATCTTGAAGACCATTCAACTTCTTCATATGGGCAATGACCAACATGAGCAATACCTCTGGCTACATCAATAAAATCCAGTTTCTCATTTAACATCTTAACAAGTCTAACATCATGAATATTGTATTCTATAAACTTATTTATATCATTCTCATATAAATCATTAAGTGTTCCATCATATTCAACTTTCTTTTCACCAAGTTCATCTTGTGCTATAACATCCAATCTATAAGAAGTCTTTTGTGTGAATGTAAATTTTTTATATAAAGATAAATAATCCAATTGCGATAAACCAGCTATTTTATATCGGTTTTGATATTCACTCCAATGAATCCTTCTAATTGGTGATAAACAATCGGCTATTTCAGAACCAAGAACTTGAGTAGCTCTATTATACAAATATGGTATATCAAATTTTAAACTATTCCATCCAGTTAATATAGTTGGTCTATGTTCAAGAAATAATGCATAAAAACGATGAAGTAAATAACTTTCAGTTTCAAATTTTTCTATTACGATATTATCTTTATTTTCAAGAGTAGCTTTATTTTGTGGGTCTAATACAAGACAAAAATATTTATCAGTTATACTATCGTAATAACCTATAGCTGTTATTTTATTTTCAGCTTTATGTATATTTGGAAATCCTTGTGTAACTTCTACTTCAATATCTATAATACCAAGTCTGTGATTTATTGATAAATCATCTGAATTTGTATACGTGTCTACAAGAACCCTTGTTTCTGGATTTACATCAGATTCCCAAAGATTTTTGGTATTTTTATCAAACTTATATATTTTTTTAAGTTTATCTCCATAAAGAGATACAAAAGTTCCATAATTGTCTTTCGTATACGCATACTTTTTGTATGGGATAGTTATATGACCTTTTTCATCATCCCAAATATGTACTTTATTTTTAAAATTATCATAATATATATCTTGATACATTAAAACCAACTATCTTCTTCATCAATAATTTTGAAATTCGGGTCAACTTTAGATTCAGCAAATGTTTCATCAGAATCATCTACGAATTTTTGTATATCTTCTCTCTTATCATCTGGAACAAACAATCTTGTAAATTGATAATTTGGATTATCTTTAATTCCCTTTGATAAACACCAAAGTCTAATCTTCTCCCAAACATTACTCAAATATAAATTTGGGTGACTATTGAAAAGTAAATTCTTTTTAAAACCATTATCCTTCAATATATGATACAACCACTCAATACCAGCAGATGGTGTTCTTACAGTCCGTTTCTTTTTACTTTCACAACCTTCAATTAAATCATTAATTAAATTCTCTTTAAAAATTTTATCATGTTCTGGTAATTCCCACACAAGTTCAGTTGGCGTATTATTTAACAAGTCAAGAAATGATTTCTTATCAGTAAAATATAATGGATAATCTTTACCCAAAACGTGTTCTTGTGTTGAATGTTTAAATGTTAAACTTGGTTTATTAACTTTAATAGCATCTTGTACTGAAAGATTCCAAGTCATATAATCATTTACAAAACAAATAGTAGCATAACAATTATCTATAAGATATCTGTATTGACCACCACTTGGTAAATTTTGTACTTTAATCCAATCTGGTGCAGGTTTACCAGCTTTTGGATGTTTAGCATCATCATCAGTAATCCAAACCAACCATTCATCTCTATCAAGATGTTCTGTAAATTGTATTAATTTCTTTATCCCCGTAGATTGATTCCATCTATGATTGAAAACTAATATCTTTTTATCTGGTAATGGGAATGGTTCGGGGTCTGGTAAATCACCAACACCAAGTGGAAAGTAATTAATTTTTTCTTTCATTACATTTTCATCAACACCTTGTGAAGTATGTGGTAATTTATCCCAATTAGATTTCATATAATCTAAACTAACTGGACAATGAAAATAAGATTTAGTTGATAAATCAATAGCTTCCATTTGTCTAAAGAACCCAACAGGATAACCACCAGTTGGTCTACTCTTTTCACAATCAATCCAATGGAAAAAGTTATAACTATCTACAGACATACCATATCTATCTGTCAATATAGCATTATAAACATTATATAACAACTCTGGTTGATGATTAAAAATAAAGTCAATATCAATTTTTTGAAAATCTATTGATTTCAATAAAGCTTTACTATCGAAATATCCACGATTAAACAACACACTACCAGCATATGGAAATGGTATTTTAGTAACATTTTTTCCAAGATATGGTATAGTATTATTTCGCGGAACTAAAACATAATGATGACACATTGGTAACCATTTAATAGTTTTCATCATAACTTTGTAATTTGAATCGGCATGATGCATATATTTGGTGGAACGCCACCTGACGGGCGACATCACGTGTAAAATTCGCCTACCATATAATTTATGATTTATCATATTATAACCTTAATTGTTAATTATAAATATAAGGGTATTCCCTTAAAAAAGAAATTAATTTGGAATAATCTCACAAACATCATTATTACAAAATTTATCTATATCGGCTTCTTCACCCTCGACACCAACAAAACTCAAATATTTAAGTTTCTTAACTTGTTTATTATATTCTTTCTCATCAATAGCCTCATAAGGCATTTGTTTGTATGCTCCCAGTGGATGTCTTGGTAATAATGATATACCTTTTAATCTATACTGAAAATAATTTAAAACGTGTGGTAGTTCTGTTGCTTCTGTTTCAGGGTCGAATGTTGCTGTACAACTAACTTGGTTATCTGCCCAATGTCTTTGTAAGAACGCGGCTAAACTGAATTGTTCCCATATAGATAACTCACTAGCAGTTCTAATACCCTCACCCACATCTACTGGTACTTCTACCACCATTGTAGAATCTTCCGAACCGAATGCAGGTTCTAATTTGTAACCTGCCTTCTTTAGTGGTTCTATTAACTCTGAATGTTTTGATAGTCTCATTCTTCTTATATAAAATCTTGATTCTGGATAGTGCATCCCAGGAGTCGCCCCTACTAATAAGGAAACTGTTCCACTTGGTTTAACACTTGTGGTCTTGATTGACTTTGGAACTGCGAACCAATCACTATATTGTTTATCCCACTCTTGTATTGTATCATATCCCCTCTCCAACCAAGTTCTTAATTCTTCCATTCCATGTTTCGTTATAAATTGAGCAACCCCACTTACACTACAACCAATCCGCCTGTTTCTTAACATCACACGATTTGTCTCTGGCCAATGTGTTTTACCTAATGTTACGGTTTTGGCATACAGATAAGCATATTTAAGTGTCCTCTTATAGTCCTCTAAATCTTCATGATTAGATGGAAATG
>Ga0209089_10001926_pt1 | contig 18693 bp, 18 predicted proteins | sample ArcticOcean_MG_C_FD_187431 | JGI IMG/M metagenome (GOLD analysis project Ga0209089, IMG submission 187431) | Marine microbial communities from western Arctic Ocean - ArcticOcean_MG_CB2_150 (SPAdes) (version 2) | ecosystem: Environmental > Aquatic > Marine > Oceanic | place: Arctic Ocean: Canada... | reverse complement strand
TACTGACATTCCCATTTCTCCAAGAACGTCTGCAGCTAATCCCACAGTACGATATTTCAAACCTTTCATTTGAGAAGAGTTTTTGATTTGCTCTTTAAACCATCCTAATGGTTGAGCTGGCATTGCGCTATTGAAGAAGCTAACAACGTTTAATTGTAAACTACCCATTAGCTCATTAAATAGTCCTCTACCACCACCATAATGAATCCAACCTAACATCTCATTTGCGCTCCAACCCCAACAAGGGCCGGTACCGAAAAGAGAAGCTGCGGCTGACTTACTATACCAATACGCAGGCACATAGTGAGCTCCATCTAGAACTCCTCTGTGAACAGCATCTTGCATTTGACTAGTTTTCACTACAGAATTTACAGGTAAAAGGTCGATTTTTAAACTACCTCCAGACATTTCGTTAACTCTTTTAACGTACGCCTGCGCATTCTCTAGAAAAATTCCTCCACCCCAAGCAGCTTGTACTTTTAAAGTAGTAGCAGCTTTAGCAATGGATGGCATAGCCAATGTTGCGGCAGCAACTGCACTTGTTGCAGCAGCGGCTTTAAAGAATTTACGTCTTGAAGGAGTTTTAATTCCCTTTAGCATTTTATCTTTTTTTGACATATTTTTTCCTCCTAATTATTAATCTCTTAATTGAAACATATCTTTAAATTAGAGTCTTTATAAATGTTTATTAAAAAACCTTATAATTAGTTTTTATGGCGTCAAAAGAAAATAAATACAATCTCAAATTGAACTATTTATTTTATTTTTTTTTAATCAATTGTTTATAAATTTTCTATGCACATAGCTATACCCATTCCTCCTCCAATGCATAAAGTTGCTAAACCTTTTTTAACTTCTCTTTTTCTCATTTCATGAATTAATGTTACTAATATTCTTGCACCTGAAGCTCCTATTGGGTGACCTAATGCTATTGCTCCTCCATTAACGTTAACTTTTTCTTCAGGTAAACCTAAATCTTTAATTACTGCTAAACTTTGTGCAGCAAACGCTTCGTTTGATTCTATTAAATCTAAATCTCTTATTTCCCAATTTGCTTTTTTTAAAGCTTGTTTGGAAGCAGGTATTGGACCGGACCCCATAAGTGACGGGTCAACTCCACAAGTAGCCCACGAAACAATTTTTACCAATGGTTCTAAATTTCTTTTTTGAGCTTCATGCTGACTCATTAAAACTACTGCAGCTGCCCCATCATTAATGCCTGAGGCATTTCCAGGTGTTACTGTACCTTTTTTACCAAATGAAGGTTTTAATTTTTTTAGTCTTTCTAGGGTCATGCCTTCTCTTGGATGTTCATCATTTATTAATTTATTTTTTCCACTAATAACTATTGGAATAATTTCATTTTTGAACTTTCCATCCTTTACAGCTTTTTCTGTTTTAAGTTGAGATGAAAAGGCAAAATTATCTTGTAGATCTCTACTAATTTTCCATTCTCTAGCTACATTTTCTGCAGTAACTCCCATGTGATAACCATTAAAAGCATCCCAAAGACCATCTTTTATGATCGTATCTATAAGTTGTGATTCGTCTAATTTATTATTATTTCTATAATTAATTGCGTGTGGAGAATTAGTCATACTTTCTTGTCCGCCTGCAATTATTATTTTAGAATCATTTAACATTATAGACTGATATCCAGCAACAACTGCTCTTAATCCTGATCCACAAACTTGATTTATTACGTAAGCAGTTTTTTCAGCTGGCAATCCAGCTTGAATTGCCGCTTGTCTTGCTGGATTTTGCCCAGCGGCAGTCGTCAATACTTGTCCCATTATCAATTCATCGATATCATTGTATTTTAAATTTGATTTTTCCATAGATGATTTTGTCACCAAGGCCCCAAGATCACTTGCTTTCATTTCTTTTAACGACCCTCGAAATGTTCCGATTGGTGTTCTTGTCGCAGAAGTTATTACTATATTTTTAATATCACTAGGCATTTGTAATTATTATTAACACTTTAATATGTTTAGTTTAGTTTACTTTATTTTTACATTTCCCTGTTTGAAAAAAATCTTTCAAATTATTGACAGCAAGATCTGCCATTGCTGTTCGAGTTTTCTTTGTGGCACTACCTAAATGAGGTAAAACAAAAACATTAGGTAAAGTTAAATAATCAGGATGAATATTTGGTTCACCATTATAAACATCAATTCCTAAAGAATAAATTTTCCCACTTTTTAACGCTTCAACCATTGCTTCATCATCTATCATGTCTCCTCTTGCACTGTTTGAAACAACGGCACCATCTGGAAAGCTTTTTATACTTTCTTTGTTAATAATATGTTTTGTTTCATTGGTTGCCGGACAATTGATTGAAAAAAAGTCAGAAACAGATAATAAGCTTTTTAAAGAATCATGATAAATCGCATCTTTTTCTAAATCTTTTTTTAATCTTGATCTATTAAAATAATGTATTTTCATGCCAAATGATCTTGCCCTGTCAGCAACAGCTCTACCTATTCTTCCCATACCCAAAATTCCTAGTCTTGAACCAGTCAATTGTGTACCCATTAAAAAATCAGCTGTCCATTTCCAGTTCTTTGTTTTTACAGCTTCTATTCCTTCTTTTGCTCTCCTTGTGGCTCCCAACAGAATAAGTATAGCAATTTCTGCAGTAGCATCAGTTAAAACATCTGGAGTGTTTGTTACTATAATATTTCTTTTTCTTGCTGCATCAATATCAATATTTCCAAAGCCTACTGCAAAATTTGAAATAATTTTTATTTTATCTGAAAGTTTTGAAATAACATCTGAATCAATTTTTTCTGTAAGAGAAGATAGTATGCCATCACAATTTTCGCTTTTTTTAATAAGTTCATCTTTTGTTAAAAGTTTATCTTCCTTATTTAAATTTACAGTAAAAATTTTTTCAGCAATCTCCTCACTTGATTTTATAAGCTTTCTGGTAATTAATATTTTTTTCATATTTTTTGTAAAATTTTAGGTTTAGGTCCACCTGTATACCAGTCAATAATTTCAACTGTATGCAAGATTGGAATCTTAGTACCACTTGTAATATGAGTAATACAGCCAATATTTCCAGTGGCAACAAACTGTGGATTAATTTTTTCTATATTTAAAATCTTATTTTTTAATAATTTTTTTGCAATATCACTCTGAAGTAGATTGTATGTACCAGCAGAACCACAACAAATATTACCCTCTGGTATCTCGAAAACCTTGTTTCCTGTTTTTTTTATTAAATTTATAGGTACCTCATGAACTTTTTGTCCATGTTGCATTGAACAGGCTGAATGGTACGCAATTTTATATTCTTTATTTTCTTTTATATTTTTTTTAATAAAATTGAGCTTAACATTCTCGTATAAATACTCAGAAATATCTTTTGTTAATTCTGATATTTTTTTAGCCTTTTTTTTTAGATTTTGATCAGATCTAAATATGAAACCATAATCTTTTATAGTGGTTCCGCATCCTGATGTATTTGAGATTATAGCATCTAAGCCATTTTTTAAATATTCTTCATGCCAAATTAAAATATTTTTTTTAAAACTTTCGTTAGCTAAATCAGTTTTTCCTAAATGATGGTTTAAAGATCCGCAACAATCTATAGCTTTTGAAACTACTACTTCAATATTGTGTCTATTTAGCAGTCGAATGGTAGCTTCATTAATTTGTGGTGAAATAACTTTTTGTACACATCCAGTTAATAAGGCAACCCTAGCTATAGGTTTTTTTTTATTATTTGGAGGATAAACATTCAAAGTAGGCATTGTTCTTTTAACAAGATTAGTTGGCATCAAATCAATCATTGTTTTTATTTTTTTAGGAAAAAAAAATTTTAAAGGTCTTATGAAAAAAGTTAAAAACATAATAACTCTAAAGTTAATTGATTTAGATAATGTAGAAGATAAAAAAGTTCGGATAAATCTGTCTACAAAAGGCCTTTTGTAGGTTTTTTCTATATGATTCCTTGCATGATCAATTAAGTGCATATAATTTACTCCCGATGGACAAGTTGTCATGCAGCTATAACACGAAAGGCATCTGTCTATATGTTTAACAATCTTTTCATTTGCTGGTTTATTTTTTTCTATCATATCTTTAATTAAATATATTCTTCCTCGCGGACCATCTAACTCATTACCTAGTAATTGATATGTGGGGCAAGTAGCATTACAAAATCCACAATGAACACATTTTCTAATAATTTTTTCACTTGATTTATTGTTTTGATCTTTTAGTTGATTTTCTGAAAAATTAGTTTCCATTTATATACCTGTATACATTTTTCCAGGATTAAGTATTCTTTTTGGGTCAAAACTTTTTTTTATATTTTGTGATATGATGAAACGATCTTTATTAATAGTAAAAACATCCTCAACGTAAGGAAGATAATTAGAATTTTTAATCATTGTCATATAACCTCCAAATCTTACCACTTTTTTTCTTATAGACTCAAACATTTGTTCTGATAGTTCAAAAGCTTCTAACCAAATTAAGGACCCTCCCCAATCTACATAATATTTAAATTTATTATGGAATTGGTACATTAATTTAATACATTCTGATGGTGGTGTAACAATTCTAATAATACTATTTTTTGAAGAAGAAAAAAATTCTAAACTCTTAATTTTATTCCAAAAAATTTCTGATTGGTGTGTGTGAAGAAGAGAAATATTAAAATCTGTAATTTTTAATTCTTGTTTTAAATTGTTGATTCTATCTTCTGTTGAATTTTTTGAACCTTCGATTCTAATAGCAGTTAGTGAGCCCTCGTGTTTAAGATCATTCAATTGAAAAGTTTGCTTAATATTCATTTCACAACCAAAAACTGTTTGTTCTGATGGAAAAAAAGTAGCCCCTGAAATATCATTTGAAGAATTAATGGCAGAATTTAATAGAAACATTGCTGATTCCATTTTTTCATTATGAATAATAAGAGTTTGACTTTCAGCAGCTGCAGGCAAAACTTTGAATGTAATTTCTGTTAACGCAACTAATGTGCCAAAAGATCCACAAATTAACTTGCTTAAATCATAACCAGTTACATTTTTTACAACATTTCCTCCAGATTTTATAATTTCACCTTTTCCATTAACTCCTCTAAATCCTAAAACGTGATCTCTTACACTTCCCGATTTAAATCTTCGCGATCCAGAAATGTTGCAAGCAACTTGACCTGCTGCGGTTCCGTAATTACTTTCACCTGTAAATAAATAACCAAAATCGATTGGTTCAAAAGCTAGTTGTTGTTTGTTTTTTTTTAATTCTTTTTCTATTTCTTTGATTGATGTGTTGGCTTTAACCTTTATATAAAGTTCTTCAGGTAAATATTCTATAATTCCAGTCAGTTTTGATAGTTTTAAAATTTTATCACATTGAAGAGGTTTTCCAATTTTTCTTTTTGAACCAGTGCCGATGATTTCTATAGGCAGATTAGATTTATAAAACTTTTTTATAAAATTTGAAACGTCTTTTTCATCCTGTGGATATATTAAATCATTAGAATCTTGGTATGCTGGAAAACTTTGTTTTTCCTCTATGGACATGCATTCTCCCTTCTTCTGCACATTTTCTTAAAATTGGAAAGACTTTTCCAGGATTTAATAATGAGCTAGAATCTAATGATTTCTTTATTTTTATTTGTTGTTGTATGTCATTATTGTTAAACATTTCGCACATCAATTCTCTTTTTTCTACACCTACCCCATGTTCACCAGTTAAAACTCCACCAACTTTTACACAATATTTTAATATCTCTGCTCCAAATTTTTCTGTTTTTTCTAGTGAATTTTTTTCATTAGCATCATACATTATTAATGGATGTAGGTTACCATCACCAGCATGAAAAGCATTCGCAACAGGTAAATTATATTTTTTAGATAAACGTCCTATTTCATTTAATACTTCAGCTAACTTTCCTCTTGGAATAGTTCCATCCATACAATAATAATCTGGAGCCATGTCGCCACAAGCTGGAAATGCAGCTTTGCGTCCAGCCCAAAATTTCAATCTTTGTTTTTCATTTTTGCTTATTTTAATACTTGACGATTTATTTTTTTTTGCAATTACACTTGCTCTTTCAATTAATTCATCTACCTCTGCTTTTGTTCCATCTAACTCTATTATAACCATAGATTCAGCGTCCCTCGGATATCCCGCTTTTACAAAATTATCAGTAGCATGTATTAACGCCTTATCCATCATTTCCATTCCTGCAGGAATTATTCCATTCGCAATAATTTCAGATACAAACTTACCACCGTCGTTTATAGTGGAGAACCCAATCAAAGCAGCTTTGATTGTTTGTGGTTTTTTGAGAATTTTAACTGTTACTTCAGTAATTACACATAACAATCCCTCGGAGCCTGTAACTAATCCAAGTAAATCATACCCTTCGGAATCATAAGCTTTTCCTCCCAATCTACTTATGGTTCCATCCATAAAAACTACCTCTGCACCGAGAAGATTATTTGTCGTTGTTCCATATTTTAGTGAATGAATTCCTCCAGAATTTTCTGCAACATTTCCTCCTATGGAACAAGCTATTTGGCTAGATGGGTCTGGGGCGTAATAAAAACCTTTATCCTGAACAACACTTGTTATTGATAAATTAGTTACACCAGGCTGGGCAACCACACATCTATTTCTGTAATCTATATCTAAAATTTTATTAAATTTACCTAAACATAAAAGCACACCATCAACCAATGGTAGGGCTCCCCCTGATAGTCCTGTTCCAGCACCTCTTGGGACAACTTTAATTTTTTGATTGTTGCAATATTCAAGAATTTTACTAACTTCTTTTGTATTTTCTGGAAAAACAACAACTAAAGGCTTTTGTTTATATGCTGACAAACCATCTGTCTCAAATGGTCGTATTTGATCTTCATGATCTAAAACATTTTCAGCTTTTATTATTTTTTTAAGACTTCTTACAATTTCTTCTTTTTTTAATATAAGTTTTCTATCAACTTTTGGCATGATTAATTTAGTCATAGAAATATATTATAACCTAAAATCCTTTTGGTCAAAAAACTTATAATAAATTATTTGAGTATTTTATCTATCTTTTCTATGGCCTGGCTTATGTTTTCTTCTGAGGCTGCAAAACTAAATCTTACATAATCACTACAAGTTTTACCAAATGAAGTTCCTGGTACTATTGCTACACCTGCCTCATGTAAACATTTTTTTGCAAATTCCTCGCCATTCATTCCTGTACCTATTACTTTAGGAAAGGCATAAAAAGCTCCACCTGGTAAGCTACATTCAACTCCTCTCAAGTTGTTAAGTCCTTTGTGAATTAGTTTTCTTCTTTTATCAAACTCTACCATCATTTCATGAATTGAATCGTCTGGACCATCTAATGCCGCTATACCGGCAAATTGCGCAGGGGCATTTACACACGAAACACTATTAATAAGTAGTTTATTTACGTGAGGTACTAAATTTTCTGGCCATACACTCCAACCCATTCTCCATCCTGTCATAGCATATGCTTTGCTCCATCCATCTAAAACAATTAATCTATCTTGAAGTTTAGGATAATTAAAAAATGTTGGCATTTCTTTATTATCGAAAATTTGCCTGCTATAGATCTCATCACTAAGAATTGTTACATGAGGATATTTTTTTAGTCCTTCTGCTAATTTATCAATTTCAGGTTTTTCTACAAAACTTCCTGTTGGATTATTTGGATTAATTAGAATTAACAGCCTTGTTTTATCAGTAATTAAAGATAAAATTTTTTCAGCATTAAATTTTAAATCTTTATCCTCTGTAAGATCGTAAGGGATAGCTGTTGACCCTGTATAGTTAATCATAGACTCATATATCGGAAATGCAGGTGTTGGATGGATAATTTCAGCTCCTGGTTCTCCAAAGCATGAAATTGCATAATACATGGTAGGTTTTCCGCCTGGCATTATTAAAACTTTTTCTGGATCTATATCTTTATTATAAAGTTTTTTAATTTTTCTTGTGACTGCTTGTCTACATTCTAAAATTCCGTTAGACAATACATAGCCATGATGACCATCATCTAAAGCTTTTTTTGCTGCCTCAACAATATGCTTGGGTGTTTTAAAATCTGGCTGACCCAAGCCTAAATAAATCATTGGATTTCCTGCAGCTTCTAATTTTTTTGCTTCTGCTAATACTGTAAATGCAGTTTCTGTTCCTAATCTTTCTAAATTTTTAGCTAATTTCATGTATAATTATCTATAAATTATTTTACTTCTATTCAATTGTTTAATATTTTTACATCCCATTAATATCATATCTCTTTTTATTTCATTTTTCATTTTTTGCAAAACTGATGTGACACCTTTTTCACCTCCAGCCGCTAGTGCAAATAAATATCCCTTGCCAAAGCTACAAGCTTTTGCTCCAAGTGATAAGGCTTTCAAAACATGTGTTCCTCTCGTAACTCCTCCATCAAGAATTACTTCTATTTTATCACCAACAGCATCTACAATTTCTGCAAGCTGATCAAAAGGTGCTCTAGAGCCATCGAGTTGCCTACCTCCATGATTTGAAATCATTATTGCGGTACATCCAATATCAATTGCTTTTTTTGCATCTTCGACTGACATAACTCCTTTAAGAGCAAATGGTGAACCCCATTTTTTTACACAATACTCTGCATCCCGCCAATTCATTGCGGGATCAAATTGTTCATTTATATAATCTATAACAGATTTTGATATACTGCTGCCTTTTTCAGTCATATGAATAATATTAGATAATTGAAATTTTTTACCAATGAAATGATTAAAAGTCCAATATGGATGAAGTGCGAAACTTAATAAACTTTCTAATGTTAGTTTAGGCGGCGTACTAAATCCTGTTCTGTAATCTCTTTCCCTATTTCCGGCCACAACTGTATCCACAGTTAAACACATACTATTAAACCCAGCTAGTTTGCATCTTTCAATTAAGTTATTCGTTAAACCTTTGTCTTTATGTATATATAGTTGAAATAATTTTGGTCCGGTAGTTAGTTTTCCTAATTCTTCAATGCTAGTAGTTGCCATTGTTGAGGTACTAAACATCGTACCCATTTTTTTAGCAGCTTTGGCTGCGCCCCTCTCTCCATGGTGATGATAAAGACGATTCATAGAAGTGGGTGAAAGAAAAAGTGGAAAATCAATTTTTTGACCTAGAACAGTTGTAGATAAATCTATATTACTTACATCATTAAGAACATTTGGTATAAGATCACATTTATTAAAAGATTCAGTATTTCTTTTTAAGGTTATTTCATCATCTGAACCACCATCAATATAATGAAAAATTGGATTTGGTAAATTTTTTTTTGCTAACTTTCTAAAGTCTTCTACATTATAACAATCGTTTAGATTCATTTTATAAATCTTTTTTGATTTATTTTAGCTAACTAAAATTTTTTAAGTAAATTAAACATATAACTATTTGCTCCAGGATTCTTTTTACCAAGACTAGCGTTAGATATATGATTATAAGACATTCCGAAATTAGTTTCTTCACTTAGGTCAAAAGACATTTGAAGTTCGGTTTTGAACTCTATTGGATAACCTAAATCTTTACCGTTTCCATAATTATAATATCCTGGCGCAAAACTAGGGGTAATTGTTAAAGCTCCAATTTCATAATCTGCTTGGACGCCAGTATATAAATAAAAAGCATTTTTTGATGTTATAAAACCTCCAGTTATTGGAGAAATTGTCGAACGACCAAAGTGTGAAAATAATTCCTCATTTTGATGCTGAATCCCAACAAGACCTGAAGCTTGTTTGTGATCACTAAAATCAAACATCCCAGTAAAGAAATTAACTTTTGTTTCGTTTAAATTTTTATTCTCATCAGCGGCAAAAGCATAAGTTAAAAAAGTAAAACTCAGTATTATTGCCGTTATAGTCGAAATAATTTTTCTCATATTTGGAATATATAACCTAAGTTGTAAAAAATAAACAATTTTGATTATTTGGGAAATGTTTAAATTATCATTAATTTATGCCTAATTAAGGGATTTAAAGGGAGATGAAATTATATTTTACCCTCAACTAGGCACAATTGATAATTACATTCTAACTTTGGCCAACTTTGGGAATAATATTGTTTAATTTGTGGCAAAAGCAATTTAATTAATTATATGGCTTGAAGTAACTAGATCCTTTTTTTCCAGTAAAAATTTCCTCAATTAATGGGTGTTTGATAGGTTCATCCGAATCATCATTAATTAAATTTTGCTCAGATACGTATGCCTCGTAAGTAATTTCATTATTTTCTGCTAATAAATGATAATACGGCTGATCTTTTCTTGGTCTTACATCTTTGGGAATTGATTGATACCACTCTTCAGAATTGTTAAATTCGAAGTCAACATCATAAATTACACCTCTAAAATCAAAGTGCTTATGTTTTACAACATCTCCGATTGAAAATTTAGCTTCGTTTTTAGCCATCTGATTGCTTAAAGATATGTATATTTAAAAATAAATCAATAGAAAAATATACCTGCGATGCGACATATGTTAACATTTTGTAATGAGGAATAAGGCTATAATTAAATTTCTAACCGATTTTGGTCCATTATTTATCTTCTTTATAATATATTTTAAAAATGAAAATGATTTAAAATTAGCAATACCCCCTTTTATTATTGCGACTGCAATTTCTTTAATTGTAATATATTTTTTAGAAAAAAAATTGCCATTAATACCTCTAACAAGTGGTTTTCTAATTACATTATTTGGTGGATTAACTTTATATTTTGATAACAAAATATTCTTTTATATGAAGCCAACAATAATTAATTTACTTTTTGCTGCTGTTTTATATTTTGGCAAATTTTTTACAGCAAAACCTTTAATAAAAAAATTATTCCAAAACTCTCTAGAACTGGAGGATTTGGGCTGGGAAAAACTTAATTATCGTTGGATAATTTTTTTTATCTTTGTTGCTATAATCAACGAAATAGTTTGGAGAACCCAAACTGAATCTTTTTGGGTTAATTTTAAAGTATGGGGTCTATTACCTATTAGTTTTTTATTTGCTGCCAGCCAAGTACCTTTAATAAATAAATATAAATTAAAACAATGATAAAACATTTAAAGTTAGTAATTAATAACGAAAATAAAAAAAAGGATATTTTTTTTAATAAAGCAGAACTACAATTAATATTAAATTTATATGCACAAATGGTTTCTGGTGGAGAATGGAAAGATTATGGATTAAGCATTTCAAAGAAAGAAGTGAGTTTTAATGTTTACCACAGAACCTCGGAACGTCCAGCTTATAAGATAACTAAAAATTTAAAACCTAAAAATCAAAATGAAAAATATCTAGTAAAAGACGGTCAAAATAAAATAATTAATAATTCAAAAAATTTACAGGATTTGATAAAAAAAATAATTTGGAAAAAATTTAAATTAGTTAACTAATATTATCTTCTTTGTCCAAATAATCTAAGCAACATAATAAATAAATTAATGAAATCTAGGTAAAGTGTTAGAGCTCCCATTACAGCTTTTTTCCCCATGATTTCATCTGTATCACTTGCTAAGTACATATTTTTAATTTTCTGTGTGTCGTACGCTGTTAAACCAACAAAAATTAAAACACCCAAAATAGAAATCACATAATACATCATTGTAGATTTCATAAACATGTTTACTATTGATGCAATTATTATACCAAACAAACCCATCATCAAAAAAGATCCTAATTTTGTTAAGTCTTTTTTTGTCGTGTATCCATAAATACTCATTGCGCCAAAAGTTCCAGCAGTTATAAAAAATACACGCGTTATACTTGCGCCTGTATATATTAAAAATATTGAAGAAAGTGACGCTCCCATTAATGCTGCAAAAACCCAAAAAGTTCCTTGTGCTTTAGCTGCAGTCATATTTTTAATTCCAAAACTCATATAAAAAACAACACCTAGTGGAGCCAGCATCACTATCCACATTAATGCAGAATTATAAAGCGCATTACCAAGTCCAGTTAATCCAGCTATCGAACCATCTGCTGCCGTTACAACAGATAATTTAAATAAAATTAAAGAAATAAAACCAGTAATTAAAATCCCAGACGCCATATAATTATAAACCTTAAGCATATATGCTCTTAGACCTTCATCGATTACATGGGTTGCTGCGCCAGTTGTTTTTGATTGAGTGTTTTGTTTATTAAATTCCATGATGTATATATATTGACATTTTAAAGCTTTTTCAAGTAAGCCATATAGTTTAATAAAGATGAAATAATCAAATGAATTATAAAAAACTAGGAAACACCAACCTGAAAGTAAGCTCAATTTGCCTCGGAACAATGACGTGGGGTAATCAAAATACTCAAAAAGAAGCGTATGAACAAATGGATTATGCATCAGATCAAGGAGTAAATTTTTTTGATACTGCTGAACTTTATCCGGTGCCAATGGATGCTAAATATAGAGGCAAAACTAGCCAGTTTATAGGTGAATGGTTTTTAAAAACAAAAAAGAGAGATAAAATAATTTTAGCAGATAAAGTGGCTGGAGGATCACCAATGAATTGGATGAGACCTGTTGGGGTAGAAAAAACTTCTTTGAGTAAAAAACAAATTGAATTTGCTATTGATAGAAGTTTGAAAGATCTAAAAACTGACTATTTAGATTTATATCAGGTTCATTGGCCAGATAGACCTTCGGGCCCTTTTTCTGGTAAATTAGAATATGAACACAAAAATACTGATGATTTTGTAAGCATCGAGGAAACTTTAGATGCATTAAATAATTTGGTAAAATCTGGAAAAGTAAGACACATAGGAATATCTAATGAGACGGCTTGGGGGGCTAACCAATATTTAAAATTAGCAGAACAAAAAAAACTTTCAAAAATTGAATCAATACAAAATGCATACAATTTTTTAAATAGAGCCTTTGAAGTTGGTCTCTCTGAGATTGCTATAAGAGAAAAAGTAGGCCTACTGGCTTATTCACCTTTGGGCTCAGGTTATTTGTCTGGAAAGTATAGAAATGGTGAGATGCCTAAAAATTCAAGAATGGATTTGTTTTATGATTTTTGGGGAAGATATAGAACGCTACACTCAGAAAAAGCTATTGAAGAATATTGGAATTTAGCTAAAGAATTTAATTTAAACCTTGCCCAAATGGCTATTAAATTTTGTGAAATCCAACCGTTTGTAACCTCTGTAATAATTGGAGCAACAACAATGGAGCAGTTGAAAACTAATATAGATAGTGTAAATATTAATTTAGATAAAAAATTAATTAAAAAAATAGGTGAAATTCATAAAAAATATCCAAACCCATGCCCATAAAAAAAATTATACTAACAATCATTTTTTCTTTTATCTTTAATATTGCAAACTCAACTGAAGAGTTAAAAAGTTTAGGTAAGTTTAAAGATTGGGAAAGTTTTGTTCTGTCAAAGGAAGGGAATAAAACTTGTTTTGCACAATCAATTCCTGTTGTAAAAGCTCCAAAAAAATTTAAAAGAGATCCTTCAAGATTATTTATTAGCTTTAGGCCAGCTGAAAACATTAAAAATGAATTTAGTGTAACAAATGGATATGAATTTAAATTAAAAACCCCAGTTGCTGCAAAATCAGGTAAAAAATCATATGACCTTTTTTCAAAAGGTCGTTTTGCGTGGATTGTAGATGGTGAAGATGAAATAAAATTAATTGCTACCATGAAAAAGGCATCAAGACTTATGATTATAGGTAACTCGGAAAAAGGAATACAAACAACCGATCACTATTCGATGATGGGTTTTACAAAAGCTTATAGTTCTGCAAAAAAAAACTGCACTTAAAAAAATTGATGAAAAAAAAGAGAAAGATAGTACTAGCCTACTCAGGTGGTTTGGATACTTCTATAATTCTTAAATGGCTTCAAGAAAATTATAAAGCAGAAATTATTGCTTATACTGCTGACATCGGCCAAGAAATTGACAAAAAAAAAATTCTCAAAAACGCCAGAATGCTTGGAGTAAAAAAAATAATTATTGAAAATCTAAAAGACTTGTTTGTAAAAGAATATGTTTATCCAATGATTAGAGGGCATGCAATTTATGAAGGTGTCTACTTGCTGGGAACTTCTATAGCTAGACCACTAATTGCAAAAAGACAAATTACTATAGCAAAAAAATTTAAAGCTTATGCTGTTTCACATGGATCAACAGGTAAAGGAAATGATCAAGTAAGATTTGAACTTGGATATCATTATTTTGACCCAAAAATTAAAATTATTGCACCGTGGAGAATTTGGAAATTAAATTCACGAACAGATTTAATTAAGTATGCAAAAAAAAATAGAATACCTATTCCTAAAGATAAAAAAGGTGCTTCTCCTTTTTCTGTAGATGACAACTTATTTCATACGTCAACTGAAGGTAAAGTCTTGGAAAACCCCAAGAACGCAGCACCAGAATTTATTTTTCAAAGAACAGTTTCTCCTGAGAAAGCGCCTAATAAAGTTTCATATGTAACTATAGGATTTAAAAATGGAGACCCAATTATGATTAATGGTAAAAAATTATCTCCAGGAATTCTCTTACAAAAATTAAATATCCTTGCAGGTAAGAATGGAATTGGTAGAGTTGATTTAGTTGAAAATAGATTTATTGGAATAAAATCTAGAGGTGTTTACGAAACGCCAGGTGGGACTTTGTTAATGACTGCTCATAGAGCAATTGAGTCAGTTACTTTAGATAAAAAAACTATGCATAAAAAAGATCAAATTATGCCCAAATATGCTGAATTAATTTACAATGGTTATTGGTATTCAAAAGCAAGATTTAAACTTCAAAAAATTGTGGATCTAAAAAAAAATAAAGTGAATGGCTCTGTTAAACTTAAATTATATAAGGGAAATATTACAATTATTTCAAGACTAACTAGGAGCAATGCCTACTCGATGAAAAAAGTTTCGTTTGAAGAAAACAAAACGTTTAATAAATCAAATATAGAAAAATTTATTAATTTTCATAAGAAAAAACTCTAGAAAAATATCTTCTTTTTGTAAAAATCTTAGTTAAGTTTTTGTTTTTCCCACATTTCGAAATACTTCCCTTTTTCTGCTAATAAACTTATATGCGTTCCTTGCTCAACAATAACACCTTTATCAAGAACAATAATATGATCTGCATTTGCAGCAGTAGATAGACGGTGTGCAATTATCAAAGTTGTTTTATCTTTAGATATATTCTCCAGGTTTTTTTGTATTTCTTTTTCAGTGCTTGTATCTAGTGCAGAAGTTGCTTCGTCAAAGAAAAAAATTTTAGGATTTTTTAAAATAGTTCTCGCAATAGCAACTCTCTGTTTCTCTCCTCCCGATAACTTTAATCCTCTCTCTCCTACAATTGTTGAATAGCCATCTGGTAAAGTTGAAATAAAGTTGTGTATATCTGCATTTTTTGCAGCACTAATAACTTCTTCTTTATCAGCCTTCGTATTTCCATAAGCAATGTTGTAATAGATTGTGTCATTAAACAGGACCGTATCCTGCGGAACGACACCAATAATTTTTCTTAAAGATTCTTGGGAAACTTTATGTATATTTATATTGTTAATATAAATACCTCCTTCTTTAGGATTATAAAATTTAAATAATAATCTACTTATTGTTGACTTTCCTGCACCAGTAGGACCGACTATTGCAACTTTTTTTCCATTAGGAACGGTAAAAGAAACTTTTTTAATTATGGTTCGTCTTATATCATAATCAAAACTGACTTTTTCAAACCTAATCTCAGCAAAATTACTTTCTGGTATATCTTCAAGGCCATCTTTTGATATTTGAGATACTTCCAATAAACTAAACATATTTTCCATATCTGTTAACGCTTGTCTAATCTCTCTATATACGGAGCCTAAAAAATTTAACGGTTGATATAATTGAAGCATGTAAGCATTAATGACAACAAATCCACCAATATTGATGGCTCCATTTTTAATATCATATGCTGACATTACCAACATAATGGTAATTCCAAACATTATAATAAATGTTTGAGCTATGTTTAATAATGAAAGTGAATGCCTGCTTTGATTTGCAGCCAATTCATAATTTTCTAAAGACTTATCAAGCCTATTAAATTCATAAGTTTCATTATTAAAATACTTAACTGTTTCAAAGTTTAATAAACTATCAATCATTTTTGTACTGATTTCGTTATCTGCTAAATTCATCCTTTTTCTAAATGCATTTCTCCATTCTGTTATTTGAAAAGTTAAATAAGAGTAAAGACCAATAGTTGTAAGCGTTACAACAGCATACCAAGGTCCATAAAGGTAAAATAAAATTCCTGAAACTAAAAAAATTTCAAAGAAAGTAGGAACAACATTGAACAAGACATACCTTAAAAGAAAATCTATTCCCTTGGTTCCTCTATCTATATATTTTGCTAACGCACCTGTTTGCCTATTCAAATGAAATTCTAGCGTCAAGTTGTGCAAATGTTTGAACATGCTTAAAGATATTTGTCTAATAGAGTGTTGAGAAACTTTTGAAAATAAAGCGTCTCTAACTGCAATGAATGTAAAAGAGATTATTCTTGCTACCCCGTAGCCAACTATTAAAGCAACAGGAACTAACATAAATAAATTAGTACCCGCACTCAATTCTGTTAGGGAGTTTACTGCCCTACCTAATACTAAAGGAGTGCTTACACTTGCTATTTTTGCCAAAATCAAGGCAGCAACAGCAAAGCTAACTCTTGTCTTTAAATCATTTCTTTTTTTAGGCCACAAATAAGGAAGCAATAACTTAAAAGTTTTAAAGTATTTTTTATCTTTCATTGCCTACATTATCGCTGATAATTTGCAAATAATCATTTTAAAAAAAATTTGGTACGGTGCGACAAAATAATTTCTTTCTTAATATTTTGGTGATAGATCATCACACTTTAGACAAAATTAAACTCTATATAACTGTACATGTTCCCATACACTAACGAAGAAAACGATTGGATTAATAAAAAATGATAAAAATATCTTTATTTGCTTGGTCTTTAACTTTTATTTTTTTAACAACATAAATAATTTTATCTTAATATATAATGAGAATAGTATACTTTTACGCTTTTATTGCATTTTACTGGACTATAATGATTTTAGGTCCATTAACTCAAATTTAGACTAGATAAGTTATAATAATTTACTTTGATTTTTCTTTTTTAAAGCACTCAACAGTATTATTGAGTAAGCAAGCAATAGTCATAGGACCAACCCCTCCTGGCACCGGTGTAATAGCTTTGGCAACTTTAGAAACTTCCTCAAAATCAACGTCTCCAACTAATCCTGAATCAGTCTTATTAATTCCAACGTCAATAACAATAGCACCTCTTTTTATCCAGTCTCCTTTAACTAATTTGGGTATTCCTACTGCAGCAATAACAATATCAGCTCTAAGACACTCTGTTTTTAAATCTTTAGTTCTAGAATGTGTGATAGTAACTGTGCAATTTTCTTTTAAAAGCAATTGAGTCATCGGTTTTCCGTTTAGATTAGATCTTCCAATTACTACCGCATGCTTCCCACTTAAATTTTTTTCAACTTGTTTAATTAGTAAACTGCAACCTAAAGGAGTACATGGTATACTGCTATAATAACCCGACGACAAATTGCCAACGTTCATAGGGTGAAAACCGTCTACATCTTTTGAATAATCAATAGTTTCTATGACTTTTCTTTTATCAATATGTTTAGGAAGAGGTAGTTGAACTAATATTCCTGAAACTTTATCATTTTTATTAAGTTCTTTGATTTTATCTAATAAAACTTTTTCTTCTAAATCTGCTGCGTATCTGATAACTTCTGACTTAATACCTACCTCTATGGCAGATTTTTCTTTATTTTTTACGTAAATTTTACTTGGAGCGTCTTCTCCAACTAAAATTACTGTTAATCCTGGAACATCATCATGCTTAGATTTTAATTCGTTAACTTGTTTTTTTAAAGAACCTCTTAAATCTGCTGCTGCTTTTTTCCCATCAATAATCATATTAAAATAAACTTGGCGCAAAGATTTCAAAAACTAGATTTCTAAGAAACATTAAAGCTAAAATTAGAATAACTGGAGATATATCTATTGAACCAAAATTTGGTATAAATCTTCTTATTTTATTTAAAGCGGGGTCGGTTAATTTATATGTAGCATCAAGTACAGAAAAAACAAATCGATTTTGTGTATTCAGAATATTGAAAGCCACTAGCCAACTAAGCAAAGCATTAGTAATAATAATCCAAAGATAAATTGAAATAATACTATCTAATAAAAAAAATATAGATTTCATTTTTTCTCCACATAAATAGACTGGCTTGGAAATGCAAAAGAAGCATTATTTTTTTCCACTATTTCTTTTATAGCAAGGGCTAGTCGTTCTTTAACTTTTAACCATTCACTCCAATCATTAGTTAAAGTAAAGCATCTTACATACATATCTATTGAACTATCTGAAAATTTATCAACTCTTACGGCATGCTCTGTACTATCACTAATTTTATAATCTTTATTGGAAGCAATATATTTTTCTATTTCGTCTCTAATTTTTTTAAGTTGTTCGATGGTAGTGCTATATTGTAGCGTTATTATCCAGCTGATCCTCCAATTGGTCGTAGCACTTACATTAATGACAGCGTTTTCTGCAAATTGAAAATTTGGAATGATTGCAAGAGATTTGTCAAATTTTCTTACAGCCGTCGATCTGAATC
>Ga0209089_10001922_pt1 | contig 18700 bp, 26 predicted proteins | sample ArcticOcean_MG_C_FD_187431 | JGI IMG/M metagenome (GOLD analysis project Ga0209089, IMG submission 187431) | Marine microbial communities from western Arctic Ocean - ArcticOcean_MG_CB2_150 (SPAdes) (version 2) | ecosystem: Environmental > Aquatic > Marine > Oceanic | place: Arctic Ocean: Canada... | reverse complement strand
CTACTGTTAAACCTAAGAGTAATATTGGTACTGCTATTACTACTGGAGGTATACCAAGAGGTGGTCGAGATGATGCGTTTGGTGATGGATCAAATCCAAAAGTAGGCAATCTTAATGCTCAAGGCACACGACAAAAAACAAATAAAGATCTTGGTATGGATCCGTCTCGAGATCGTGGTGATGGGCCGGTGAATCCGCCTAAAGTAAGTCCAGAAAGAGCTGCCGCTAATAGAAAAGCGCAAGCCGACCAAGAAAAGCGTGAAATGAACGCAAACAGGTAATAATTATGAGAGCAAATGTATTTTTAGCAGAACTCGGCCCAAAATCTTCACGTAACACACGTATTGTACATGATTTTGAAGGAGCAAATATTCTAGATATTTTAGAAAAATATACTGGTAGACCAGAAGAATTAAAAGAAATTTCTTCAGATATGTATTGGTTGCAAAAATACATACTAGAAAATGATCCAAATGAAGGAACTAGTGCAATAGAATGGTATGATAAAGGACAAGATAAAAAGCGCGCCAATAAGATTGGTATGTATCTTAAAAGATTACAAAAATCACAAAATGTAACTCTTGGTAATTTAAAAGTTGAAGATGTTGCAAGTAAAAATGGTGATACTCAAAATCTCATTAGGGCACAGCATCAATTAAAAATTGATTCTGCTCGACGTCATAATTATGTATCTGGCCCTATCATAGATTTTGATCCCGAAAAGATGCACCAAACAAAGCTTTTAAAAGATATCGATAGAAATAGAATTGCAATAGCCGCGGCTTCAACTAATCTAGGTCGAGATTCAGTGTCATATGGCGTCAAAGGTAACGCAATAACCTCTACTGAATCAGAACAGATCAAGTTGGCAAGTACAACAGCGGCATCCAATGAGGAAATTAAAACGGTCGGAACCGTTGCGGCCGTTCAGGTCAATACTAATGACGCCGGCGACAAGGTAACAGCAGATGTGGCACAGAATCCTAAAGATACAACTGCGAAAGCAGAAGCAGAAGCAGAAGCGGCACGAAAAGCAGAAGCAGACACAGAAGCTCGTATACGAGCAGAAGTAGAAGCAGAACATAAGGCGAGAGCACAAGCCAACTCTAAATTGGAGATACAGGCACGAGCCCAAGAACAAGACGATGCAGAAGAAGCAACTGCAATTTCTCGGCATGAAAAAATACAAAAAGCAGAAGCTGCACGAAAAGCACAAGCAGAAGCAAAGAAAGCAGAGTTAGCCGGTCGCCGTGAAGCAATGAAGCAAGCATGGTTACATGATGATTTAAGTAAAATAACTAATGCTGATGATTTAAAGAAGGCCCAAGGCATGTATAGTGACCGCGCAGGTGGATTTACCAGTGGTGGCCCACCGCGAATTAAAGGTGAAGAGCCTAATTTACTAAAATATGTGCAAGGGCAAAGAATTAATCAAGACACTGGCAAGTGGGAACAAAAGAAACCAGTTGTTAGTAAGTGGAAAGATCCAAGCAAAGATGTAGAAGGCGGTCGAGACTAAATGAAAATTATAGAAGTTTTAGTTGAAGCATCTCCTGCATCTATCAAAAGAACTTTAAAGAAGATCAATAGTTTAAATGACGAGATAGAGCAAGTTAAAGAAAAAGGCAAATCTCCCAAAGTTGCTAAAGTAAAAGAATTAAACAGATTAGAGTCTGCATTTTTACAAATGACCGGAATATCGTTTGATGAATACGAAAAACAACAATTAGCAAGTAAACGTATGTCACCAGAAGAAATGATTGAGTTAGTTAAAACTGTTGATTTACAGCCAGGCACTAGTAAAAATCTTTTAGCAGCTGAAGCAGGAGAAGGTGCTTTATTGATGCATGTATTACGAGATATTACACCACAATTGCCTGATGATGTAGCAAATGCTATGTCAGACTTTTTACAAAAACCACATATATTTGCACCAGATTCAGATCAACGAATACTTGCAAGTGCTGTAGCACAACGAGCTATTGAATTGGGTGTTGTTGATGCATATAAAGAAAAGCAAGTAGAAAAGTTAGACAAAGATAAGATGAAGTTTGATTACGATAAAGAAGATGAACTTGACGAGACTTATCCAGGATTTGGTCCATATCCAGACTTTGGTTTGCCAAAAACACACCCCAAGCATAGTAGGAACAAGAAGAAATCCTAAGGTGATGTATCACCTTCTGTTAAAGACTTAACAGTTAATATCTCACCTTTTTTAAGTGGTTGATTAATACTTAAATGTAAACACCATGCATCCTCGAAATGTAAACCCCAATCGTAACCACCTGATAACATCATTTCTCGCAGTGAGCAATTGGGTTTGTCTGACGTTGTTAAAAATGCACCTAATGCTGTTGTTACTAATGAACCCTCACCAGCATAGCCGCGACCATTTCCCACATGAATGTGCGGATGAGTAACCGAGGTTATTCCGACCATCCTTCTATGTGGTATATCTTCTGCGGCACAAAGAACAAATGCACCTTTCTTTTTTCGTATTGTTAAGAATGTAGGTAACATATGATATTTAAAGTGGTTTTTAGTATAATAATAACTTGACTTAATTGTAATATTCGTGTAATATTAAGAATACTAAATATAGTATCAATAAAAGGCAGGAGAAATTCGAGAATGGAATTTTCAGGGGTCACGTTATGGATGGCGATTGGTTTTGTGTTTGCCGCATATTCCGTAATAGGCAATGACTCTATACAAACACTAGGCACCTTTCTTGCCTCAAACAAAGAAAGATTTAAATGGTATACACTATGGGGCGCCGCCTCTGTAGCAATGATTTTTACACTATTATATGGTTGGTATTTTTATGATGGTGATATAGCATATGAACGATTAACACAAATACCATTTCAAGAAGTACAATGGTATCATGCAATGGCACCAGTTGTATTGCTATTGCTAACACGAGTAGGCATACCAGTATCAACTACATTTCTTGTTTTATCAGCATTTGCTAGTACAGTTGTATTGGAAAAGGTGCTTGTAAAATCTATTGTAGGATATGGAGTAGCGGCATTCTCAGCATATTTTATTTGGATAATTATATCACGTTATATAGATGAGAAAGCAGATAAACTTAATCCACAAAATATAAAACGTTGGCGTATAGCACAATGGATTACAAGTGGTTGGTTATTTTTTGCGTGGTTACAACACGACATGGCCAACATAGCAGTATTCCTACCACGCCAATTAACATTTGGTGACTTAATGGTGGTGTTAGTTGTAACTGTTAGTTTACTTGGTTATATTTTTTACAGGCAAGGTGGTAAAATACAAGACGTAGTATTAGACAAACAAGGTACTCGTTATGTTCGCTCAGCAACTATTATTAATGTTATATACGCTTGCATACTATACCTCTTTAAAGAGTTAAACGACTTGCCAATGTCAACTACATGGGTATTTGTTGGTTTGCTTGCAGGACGTGAATTAGCAATAGCAAAGAATATGACTGACTATAAATTTGAATATGTATTTCCAATTATAGCAAAAGACTTTGGTAAAATGATGTTGGGTTTAGGTGTATCAGTTGCTATAGTATTAATAATTCATTATTATATAATTCCAAATGGATTATATCCAATAACAATAACAATTGGACAATAAGGTATAAATAAAAACAGTTTAGACGGCTAGATTAGCGTCTAAAAAAAATTTGACTGGAGAAACAGAATGACGCAATTAATAAATCCTCAACAATTCACTGAAGCCACTGGCCTATTAAGGTCTTTTTTTATGGCTAAAGGATTTGAAGAGGTCCATACGCAAAATAGATTATCAATATTAGCCGCGTGTGAAGACCCTACTACAGTAGCAACATATAATTACGCCGGAGAAGTTTGGCCACTCCCACAAACAGGCCAAATGTGGTTGGAGTACGAATTGTTAACTAAACCCCATGTCCCGGGGTTTTTTTGTGTCTCAACATCCTATAGACAAGAACCAAATATAGTACAAGGTAGACATGACTTAATTTTCCCAATGTTTGAATTTGAAATGCCAGGAAATATTGAAGATTTAGAACATATGGAAAAGGAACTTATGGAATACTTAGGTTGGTGTTCTAAAGGTGGAGTTGTTGCAAAGGATTACTTAGCATGGTGCGAAGATTTCGGTGTTGAAGAACTTGAACATGAACACGAAGAAGCAATGTGTCGTAATTGGCAAGGTAGAGTTTGTATGATTAAAAACTTCCCTAACTATACAAGTCCATTTTGGAACATGAAGCAAAATGGTGATGGTACAGCTGCCAAGATAGATGTTATTATAGCAGGAATGGAAACTATTGGCTCAGCAGAGCGTAGTAGTGACCCTTTTGAGATGCGAGAAATGTTTCATACAATTAGTGATGGTATGTATGCAGATTTATTATTTGGAACATTTGGTAAAGAGCGTGTAATGAAAGAACTAGATGACTTCCTAGCATTGGACTTTGTGCCAAGAGTAGGTGGTGGAATAGGTATGACACGTTTTATTCACGCAATGGAACAGTATAAGGTACGTGGTATTGTAGCAAATATGCATAGATAAAGAATATTCCGGGGTGCTGGAACTTGGTATACAGGCCCTACCGTTTATAGGGTGCCCTACAGGCATTGTTGGTTCGACCCCAACCCCCGGAGCCAATTATTTATACCCAAAACTGGGATAAATATGTATTATGGCATTTGCTCTTTTTGTATTAATAACGGCACTATCTATTAGTGCCGTCGCTGTGTATTATAGCATTATTGGATTAATGGCTATCTTTGCGGCCGCGGTTATACCTATAGCAGTTATGGGTGTAACATTGGAAGTCGGTAAATTAGTTACCGCATCGTGGCTCTATCAGTATTGGGAAAAAATACCTAAATTTTTAAAGTATTATCTTACTTTGGCTGTAGTGGTATTAATGTTTATTACGTCAATGGGTATTTTTGGATTTTTATCCAAAGCACACGTAGAACAAACAAGTAGTGCAACACAAGCAGAAGCACGAGTTGAGCGTGTAGATGAGAAAATAACTCGTTTTAAGGCTCGAGTTACTTCAATTAAAGAAAAAGTAACTCGATTACAAAGTGCAGATGTTGGACAGCAGAATACAACTATTGCTAGAGCAATTGAACAACAAACAACTAGACGAGATACTGCTTGGAACAGAGTAAGCAGTAATATTGATCAAGAACAATCACAAATAAATGCCTTGCAATCTCAATTGGAAAAAGATATTGCTATACAAGAACAACGCACAGCAAATGCACAGCAACGTGTGCGAGATGATATAACAGTTAAAGAAAATGCAATTGAACGAGTAAACCTGCAAATAGCACAATTAGACGCCGCTGTTAAAGCATATACGGATAAAGGTGTAGAAAAGAAAACTTGGGGACAACCAGTTGATTATATTAGACGCGGTAAAGAATTGCGTGAAAAGCAAAAACCTCAACGTGATGCTTTTGCGGCCCAAATTGCAGTAATTGAAACGGAAATTAATTTAGCAAGGCAGGGTGAAATAAGAATTGCTACTGCTGTACAGAATGAAATTACTATTTTACGTGAGTCGTTAGCAGAGAATATTAAACCACACCAAGACATAATAGAAGGATTACGTACCAACGCACAAAAAGAAATTGACAATGCTAATACCCAGATTACTGTATTACAAGAGCAAATGAGTACAAAAGCAGATGATACAGATGCTCAAATTGGTCAATTAGAATTACAAATAGAAAGTTATTATACTAATATTGATGAATTAAAAGAAGAACGTTTTCTCCTTGCTTCTACTGTACGTAAATTAGAGACGGAAGTAGGCCCAGTTAAGTATATTGCTCAACTAATATATGGTAGTAATGTTACACGTGATTTGTTGGAGGACGCAGTACGTTGGGTAATTATTACAATTATATTTGTATTTGATCCACTTGCAGTATTACTTGTAATTGCTGGTAATATGACATTAAAACGTTTTAGAGATCCTTTTGAAAAAAAAAGACAGATCCCCTCTGGTCCAAAACTGGATTCTAAGCAGGAAGAAATAGTGAGAATAGAAGAAGTCATTGTTGAAAAAATTGTAGAGAAAGAAGTTCCTGTAGAGGTAATTAAAGAAATAATTAAAGAAGTAAAAGTTCCTGTTGAAAAAGAAATACTGGTAGAAAAAATCGTTGAAAAAATAGTTGAAAAGGAAGTGCCAGTAGAGGTTATTAAGGAAATAATTAAAGAAGTAGAGGTTATTAAAGAAGTAGAAGTTATTAAAGAAGTTCCTGTAGAAGTTGAAAAAATAGTAGAAAAAATTGTAGAAGTTGAAAAAATAGTAGAAAAAATTGTAGAAGTTGAAAAGATTATTGAGAAGGAAGTTCTTGTTGAAGTAATTAAAGAAGTAGAAGTTATTAAAGAAGTTCCCGTAGAAGTTGAAAAAATAGTAGAAAAAACTATTATTGAAACAGAACAAATAGAAGGTAAACCATACGTTGTATTAAAAGAAGATAAGAAAAAAGTTAAAAAGTTAGAAAGAGAAATAGCACAATTAAAAACTAAATTAACCGGTGCTGAAATTGATGCTAATTTTAATCAGGAACAGATAAGTGATTTACTTACTCGCTTAAATAGTGGTGTGAACATAGAAGAGTTTACACGAGAGGAACAAGAGTTCTTACAAACTTATTTAAGCAGACAAGATGTCCTCGGCGGATAAATTAACAATATTAACACCACCAGATAGATATTACGGTGCTGACATAAATGTATTAATATCAGGTTTTTCTCAAGACGAGCAAAGTGAATTAATATTAGTACTTGATAATATAGATGCTGAATGCTGTTTAGCAATAAATGATATGACTCCCGAGCGTGATATAGAATGGATGCTTGACACCGCTCAAAAATGTAGTATAATAGTATTAAACCTTAAATGGGCAAAGGCGGATACTAAAAACTCAATATACTATGGTTTGTTATTGAGTAAGAATAACTGTTATTATATGTGTGATGATGAAACTGCTAAAACAGTAGGATTATTTAACATAAACAGAGTAGAAAATATTATAGAGCCTATCAAACAATTGGAGAAATAATGGCACGGGAATGGAATAATAAAAGTACTGTTTGGAAAAACGACAAAGATAAGAAGTTTACAAAAACTTATAGAAAACCAATAGATTATAAAGTTAGTCCAGTAAGAGTCCCTGGACTTAAAGTTTGGGTACAAAATGGGGAAGTAGATAAAGCATTACGCAAATTTAAAAAGAAAATTGCTAACTCTGGCAAACTACAAGAGTTAAAAGAACGTGAACATTATGAAAGACCTAGTATTGTAAGAAAGCGAGCCAAGGCTATTGCTCGCAAGCGACATCTTAAAGAAGTTGCTGAAAATTCCATCCATCGTAAACGAAAATATTAACCCTGCCGTGTGAAGATAAAAAGGGGGCATTAAATGCCCCCTTTCTACTCTTGTGGGTTAGCGAACTTAGAACTTAATTTCGATCGTTTTAGGTTTCAGTGCTTCAGGTACTTCCTGTTTGAGATGAATCTCTAACATTCCGGCCTTACATTCTGCTGATTCAACCTCAACAAATTCTGCCAAGTTCCAAGAGCGACTAAAATCGCGTGTTGCGATACCCTTGTGTAGCCAAGTTTGTTTTTCTGAATCCTCTTTGTGACCAGAGACAGTTAATTGTCCATTGTCAACAGTTACTGAAAGATCACCCTGAGAAAACCCAGCAACGGCAATGGTAATTACATATTCAGTGTCGCTGATGCGTTCAATATTGTAGGGTGGGTAGGACGGTGCTTGATGTGTAAAAAGCCTGTCCATATCGCCAAATAAGCGATCGAATCCGACCATATGTCGGTTAAGTGTGGGGATAAGATTTCCCGAAGTGATTCTATACTCAGTCATTTTAAGTTCCTCCTTATGTTAAGCGAGTAAGTTTATGAGCCTCACAATTAAGCACTCATATACATATTATAGCACTATTGCTATGATATGTCAATGTATTTATGTGTGTAAGTATTTGAATTTATTATATTTTTATAAATTGGATGTTTTTCTTAAGCGATACATTTCTTCTGTTTCTCTAAGATATTTTTGAGATTTTTTAAACATTGCAAAATCTTCATCTAAAAAATTCATAGATCTATGATCGTTGCATAAGAATATCATGTCAAAATCACCCATATTGAGATATTTTTGTACAGGATCAGTCCATCTTTCAGTGATATAATTTAGTGTTTCATCAATTTTATCATAATTATATGCTGATTTTACTACATTGAAACCTATCATAAAAAACCAATTATCTTTTGTTGAAGTTGTATATACTTGATCAACCCAATGATCTATATTATCTCTTACTTTATCCCATTTTGCAGGCCAACGAACATCTTCAAAAACATCACCTATGCCGTCTATACTATATGTCATAGTAACTGATCTAAATTCTTTAAAGATTTTGTATTTTTCACTATTGGTATCTACTTTTACTGTACCATTAGTATTATATTCTACTCTTACTGAACCTCGTTGTTCTTTTGGTATTTTTTCTAAAGTTTTAAGATGTACATCTGTGAGTAATGGTTCACCACCATTGAAATGTATCCACTCTAAATTTTTTAAGTTAATATTTGGAACATCTTCTTTTTTATGTATCATGGAAGTAGGATTTATTCCTCTATGCCATCTGTCATCAAGAGTTTTTTTACTTAAAGTACCCCATAATGAACTATAAACACTAGAACATGTAGTACAAGCTAAATTACATATATTTCCGGTCTGAAAATCAAATCTGTATGGAGAATCAGAATCTAGATAATCTTCATAATTGCCATGTAGATCTAACCAATTTCTGTTAGTATCTAGTCTTCTACTTGAGCGTCCGTCACTATGTTTTTCATTTTCTACACAACCGTCACATTCTTCTGGTATTTCACCGCGATCAAATTTCTTTCTAATACTTTTAAGATACGGATCATTCCATACATCTTCTGTGTTAGTTACTTTCTTTCCTTCGTGTAAACAACAGGCATATACTTTACCAGGTTCTGTTATTGACATACTAACATATGGTTCTATACAGAAAAATTTATTATCCTTATTCATTCTAATATTTATGATTCATACTAAATACCGGAGACGGATTAGGAGCGACGAATGCGATCAAATTGCTTTCTCAAATGGTGGTTAATAACATGCGCGGTACTTGCCTCATCGGCAGTAATACATTACTTCGACATGTGGGCCGCCTTATGGCATTTAGACCAAACCAAGATAAGCTTCGGTATATTAATACTGTTTTATGGTTTAACTGCCCACTTAGGACATCAATCATACAAACTCTATAAACACCGACCATTAAATTTCCGCACAATAGAAGTATCATGGTTCTTTGCTGAATCAATGATAACTTTGGGATTAATTGGTACAGTAACGGGTTTTATTATAATGCTAGGCGGCGCCTTTGCTGACTTAGATTTATCTAATATAGGACAAGCCAAAGAAGTTATACGAGATATGGCCGCGGGCATGAGTACTGCGTTAACAACTACGTTAGTAGGCCTTGTGTGCTCAATTATTACCAAATTACAATTGATGAACTTAGAATATGACCACAGGAAAGCGTAATAGATACCTATCAGGATTAGGATTTACTGATTTATTGTTTAATACTTTAATCGGTTTTGTATTCCTGTTCGTAATTGCTTTTTTATTAATTGCTCCACCAATACCCACTGATAAAAAAATAGATCCAAAGGCTGAAATATTAATTATATTAACTTGGCCAGAGGGATCATCTAAAGATATTGACATGTGGGTTAGAGATCCAACGGGAGAAGTTATCAGTTTTAGAGGTAGAGACCGAGGATTAATGCATTTAGACAGGGATGACTTGGGTACTAGTAATGATACTATTACGTTGTCAGATGGACGTCAAGTAACAAGTGCCATGAACCAAGAGATTGTTACAATACGTGGTTTTATTGCAGGTGAATGGAATGTTAATATCCATTATTATGCCTATAGGCAAGGCTCTGCAGATACTGCCCCTATAGAAAAAGTAACAGCTTCTGTAACTGTAGAATTAATTAGGGTTAATCCATTTAAACAAAAAGGCCTTATTAGATTTAATTTAATAAAACCAGGCCAGGAAAAGACAGCATTTAATTTTACAGTAATAGAAGAAACATATACTCAACGTAAAGGTGGAGTAGTGTCAGAAGAAAAAGTATACTATATAAAAGATGTTAATACATATATGACACCATTTATATATGATCATAGATGGCAGTCAACATATCATGAAAGTCCGGACGGGAATTTAATTGAGCGTAACCAAGGCAGTCAAGCACTTGACGCGATTCCTGTTGCGCCTGATCCAGCAGGCAATTTTAATGATAAAGAATATCTTGAGAAGTGGGGTTATTAGTGAATCCGGGCAGTAGGCCTATTATAAATGATCAACAAAATTCCGAGGCAAATATTATGGCAGTAGCACAACAGAAAACAGTAGATTTTTCCACAGTAGCAAGTGAAGAAAAACTTGAGTGGAATGCTTGGTATGATATACTGTATGCGTTTAATATTGAGTTTATTACTGCGGTGTTGTTAATTGTTCTTGTTAGTTATATATTAATACGTACTCCTGCGAAACTTTACATCAAATTCTTAACAATTCCCTTGCTTTTTTTCCTATTGTATAGTACAATGGATAAGTTAAATGATATTCTAGGGTATGCTTATCCTACAATTCCTATTGGGAAAGTAATTTTAATGGATGGTACTAGACAGGGCAAAGTTATTGAACTGTGGGTTAAACATTTAGGTGAAACAGACACACGATTGTATAAGATGCCTTATAGTAAGCAATTACAAAAGAAAATAAAAGAAGGTAAAAAAGCACGACAACAAGGCAATCCAATGGTTTTGGAATGGAAGAAAGGACGTAAGGAAAAAGGTCGAGATGGCCAACGCAATCCAGGAAGATTTATAGTATATAATTTGCGTGATTTAATGGAAGGCCCAAAGAAGGATTATGAAGAAGATTAAGTATGTCAGATACAGCAATTAAAATAGAAGAAAATTTAAAGTTAAAAGAACCTCCTTTGTATAAAGTACTTTTTATCAATGATGATGTTACTCCAATGGATTTTGTTATGAATTGTTTAATGTCTATTTTTATGCATACCATTGATATAGCACAAGATTTAACACATAAAATACATCAAGATGGATTTGCTGTAGTAGCAGTATTACCATATGAGATAGCAGAACAAAAAGGTATTGAAACTACTGTATTGTCACGCAACAATAACTATCCATTACAAATAAAAATAGAAGCAGATACCTAATATTTTTATAAATACCCCATAGGAGAACAACAATATGAATCCACTGGATTTTGTAAAAGCACGATGGGCAGAAAGAACATCATGGGATGGCGGTATGTTAATCGCTGTTGGGTGAGTATATCATTATACTTAAACGATACAAAGAATATTATGAAACTGAAGCCGATTAAAAATAAAACACAGCTAAAACAAGCTCTAACCCGTATTGATGAATTATGGGGCGCAACACGCAATACCGAAAAAGGCGATGAACTCGATGTCCTAATGCTACTGGTTGAAAAATACGAAGAAGAGCATTACCCAATACCGCCTTCTGATCCAATTGAGGCCATTAAATTCTTAATGGAACAGAAAGAACTTACCCAATATAAACTTGACGGACGAAGGCCTTGGCCAGCTGCTTAAAACTATCATTACAAATATTAATAAACTAAACGAAGGAAAATAAATGGACAAATTTAAGAGTTTACTTACAGAACGAACATCATGGGATGGTTGGATGATAATTGGTGTTGGTGTTGGTGTTTTAATTTTAGGACCGTTAGCAAAATGGATAGCTTGGGCAGGTATTATCTATGGTGCATGGACACTATTTAAAGGCGACAATGATTGATACAACACATATAAGATTAGAATGCCTTAAGTTAGCAAACGGTGACTTGACTTTAGCATCAGAGTATGTTAAGTTTGTTACAGATGAAGTAAAAGAAGGCTGGTGTGATGGTTATCCTGGCTACATGGCCATTTATAATGACTATAAAGACATCTTTGATAAAGCTATGGGACAAAAGTCGCAAAGTTTTGATGATGTACAAACAGCATCAAGGTTCTATACTACAGGAAGTTCTGTAGATGTGCCACCACAAAATATATCTTATGGTGATAAAGAAGTAACAGAACATGTTATAGAAAATGATAATTTCATTAAACAAGAATTTAAGGATGCGTGGTAATGGCAAGTAAGAATGTTACAATTATTAAATTAGTATCAACTGCCGGCACTGGGCATTATTATACTACAACTATCAATAAGCGAAAAAGTATAGATAAACTTAAATTAAAAAAGTATGACCCAGTTGTACGCAAACATGTTTTATATGAAGAAAAGAAAATAAGTAAGTAACTTATTGTCGTATGATGTAGACAATATGCATTCTGGACGCGGGTTCGATCCCCGCCACCTCCACCAAAAGGAGATTAAAATGATCAATAATAATGTAGGAGGAAGCAACGATGCGATTCCTCCGGAACAAAATAAAAACATTACCAAGACCTGCAAGGAAATTTATAGAATATATGTTTAAAATATATGTCGCATGGAGTATCTGTGCCGACATTATTATTATTGGTGGTATTATATACTTAATCTTTTTTTGACGGGGGTGACATGGCTTCGACAGGGTGAGGACGATATACGGACGACACATGGGAGCAGTTCCATGTTAAAAAACGGCAAACTAAAATAATTGCAAACGACGATTATTACGAATACGCATTAGCCGCATAATACGGCAGTATTCCGGGGTGTAAAGCACGCCTTGTTACCCAATTGCTTTTTTAAAAGGGCCTTCGGGCCCTTTTTCATTTTATAACTGTAGCAACTAGATGGACGCGATCTTCCTCACCTCCATTAAACGCATTATGGTATTTTGTGTTGTCAGTAACCCATACTTTACCATCTGCGGGCATATGTTTTACTTCATCATCAATAATCATTAGTGCGCCTGGGTTAGTTACAATAGGTATATGTAGTCTGCGCTCAGGATCTCTGTGCCAACTTAATGTTGTGCGTGGCATTTTCCAAAGTAGTCTTACTCTACCCAAATTATACTTGGGAATAAGTGTGTCGTATACTTCTTTAAAGTAAGTATCTTCAAATAATTTAACAAACTCAATATACTGAGACTCGTCTATTGGGTTTTCTCGCTGTACTTCTTTGCCTGTGCTGTCAGGACGTGTCCAAAATAATCCTCTTATGTTGCCACCTGTGATAGAGTTTGGATCGCCGGGAATTTGTGTTAGGCAAATAGCATTGATATCTCTCTTGCCAAGAGGAGATTGTCTTGCGACTCGTGAGTCAACCTTACGTAATGCATCCTGTAGTTTGCTTACATCAAAGCAAATATCAGGGTCTATAAAAAAATTATTCAATATAGGAAGCAACCTGTAAAGTTGTATTTATGTAATATTATGTTAAATATTGATATGGCAATAACATATTATGAATATTATTGAAGTAGAAGATTTTTTCCCATCTAAAATTATTACAGAGTTAGTATCTATAGTAAATGGTAATGGTTTATATGAATATGAAATGAAATCCCCTAGATCGCCAAGGTCCTGGGCGATCGCCCAAGGCCTTGCCCCTGGGCGACGGCCCGTGTGTGGGCCACCCGCTGAGATTTTTTCGATAAACCAGCGGAAACCCAGCTCGTGGAAAAACCGAACCCTGGGTAGTCGAAGTCAGTTAGATTTAGAAAATACTCTAATTGAGACAACTATTCAAGAATATTGTACTTCTATTATACAACCTACTGTTGATTTTCCAATTCAATTTACCAGTGCAACAATATGGAAAGATGAACCAGGATTTTTCATGGCACCTCATAAAGATAATTTCGGAGTATGTATTGCAATGCAAATTTATCTAAATAATAATAACTGTCCTGGAACTTTATTTGAAATGGATGATTCAACAAAGTTTATAAAATATGGGTATAATAGAGGTTATATATTACATAATTATATAAGGCCTAGAATTTCACATAGTGTTCCTAACCATATTAATTCTGAATCTAGAGCAAGTGTTTATATTTTATTTCATAAACTTGATGAAAATAATATTAGAATTCAAGAAGAAAATGAGCAAAAACATTGGGCACGGATCTGGCCACGTTGGCTCAGATCCAGTAAATAATACTAGTATATTATAATGAATTCAAGAATACAAGAGTTTTACTTACAACATAAAGATAAAGTATGGAATTATGAACGAATTCCAGAAAGGAAGGATCCTAGTCATTGGGTGACTTGGGAAAGCAAATATCCGTGGTTAAAACTTATGATAGATGCTCCATTTAAGGAAATGCTTGAAGAAGCTAAAAATATAAAACATTTGTTTGTTGAACACAGAACAGACTATTCACAAGGATGGAAAAGTGTGTGCCTTCATGGCATTGATGATTATGTTACGTCTGTACCTGAAGATCATGGATTTAGCAAAGATACAAAAAGAGATTGGACCAATGCTTCTGCAGAATGCCCAATTACAACAAATTATTTTAAAAACCAGTTTCCATTTAATGTTTATGACAGGGTTAGATTTATGTTAATTGAGCCAGGCGGGTATATTGATATTCATGTTGATGGAAATAGAGAAGATAATCCCAGCCGTGCTGTTAATATGAGTCTTAATAATCCTGATAAGTGTTTTTTAATAACTGAAAATGGAATAGTTCCTTACGATAATAATGGTAGTGTTTTTTATTTTAATATTGCTAATGAATAATAGTAATGAAGATAGATATCATATTATTGTACACGGCGCAGAAACACCAGAGTTTGAGGACATTGTGTTAAAAAGTTATGATGCATTGGGTACTTTACAAATTGGTTATTATGTTATAAACACAGAACCTGTTACTATAACCAAAACTTTTGAAGATAAATTTGATAATTATATGGGAGTTTGTGGTGGGTTAAAGACATATATTTTATTAGGACAAAATTATTTTAGTGAAAAAACTAATGTTTTAATGTTTGATATAAGTCCCGCGGCGATTAAATGGCAACAATTTCTTAAAGAAACTTGGAATGGTGAGGTGGAACATTTCGTATTAATGGTGGAAATGTTTGGAGAATTACATCCAGAATTTGAACCAATTGGTGGTTTCCATGATGATAAGATCAAAATGCACTTACATAAATTTTTAAAAGATAATAATATTGATGCTCAGCAATTAAAAAAAGGTTGGGATAAATTTCAAAAAATGAATGTTATTTATGAGCAAATAGATCTTTTTAATACTGAAGATGTCAATAAATTAATTCAACACACAAAACTTGGAACTAATACTTATTTTTGGCTCAGTAATTGTTTTGTAATGGAAAGAACTGTATTTCAACATGGTATACAGGGAACTTGGGATTTAGAAATTTCTTTTAGAGAAAACTTTAGAAGTAAATCCTATACACCTTGTACTTTTGATGTTGGCGATTTTATTTATATATAATAGTGTATTATTTGTTAAAGTTATGCTTTAAATATTGGCATGAGTGAAAAAGACAATAGTATGACGGTTAGTGATGCATCGATGATAACTATCCCAGTTCGTAATTTGATAGCATTATTCATCTTTGTAGGTATTGCTATTACTGGTTATTTTAATATAACAGGACGTATTACGTTCCTAGAACACAGTGCAGGCATGCAGAAAATACATGTTGATGCAAATAGTGAGTTTCGTGTTAAATGGCCACGTGGCGAGTTAGGTTCACTACCTGATGATGCTGAACAGAATATGAGATTAACGCATATAGAGAAAGAACTCAAAGAAATTCAAGATAATATTAAAATTTACAAAGAAGTAAAAGAAAATATTTCCTTACAAAACTCTCGACCATCTCAACTCTCTAATTAATATGAAAAAGTTTTTATTTGTATTGCTACTGTTAGTGGCAACGCCCGCACAAGCATTGGAATTGTTAGTAGTTACTGCTAACTGGTGTCCTATCTGTGCTCGTTGGATAGCAGACGTTCCAGAGTTTTATGATGATATTGACTTGCCAATGGTAAAAATAGACATTACTACTGGTATTATAACAAATCAAAAGTATTTAGAGCATTACTGGGAAGGCAATATAAAGAGATTATATGCTGTTCCTACATTTATTATATGGGACGAAGTAAATAAACGCGAAATAGTACGTTGGGCAGGTTATCAAAGTGAAGAACAATGGTATGAAATGCTAGAACGTGCTAAATTAAAAGCAGAGCAAAGCATAATAGACTGTGAAGCAATTGGTCTTTGTGATAATTTTCAATTGGGCCCATTACCACAAAACCAACCCCAAGAGTAATACTTTGTATAAGTATTTGTATGGACATTTATCACATATGGGCAGATATCGAAGGTGATATTACTGATAAAGTATGGGCAGAAAACCTTCGAGGATTTTTAGAATCACTTAAAGAAGAACACAAAATCGAGTCTTATCGTATTACTCGATGTAAATTAGGCTTTCGCAGTATACAAAATTTACCTGAATGGCATGTGATGGTTGAAACAAAAGACATGGCTCAATTAGAGACTGCCTTTCAAAGAGTTGCAAAGGCAGAATATCATCCATTAGACGAATTGGAAAGCAAACTTAAAACAAAACATAGATCCTTTAATATGCATGTTGCAGACAATATTCAACACGCATTATTTAGAGATTGGCCTGATGAGTGACAATATCATTGACTTTGAAGGAAAGAAAGCGGAAAAAATTCCATTAAAGGAAATTATACCGAGTGACTTTAGGGGTGATGATATTTTTAATGATGAAACAACTAGAGAAATATCCGAAGTTTGGTTGTGGGATACGTTAGCTTTATTAGATGAGCACGGTATCGATACTACAAATAATGATTTAAACCACGACTTAACAATTATACTTCAATTAATAGATACACTAATATATCGATACAAGGATAAGAAACATGATTAAGGCATTTTTTAGAAGTAGAGAATGGGCCTTATGGGCATGGGGCGGTGGTGGTTTACTTGCTATCTCTTTATGGGTACAAGTACAAATAACTGTAGCAATAAACAAATGGTATGGTGGGTTTTATAACTTACTACAAACATCTGCAGAGTATAAAGATAATTCAGCAGAAGGTATTGCGTTATTTTACGACAAGTTAATTAGTCTTTCTTATTGGACTAACGGATTTGAAGGCGACCCGTCTTTTACAGTTTTAGCATTTCCTTATGTTATTCTAGCAGTATTAACAGGTTGGTTTACACGTATATATGGTTTGCGTTGGCGACAAGCAATGACATTTATGTACATTCCTCGTTGGCGTACAGTTGAAGAAGAAATAGAAGGTGCGTCTCAACGTATTCAAGAAGACTGTAACCGGTTTGCGCGAATTGTAGAATCATTAGGACTCCAAGTAGTAAGAGCAGTTATGACACTTGTAGCATTTATTCCAGTGTTGTGGGGTTTAAGTGAACATGTTGATATTCCGTTTTTTAGAGATATACCTGGTTCATTAGTTTGGACCGCATTGTCGGTGTCATTAGGTGGTATTGTGATCTCGTGGTTTGTAGGTTGGAAACTGCCAGGACTTGAATACAACAACCAGAAAGTAGAAGCCGCATTTAGAAAAGATTTAGTACTTGGCGAGGATGACAAACAAAATTATGCACAGCCAGAAACGTTGTGGAGTTTATTCACCGGCATACGTTTTAACTATCAAAGACTATATCTTCACTATGGATATTTTGACACTTGGATGATTACATACGACCAATTTATGGTCATTGTTCCGTATCTTATTATGGGACCAGGTTTGTTTACTGGTGCAATAATGTTAGGAGTATTAGTACAAGTTAGTAATGCGTTTAGTAAAGTACATGGTGGATTTGCATTATTCTTACATAACTGGACTACAATTACAGAATTGAGAAGTATATGGAAACGTTTACACGAATTTGAACGAAATCTTGACAAATACGCAACTATATAATATAATAGTATATATAAGTATTTTTATAGTTAAATATTAACATGCCAAAGATTATAGTAGTTTCAGGCGGATTCGATCCTATTCACAAAGGTCATATTGCACTATTTGAGTCAGCAAAAGCACTAGGAGATAAACTCGTAGTGGCGTTAAACAGTGATAAGTGGCTTCAGCGTAAAAAAGGCAGATCTTTTATGTTGTTTGAAGAACGTCGTCTTATTACACGTAATTTACGTATGGTAGATGAAGTTTTCTCGTTTAATGATAATGACAATACTGCTATAGATGCATTAAAAAAAGTTAAAAGACACTACCCTGATGATACTATTGTATTTGCTAATGGTGGAGATCGTGGTAAAAACAATGTTCCAGAGCAAGAAGTAGAAGGTGTAGAATTTGTGTTTAGTATTGGTGGTAATGATAAAAAGAATTCCTCAAGTGACTTAATAAAGAATTATAAATTTGGTATGACATATGAAGATTTTGGTTATTATAACGTATTATATAATGACACAACATGTCGCGTAAAAGAAGTACATATTGATCCAGGTGAATCCATGCAAATGGAACGTCACTTAAAGAAAAGTGAATTTTGGTTTGTTGCTAAAGGTGATTGTGAAG
>Ga0209089_10001919_pt1 | contig 18725 bp, 18 predicted proteins | sample ArcticOcean_MG_C_FD_187431 | JGI IMG/M metagenome (GOLD analysis project Ga0209089, IMG submission 187431) | Marine microbial communities from western Arctic Ocean - ArcticOcean_MG_CB2_150 (SPAdes) (version 2) | ecosystem: Environmental > Aquatic > Marine > Oceanic | place: Arctic Ocean: Canada... | reverse complement strand
TGCGAGACAGGATTCGTGTAGAGTTGGGAAAACTCCGCCTGCTTTACGCAGCCCCCGGCACCGCCCGGCGGCGAGTCCAAGAATGTAAGTCCACTCACCGACTAAACGGCTGGAGAACGAATCTTGGTCGCGCACGTTTTCCCAGACCAGCCGAGGGGTGATCCGCTCCCCCGCAAGGTAGCGGTTGGCCAGATCGTGGCTGAAGCGCCTGGAGTGCTCGGCAAAGTGCGTCAGCGTGTAGTTGATCTGCGAACTCAGCAAAAATTGGCAGTAGTCCAGACGCGTGGTTCTTCGTTCCATCTCCTTGCGATGAAGGGTTGCCTCCGCTCTGCTCCGGAATCAATCAGTAACCATGGAAACACCACTGTACATAAGCCTTGGTTTATAAAGTGTTTGTTCTTGATCGTTCCTGCAATTGATACAATGAAATAATGTTGTCTTTGTATCTTGGGATTGGGAATTCATCCATTGTGAATCTTGCCCTGTAAACTTCCGAGCCTCTCACCAGCCTGGCATATTTCTCAGTTGCATCCGTCCGGTTCGTGAGGTAGAGCGGGTATGCGTCCGCGGCGCGATAACTAACGATCAGTGTCCGTCTCGGTTTGTCCGATTGATTCAGATTGGACGCGTGAGGCACCATGCAGTGCATGAAAATCGCGGTTCCTGCCGGACCTTCAATGTTCACTGCCGCTGATTCATCTAATTCCTCGGTGATTCTGCCCTGAAACAGCTTCCCGTCCGTGTGATCCATAAGTGATTCAGTATGCATTCCCGGAAGTATCTTCAGACCCCCGTTTTCAACTCCGGTATCATCTAGATAGAGCAGCACTGCTAGGGAATCCCTGTTGGTTAAAGGGTAATAGGACAGGTCCTGATGCCAATCAACCACTGCGCCAATCTTTGCGGGTTTCATGTTCAGTTTGCTGTAATGACAAATGATGTTGGGACCTATTAGCTGTTCCACACAGTCCAGCAACTTCTTTGATTCAGCGTATTCCTGAAACACGGGGTAATGGGTACAAGGTTCATACAGTCTTCTGATTTTTGTCCTGTTCTCTTCCTGTTCCGGTTCCATCTCCATGCGGGTGGCGTCATGGGCAGAAAGTGTATTCCCTTTCGAAATGGCATCAATTTTCCCAATAAACTTCTGAATCTGATCCGAATCAATAAAAAAGGGAACGACAGTAAATCCCTCACTATGGTATTGCTCTAACTGTTTATGATTCAGCATAACCGCTCCAGATGATCGATCCTCACTGAAAACCAGTTTTGGTTGGAACCTCTAACCTCCAAAACACGCATCCGGAAGACCCCTGACCCTTGGTTTTACCGCAAAAAGGCAGCCGGCACTGGGATTTTCCTCAATCTCTTTTTCCGTCATATCCCAGCGGGCGGTGGTCATGTAGAGGGTGTCCAGATTTTTTCCACCGAAAGTACAACTGGTTACACGCTGAACCGGCACTTCGACAATCTGATCAATGCTGCCGTCCGGTGCAAAACGAATGACACACCCACCTTCCCAACGGCAGTTCCAGAGGTAGCCTTCAGCATCCACAGTCGAACCGTCTGGATAGCCTCGCTCAGCGTAGGCAAAATTTTGTCGATTACTGATCGTACCGATTGAATGTTCATAATCAAAAGCCGATATCCAGCCTGTTAGGGTATCTGTGAAATACATGATCGTGTTATCCGGACTCCAGACCAGTGTGTTGGAAATACCAATGTTCGTTTCCATAGGATGAAGACTGTGGTCGGGGTCGAATCGGTAGAGAGTCCCACTGTTTTTCTCTATAGGAAGATTGGTCGCTTCGGGAGATATGTTATTCTGCATCGTTCCGAACCAGAACCTGCCATTACGATCTGAGGCGCCATCATTACAGCGATTTTCCGGTTGTTCCTTTTCTGGTTCAAGAATACGAGTGAGGCCCTCTTGATCGAAATCGAAATGATTCAACCCGTGATGAGATGCGATCAGCAACCCTCCTTTCTCTCTTACTGACATGGATGAGATCATTTCCGGCATGTCCCAAACCTGATGCTCTCTTGATTCAGGATACCAGCGGTGGAGTTTGGAAGGCATTGGGACGTCCAGCCAGTACAAAGCCTGTTCTTTCTCATCCCAAAAGATTCCTTCACCCAGATGATCCCTGCAATCTACAACACATTCAGCGATACTCATTACTTTCTCACTGTTTATAGTTCAACAAACCATTTTCGGTATTGAATACGGTATGGATCCAAATTCAAGGAAAATGAATTATCCCGCAGCAGAGTTACGGGGTATCGGCATGGCATCGGGTTTGTTTGATTTGCAGCAAGCTGCGGGGAATCCAACCCAGAAGAGATTGAATAAAACCTCTGTGGAATTGATCAAATATCTTATTCGATGATGATCACTAGTCATGCTTCATCGTGTATCAATATGGATATACCGCCGTCAACCATCATGCTTTCACCGGTGATAAAACTTGCCTCATCAGAAGCGAGAAACAGAGCTGCATTGGCAACTTCATCAGGTCGTCCAAGCCTCCGCACCGGATGCAGTTGTTCGGTTTCTTTCTTCTTGGCAGCTGGGTCCGGGAACTTGTTGAAGTACCATTCATTGATGGGTGTGAGAATGTAAGCCGGACAAATGGCATTCACACGAATCCCCTTCGCGGCATATTCGATGGCCAGAGCTCTGGTCATACCCACCACAGCGTGCTTTGCGACCGGATACGGAAAGGTGTGAGGTATGATCTGGAATGAATGCACCGATGCAATATTGACGATGCTGCCATGACCTGATTCAAGCATATGAGGCAAAACTGCTCTGGAACAGTACCAAACTGCATCCAGATCGACCGAAAAGCATTTCTGCCAGTCTTCATCCGTTATCTCCAGTGGAGGACCAAAAACCGCTATTCCTGCATTGTTAACCAGTACTGTGGGTTTCCCCAATTTATCAACCACTTTGTCCACCATGGCATCGACTGCCTGCGAGTCGCTGACATCAATTGGAATTGAAATCGCAGTTCCACCAGAGTCATTGATGCTTTTCGCGATACTTTTCCCTGTTTCAGGATTAATCTCTGCTATGGCGACTTTAGCTCCTTCAAGGGCAAATCGACGTGCGATGGCTTCGCCGATACCCTGTCCTGCTCCAGTGACGACCGCCACTGCATTTTCCAGTTTTCCCTCCATCGTTCCTCCTCCAGAATAACAGCGTGGTCAAATGGGGATCACCTCTCATACAGTCCGCCGCAGCAGAACAGCATACAGACTGACGGAGACGGTGATCAACAAACCGTACAAAAACTGCACATAGAATCCTGTGAGCCCGATTGCAACTATCCCCGCCTCAAGGGAACCGATGATCAGGATGCCGACAAAACTTCCGTAGATCGTCCCTTTTCCTCCAAAAACGGAGGTGCCTCCTATGAACACTGCCGCCAGCGTGGTCAGCAGCATACCGCCTCCTTGGGTAGGCCAGAAATACGTCACTTCACAGGTGAGAAAAACCCCGGAAAGAGCGGCAAAGAAGCCCAGTTGCATAAAGCAATAGATCTTGATGATCTCGACCCGGATGCCCATCATCTTGGCGCTGTCCTGATTGTCGCCCACAAACAAAACATGACTGCCGAATTGATGGCGGCTGTAAATGAATCCGAGGATGAGAGCAATCACCACCAAGGCAATGAACTGAGTCGGCAGCTCGTCAAACAGCCTTCCGGCAAAGATGCTGTGCATCCAAGATTCCTTCAGACTGACCAAGGCGATGCCCTTTCCTTGAGCTGCCATGTTGACCAATCCCCTCCAAAGAAACATGGTGCCAATGGTTGCCACTATGGAAGGAATGCCGACTCGGGCAACCAACAATCCGTTCACCAAACCTGCAAAGGTGCCGATGAGGAGGCAGACCACCAGCGACAGTAAGAAGCTATTGGTGGCCACATAAGTGGTGCCAAATACCCATGAGGAAAATCCGAGAACCGATGGAAAAGAAAGGTCAATTTCTCCCAGGGTCACAACAAACGTGGCCGACAGCGCCATTATGCCAAAAAACGGCATAGTGGACATGAAGGCCCGATAGATGTCATACCGTAGAAACACATCCGGATTGCCAATCATAAAAATCAGGAACAATAGCGACAGAATGACTGTGATGCTGATCTGAATCTTGTACCGCTGAATCTCTCTTCTGTAGTTTGGAGGGGGCAAGGAGGGTGGGGCGTTCATTCGTCCAAACTCCCAGTGGTGGCCAGTTGAAGCATCTTGTCAACCAGTTGTTCCTGAGTCAGCTCGCGTTTCTGATAATCAGCGGCGATGCTACCTCGATCCAGAATTACGAATCGGTCCGCTACATCGTAAACATGAAAGATGTTGTGATCAATGAAGATCGCGGATTTTTCCTGTCTGCGAATGTCCATGATAAACTCCAAAGCTTTTTTGGTTTCTTTGAGGGATAAGCCCATCGTTGGCTCATCGAGGATGATGAGATCCGCATTGAAATAGAGGGCTCGGGCAATTGCGACTCCTTGTTTTTCCCCTCCTGAGAGGCTCTTGATTTCCGAATCTCCGGACATGGCGGTGGAGGTGAAACCCATGTGGTCTCTCAAAAGTCGTTCCGTTTCCTTCTTCTGGGCTTTGATATCCAGCACACCAAAGGCGTTAACGATCTCTCGGCCTGCAAAGATGTTGCGCCACAAGGATTGCTGATCTGCCAGTGCCCGTTCCTGATAGACGGCTTCAATTCCCAATTCTCGGGAACGTCGGACAGAGTGAAGCTGGATATGTTCTCCTTTGTACCATAACTCCCCCCTGGTGGGATGATGCACACCCATAATGATTTTGATCAAAGTAGACTTCCCTGCCCCGTTGTCGCCTACCAGTGCAACGATTTCGTTACTGCTGATTTCCAAATTGATGTCCCTGAGAACATGCACTTTTCCAAATGATTTGCTGATGTTTTTCAGGATCAGCAGGGGCTGCTGTGTGTTCATATTATGCGAGGGCAAAAGGGAGGGCAAAGAGGTGGAAAGGTGCCCCAATTCTCCTAATGCAGAAGATTTGGGACACCTTGTTTCTATTTAGCGAATCGCTTCCGCCGCAAGCGGGGCGACTTGGGCAATGTTGTCCGCTGTGATCAGGGCTGCACCTGTATCGACGTTCATTCCTGCAAAGCCAAACTTGGCACTCATGTACAGTTGAACGATGGGCAAGTAACCTTGCAGAAAGGGCTGCTGGTCCAGCACTACGCTGACGGATCCGTCTTGGATGGCTTGAGCGGTAGCGGCTGAAAGGTCAAACCCGGCACCGCAGATCGATCCTGGCTTTTTGCCGGCGGCCCGCATGTAGGTGCCAATGGTTGCCGTCAGTCCCCCATGATCGGTCACTAAGGCTTTCAACCGGGGGTTGGCTGCAGCAAAGCTGGCAAAGACAGGAGCGCCGGTGACTGCGTCCTTGTTCACCGCATCGGAAATCTCAAGATAGGACACCTTCATCCCCTGCTTTTCCAAGGCATCCACAATGCCCTTGGTGCGCTGCCCCCGGGCCTCTTGCCCCAACAAGCCCCAAACCAGAGCCAGGTCTCCAACACTCAGGTTGCAGTACTTGACCGTTGCATTTCCCAGATTGTAGCCGGAAGCATAGAGTTTCTGCCCCACATAGCCCATGCCATCAGCCATGTACTTGGCTTCATAGTTGGGAAGGTCAACATTCTGGGTCGTTACGATGATCCCCTTGGAGCGGGCTTCGTCAATCAGGTTGCCCAAAGCGGACTCACCAGGGTGTCCCATCAGAGCGATCCCATCTGGACGCCGGGCTATCGCCTCCTTGAATTGACGAACCATCTTCTCTGGATTCCAATCGGACCAGACATACTCGACATTGCATCCAGTATGCTCTGCTGCGAGTACAGCACCTCTGTAGACAATGGAGGCAAAAGATCCCCCTTCCGAACCTCCTGGAAAGAAAACAAACTTCTTTCCAGCACAACTCATGTCAACGGCCAAAACCGTCATGCTCACGCAACACATTGCCAAAATCGCAACGATTCCACCGACTGTTTTTCTAATCATTTTTGACCTCTTTTACTTGGATTTACAAGAATGAACATCCTTCATGAAATGTCCTGTTTTACTTCAACTTGTGGTATGGGCGCCTCCTTATCATGAATGGGTTATCATTTTTACCGAAATCCTAAAAAGATTCCACTTCCTTCATTGCGACTTAATTAGGGCTGAGCCCACGCAAACAAGGCTGTCTCCACCTCTGCCTGCCAGCGTGTCACGACCTGTACACGGAGCGGGTACTCATGGATGGAAAAGAGAGGAAACCATGGTTGCGGCAATCGCCTTGCAAGGCGACTTCAATTTTAGATGTAGTATTTAATAAACATTAAGTCAAGCAAAATTATGGACACACAAGCCTATATCTTTTGTAAACCACGCAGGCGTCACTGCCCTCAATCACCTCACAGTCAGTTGATTGCCACCCTAAATTCAATTCGTAAGTGCAACGTTTAGCCGCTCTCAGTATAACCCGTTTCAAGTCTACCGGGGGCATGCCTCAATCACGGGCATCTCGGCGGGTGCGGTCGGGAGAGCATCCGCATGGGGCTAAAGGCGGAGAGCTTGCTGCGACACCACGGGCTGGACCGAGGCGGTGACGAAACGGGCTCCGAGGGCCGCTTGGGCCGGGAAGGCGGCGGCGGGTTTCGTCTTGCCCAGGACTAACCCTTTTCCCTCTTTCCTTTTTCCCTTTTCCAAAGACCCCTGCGTGGGCTAAGGGGGCGTTAGCCCTCCGGATTTTCCAATGCCCAAAATGCGTACAACTCCGGTGGAATCCGTGGAGACGTGCCATAAGTTGCTGCTGCGGCTGGTCCCCCATCTGGACAAGTTCCCGCGCAACCGACGCTTCACGCTGGGAGAGCGGCTGGAATCGACGCTGCTTATGGTACTGGAGGAAATCATTGAGGCATCCTACAGCCGCGAGAAGCAAGCCTCACTGCACCGGGCCAACCGACGGTTGGCGGTGGCGCGGCACCTGTGGCGACTTTGCCACGAATTGCAGGTGATTTCCACTCGTCGCTACGAACACGGGGCACAACTGGACTGGGAGGGTTTCAATCCCGCCGTGCAAAGCTGGATCGGCCACGCACAGCACGCGGAGACGGAGGGCTTGCGTCCCCACGGCATTTCTGGAATGCTGAAGCCCGCTCAACCCTTCTATTTCTGGAGATTGCCATGAAGTACCTGCACACGATGATCCGCGTCCGTGACCTTGACGCCACCCTCGACTTCTTCATCAACAAACTCGGTTTTGTCGAACAGCGTCGCAAAGACTCTGAAGCGGGCCGCTTCACGCTGGTGTTCCTCGCACCGACTCCGGATGACCCACCGCTGGAACTGACTTACAACTGGGATCCGGAAGCCTACGGCGGGGGACGCAATTTTGGGCATGTTGCCTACTCCGTCGAAAACATTTACGACTACTGCGCCAAGTTGCAGGAGTCCGGAATTCCGATCCTGCGACCGCCCCGCGACGGCAAGATGGCGTTCATCCGGACACCGGATGAGATTTCCATTGAACTCTTGCAGGAAGGCGAGGCGCTGCCACCGCAGGAACCGTGGACTTCGCTGCCGAACCAAGGCGAGTGGTGAGATGCTGAAGCACCTGCGAGTGCTGATTCACGAACACATCATGCTGCCCATCACGGCGAGCAATGCACCCGTTGCCCAACTCAGTTGGGGAGTTGCGGTGGGCATGTTTGTGGGGTTGACCCCGACGATGGGCGTGCAGATGTACCTTGCCGCCATGATTTGGGCAGTGAGCCGCTACATCCTCCAGTTTCCGTTCAACCTTCCTGTGGCCGTGGCTCTGGTCTGGATCACCAACCCGATCACGGTGGTGCCGATCTATTACGTTTTCCTCGCCACGGGTTCCCTGCTGCTCCAGAACGGTGAAGCCCTCAACTATGCCCACTTTGCGGAAAGCTTCGAGCGCATCGCCGCACTGGAGAGTGCATGGGACTCCATCGTCGAGGGCACCCGCTTTCTGCTCGTCGATCTTGGCTGGCCGATGGTCGTGGGCGGTTTGGCCTATGCGATTCCGGGAGCCATCCTCGGTTATTTCCTCACTTTTCGGCTTGTCACCCGGCACCGCCGCCAAAAGGCCTTAGCGGCCAACATGGGCTACGAGCAGTGGCAGGCCATCAACGAGGTCATGCACTGATCCCCACCGCAGAGAAAATAAGCATGGAGGCAGAAGGCAGAAAGCGGCTGTACCAGATGGGCAACCGCCTGCACGAGGACGGGCATCCGGAGCAGGCCCGGCACGTTTGGCAACAGCTTGCGCTCACTGCGGAGCCTCCGGAGACGCCAACCCCTTCCAACGCCAAACCCCTCAATCTCAACCACCTGCGCTGGAAGGTGGTCGGTTCGGTGTTACTCACGCTGATCTGCCTCTACGTCATCCTCTTCACCGCCTTTCCTCGCCGCGCCGATCCGTTCCTCGCGCTCATCAACGCTCTGACCGCCTCGCAACCTCAATCCGCGTGGGGCGAATTTTGGGACACCGGACGCCCCTCGCTGGGCCAGCGTCGCTACTCGCAAGCCGATGAGGTTTGGCCGTTGCTTGAGGAGATGTTTGAGACGCTGCTGGGACAGAACGACTCACAGAATCAACAGCAGCGCAAATCCGGATTGGAAGACTGGCTGGAACGTTACCGACGGCTCCGGGGCGGGGCGATGCACCCCACCGACTACTATGTCATCACCGGACGCGGGCTTTTCAACACGCGCCGCTTTCCTGAGGCGGTCACCGTCTTTCAGGAAGGCTTGCTCCACGCCAAGACTCCGGAGCAGCGCGGCAGCCTCTTTCAGGAAATCGGCACCACCTACTACTATCAGGGCTATCACCTTCAGCCCAACGGGCTTGCCGAGTATGACCTGCACATGGTGCAGAAATCCGTGGATGCCTACAAGCAAGCAATTCGCTACACGGAAGAAGGGGCCTACCTCTACGGCAACCTTGGCTGGGGGTATTATCTGCTGGAGGATTACGACCGTGCAGTGGAACACGGACAGCGGGCACTGGCGTTGGACCCGAAGCTCAACTATGTCCGCATGAACCTCGGCATCACCTTTTTGCGACAACACCGCTACAGCGAGTCGTTTCAGGCGTATGAGAGCATCCTGCGCTTCAATCCGGACGCGCTGGAATACGAGGGCGGGATTCGGGATTTGCTGGAACTGGAGCGAGAGCGCCCGGGGCGTTACCCCTTCATTCCCTTCATCCTCGGTTTCATCTACAAGAAGCAGGAACGCTACGCGCTGGCGCATGAGCAGCTGGAGCGTTTCCTTGCGCGTCCGTTCCCGGAGGCCTTCTGGAAATCACAGGCCCGGCGGCTGCTTCAGGAAATGAGCGCCGGCTGATCACCCCTTGCGCAACCGTTCCAGATGAGCCTCCCACTCGACGGGCAGCAGGTGGAGCTTTTGCGTGTTACACGCCTTGCAACACGGCACCACGTTCGCTTTGGTGGTCTTGCCGCCTCGGGCGAGGGGGACGATGTGATCCATCGTCAGTTCCCGTGCCGGAACCTCACGCTCGCAGTAGTGGCAGTGGTTGTGCGCCCGACGATTTTTCCACCACTGCGACTGCTTGAGTTCCCGCGCCTTGCGCCGCTCGCGCTTGAGGTCTTCCGGGTCTGGAGGCCAGTACCAGGTGTCCTCGACCATCAGAAATTCCGGGTGCTCCAGTTGGGGCCAGTTTCCTCAAACTCGCGGGGGATGCGCGTGAGCCGACGCATCCCGGAACCATCCATGAAAATGACGTAGAGTTTGTAGGTGCCCGTGGGGTTCGCCGAGAACGTCAGCAGCCGCCCGTCCGGAGACCAAGAGGGTTGTTCACAATCGTAGTTGCCGCGTGTGAGCCTGCGGGATTCCTCGGTGAAGGGGTCCATAATGAAGATCTGCTGGCGTCCCCCGATCATCTTAGAATACGCGATCAGTGTGCCGTCCGGGGACCAGACCGGGTTGCTATTACTGGAGCCGTCAAAGGTGAGTTGGAAGGCGATTCCCGCGTCAAGTTCCTGATAAAAAAGCTGTTCGCGTCCGGTGCGGTCGGAGACGAAAACGATGTGCTGGTTGTCCGGAGCAAGGTGGGGCGAGGTGTCAATGCGCCGATGTTTGGTCAAGCGTTTGGGTTCGGCGCGAGTCCGGAGGTTGAACTCGTAGAGATCGGCGTTGCCGTTGCGACTGAGCGTGAGGATGATGCGCTCGTTGTCGTCAAACCAAGTGCCGCCGCTGGTGATTCCGAACTGCCCCTTGCGCGAAAGCAACACCCGCATGGGTTGGCCCTTCAGGCGATCCAATATGATCGCAGTGCCTTGACGGCTCACCGTGGTGTAGATCAGGCTTTTGCCGTCTGGAGACCAGCGCGGGAAGAGGCTGATGAAGGGGTTGCGCGAAACGCCAGCAAGCCGCCGTCCGTGGGTGTTGATGCGGGCAATGATTTTGCGGCGTCCGGGTTGGCGCAAACTAAAGGCGACCGTGCTGCCCAGCGAAGCGGGCACGCCGGTGAGTTCACCGGCAATGCGGTTGATGAGGTCCATCACCCCGGTTTCCTCAAATTCGCCGTTCCGCAGCGTCATGTCCTGCGAGAGCAGCACACTGCCGTCGTTGCCTGCGACCGCAAGCCGGATGAGAGCCCCCCCCTTAGTTTTCACAAGTTGGGCGAGCAACTGCATGTCCGGGGCGTGTCCCTGCGCCTTGCAGGCGTTGTAGCGCGAATCCTGAATCCGGAAGACACCGCTCCAGCAGAGGTTGCGGTCGAAAATCCGCAGCCAGCGCGCAGCCTCCGGATGCGCCACAAAGGCCGCATCTGGCTCAAGCTGCACCGTGAAGCGCGAAAAGCCGATTCCGCTGATGATGATCTCTTCGCTGGAATACGTCTGGGCGTGTGCGATAGAGAAGCATGCAATTCCCGCCCACACGAAAATCACCACCGCCCAATTTTTTAAAGGTCTACTCAAGGTTCTGCTCAATTCTTTGGAGTGAATCTGACCACCACATTGTAGGGTGGTTTTTTCGCAAGCGCCTCTGGAAGCGGAGCGAGTTGCGCCAACCGAATCGCTGCCCGGACTTTCTTGACAAAGCTCGTCGAGGCTTTGGTTTCCTCCACAGTAAAGCGGAGGATTTCTCCAGATACCGCAATCTCCAACCGAATCCGCACATAGTGATCTTTGTGGGAGGCACCTCCCACCTTCGGTTGGATTTTCCCTTGAATGTGCAGGTTGTATTCCCGCTCAGCCTTTTGGAGCTGCTTGATTGCTTCAAACCCAGAAAGATTCCGTAAGTTCTTTTGATTTGAATCAACGACCGACTCCACCTCCAACACCAGCGGGAATTCCTCCAGCGGAGTGTTGATCAGGTCTTCGCCTTCGAAAAAACTGTTTTCCAAAGTGGGGGTGTCCAACGAAACGGGAGCGGGTGCCGCCGGTGCCGCAAGCAAATCCGTGTTGGAAACCGTGGGGAGCGCGGGGTCCAGTGTTGAGGGCAGCGCCATTTCCGTTGTTGAAGGCACGGCTACCGCAAGAGCGGTTGCTGACTGCTGGGGAGCAAGCTTCGGAGTGGTGAGTTTTGGTGTTTTCAGTGCAGGCTTGGCAACTGCCAAATTTCCAGAGCTGATCCTCGTTTTTGCAGTTTTCAGGGAGGGTTTGGGGGTGGCAATTTTTCCAATTCCTGCAAGCTTGGGTTTGGGGAGTTGGGTTCCGGATAAGCGCGGAGTGGTCGGCACCTCACCCGCCTTCACCTTGGGGAGGCTCAGCTTGGTTTTAAGGTTCGGCAACACAGTGCTCTTCGGTTTCACCAAAGGTGTACTGCGGGGATTCAAACGAAGCTTCGTTGGGGTTTTCGTTGCTGTCTTTCGTATTGGGCGCAGTTTCTGGGTTTTGAGGGTGGACTGCTTTTGCTTCGTCGCTTTTTTGCTCCCAGATTTCCGGATTTGCACTGCCTTGAGTGCGGGTTGTTTTTGCTTCGGCGCTTTTTTACTCCCGGGTTTCCGACTTTGCACTTTTGGTTGCTCAGGGCGGGCTACCGTAACATGTTTCCGTTTTGAAGGCACTGGCTTGGGCGGGGCTGGAATCGCAGAGGCTTGCTGCTTCGCCGAGGGCGTTTTCTTTGAGTGTTTCGACTTGATGGGCGAGTTCGGCTGCGGTTTGAGCGTCGGCTGCACCGGAGCCGACGGTGTGGGGGACGTGCTTGGTGCGGACAAATTCAAAGGTGCGAGAGCTGCGGCCTCCCCAGTTTTTGGCTGAACCGTTGCTGGTGTTGCCAGCGACGCTGTGGTTTGCTGAACCTCCGGAGTCGCAATCAAGGTCGCGGTTTCGGACACCCCCCGCAGCATTGGTGTGGGCACCAACCTGGGCGGTGTCGGCGTAGGCTTGGCTGCGGAGGGTGCCACCGTGGACGCCGTTTGAGAAGGTTCCGGCGGTTCCGGCTCTGTTGGCGTGGGGCGGACGGACTCCGGCTGGGGGGAAGGAGTTGTTGGCGCTTCCGGTTTTGGTTTTTCTGGAGGAGGTGCTTCAATGACTGGCTTCTGCAACAAAGCTGCTTCCTGCGATGCTTTGGCGGGCTTGGGCTTAACAGGTTTACGAACCACCGGCTTGGGACGGACAATCGTAACTCCGACGCTGGCCCTCACGGGTTCGGGTTCCGGAGTCTCCTGCCATGCCCCCCAGGTGCTGATTGCTCCAAGCAGCAGCAGGTGGAGCAACAGTGATCCCAACACCCCCCAACCAAAGCGCGAACGGGCGGTGGGAAGGGAAAATTGTTGGAGCGGTTGAACCGTGTTCATGAGGGTTGGCCCACCGAGATTTTGCCAAATCTGAGAAGATCTGGTGCAATTTTCATATCCGGGCTTGACATCTTCATGGAAGAATTATAGTCATAGCAAGGGCTAGCAGAACATTGCGAACCTTTCGCAAACGCAATGCCCGGCTCGCAGGAACGCGAGTTGATCCCCAATCCAAGGAATGGAGTTGCCACAACTACCTTCCGTTTTTTAACCTTTCATCTTTGGACAAAGACATGACCAAATCTGAACTCGTGGATGCCATTGCCAGTGGTGCTGGCCTGAGCAAATCTGACGCAGCCAGCGCCCTTCAAGCCACTCTGGGTGCCGTTGAAAGCGCTCTGAAAAGCGGGGATTCCGTCTCCCTCATCGGCTTCGGCACCTTCTCCGTGGTCAAGCGCAGCGCCCGCATGGGTCGCAATCCGCAGAAGCCGGGAGAGCAGATCAGCATTCCGGCCTCAAAGGCTGTGAAATTCAAGGTGGGCAGCAAGCTCAAGGCTGCCGTCAAGTAAACTCCCCTCCGACGGGGCGCGACCGGCGCCTCGTCCCCTACAATTCCAGTGCCTCCTCGTCCTCAATCGCCCGTTCTGCCCCAGAAGCATCCGCTGCCGATCCGCATTTGAGGGTCACGAGCGGATCCACCGGAGGCTCTGTCCCCATCCGGAAGTGCTCCTCCTGCGTTTGGTCGGAAGAGTCGCAGGGTCCGGCGCGGCGACCCGATGAGTGAATCCGCACGGTGATCACGCCTGGAGGTTGCGGAAACTGTTCGGTGGGCAGGCTGGCCACCGCGTTTTTCATGAACTCCACCCAGATGGGTGCAGCGGCCCGCGAGCCACTTTCATGTGGTCCCAGGCTCCGGGGTTGGTCGAATCCCACATAAACCCCCGTGATCAACTGGGGAATGTAGCCAATGTACCAAGCATCAATGTAGTCGTTGGTCGTTCCAGTCTTGCCCGCCGAAGGCCGCTCGATGGAACGCGCTCGCCAACCCGTGCCTCGACGCACAACATCCCGGAGGATGTCTCCAACCAGAAAAGCCGTTTCTGGAGAGATCACCTGCTCGGCTTGTGGTTCCCATTGCTCCAACACGTTGCCGTGCTGATCCTCGACACGGAGGAGGTAAACGGGACGCCGTAGTTTGCCTTGATTGGCATAAACCGCATAGGCACTGACCATCTCCTGCAATGTCACTGAAAACGATCCCAGTGCAATGGTGAGGTTGGACGGAATCGTCGTGGTGATGCCAAGCCGCTGGGCGTAGCTGATGATGGTCCTTGGATCAAGGTCATCCACCAGTCCAATCGTGGGCAGGTTGAGGCTCTTGACCAGAGCCGTCCGCAACGAAACGTTTCCGAGTAGTTTTTTACTGTAATTCTTGGGAATCCAGATTTCCGCGCTGCCGTAGCTGGATTCCCCTGTTCGATAGGCCCGGGGGCTGTCGATGAGTTGGCTGGCCGGGGTGTAGCCGGCATCCAGCGCAGCAGCATAGACGATGGGTTTGAAGGCCGATCCGGGCTGGCGTTTGGCTTGGATTGCCCGGTTGAACTCACTGGTTTCGTGACGGTAACCTCCGATCATGGCCAGCACCTGCCCATCTCCAGGGTTCATCACCATCACGGCACCGTTAATCCGTGGGGGTTGGTAGAGTTCCAGCTGGAAGCGGTCGGCTTCCGAGTGGAAATCCGCCAGCCGCACCCGAACGAGGTCACCTTGGGCAAGGGCATCGCTCAGTTGTTTCAGCGGCTCTGGCGGGTCACCCTGCTGCTTTCCTGCCAATTGCCAACGGCGGATGCTTTCCCAATCCAACACCCCCTCCTGCCCACCGAGCCAGACCACGGCCTCTTCCTCGTCCAGCGAGGTGACGATGCCATACACAATGTTTCCGAGCAGCATACGGTTCTGCTGCAGCACCTCGTAAGCAGCCAGGGCTTCGGAGTTATTGTCTGAGGTTGCTGTGACAAGCTCGGCGGCGGTGGCATTGTCCAGAGTTGTGGTCGCGTTGTCTGGGGCCGGTTCTAGCCGGAAGAGCGCCCCGCGATAGCCCTGTCGGCGCGTCAGGTCCAGCACTCCGCGCTGCAAGGCTTCGTGCGCAAAAATCTGGTAGTCCAGGTCCATCGCTAACTTCACCCGCAATCCCCCTTGATAGAGGGAATCCTTGCCGTACTTGCTGAGCAGGTAGCGCCGCGCATGTTCCACATAGTACGCTGTTGCGTCTGCGGTGGGATCGTCAATGCGGATCAGCTTGAGTGGTTCCTGAAGGGCCGCGCGATACTCTCCCGGAGTCAGGTAGCGTTCCTCTAACATGCGCTGCAACACCACATTGCGCCGTTGCAGGGCGAGTTCGGGGTTGACGTTCGGGTTGTAGCGGGAAGGCGCGGGCAGCACACCCACGAGTAGGGCGCTTTCCGCCACGGTGAGGTCGCGGACGTGCTTGCCAAAATAGCCCTGCGCCGCCGCTTCGACCCCTTCCGCATTGCCGAGGAAGACCTTGTTGAGGTAGAGGCTCAGGATCTGCTCCTTGGTGAACTGGCGCTCCAGTTGGAACGCAAGCAGCAACTCCCGGAGTTTGCGGATGATGAGCTTTTGTGTGGAGAGCAGGAAGAGCCGGGCGGTCTGCTGGGTGAGGGTGCTGGCCCCCTGCACAAAGCCACCCGCCATGATGTCAATGTAGAGCGCCTTGAAAATCCGGATCGGGTCAATGCCGTAGTGGGAGAAGAAGCGGCTGTCCTCGCTCGCCAACAGGGCTTGGACTAGGTGAGGCGGGAACTCCTCGAAGGTCACGATGATGCGCCGCTGGATGTAAAGCTCGTCAATTTGGTTGCTATTGCGGTCGTAGATCACCGTAGGGCGCGTGTCACGTTTTTCCAGTTCGGTGTCAATGTTGGTGGGCAGTTCCTTGCTCAGGTCGTAAAGGAAAACCCCGCTACCAATCCCCAAGGCGGTTGCGAGGAGGATCCCGATCCAGAACAGCCACTGCAACCAGCGCCAGACTCGTCTCATCAGGGGTTTCGCGAAGAAATTCGTGGAAAATCAGCAACCGTGTCCAGCCGCCTGCGGGTTGCAGGCTCAGGTCGATTCTGGAGTGTGATGGAGCCCCTCATGGGTTTGGGAGAGGAGTTGGCGCATGGGCTCCTGCCATTCCTCCGGAATGCGCTCCGCGCCAAGCCGCTCCCAAAATTCCATAAAACTTTCTTTGATGGACGAGTCATGCAGTTCCAGCAGCAGCAGTCTCAGGGCCAAGGCCACCTCGCCGGGGAGTTCGCCCAGTCCGGATTTTCGGGACGTTGGTGTGGATGTCCCTTGAAAAACCTCGGCAGAGGTATAGAATAATTTGACCGCTTCGCACTGACACCGTTCGCTGTGCGGAAGGTCCGGAGGCTGCTTCGCCCGAAATTGTTCCCCGCAACGCAGACCATCATCACGCAGGCACTCGGTTGGAGTGTCCCAGTCTAGGAACGCCCGCACTTCGGCGCCTTCCAGCGTGGTGATCACAGGTTCCGGCGATTTGTGTCGGACGAAGAAATGTTGCTTCTTGAGCCGATAAATCCAGTAGGCTAGTGCAATCGCCACAACGGCGATGAGGAGTTTGATCACGGGCGGGAAACGGACACGGTGGCATGGGACCAAAACGTCTTGGCCTCAACATGATGAGATTAAGGAATCTCCCCCAAACTTACAAGTTGCCCCTTGCACGTCGCATTCCACCTCGTGGTGCTTGCCCCGTCTCGACGTTCCTGCTGCTCGTCGGTTTCGGGCTACTGCTCGCGGTTGCCCGGCCTACTGCCGCGCAGGAGAATCTCTCTGCCGAAGCGGCGCCACCCGTAACCTCTTGCGCGGCATTCGCCAAACCCAAGGACATCGTAGAGCGCAAGGCGCTCCTCGACTGCATCCAGAAGCTGCGAGACGACCGCAAGGCGCAGCGCAAGCAAGAGCGGCTTCAGCGCATCTACGACGGGTCTGTCACCCTCACGGAGCATGTGAACCGTTTTCTCGGAAAAATGGGGGCTGCAACTTCTCCGGGAAACGCTCCCCCAACCTCCTCGCCCTGAATCAACGTGACTGCCGCGCCGCTCAAACTGATCCTTGAAGAACTGTTCTTCAGCCCCGTTCCTTTTTTGATTCTGCTGCTGATTCTTGCCGGATCGAGTTGGCGTAGAAGCGGCTGGACGCTGCAAAGCAAAACCCTGCTGGCCGTTTGGATGGTGCTGCTGCTGAGTACGAGTAGTTGGTTCTTCCAGTGGTTTGCCTTCCCACTCAAGTGGCTGACCCCGGAAAGTGTCCACAAACAGGTGGACGCGATTGTGGTCGCTTCTGCGGGAGTTCACCCTTCCGGAGCCCCCACCCCAAGTTCCACACTGCGGGCCTACACGGCAGGTCGGCTTTATCTGGAAGGTTTGGCTCCACTCGTGATCGTGACGGGCGGAGTGACCGAGCCCTATGCCCCACCCGTTTCCATCAAGGGGATTCACATCATCCTCCGGGGCATGGGGGTCAAGGATGAGGACATCGTGATTGAAAACCTCTCGGCAGACACCTACGGAAACGGCGTGGAGACGGTGAAGATCATTGCAGAACGCAACCTCAAGCGCATCCTCCTCGTCTCCCACGACTACCACCTTTTTCGTCTCAGTAGCGTGTTTGAGAAACTGGAGGAGGAACAGCAACTGGAAGTCGCGCATTATTCGTTTGCCGCCAACCAACAGGACACCGCTCGCATCGTGCCTTGGTGGCAGATCTTCGACTGGGAAAACTTCGGGCGGCTGCAAACCATCGCCCACGAGTACATTGGTCTGCTCACCTACAAAGCCACGGGACGTATCTAACCCCCCAATGCCGAAACGCACCGACCTCCACACCATCCTCCTGATTGGCTCTGGACCCATCGTCACCGGCCAAGCCTGCGAATTCGACTATAGCGGAACCCAAGCGTGCAAGGCTCTCAAGGAGGAGGGCTACCGGGTGGTGGTGGTCAACAGCAACCCCGCGACCATCATGACTGATCCCGGCTTGGTGGATGCGACCTATATCGAGCCAATCACCCCCCATGCCGTTGAACAGATCATCATTCAGGAGCGTCCGGACGCGCTGCTGCCCACGATGGGAGGCCAAACCGCACTCAACATGGCGATGCGGCTTGCAGAGGATGGCATTTTGGAAAAGCACGGAGTGCAGCTCATTGGGGCCACTCCGGAGGTGATCCGCAAAGCGGAAGACCGGGATGAGTTCCGGAAGGCGATGCAGTCGCTTGGATTCGCCATGCCCACCAGCACGATGGTTGCTGCCGTGGAGGATGCCCTTGCCTTCGCGGAAACCACACCCTACCCGCTCATCGTCCGCCCCTCCTTCACAATGGGAGGCGCCGGAGGCGGCATCGCGCACAACCCCGAACAACTGCGTAGCATCGTTTCCGGTGGGCTGACGGTCTCCCCCACCAGTGAGGTGCTGGTGGAGCAGTCGATCCTCGGCTGGAAGGAGTACGAACTGGAGGTGATGCGGGACCACAAGGACAACGTGGTCATCATCTGCTCCATCGAGAACTTCGACCCGGTGGGCGTCCACACGGGCGACAGCATCACCGTGGTCCCCGCGCAGACGCTCAGCGACCGCGAGTATCAGGCACTGCGCGACATGTCGCTGGCGATCATGCGCGAAATCGGAGTGGACACCGGCGGCTCCAACGTCCAGTTCGCGGTGCATCCGGAAACGGGCGAGGTCATGGTCATCGAGCTGAACCCCCGGGTTTCCCGGAGTTCCGCGCTGGCCTCCAAGGCAACCGGATTCCCCATCGCCAAAATCACGGCGAAGCTTGCCGTGGGCTACACGCTGGACGAAATTCCGAACGACATCACCCACAAAACCCCCGCCTGCTTTGAGCCGTCTCTCGACTATGT
>Ga0209089_10001917_pt1 | contig 18735 bp, 13 predicted proteins | sample ArcticOcean_MG_C_FD_187431 | JGI IMG/M metagenome (GOLD analysis project Ga0209089, IMG submission 187431) | Marine microbial communities from western Arctic Ocean - ArcticOcean_MG_CB2_150 (SPAdes) (version 2) | ecosystem: Environmental > Aquatic > Marine > Oceanic | place: Arctic Ocean: Canada... | reverse complement strand
ATAATCAAGCCACCCCATCTCCAGCCCAAGGCTGGAATTTTCAATTGAGTGGCAGTGGTATTGTACCCAGCGGCGGCCCCTATAAGGTAGAGGCCTTTTTCGATCAGAATAATAATGATATGCCCGATGGTGGTGAATTTATAGTGAACCTTGGCGATATATATACGGATAGCCAGGGATATGCTTATACGGATATTGATTTAGGTGGCGGTGGCGGTGGTGGTACAGGCTCAAATCTTTCAGTATCACTCACGGTTGATGGTGTTGCTGATGGCATTAATGGGCAGCTTTATATCGATCTACTCCGCAATAGTGATGACTTCTTACTTCATGGTTCCCAGTGGGGTGAAATGACGCCTATTACTGATCGTCATTTTAATTTTAATATACAAGGTGTTAATGATGGTGAAACCGTTTACCTGGAAGGATTGTATGTTAATGCATCACAGGAACTCCTTGCAGAGGGGAAATCAAATCCATTCAACTGGCCCCCCTCAGGAGACATAAATCTTGTTCTTGATAAGGGAACTTATTCAGGATCGATGAAGGCAACTATCACGGTGAATGGTACCAATGAAAGTGGGAGTCTTTCATTTAGAATATTTCCTGAAGGCACAGTAATAACTGATGAGATGCCTGATTTATTTGGAGCAATATATGGCTATGATGATTCAGAAGTATATTCTTCACCGCCCAGCAATCAAGAGATAGAGATTAACGATTTACTAAATGATGTAGACTATGGTCTCTATCCAATTGTGGTGTGGTATGATGTGGGTTTAGATACAGGATGGGATCCAGATCAAGATCCTTTTGCCCCTGGTCAATTAACCTTGAGCAGCGGACAGGATGCGCAAGTATCCATTGGGCCACTTAATATATTACCTGGGCCCAACATTCAACCAGCAAATCTTATGGGGCTTACACCCAATGAAGGTGAAGATCTTACAATTTCAGTTAATGTTACTGCCCATTCCAGCCCATTGGCTGGGGAAGTAGAAAGCGTTGATTTAATATATTATACAGGGTCAGGCAGTTTTGTAAATCTTGGATGCAATAGCTCAACTCCAGGAACATACGATTGCACAATACCTGGTAATGATATCACTAACGCTGGTTTAGCGGTGGGAATCGATGCGTTTGATCAATACGGTGCTGTATCTTCACTCGGTCCATATGATGTGGCTGTTCAGTTTACATCCATAAATATCACATCAGTACCCGCAGAACGTTATATTATGATTTCTGTACCGGCGAATCTATCCAACGCTTCTATAAATGGTGTGGTTGGAGATGAATTAGGTGAAGCAGACTCGAAAGTTTGGCGCAGTTTTAAGTGGATTAATGGTGCATACCAAGAAAATGCTGGTAATCTCGCTGTAGGTTCAGCTGTATGGCTCATAAGTAAGGAAGGTGCTTCAATTAATGCTGACAATGGTTATTCGACCGCTCTCGTAAGCGTAAAAACTATCAATCTTTCAAACGGATGGAACCAAGTGGGTAATCCTTATAATTTTTCAATTCAGTTAACGGATGATTCCCAAGTCCAGCTATCAGGCACAGTAGAACAAAAACTCTACCAATATTCAGGTGGCGAAAACTACACGGAGTCTACCATTATGCAGCCTGGTACCGGCTACTGGATTTTTTCCTCCGGCAGTGGGACCATTAAAATCAATCCGATATTTGGATTTAGTTCTAGCAGTAAACAACTTGCTAGTAAAACAACTATTGGTTGGAAGGCAACTATAGAAGTCGTAGCTGGTTTGCAAAGAGATAAAGTAACAGCCTTTGGATTGCACCCGGAAGCTTCTAATGGTTACGATAGGCGAGACTTTCATGAACCGCCTGTTATCGGGGAATATATTTCAGCATACTTCAATCACCCGGAAGCAGGAAGCCTTAATGAGGATATTCGTCTGCAAGGACAAGACCTCTACACATGGCCACTAACCATTCAGACTAACCAGCGCGGTATTGCCGAAATATCTATACCGGATATTTATGGAATCCCAAATTATCTTGAAGTAAAACTGTATGATCCTGTATCTCGAATTGTTTACAATATGCGGGATGAGGCATCAATACGTATTACGTCTCAAGGATCAGAAAACCCTTATTATTTAGAACTGCTGGTGGGCTCTTCTGAACAAATTGAAGATCAATTGGACGCCATGGGCGTAGTTCCAAGTACGTTTGAATTAGCCCAGAACACGCCCAACCCATTCAACCCTGTAACCAATATTCGTGTTTCTCTTGTAGATGAAGCAAAGGTTACGTTGAAGGTATATAACCTCCTTGGGGAAGAGATGAATACATTGGCCCTGAACCGGTCCTTAGATAAGGGGAATCATCGTTTCATCTGGGCAGGTAAAGATGATAATGGGAATCAGCTGCCTTCCGGAGTATATCTATATCGGATGGAAGTGAATTCTCAAAATGGTATGCCATTGTATCAGGATACAAAAAAGATGGTTTTAATGAAATGATGAAACGATTTTTATTTATTGCATTTTGCATCAGTACTTTTGCTTTTGGGCAAAAGGAATTTGGGAAGATCACTTTACCCCTTGGACGGGTTCAGGTGCAAAAGGGCGGAACTGGTGATTTTAAACGCGCCATGCCGCGCATGGCTATTCATGAGAAAGATGTGATCAAAACGTTGGCAAAATCCCGTTGTGAAATCTCCTTAGTGGGTGGCGGGAAGTTGCGAATCGGTCAGAATTCAGAATTGGAAATCACCGAAGCCAATGTGAAGCCTATGGAAAAAAACTTTGGTGCTACGCTGAAAAAAGGAGATGTTTGGGTCGCGGCCAAGGCGGCATTCGGTGAAAAGAAAAATGTATCTGTTCGGACGCCTACCGCTGTTGCTGCTATTCGCGGGACCAAGTACCGGGCCAAAGCCGGTCAGGATGAAAGTTCTGTATTGGTCTATGAAGGTAAAGTGGATGTGAACGCGGCCAAAAATGTGACGGAAGCTCGTAAAGACCAGTTGAAGCAAGGTTTCCAGCCAGGCGGTGGTGCGCCCAAATTCACATTGGGTCCTGTCACTGAAGTTAAGGCACCGGATCAAGTATCCGGCCCCTATGAAGTATCATTAGAAGATTGGGTGAGTCTGGTAGAAGGGATGCAGATTAATGTCCGAAAAGACGGGAAATATTCCATGTTTAAATTTGATCAAGATGCGGACACGGGGCTTGATTTTGTTAAGTGGAATAAGGAACAGGATGCCAAGGATGGGAATTAGATGAAACATAAAATAAATAACAAATGAGAGGGGTTAATGATTAACGCCTCTTTTTTTTATATACCATGTCTGATTTAGTCAAACGCCTCGGCATTGGTGCGGGTATCGGAATTATCGTGGCTTTGGTCGTGGGTTGGGGCACCTATGAAATTGGTTTCATGAAATCCTTATTAGACGGATATGAATTTCTGTCTTACGATGGGCGTATGCGCGCCAGAACAGCTGGTGTGGAGCAAATGTCCATCGATGATGTGGTCATCATTGATATTGATAATTCGTCGGTAGCACCGCCAGAAGAAGGGGGTTTAGGGCATTATTTCGACTGGCCACAAGCCTACCACGGCCGGTTAATCAACACCGTTTCGTCCGGTAATCCTTCAGCACTTATATTTGATATCATTTTTGATCAAGAAAATTCCTTTAACTATGATTTAGTGAATGCACTCATATCTGAGAAAGCACCAGAAAGAGAAGCCTTAGCCGATGTGACGAATCAATTTTTAGTCAGTAATGATCCGTCCATGTTTTTAGAAGCCACATATAATACGCAAAAAACATACCATGCATTGGTTTTTGAGGAGGAAGACACACTCAATTTTCTCGACAAAATGGAGACAGAACCGGAAGGGTATTATTTTGAAAACCATATTATTCATGGAGTTTCAACAGAAGCTAAATCCAAACTCCCCCAGGCGGATCGCTTGGGGAATACCTATGTAGATTTACTATCTGCTTCTGTTGGGGCTGGATCAGCCAATTTCCCCCAGGATGAAGATGGTGTTATCCGACGGTCACCCACTGCAATTTATTTTGAAGGACCGGATCATGTATATCCCAGTTTGGTCATGTCCGCCGCTATTGATATTCTCGGCATAAAAAAAGATGGTGGTTTTGATTATGATTTTGAAAATCAGGTGTTACGGCTTATTGATACAACCAATACTGTTGTCCGTGAAATTCCTATTGATGAACATGGAAGAATGTATGTGAATTACTACGGCCCATTTCAGACTTTCTATTATTTGCCCTATATGTATTGTTTTGATCCGGAGATGCTTCCGCCGGAATATTGGGAAGGGAAAGTAGCGTTTGTCGGCGCATCCTTGCCCGGTTTAATGGATTTACGTAATACACCGGTCCAGGAAACATTTGCAGGAGTAGAGATCCATGCCAATGTGATGCAGAGTCTTCTCAAGGGTGAATTTGTTCAACCCAAACATCGTTTTGAAACCTTGGTCATGATTATTATAATCTGTGTGGTTTTGGGAATGGTTGTGAGCCTCCCGGAGAAACCATTATATACATTGCCGGTACCACTGGTGGGTATTGTAGCATGGATTTTATTTACATACAGCCAGTTTTTCTCATCATTAATCATGTGGGAAATTGTACGTCCTTCTTTGGCCATGATGGGGACTTATGGTAGTATATTTCTCTATAATTTTCTTATAGTGGAAAAAGATAAGCGATTTTTAAAAGATACTTTTGGTGCATATATATCACCAGAACTCATTGATCAAATGTTTGATTCCAAAGAAGAGCCATCTTTGGGTGGTAATGAAGGATATCACACGGCATTTTTCACGGATATACAAAGTTTTTCTGCCTTTTCGGAAAAATTATCTGCCAGTGATTTGGTGGAATTATTAAATGATTACTTAACTGAAATGACAGATATCCTACTGGATAATAAGGGGACCCTTGATAAATATATTGGCGATGCGATTGTGGCATTTTATGGTGCACCGGCACCGGTGGACGATCATGAATACTGGGCCTGTATCACGGCCATCAAAATGCAGGAGAGCCTGGATGAATTACGGCAGAAATGGCAGAGCCAAGGTGACCGCTGGCCGGAGATTGTTCACCATATGCAAAACAGAATCGGGATTAACAGTGGACAAATGGTTACGGGGAATATGGGTTCAACCATGCGCATGAATTATACCATGATGGGCGATACGGTGAATTTGGCTGCACGGTTAGAAGCGTCCGCCAAACAATATGGCATTTATATTCAAGTGGCCGATGAAACATATAAAGCATGTAAAGATAAATTCATTTGGCGTGATCTGGATTATGTAATTGTCATGGGAAAATCCGAACCGGCACAGGTGTTTGAACTGATTGCAGAAAAAGGAAAAATGCCAGAGGGTTATGATAAACTTTTGGATGCATATCACGAAGCATTGGTGCTATACCGGAATCAGGAGTGGGAAAAAGCCATTGAAGCATTTAAAGCATCGGACAAGCTCGAAGATATGTTTCCGGGTAGGAAAACAAACCCGAGCCGTGTTTATATTCCACGTTGCGAACATTACCGAGATAACCCTCCCGGTGATGATTGGGATGGCTCCTGGGCGCTCACAAAAAAATAATTCGGGAATGATAAATACTGTTTTAAGTTTCAGAAAATAGTAAGAATTTCTGCTATGGATATTTTTACACCGGCCGTCCATTTGGCTTTGTGGGCGAAACAACTGGTGAAGTATGTTTTAATACGGGTATGACCGGATATCAGGAAATATTAACGGACCCATCTTATTGCAAGCAAATCGTCACTATGACAGCCCCTCACATTGGAAATTATGGTGTCAATCCGGATGATGTAGAATCGGATCTAATACAGGTTGCGGGGTTCGTCATTAAAGAAGCAACGGAAATTCCCTCTAACTGGCGCTCAAATCAGTCTCTTGGTCAATATTTGAATGATCAAAAAATTGTGGGGATCCTGAAGCCGTGACATACGGAATAAAAACAGTGAAAGAATTGCTCAGCAAGAAGCCGATTTTCGGTATATGTCTGGGGCATCAGATTTTGGCATTGGCATTAGGGGCCAAAACGTTTAAGCTCAAATTTGGTCATCGGGGAATTAATCATCCTGTAAAAAACATGGAAACAGGGAAGGTAGAAATCACCAGCCAAAATCATGGGTTTGCTGTTGATTTAAACTCACTGCCAGATAATGTGATACCAACGCATGTGAATTTAAACGATGATACTTCTGAGGGAATTCGATGTGATGATTTATCTGTTTTTTCAGTACAATATCATCCAGAATCCAGTCCTGGCCCTCATGATAGCCGGTACTTGTTTGAACAATTTATAGAATTGATGGAAAGCCACAGAGAATGATTAATGATTTATTCATTATTAAAATCTCTGTGATCTCTGTGGCCATAAACAATGATACTTGAAACAAAGAACCTGACAAAATCATTTGGCCTCCGTAAAGCAGTGGATGGCCTGAATCTGGAGATTCCGGATGGGTCTGTCTATGGATTCTTGGGGCCAAACGGAAGCGGGAAATCCACAACGATTCGCATGATGACTGGGTTGATTTCTCCCGATGAAGGCGAAGTTTATATACAAGGGAATTCCGTTCAAAAGTTAGGAAATAAGGCCCTTTCCAGCGTTGGCGCCTTAATTGAAAGAGCAGATTTCCATAAACATCTTTCTGGGAAAACAAATTTAGAAATGTTGGCTCGAATGGATGGAACGGATATGTCTCGAGTTCAAACGGTGTTGGATCGTACCGGTTTGGGGAACCGCGGCAAAGATAAGGTAAAAACTTATTCACAAGGAATGAAACAGCGGTTGGGCATTGCACAGGCGCTGTTATCTAATCCAAGATTATTAATATTAGATGAACCGACAAATGGTTTAGATCCTCAAGGAATGAAAGAGGTCAGGGATCTCGTTCGGGAATTATCTTCTGAGGGTATTACCATTTTTATCTCGTCCCACTTGCTGGATGAAGTTCAAAAAATATGTTCTCATGTTGCCATGATTAGCCAAGGGAAATTAAAAACAGCGGGACCCATAGAAGATTTACTAAAAGACTCCGATTTACTTATGACAGAAATTCATGTGAATCCATTAGCGCCAGCAATGGAATTATTATCAAACCAAGATTGGGTTCATCGATGTGAAGAAAAAAATGGATTATTAAATGTTGGAATTGGTCATGATAAAATATCGGATTTAGTCCAGTTGTTAGTTCAGAACAACCTTCAGATTTCAGCTGTTATTCCTCGGACCAGTTTAGAGGATGTTTTTCTTTCTCAAGTAGGAAAGAAAAGTCAAATCTGATGCTGGGATTAATCCATAACGAATTGTTGGTGATCGCAGGACGGTGGAGAAGCTATATAGGATTTATTGGAATTTCAATTTTGATGCCACTCATATTATGGGGGTTTTCTGTGGGCGGCGAAGAACTTCACCGAGATTATGCCAGAGAATTGGGGGGTACTTTTATGGTCGTGGGTTCCATTCTCAATTCATTCCTGGCAACTTACATTATTATGAACACATTATGGATTCATATTCCATTCTTGGTTACGCTGGCTGCAGGGGATTCCGTTGCAGCAGATGGCGCCAATGGTATTTTTAGAATTACACTTACGCGGTCAGTGAGCAGGTTTAAAATATTGGTATCCAAATTAATGGCCAGTTATATCTACACCGCATTGCTTCTTATCTTTTGTGCATTATGGAGTCTTGGTATTGGGAGTATCGTATTGGGAACAGGCGATTTAATTGTAATTGATAATGGTATTCTTATATTAGATGAATCGCAAGCTTGGGCTCGAATGGCGTTTTCTTTTTTGTTGGCTATTTTGGTCATGTGTATGGTTGCTACACTTTGTTTTATGTTTTCAACCATGAGCAATAATGCGGTTGGTCCAATTATTGGAACCATATTTCTAATTATTATAGGTTATATGATTATGGGTATTCCCTTAGAAATTTTTGAAAAAATCGAACCATATGTTTTTGTGAAATATTTTGATGTTTGGTGGGATGCCTTTAAAGATCCTATTCCATGGGGCGAAATCGGAAAGAAACTTGGAGTCCTGGGCGCTTATTCGGTCACCTGTTTTGGGATTGCTACATATGTGTTTTTAAAGAAGGATATTAAATCATGAGGCGCTTGGTTCTAATATCCTTCCTTATTCTATCCCCACATTTGGCGGCTCAAACGCCATCCATTGAACATATTCGGGACAATGTCATTTCCCAATTCGCTCAGATTAATGATTATCAAGTCGATATAAAAATATCAGTAAAGATGACGGGTTTTCGAATGCCAAAAAAGAAAATTCGGATGTATTATAAAAAACCGGATAAAATTAAAGTGGAAACACGAGGGTTTGCCATCTTACCAAAAATAGGCGTAGGTGGAAATCCCAGTGTATTCTTGGATATGCTGAAGCATGTTACAGAAATCAAACGAACCATCCGGGATAATAAATCATTTTATCGAATTATGGGTAAAGTGAATCGGGATTCTTTGAAAATTCCAGTTTCAGTAAAAAAGGATGAAATCCCAAATATCACCATGGATGTATTTGTGGATGCAAAAGAATGGGTCGTTACTGAAGTAGATGTTTACTTGGATTCAGAAAGTGTATTTACCCTTAAGACAGATTATATGGAAGTAAGTGACGTGAGGGTGCCCGAGCAATCCGTATTCAAAATTGGCGTGAAGGGAATTAGTCGATGGACTACCCAAAATCCCTTTGACTTTGGTGGGCCGGGTTCAGATAGACAAAACTTTGAAAAAATCGCAAAGGATGCTGGGTTTGAGCCAGGAAAAGATGAATTTGTAGGTGAAATGATTATGACTTTTTCAAAGTATAAAGTGAACCAGGGAATTGATGATGCACTATTTATTGAAAAGAAATAAATGCCAAAACGAACTGATATAAATTCAATTTTAATTATTGGTGCTGGACCGATTATCATTGGCCAAGCATGTGAGTTCGATTATTCAGGGACACAAGCAACTCGCGCTTTAAAAGAAGAAGGATACCGGGTTATTCTGGTGAATTCAAATCCAGCCACGATTATGACCGACCCCAATCTCGCGGATGCCACCTACATAGAACCCATCACGCCTGATTCCGGTACGGTTTTTATTTCTGTAAATGATTCTGATAAATTGAATTCAATTCCTATCGCAAGAGATCTTCATGAAATTGGGTTTAGATTGGTGGCAACCGCAGGTACAGCCAAAGAATTAAAACGAAATGGAATTCCTGTGAAGTCTGTTTTTAAGGTAGGCGAAGGGCGCCCGAATGTGGTGGACGGTATAAAAAATGGAGAGGTAAACTTGGTAATCAATACACCTATGGGTGCACAGGCTCGCTATGATGAAGAATCTATCGGGCGATCCTGTATTCAAAAAGGGATCCAAGCTATCACAACACTTTCCGGCGCTGCCGCAGTTGTGAGAGCTATTCGGTTGGCGGGGAAGAAAATTGAGGTAAAATCAATTCAGGAATATCATAATTAATGTTGGTTCCTGTTCTTAGTGGCGAATTAAGATGAGTACACCAACCAAACGCGTTGCATTCCATACTTTGGGGTGCAAATTAAATTTCTCGGAAACGGCTACAATCTCCCGTGACTTTATTCGTCATGGATTTGAAAAAGTTGATTACCGAGATGAAGCGGATATTTATGTTCTGAATACTTGTTCGGTTACACAGAATGCAGATAAAGAAGCCCGAAAACTCATACGGCAGGCCAAACGTAGAAATCCAAATTCGTCTATTGCCGTCATTGGGTGTTATGCTCAATTGAAGCCTAATGATATTGCAGCAATTGAAGGTGTAGATATAGTTTTGGGTGCGGAAGAAAAATTTAATTTGTTGAATCATTTAGATTCCATTGATCTGAACATTGGTACAAAAGTGATACAATCTGAGATTGATCATTTGCACACCTTCACACCGTCCTATTCTTCCGGGGAACGAACGCGATCATTTTTGAAGGTGCAGGATGGATGTGATTATACTTGTTCGTTCTGTACGATCCCATTAGCCCGGGGTGAAAGCCGCAGTGATACCATTAAAAGCACGATGAAAACGGCTAGGGAAGTGGCCGCAACAGACGCGAGAGAGATAGTGCTCACCGGTGTAAATATTGGCGATTTCGGGAAAGGTTCTCACGAATCATTTTTTGATCTCATTCATCAATTAGATTTACTTGATGGGATTGACCGAATTCGTATTTCTTCGATTGAACCAAATTTAATTACAAATGAAATTATAGAATTTTGCGGCAAATCCGAAAAGTTCATGCCTCATTTTCATGTGCCACTGCAGTCTGGTTCAGACAAAATATTGAAGGCGATGCGACGAAGATATAAAAGGTCATTATTTGAAGGTAGAGTGTTAAAAATAAAGGAATGTATTCCAGATGCTTGCATTGGTGTGGATGTGATTGTGGGGTTTCCCGGTGAAACAGATGATGATTTTCTCGACACATATCATTTTCTCAACGAATTGGATATTTCCTATCTCCATGTATTTACCTATTCAGAGCGGCCCAATACAGATGCGGATGAAATGGGGAAAGTGGTATCAAAAGAAAAACGCGCGGAACGCAGCAAAATGCTCCACATTTTGTCCGATAAAAAAAGACGTTTTTTCCATGATAAATTCATTGGAAAAAATCGCTCTGTTCTTCTTGAGAACATAAAAAATGGGAAAATTATGGGTCACACCGATAATTATATTCACGTACAAATTGATGGTGCTCCTGAACTTGTCAATACTATTAAATCTATAAAACTTACCTTAAATCATGGTGCCGTTGTGGATGGAGAATTGTAACTAATTTTTTTTGCTACCCTACAACTTTGCGTTAAAATCAAATGATCCGTCTTGAGAACATATCCAAATCCTTCCCGGATGGCGACTTATTTAATCATGTAAATATATTTATAAAGCGCGGAATGCGTATTGGGCTTGTGGGTCCGAATGGATCGGGGAAAACCACATTGCTCCGAATAATGCTGGGAAAAGAATCCCCCGATTCAGGAAGTATACAAGTAGATAAATCCATCACCATTGGATATCTTGCCCAGGATATTGTTGCTGGCACCGGACGATCCATTTTAGAAGAAGTGTTGAATACTTATCCGGAAGTACGTGATCTGGAAGGAAAAATTCTTACCTTGTCTGAAGCGATTTCCAAAGACCATAACAACATGGAATTGATAAATAAGTTGGGCGATGCTCAGCATCGCTTTGAATCCTTGGGTGGTTGGAATCTTGAAGACAAGGCAAAAAAAATATTGAGTGGTCTCGGATTTTCTGATGAAAAATTTACACAGCCCATGGATGTCTTTAGTGGCGGCTGGCGAATGCGTGTGGCGCTGGCGTCTATTCTTTTACAGGAACCGGATATCCTTTTTTTGGATGAACCCACTAACCATTTAGATTTGGAGGCGACCATTTGGCTGGAATTATTTTTGTCCAATTGGAAAGGTGGGTTGGTTATGATTAGCCATGATAGAGCCTTTTTAGATCGGTCCATAAATAATATTCTTGAAATTGATCTAAAAAAGATCACCCTATATCACGGGAATTATACAAAGTTTACTGAAGAAAAAGCATTGCGGATGGAGCAGCACAAAAATGCCTATCGTAATCAGCAAAAACAGATTAAAGATACAGAACGCTTCATAGAGAGATTTCGATCAAAAAATACCAAAGCAACTCAAGTTCAAAGCCGAGTAAAAATGCTGGATAAATTGGAAAAGATTGAAGCGCCGACTGAACAAAAGCATACCATGAATTTGAGATTACCCCAGCCAAAACGATTGCCCTTGAATGTGGCATCCTGCAGAAATGTGACCAAACACTACGGGAATATTGAAGTGTTTAATAATATGGATATGTTAGTGGAACGGGGACAAAAGATTGGATTGGTTGGGCATAATGGTGCGGGGAAATCAACACTATTAAAAATGTTAGCCGGCGTTGAATCCGTTTCCTCCGGTGCAATTCGCATGGGTTCCAATATAGATAGGGCCTATTATGCTCAGCATCAATTGGAAACATTAGACCCCGATGATACCGTTTTTGAATCCATACAAAAAATAAGTCCAGGTTGGAGCGAGACAGAAATGAGAACTTATTTGGGGAGCTTCATGTTTTCTGGGGATGAAATTGAAAAATATGTAAAAGTGCTTTCTGGTGGTGAAAAAGCGAGGGTGGCTTTGGCAAGGATGCTGGTAGAGCCATCCCATTTACTCTTATTGGATGAACCTACAAACCATCTGGATATGATGACTCGAAATGTGGTGGAACGAGCACTCATTCAATTCTCCGGATCCATTGTTTGCATTTCCCATGATCGCCATTTTTTGAATAATGTGACAAATCTTACCTGTGAAGTGGGGAGTGGTGGCATCCGCTTATTTGAGGGGAATTACGAATATTACGCATGGAAAAAACAGGAAGAAAAATCAGAAGAAACTTTCTCTAGAACAGCGAAAGTTGAACGCAAAGGAAAGTCTGATTATAAAGAAAGAAAGAAAACCCGTAACCGGCTGGCATGGATTGAGAAACGATTTAAAGTCATTGAAAAAGAGATTAATGAACAGCGTGGGATAACTCAAGATTCATCTACTGGGGATGATTATGAATTATTACAAAAAGCAATGGGAATTATGAATCGTTTAGAAAATGAGTATTTAGAATTGATGGAAGAGCAGGAAAAGTTAACCACTATCCACGTGTAAAAACCCAATCGGCCTCTGATGAATGTTGTTGATTAAACGTATAGCCATCTTGATTAAAGTTTTGCAATAAAATCGAATCAGTAATTTGATTTGTGATTAAATAATTTACCATTGCTCCACGTGCCTGTTTCGCAAAAACCCCAATCGTTTTATACATGTTAATTTTCTTTTCTTTGAAATGAATCGTTATCACTTTTGCCTTTAATCGATTCTTTTTAATCGATTTGAAATATTCATTAGATGCCAAATTAATGATTATTTTATTTTCATCTTGATTGAGTAAATCCGTAATAGTGTTTTCCCAAAATTCGTAAATATTCCTTCCATTTTTATTGCCAAGTTTTGTCGCCATTTCTAATCGATAAGACTGTATTAAATCCAAAGGACGAAGCACACCATATAACCCGGAAATAATGCGCAAATGAGATTGAGCAAAAATTAAATTTGTTGACGAAAAGCTTTTTGCATTAATGTGATTAAACGCTTCACCTTTAAAAGCGAATAATGCTTGTTTTGTATTTTGCGGATTATCTTTGAATTCATAATTTTGAGTTTTTTTATAAGTTTGTTCTGATAAAGTTTCACTTAACGACATTAATTCTGCAAGTTTGGGTTTAGACATTTTCTTCATCAATACCATCAATTGATTTGTTTGATTAATTTGTCTTGGGTAGGATGATGCTACGCCAGAAAGAAGGGAAAAATCTTGCGTTTTTGACGGAGAAAGAATGGTGAGCATTTTATTATTTCATTCAGTTATTGGGATTCGGCAACTGTAAAAGGGCAATAAAGTATTATTTTTTATAGGCTTCAACGGGAGGACAAGTACACATAAGATTCCGATCACCGTATGCATTATCAATTCTTCCCACAGACGGCCAATATTTATGATTTTTTAAATAAGGCGCAGGGTAGGCTGCTTTTTGTCTTGAATATGGGTGATCCCATTCGTCTGAAGCAATAGCATGGGCAGTGTGCGGGGCGTTTTTTAGCGGATTATCCTCAGCATCCATTTTCCCATTGATGACATCATCTATTTCATTATTGATTGCAATCATGGCGTCACAAAAACGATCCAGTTCCTTCTTCGATTCACTTTCTGTCGGTTCAATCATGAGTGTCCCCGGCACTGGAAAAGACATGGTGGGTGCATGGTAACCATAATCAATCAATCGTTTGGCAACATCTTCATCAGAAATGCCTGATTCTTTTTTGAGGGGACGTAAATCGAGAATGAATTCATGGGCTGAATATCCTTGGGTCCCACGGTAAAGAATAGGAAAATAGCCCTGTAATTTATGGGCCATATAGTTCGCATTTAATATGGCAATTTCTGTAGAAGCTTTGAGTCCCTCATCCCCGAGCATAGCAATATAGGCCCAGGAGATTGGGAGAATTCCAGCACTACCCAATGGTGCGGCAGATACAGCATGAATTGCTGTTTCACTATTATTTAAAATCGGATGTCCGGGTAAAAATGGGATTAAGTGATTGGCCACACAGATGGGTCCCATCCCGGGGCCGCCGCCGCCATGGGGGATGGCAAATGTTTTGTGTAGGTTAATATGACAGACATCCGCGCCGAATTCTCCAATTCGAGCCAAACCCACCATGGCGTTTAAATTGGCGCCATCCAGATACACCTGTCCGCCATTGTCGTGAACAATATTACAAATATCCCCGATGGCTTCTTCAAATACACCGTGAGTGGAGGGGTAGGTGACCATAATTGCCGCAAGGGTTTCTTGATGCTGTTCTGCTTTCGCTTTTAAATCTTTAACATCAATATTTCCATTGTCATCACATTCAACTACAACAACCTTCATTCCGCACATGACAGCACTGGCGGGGTTCGTCCCATGGGCAGACGCAGGAATCAGACAAATATTTCGATGATTATTCCCATTATCTAAATGGAATGCACGGATAATCAGAAGGCCTGCATATTCGCCTTGGGCACCGGAATTGGGTTGGAGCGAACACCCCTGCAAGCCAGTCATATCCATGAGCCAATCCGAAAGGGTCTTAGCTAATGCTGAATAACCTTGTGTTTGATCTGCCGGTGCAAAAGGATGGAGATGGGCAAACTCCGGCCAGGTGATAGGCATCATTTCAGCGGCAGCGTTGAGTTTCATAGTGCAGGAACCCAAAGAAATCATGCTGGTATTCAGGGTTAAATCTTTGGTCTCCAACCGATGGAGATACCGCATCATTTCTGTTTCAGTATGATAGTTGCTAAATACCGAATGGGTGAGGAAATTATTAGCCCGTGTATCCTGTAAATCAAACCCGTTGGTTCTACTTGATTTTTCCGTCTTAAAAACAGTTAAGATATCTGAGAGGTCTCCGGGGGAAACCGTTTCATCCAAAGCAATGCCCACGTCACCATTATCATAATAACGGAAATTCATATTGCTCAATTCTGCCCGATTTTTTATTTCATCACCAGGTATATTATTTAATCCGATTCTTATCGTATCAAAAAATTGGTCATGAACAATATGATAACCACCTGCCGAGAGTGCTGTGGCTAAATCTTTTGTTTTACCATGAATACGTTTGGCAATGGCGCGAATACCCTCCGCCCCATGATATACAGCGTACATTCCTGCCATAACGGCGAGTAAAACCTGAGATGTACATATATTGGATGTGGCCCGATCCCGACGAATATGCTGTTCCCGGGTTTGGAGTGCCATGCGATAGGCTAGATTGCCATGGCGGTCCACCGAAACGCCGATGATTCGTCCAGGCATTTTACGTTTATATTTTTCTTTTGCTGCTATGAAAGCAGCGTGGGGCCCCCCAAATCCCATGGGAACACCAAACCGCTGTGAACTCCCAATAGCCACATCTGCACCCATATCTCCCGATGAAGGGAGGAGGGCTAAACTTAATAAATCGGTGGCCATTGCAATAGCCACACCTTGGTCATGGGCTTTTTGACAAAGGTCAGAATAGTTAACCACTTTTCCATCCGTGGCAGGGTACTGGATTAAAGCACCGAAAACATCATCACTAAAATCGAATGTATCAGTGGATTGAATCGAGAGTTCAATGCCAATGGGGTTCGCCCGTGTTTTCAGGACATCAATGGTTTGGGGATGGCAATTTTCGGCTACGAGAAATCGATTTCTTTTTTGGGCTGAATGAAAAAGCATAATCATGGCTTCTGCCGCGGCTGTGGCTTCGTCCAGAAGTGAACTATTGGCAATATCTAAACCAGTCATATCTGTCACCATGGTCTGAAAGTTCACCAACGCTTCCAGACGACCTTGAGAAATTTCAGCCTGATAGGGGGTATAAGCCGTATACCAACCAGGATTTTCTAAAATATTTCGTTGAATAACCGGCGGTGTAATGGTGCCGTAATATCCCATCCCAATATAAGATCTGGCTACAATATTTTTTGATGCAATCTCCTTTATTTTTTTCAGGAGAGAAAATTCATCAAGCCCTTGTCCAATATGGAGTCCGAATTTAGTCTGGATTTTTTTTGGGATTGTTTTATCAATCAACGCATTAATGGACTTCAATCCCAATTGGGAAAGCATTTCCTGCTGCTCTGCCAAGTTGGGACCAATATGCCGACGTGAAAAATCTTGGGTAATATCTTTTAACAATGAATTATCTTTATTATTCTATTAAATAAATTGGATTAAAATGTGCCAATAAATTAAGGATGACCCATTGGTTTCCCCATTAATAATTTAAGAATTGAAAGTTAATTGCACCCTCATAACGGAGGTGCCTTTTCTCTAAAACTTAATTTGACAAACTTTTTTCAATTTTTTTATTGAATAGGGAGTGACTTTGTAAGAGATTAAGCAGACTGCAATTCAAAAATTAGATAATCAACCCAACTAATAAGTTGCCTTCCATTTTTAATCTAAGAACTAAGGATTGAAGTCATTATCTTACGATAAATTGATTTATGACTAACCTAGTATCCGGATTGCCCTTTGGTGGAATTAAAGAATCAGGCTATGGTCGAGAACTATCTGAAGTAGGCATTCGGGAGTTTACCAATATGAAGACAGTTTATATTCGATAGATTTTAAACTGAATCAATTATTTATTTAGTTCGCTCAAATAATATTTATCATAAGCGGCGAGCAAACTTTCCTGCCCGGAATAAGGTGCAGGAGAATATTTTTTAGACTGGATTCCTAATTGAGATAATTCAGATATATACCAATCTTGTTTATTGGTCATATCCCAGAAATCGATGGCATCTTGTGTATTATACTTCCCGGATTCAACAACATCCTTTGTAAAAAGCCAGGAACAGATGACTTTGCATTTGTCAACGCCATCTGGCCAAACCGTATGATACATGACATATTCCGGGTGCAGACTCAAAAGCATATTGGGGGAAATGGCATAATAATATACGCGGTTTAAGTTTTTATCTGTTACGCCATCCAAAGGGGGGCAGCATAATTTACCACTGGCGGTGATGCTGTCTTTGTCATCATTAAAATCCATATAACCACCCAAAAAAGGACCTTCGTGAAGGTCATTGCGGCCACCCATGTAATTGTGAATGGCAGCCAGTTCTGGATGAAGAATTGGGCAGTGGTAGCATTCACAATAATTTTGGATCACCAGTTTCCAGTTACCTTTAACTTGATAATTTTTTGTTTCCTTAACGACCAAATCAGAAATATTCCAGGGACTAAAGCGATCTTTTATTGGGGAAAAAATAGAATCAAAATCTTCTGGTTCATCCGACAAATTGATAAAAATAAACCCTTCCCATTCTGCCAGTGCTACAGCATGAAGCGGGTAATCATCTTTCTTGAATCCGTCCACCGCATCCATATGTGGGGCGCCGGTTAGTTTCCCCTTCAAATCATAAGTCCAACCGTGGTAGCCACATTGGATGGATTTGGAAAATTGGCCCGATTCATTTTTACAAATTCGGGTTCCACGATGTCGGCATACATTAAAGTGGGCTTTCAAATCTCCATTTTGGTCCCGCAGAACAATGACGCTTTCCGTGTCAATATTGATCACTTTATATTGGCCATTTTCTGCCAAGTTCAATGAACGACCGGCGCAGATCCATTTATTTAAGAAAAGATTTTCGTACTCTTTTTGGAGAATTTCCGGATTCACATAATAATTTCGTTCAAGAGTATGTGCGCCTTTTGGCAAAGTTTCGGCTGTTTTTTTAAAGGTCATTATTTCAATATTATTTTCGCAGCATTAAACCCATTCGTACCGTGGAGTCCACCGCCAGGATGGGTTCCCGGCCCGCATAAAAAGAGATTCTCAATAGGCGATTTATATTGGGCCGAGCTTATAGTCGGACGCATAAACATGAATTGATCCAACGTCATTTCGCCATGGTTCAAGTTTCCTTCTGTGAGACCAAATTGGCTTTCTAAATCCACAGGTGTTAGTAATGATGATGACTCAATCATGGATGAAAAATTGGGAATGTAGTTTTCAAGTACGCTTACCACATTATTTTTCAATTGAGATTTTAATTCTTCGGACCAATTCATTCCCCGTAAATGATAGGGCGCATATTGCACAGTGGCAGATAATACATGTTTTCCATTTGGAGCAAATTTAGGGTTTATTACCGATGGAATGGTGAATTCCACATAAGGATTATCTGGAAGCCGTCCATATTTCACTGAATCTGATGCTCGTTCTAAATATTCAATAGATGGACTAATAGAAAAAACGGTACCCATTTGCTCTTTAGTTACACCCTTTATTTCCAGAAGTCCATTTAATGCAAAATGGATACGAACCGTGCTGCCGCGATATCTAATATTATTAAGTTGGGTATTAAAATTGGGATTGAGTTTCGATGGACCGACCAATTTTATAAACGTATTATTTGGATCTAATCCTGATACAACTTTGTTCGCATTAATTACTTCTCCATCCTGTAAAGTGACGCCACTGCAAATTCCATTTTCAACATTAATGG
>Ga0209089_10001902_pt1 | contig 18816 bp, 18 predicted proteins | sample ArcticOcean_MG_C_FD_187431 | JGI IMG/M metagenome (GOLD analysis project Ga0209089, IMG submission 187431) | Marine microbial communities from western Arctic Ocean - ArcticOcean_MG_CB2_150 (SPAdes) (version 2) | ecosystem: Environmental > Aquatic > Marine > Oceanic | place: Arctic Ocean: Canada... | reverse complement strand
GCTTCCCAGATTGTGGCTGGATTGGAAGGTGTGGAGAGTAACCTCACACCATGGCAATCTGACGACGAACCTTATACGGCAGAGCGGCCCCTACTGCCTGGTAGTTTGGGACAGGCGCTCTCTGCATTCCAAAACGACACCCTATATTCCAGACATTTCGGAGAATTATTTTGCGATTATTTTATTAAGCTCAAACAGGCAGAAATTGAACGCTTTGGGGAGAAACACGGAGAGTTTGATACTACTGAAACGGGCGTCGTGACTGAATGGGAACAGAATGAATATTTTGATTTTTTCTAGGGGCAAAACTTCGTGTGTCCGGGGGAGAGAGATGTGACTAAGCCTGAGAACACTTCACCAGCCGTAGAGGCTGCGGGTCCCATTTTCGACTATGAAATGATGATACAGGAGGATAAGGTTCATCAGCGCCTTTATACAGAGCCAGGTATTTTCAGAGAGGAATTGACGCGGATTTTTGGAGCTGTCTGGGTATACCTTGCTCATGAAAGTCAGGTTCCAGAAAAAGACGACTTCGTTACCTCGCGCATGGGTCTCAGGCCGCTAATTATCGTTCGGGATTCTCAAGGGGATATCCGGGCACTCTACAATCGGTGTACCCACCGTGGATCTACCATATGCCGGCAAAGCTCAGGATCGGCAAAGTCTTTCCAATGTCCGTACCATGGATGGAGCTATTTCAATTCAGGTAAATTGAGTGGCGTACCTTGGCCGGAAGGCTATGCGTGCGATTTCAGTGACGCTAAATATAATCTTGCTCAAGTGCCAAGGGTTGCGTCTTACCGCGGATTTATTTTTGGCACCCTAAATTTGGATGCGCCGTCGCTAGGGGACTATTTGGGACCGGTCAGAGAACCCATTGACGATTGGCTAGACCGGCATCCCGGAGGCAAGGTAAAATTTTCCAGTGCAAACCGCCTCAAATATATGGGTAATTGGAAACTCGCATATGATAACTCTGCCGATGGATACCACGTGCTTTTTTCCCACCGTTCTTTACTAGCGATGGAAAACCGCCACAACGAAGATGAACAGAAGGGTATGTCTTTTTATAGAGGTTCCCCCGACGGAGCCCCCATGTATGTGAAGTACTATCCCAATGGCCACCATTTCAAAGATAAGCGTCCCAACATCGAGAACCGTCCAGGTGCCCTATGGGAGATCGAAGGTACATTCCCCGGGATGGAACATTATGAAGCACTATTTCGAGAAAGGTATGGCGTGAATGCGGATAGAGCCTTGGATCTTGCTTCGTCTGAACCCGTCAATATCAACGTCTTTCCAAATCTTCATATACTTGGGAACCACGTACAGGTAACTCAACCGATTTCCTATAACGAAACCGATACAACTTGGTATGGAACAGCTGTTGTTGATGACGACGGTGAATTGAGTGGTGCAGTCGACGACATAAATACCATTCGCATGCGGACACAGGAGGCATTTCCTAACTTCGGAGAAGTAGATGATCTGGCTAATTTTGAGCAAATACAGGCAGGTTTGGCGGCAGAGGAGGACGAATGGGTCTACATGCATAGAGGTTTGGGTATTAAGGACCGGATAACGGAAGAAGACGGTGTTTTCACGGCACCCGCTACTGACGAAGTATTTATGCGGGAATACATGAAAGTCTATAAACGCTTGATGACTACAACCCCCAATATTGCAATTACCCGGGAAGTATGAGGTTACCATGCAAACAGTTGATGGAAGCATTCATACACCCCACTACATCGACGACGAATATTATCAAAAATTGGTCAGCGACTTTTCCGGGTGGAGGCGGGCGGATCGAGAAGTCACGGATCCTGTTTTTCGAGATTCATGCCGGCGTTTTTTAGACCTCGAGGCTCGCTTTCTTGATGAAGGCCGTTTGGAAGATTGGCTTAAATTATATGCACCCAATTGTGTGTACTGGGTGCCCAGTTCGGCAGAAGGCGGAGATCCCCGTAAGGAAGTGTCGATTTCCTTTGATGATCGGCGACGTCTTGAAGATCGGATTTTTAGGCTGTCGACCGGCGCTGCCTGGTCGCAGAGACCAACTTCCAGAACGGTAAGGCTGATTTCCAATATAGAAGTTTATGCGACGGATCAGTTGGAGATCGTTATGGTAAGATCGAATTTTCAAACTACGGAATTTCGCGCCGGTGAGACACGGCTTTGGTCGGGTCGGTACAACCACAGGCTGCGGGATGTTGGCAACGAATATGAAATTCTTGTTAAACAGGTGAACCTGATAAATTATGACCAGAACTTGCGGAACCCGAGTATCATTCTTTAGAACAAAACCTTTACTGAATAGTTGGATATTCTCTCGAGAACGCAATTTATGATCGCAGATGCGACCGGAAAGAAATCCCAGGATCAAAATTTATATTTAATGACTGAAAAAAGTTCTTATTAGGTTCAAAACCATGTTGTTTTTTTCGGCTCCTTGAGGAAGTAAATGTTTGTTTGAAAAAGCAAGTTTAACCAACATATCGTAGGAGGTATTTACTGGCCTGCTATTTTTTTGCAAACATAGAGGCTGACGTTTGAATTTTCTAATGGAGATACTATCTTGAAAATTGCTATTCCTGACTTGATATCTAATTCATATTTTCCTGTCGCCGCCGCCGTGGAGCTTGGGTTCTTCAAGGAGGAGGGGCTGCAGATGGAATTGGAGCTTATATTCCCAGTTGATCGTACCTTGGAGGTTCTCCGGGATGGTGATATTCAATTTGTCGGAGGTTCCGCCCATTCGACACCTCATGCCTTTCCTGAATGGAATGGCGGTAAGCTGCTAGCTTCACTTGCTCAGGGCATGTACTGGTTTTTAATACTAAGGACGGATTTGAATGCCAAGCGTGGCGATGTAGAAGCTGTCAAGGGTCTGAATATAGGGGCGGCACCTTTAGTCGATTTAGGGCTTAAACGTCTCCTGATTGAAGCCGGCATAGATCTTGAAAAAGATGAGGTCAATATTGCCCCTGTGCCGGGTGCCTTCCAAGGAAATAACGTGAACTTTGGGGTCGCCGCGGCAAAGGCTCTGGAGGAGGGTAAAATTGACGGTTTCTGGGCTAATGGTATGGGAGCTGAAGTTGCGGTTCGCCGTGGTGTCGGTACTATGGTGTTGGATGCCCGCCGGGGGGATGGTCCGTCAGCCGCATTCAACTATACCATGCCGGCATTAATTACCTCTCAGAAGATGATTGATGATGCACCCGACAGTTGTGAGGCAGCCATCCGGGCATTGGTAAAAACACAAAAGGCATTGAAAAAAAATGTTGGTCTTGCAACTGAAGTAGGGGAAAAGCTTTTTCCGAATGAAGAGGCGAGTTTAATTGCTGACGTGGTTGAGCGGGACTTGCCTTTTTATACGGCAGCTATCAGTGAAGACTTCGTAAAAGGTATGAACAAGTTTCAAAAAGATGTCGGATTGGTGAAAGGTGACTTCTCCTTTGAACAGGTTGTTGCTACACAGTTTATGAAATTTTGGGACTGAACTCATGATGAATGAAGTGGATATTTATGAGCGCCAGGGGTTTGGAAATCAAAGCGGTTTTGGGAAACAGCCGGCCTTACTTATCGTCGATTTTGTCAATGCCTTCGCCAATCCAGATGAATTCGGCGGCGGTAATATTGGAGAGGCAATCACAAAAACTAAAGTCCTTTTGACAAAATCCCGATTAGCTGAAATTCCTATTGCTTTTACGAGGGTTATCTATGCTGAAGACGGCTCCGATGCTGGTGTCTTTTGCCTCAAAGCTCCTGGTTTGTTGAAGTTGACAGAGGTATCCCACGGTAGCCAGGTGGTCGATGACTTGGCACCAGGGATTGGCGAATACATAGTTCGTAAAACTCAACCTTCGGCCTTTTTTGGCACGAGCTTGGCAAGTTGGCTTCATGCCAGATTAGTGGATACGTTATTAGTTACGGGGTGTACAACATCAGGTTGTATTCGAGCTTCAGTGGTCGATGCGATGAGCTACAACTTTCGGACCGTCGTCGTGACAGACTGTGTCGGCGACCGTGCTATTGCACCGCACGACGCTAATCTCTTCGACATGGAACAAAAATACGCTGATTTAATGACTTCAGAGGAGGTGATAGCGAAGCTCTCCCAGCCGATGACAACGTAAAATAAAGGGCGCCTTATGTAGGCAACATTAACTAGTGGTTGCGCAGCAAAATTCCGTAATTTTCAAATTGGTCATTAATACCTGCAGCCCTTAAAACGGCCCAGAAAGTAGCCTGATTACTGGTGATTACGGGCTTACCAAGACGATTTTCCAAATCATTGATCATATTTAAGACGGGAAAATCGGTGCATGAGACCACCATAGCTTCCGCATCAGTTCGGTCGGCGGTAATAACGTGATCGAATATCTTCGTCGCCGGTGTTTGAGCAATTTCAATATATTCATGTGGTCCATTGGCACCGATGCCCAGTCCCTGTTCATGTGTAACGATTACACCGACTTTTCCAAGGAATGCCACCTCATGTTTATTGAGTGCATCGTGGTAGGGTGTGGCTAGAGCCACTTTGGTAATGTTAAGCGTTTTAAGGGCGTTAACGATTGAGGATGCCGTAGTTACACACGGCACTTTAGCGTGTCCTTCCATAAAATCGCTAAGTTCCGTCAGCGGCAATACCATTGAACCCGCCGTGCAGCCATAGGCAATGGCGTTCAGTCGGGCGGATGTCAAGTAGAGGGTCGCCTGTTGAACATCTTTATAGAGGGCCAGTTTACCTTTTTTTGAGGAGGTGTCTGCATGCAGCGGCATGCGGGTGGAGTGAACCGATACGCCATCGGGGGCCATTATGTTCCACTCCGCCTCGTTTACCGTATTAGTTGGCGGGACAATTACGCCGATTTTGGCACGCTGACCGTAGGAATAGGAAGTATTTCTAAATGATGCCGTCATTGGAGAGTTCGTCGAGTTCACTGTCGCTAATACCCAGGAGGGAGCCATAGACTTCTTTATTATGGCTGCCCAATTCCTGGGGTCCTAGCCACGCTATATCGCCTTCAGTTTCCGTTAAACGAGGAACTATCCCGGGAACGGCAATTTCCCCCAGGGCGTCATCATTCATATATCGGATCATCTTACGTTCCCGATAGTGAGGGTCCTTTGCAATATCGGCAATGGAATAGATCGGCCCCGTAACGACGCCATGCTTTTCAAGGTGGTTATCTAATTCCTTAACAGTCATGGTGGAAGTCCACTCTGCAACAATTCCGTCCAATACCTCGACGTGATTACCCCGGGCATTGTGATTGACGAAGCGTTTGTCCTTTGCCAATTCCGGTTGACCCATAGCTTCACACAACCTTTTAAACATGGGGTCTATGTTGGCGGCGATGACGACGTATTTTTTATCTTTTGTAGGATAAATATTGGAGGGTGCAATATTAGCGAGGCCGGTACCACTCGGTTCCCGGATGACACCAAGTTTATCATACTCCATGAGAGAACTTTCCATCATGGTGAAACAGGATTCCATAATCGAGGCATCGACCACCTGGCCTTTCCCCCCTCCCATGGCATCCCGCCAATAAAGTGCCATTAAAATCCCCTGGGCTGCAAATATGCCGGTAAGGGTATCCCCTAAAGAGATGCCAGAACGAGGCGGAGGCTGGTCCGGAAATCCGTTGATATAACGAAGCCCACCCATGGCTTCGCCTACGCTGGCAAAGCCTGGTCTATCGGCATACGGACCGGTCTGGCCAAAGCCAGATACCCTGGCAATAATCAATGCTGGATTGATTTTATGTAACTCCTCTGGTCCCATTCCCCACTTTTCTATTGTACCTGGCTTAAAGTTTTCTACGAGGACATCTGCCTCCGCGGCAAGGCGCTTCACTAAGTCTTGGCCCCTAACCTCCCGGAGGTTAGCCGTCACGGATTTTTTGTTGCGCGCCAGAACTGGCCACCAAAGACATTTACCTTCGTAGCGATGGTGTCCCCACTCACGCATCGGGTCGCCCTTTCCAGGATTTTCAATTTTAATCACTTCCGCGCCAAAATCTGCAAGGCGGGATGTCGTAAATGGCCCCGCTAACAACTGCCCTAACTCTAAAACACGTATACCCTTGAGGGGGCCTTTAAGCCTTGGGTCTCGTTCGCTTTCCGGAATTGGCATGTAAACAGCTCCTATTAGCTCCTAATTGAGTATTTCTCTTTTGACAAACTCTTCGAAGGTTCTGGGTGTTCGTCCTAAAATCCAACCAAGGACGTTTGGGTTTCCAACCAGACCGTGCATATCGTAATGCCGGTTCATAGCTACCATCGTTTCTATGCGGGCTGCGGGTATCTCGTTAATTTCTGCCCATGCTTTGAATTCTTTCATCGGTTTAGCCCTCGCACGGATATTTTCTCCTGTAAGGTCAGACAAAATCCGTGCCATATCAATCTGGCTGAGCTTCTCAGGTCCCGCTAACTCGTAAGTAGCACCGTCATGCCCGTTATCGATAGCAATAGTAGCTGCAGCCTCTGCTAAATCCTCAAGATCCACCAAGCTAAACTTCGTTTCTATACTAAATGGCATGCTGTGGACGCCAGTTTCAATTATCTTATTCCAGATGGGGATCAAGTGCTGCATGTAACGTGATGGCTGCAGAATTGTAAAATTCTGACCTGAATTGACTAAGTATCTTTCCGCTGCAAGCTTATTTTGATGATGTGGGACGTCCTGAAGTAGAGGATGCAGAACAGAATATAGGATCATGCGTTCAGTTTTGTTGGCCAGGCAATGATCAGTAATGCGTTTCGAAATTTCGGTTTCTTTGGGGTTCATCGGCGGGCAGATATGTATGATACGTGAGCACCCTTCAATAGCAAAGAGGACACTCTTGTCATCAAAAAAATCCCCACACGCTACTTCCGTCGCCCCGAGAGCCTTTGCTTGATTTACAGCGTCTTCCCTACGGATGAAAGCCCGAACCTTGATATTGCGATTTGCTAGGGCGGATATAACCCGGGAGCCGGTTTTGCCTAAGGCGCCCGTGACCAGAATTGGCTTTTTTGGGTCCAAGATATTAATCGCTTTAGAATTGTCTACAAATTTTCAGTCTATATACTGCTAGTCATAACTACCTAGAAAATGAGGTAAATACCATAAAATTGAGCCTCAAATATTTAAAACATAGGAGACAGGGATGAATTTCACTAAAACCACGACAGTGGCTGCTGCCGTTGTTCTACTAGCAGGACCTGTTGCCGCTCAAACAGTAGGTATAGGTACCACGGCTAAGGGAGCAACTAGTCAAGTTACCGCGGCAATTGCCAGTGTTGTCTCAAAATTCGGTGGCATGCAAATGCGGCCATCGCCGATGGCAGGTACCCAAAAGTATATCCCAGCGGTTAACTCTGGTTCGCTTGAATTTGGTGCTGCCAATATTATGCAGACAACCTGGGCTATCAAAGGCCAAGTCTTATCGAAGGGTCTGCCAAACCCGAACATTAAACTCGTTTCAACTTTGATGAAGTTTAGAGTGGGACCCCTTGTCGGAAAAAAAACAAGTTTTCAAAGCGTTTCAGATTTAAAAGGACTGAAGGCTCCAACCGGTTTTAAGGCGGCTCCATTATTTAACGAACTAATCAGTGCAGCGTTAGCCACCAAGAATTTAACTATTGCTGATACTAAGAACGTCCCGATCTCCGCCTTGGTACCTAGTTGGAAGGCGTTGATGGAACGTAAAGTAGACTTTGCTATCGGTGCCTACGGTTCCGGGTTTATGAAACTAATCGCCAAAAAACTTGGAGGCATACGCTTTATTTCATTGGATGATTCTCCAGCGGTATTGGCTAAAGTTGGTAAAATGTTGCCGGGTGCGGATATTAGAACCGTCAAGCCAAATCCCAAAATCCCTGGCGTCGAGGTACCTACCAAACTATTTCATTTTGACTATATCTTGTTTGCAGGTAAACACGTTTCGGATGACGTCGTCTACAGGGTTGCTAAGGCGATGCACCAAAATAAAAAGGCTTTAGTTGCTTCTTCACCAATGTGGCGAGGTTTTTCGGCTAAGGGTATGTCAAAGGATCAAAATGGTCTTGAATATCATTCTGGTGCCATAAAATTATTTAAGGAAAAAGGTATTTGGAAGCGGTAAATAAAACCGCAGACCAATCTGACGAAGCGCCCGCGCCACTCTCACCAGTGGCGCGGGCGTTAACACCTTGGCTCAGTGCTGCTTTAGCGCTGATCGGAATTTTTTGGGCAAGCGGGGTCGCTGTTGATATTGGCCTAGCTCTAATAACCGAACAGGTAATTTGCGGGGTTCTGGGCCTGACCTTTGCAATCATTTATTTGAATGTCCCCGTAAGTCGTAAGGTTCAGACTACATTGGCGTGGTACGATGCTGTGGCGGCCTTTTTGGGGTTTGCCATCGGTTGGTACCTTTTTTTTAGATACCCGACCCTACTGGATAAAATAGCCTACATGCCAAAGGAGGCATCAACTGTCGGCTTTATTACCATTTTACTCACTGCAGAGGCGCTAAGACGCACTGCCGGCTGGGGCTTGCTTTTTGTTCTTTTTGCATTTTCTGCGTATGGCTTTTTTGGACATCTTGTCCCAGGCACCTTATCGGGCCGTTCTATGGACCTAGGTACATTTTTTTCCTATTTGGGAATTGATACTAATGCACTTCTTGGTACCCCCTTAATAATTATATTTACCGTTGTCGTGGTGTTTATATTTCTGGGACAGGTTTTATTGCGGTCCGGTGGCTCTGAATTTTTTACAGATATTGCTGCCGCTCTTATGGGTCGTTCACGAGGGGGATCTGCCAAAATAGCGGTGGTAGCTTCTGGTTTGTTTGGATCGATTTCCGGCAGCGCAGTATCCAACGTTGCGTCAACAGGTGTGATCACAATTCCACTTATGCGTCAGGGGGGATATACTTCAAGGGTGGCGGGCGCTATTGAAGCCGTAGCGTCCACGGGTGGGCAAATCATGCCGCCGATTATGGGAGCTGCGGCTTTCCTTATGGCAGAACTGGCAGACGTCCTGTATCAGGAGGTTGTAGTGGCGGCCATATTGCCGGCGCTTCTGTACTATATTTCCGTATTTCTTCAAGCTGATTTAGAGGCGGGAAAAATTGGTATTAAACCGGTTCCAGAAGAACAAATACCAGCTATTGGGAGGGTTATGAAGGGAGGCTGGTATTTTCTTGTTCCTTTCATAATTTTGTTAGGCACCTTGTTCTGGTTGAATGCGCCTCCAGAAAAAGCAGCGCTATTTGGAGCAGTATCGATCTGTGTTCTCGGTTCTGTATTCAGCTATAATAAAAAGAAGCTGACCCTGCCAATTCTATGGATGTGCCTAAAGAAGACGGGGGAAGTTTCTGTCGATATTATTATCATAGGTGCGGCTGCAGGATTGATCATCGGCATACTCGAAGCAACGGGGCTGAGTTTTGGACTAACTTTCATGCTTGTTGAGATTGGCGAGGGAAATTTATTTCTTCTGCTCGGTTTAACGGCGATAATTTGTATTATACTCGGTATGGGTATGCCGACGACTGCGATCTATTTTCTCTTGGCGGTATTAGCGACGCCGCCATTGATCAAAATGGGTGTTGAACCACTGGCTGCCCATTTGTTTGTTCTCTACTTCGGACTAATGTCGATGATCACGCCGCCCGTCGCATTGGCAGCGTTCACAGCAGCAAAACTGGCTGATGCCGAACCCATGGGAACAGCGTTATCAGCCTGCCAGTTCGGGTGGCCCGCTTTTATCGTTCCTTTCTTATTTGTACTCGCACCTAATCTGATAATGGTCGGCGATACTGTTGACATTGCGGTGGCTTTTTTTACGGCAGTGGTTGGCATTTGGTTTGCCTCTGCTGGTTTTATCGGCTTTTTAACACGTCGACTTTCACCCACACTCCGGGCCATTTACATCATCGGTGGTTTAGGTTTGCTGATACCAAGTGAAGCCTTTAGCGAGGCATATATTATCCAGATTGGGGGCGCAGGAATATGTGTCTTTGCATTCCTATTAGAGAGAAGACAAAGGGACGCAGTGATTTAAGTTACTGGTGAGATGAATTTCAAATAATTGCAGCGGCACGTTCAATGCCTTCAATCATGGCGGCGCGCCTTAAGTATGTGCGGGCCTTGTCTGGGTCGGCGACAATTTCACGGAGTTCTCCGTGAAATTTCTTCCTAGCCTCTGGGTTTTTGTTTTCGAGGTTTTTCTTGTTTTCGATAGTTTGGCGCTGGAGAAATTCTTCGGCTACGGTTCTCCGTTGGCGGTCATAGAGATCCAATAATTTTTCATCGCCATTCTTAAACCATATTGCTGCTAGCTTTTCCGTTAAGTTAAATACGTCGTGAAAACCGAAGTTCATTCCCATGCCGCCAAGTGGGTTATTGATGTGAGCGGCGTCGCCGGCAAGTAGGATACGACCGTCTCGGTAACATGAAGCCACGCGTTGGTGGACCTCATAGAGGTTACGGTGAACCACGGGGAAAGAGTTGGATTTTGGGTGAAAGCCTTGCAATCGGGCCTCTATATTTTGGTCATCAAATATTTCTTCCTTTGTGAGATCCGGGTTGGTGGGAAAGACCACCCGCCAAATACCCTTTTCATCCAATCCCGGCACCTTGAATAAGGCACACCATTCCCTAGGATCGGACACGTAGTTGGTAAAGGCGTATCCTACTTTTTCAAAATCATAGGGCGTGGTTACAACCAGAAAACGCTCAGGAAAGGTAAAACCCTCAAAATTTACATTCATGAATTTCCGAACTTGGCTACGTCCCCCGTCACATCCGATTAAGTAACGCCCGCGAAATATGGTCGGGCCGTTGGGCGTTTCTACTTTAGCCAGAACTATATCATTATCCTGCTCAACCTCCGTAACACGATGCTTTCGTAAAATTTCATGGTTTTTATAATTTTTGAGGGCGTTATCGATGATGCCGGAGATCTTATGCTGCTCCAACATCAAGCGGTAGGGATAGGGAGTGTCGTTTGAAAGCACACCAAGATTAAAGTTTGCCACCAGTCCCGTCTTGCGGTCGCGATAGTGATAGTTCCGGACGATATAGCCGCGATCGTTAAACGTTCCCGTAAGCGCTAGCCTTGCAAACATTTCCAAGGTTGGAGGATGAATGGTGCCGGCCCTTGGGTCGTCAAGTATAGTGGCATCCCCTTCCAAAAGGGTAAATGGAATACCATAATGTGCAAGATTTAGGGCTGCCGCGAAGCCCACCGGCCCAGCTCCGGCGATAAGAACTCGGTTGTCATCCATCATGGTCAGGTACCTTACACATGATATACATTCCTCTTTGTAACTCCTTAATATAGTATTCCAATTAAAAATGGGGCAGCTTTACTTTTTCCTTGGGTAATGACAAATAACATTAGTCGTTAGCAAAATCGCAAAAGACAATCCCGGAGGAACTCAATGAACCAAGTGGTTAAACAAACCAAACCTCAGGAACCCTGGATTGGCTCTCGTGGCCGCATTGCCGTTATTCTTCCTTCTACCAATATAGGCGTGGAATATGACTGCCAACGCCTTATCCCGCCAGGCGTGACGTGGCACTTCTGCCGCTTTTTTGTAGAGCAGCCAGACCTCTCCGACGATAATATGTTCTTGGCATTTATTGATGCAATACGAGATACCATTCCAGACGCCATGCGGGATGCCATGACTTGCGAACCCAGCCAGATCATGATGGGAATGTCGGCTGAAACCTTTTGGGGAGGTCTCGAGGGAAATGCGGAATTTACCGAAAGGTTACGTGAAGTAGCTGGAGACGAAATAGGTATCACTACGGGCGCCAATGCCTTAGATGCGTCTCTAAAAGCTTTCGGGGCCAAAAAAGTGGCAGCACTAACACCATATCAGCCGATTGGTGACAAACAGGTGCATCGCTTCCTAGAAGAGACGGGTTACGAAGTTTCCAAAGTTGTTGGGCTCAAATGTGATACCGCCACCTCCATAGCACACACTCCTCCAAGGGAGGTTATAGATGTAGTGTTGAACCAGTTAGACGGTGATGACGTGGATGCAATCGTTCAGGCTGGTACCAACTTAACCACTATAGATTTATTTCCGACTTTAGAGAAACAACTAGGGAAGCCAATAATACCCATAAACGTAGCAACCATTTGGCATACCTTTCGTACTATCGGTGTAGACGATAAATTTATGGGTCGTGGCTGGCTTCTTGAAAAATTTTAGTCAATGACGAACAAGACGCAAATAATCATCGCAGGTGCGGGGCCGGTTGGATGTGTCGTTGGACTTATTTTAGCCCGTGCGGGCATTTCAGTGACTATTTTAGAAACGGAAAATGATCTCATTCCTGAATTGCGTGCATCCACTTTTCATCCCCCTACCCTTGACATGCTCGATGACCTTGGGGTCACTCCTAAACTTATTGATCAAGGTTTAATTACCCCAAAAATACAATATCGTGATCTGGAAGATGGGCTTGTGGCGGAATTTGATCATGCTCTCATCGACGACCGGACTAAACACCCATACCGCCTTCAGTGCGAACAATTCAAATTAACCCGTATCATTGCAGAGATGCTTAAAGAATTTCCTCACGCTGAGATTTCTTTTGGCTCGAAGTTTGTCGATGCATCGCAAACAGATAATGCTGTTAAGGTGTTTTACGAAACTCCCGCGGGGTCAGAACAAGTTACCTGTGATTATTTGATAGGTGCGGATGGCTCAAGGAGTGAGGTTCGAAAATCTCAAAAAATAGAGTTTCAGGGATTTACCTATCCGGAACAATTTGTGACAGTAAGTGTGCCCGAGGATGTCGATAAAATAGTCCCTGGGATGGGTCACGTATGTTACATCGCCCACCCGACGCAGTGGTGTGCCTTAATACATGCTCCTGATTATTGGCGTTTTCTATTCCCTATACCAATGGAGACTACCAAGGAAGAGGCATTTGATGACGATTTTTTGGAGGGTCGTCTACAGCATTTAGCGCCGCATCAAGAGAGATATGCCATCCAGCTACGGACATTATATGGCGTTAACCAAAGGGTGGCAGAAACGTATCGTTTAGGCCGTATCCTTCTGGCAGGTGATTCGGCGCACGTCAATAATCCTCTTGGAGGAATGGGTATGAATGGCGGCATACATGATGGTGTCAACTTGGCTGATAAATTGGTGCGTATGTATGGGAGTGGTGAAACCGAAGAGCTTCTTAACCTCTATGACCGTCAACGTCGCCCCATCGCCATTGAATATGTTCAGGCACAGACAATGCGCAATAAAAAAAATTTGGAAGAGACAGATCCTAATGTCCGTAGACAACGTCAGGATGAATTGAGGGATGTGGCAAAAAATGTTGAAAAGTCGCGGGAGTTACTCCTGCAGACATCTATGATTAACGGGCTCGAACGTTCTGAAGCAATTACTTAAGGATTTACGCCGCAGGAGCTTCTGGCATCAACGCCTGATTACTTCACTATTTGGTTCTAATTTCTATAGGGGTTGCTAATTAGGCTAATAATATTCGAAGCATCCAGATGGGCGTTATGAAAACAATAAGTGATCCGCTAATTCATTAATATGGAACGTGTTCCTGAACGTGTTTTGATTTCCGGTGGAGGACCGGTGGGGCTTATTTGCGCATACGCTCTGGCAAAGGAAAATATTCCCGTCATTGTTTTTGATGAAAATAGCGAACTTCAGGAAGACCCAAGAGCTGCAACTACTCATCCCGCGACATTAGAACTTCTTGCTGATCTGGATTTAGTCGGGAAGGTTATAGAACAAGGCCTGATTTGTCCGATATTTAGGTTCTGGGATCGTCCCACGGGTAATCTAGTGGCTGAATTTGATCATGAATTACTAAGGGATGACACTGACTATCCGTATGTAGTGCAATGTGAACAATTCAAGCTTACACGTATACTGGTTGATTTAATGCGGTCGATGACGGCAGCCGACATCAGGTTTTCGCATCGAGTTACTTCGGTCTCACAAGGGGACCAGTGTGTTTCGATTGAAGTCGATAGTCCAAATGGGATCAATCATTTTGAGGGAAGATATCTGATTGGTTCTGATGGCGGTCGCAGCACTGTCCGCACGGAAGCAAAAATTCCTTTTAAAGGCTTTACATGGGCTGAGCGTTTTTTGGTTTTATCTACGCCGTTTGATTTTGAAGCCCAGAGAGGCATGTGCCATCGGAACTATATCTCGGATCCGGAGGAATGGTGCAACTGTTTTAAAGTAGCGGGAGATGGTCCTCCCGGTTTATGGCGCACGGTATACCCCGAAGCTGCTGACGTGCCTGAAGCGGATCTACTTACTGATGAATATATCCAGAAGAAGTTACAAAATTTTTTTCCTTCAAGAGACAAATACGACATAGTTCATCGTAATCTATATACCGTTCACCAGCGTGTGGCTGCGACATTTCGCAAAGGGAGAGTAATGATCGCTGGTGACGCGGCTCACGTTAACAACTCAATTGGCGGTATGGGTCTGAACGGTGGCATTCAAGACGCTGTTAACTTGGCGGAAAAATTAATTAAAATTTGGAAAAGTGGTGCGTCTGATAGTCTTCTCGATGAATATAACGATGAACGTCGCACCTTTGCTATCGAATTTGTTCAAGCCCAGACAATTCAAAATAAAAACCGCCTCGAAGCTAAGGATCCAAAAATACGAAAAAAATTCTTAGATGACCTGCAGTCAATTGCGGCTGATCCAAAAAGAGCCCGACAATTCATGCTTAAATCCTCCATGATCGAGGCAATGCGTAGGATCCAGGATAGAAACCGATAGTTTAGTATGTCATTTCCGGAAGTTAACAGGTTTTGTTGAAATATTGATTTTCAGGCCTAGGTAGCCCAAGATTTTCTCGGAGCGTTGGCCCTTCATAACCTTTACGAAATAAACCTCGGTCCTGTAATTCCGGAATGACTTGATCGACAAAACTATCCAGACCTTCAGGAAGGAAGGGAAACATGATAGTGAAGCCATCGCAACCTCCAGTCATCAGCCATTCCTCCATTTCATCTGCAATTGTTTTAGGCGTTCCGACGATAGCTAATCCTGAAAATCCACCCAGACGCTGGGCAAGTTGCCGGACGGTTAGGTTTTCTGTTTTTGCTAGATCGATCGCCCTCTCGCGAGCACTTTTGCTGGCATTGCTCTCTGGTATATCGGGGAGGGGCATATCAGGGTCGAACTTCGAGGCGTCATGACCCAGAACGATTGAGAGAGATGCGATTGCGGTTTCGTAGTGAATGAGACTATCGAGGTGTGCCCTTTTTGCGCGAGCCTCCTCTATAGTATCTCCAACGACTACAAAGCACGCCGGTAGTATTTTTAGATGATCTATATTGCGCCCTAGTTTCTTCATGCGATCTTTTATGTCGGAATAAAAAGCTTTGCCCCCCGCCAGATGACTGTGAGATGCGAAGACGGCTTCCGCTGTTTCTGCAGCGAGCTGCCGACCGGCATCAGAAGCACCTGCCTGAACGATGACCGGCCATCCCTGAATGGGACGACCGATATTAAGTGGTCCACGGGACGATAGGTGTTTTCCCTTGTAATTGAGGGCGTGCAATCTTTCGGTATTGAAATAAATTCCATTCTCTATATCGCGAATGAAGGCGTCATCCCCCCAACTATCCCAGAGGCCCGTCACTACGTTAAAAAATTCCCGGGCCCGGGCGTATCTATCCGCGTGCTCCATATGCTCTTCACGACCAAAGTTCATAGAGGCGTGAGGATTGGAAGTTGTCACGACATTCCAGCCAGCCCTTCCGTTGCTAATGTGATCCAACGAAGCAAATCTGCGGGCGACATGAAAGGGTTCATCATATGTCGTCGATCCCGTCGCAACCAACCCAATATGATCTGTCACCGATGCTAGGGCTGATAATAAGGTCATTGGTTCGAATGAAGTAACGGTTGCACTTCGTTTTAGTGCATCGATGGGCATATTAAGTAAAGCCAAGTGATCGGCCATAAAAAAAACGTCGAACTTACCTTGTTCCAATTTATGGGCAAAGTATTTCATATGTTGGAAATTGAAATTTGCATCTGGATAGGCGCCTGGATAACGCCAAGCTCCTGGGTGAATGCTCGCGGGTCGCATGAATGCCCCGAGATGTAGTCGACGAGATTGCATTACAAATTATTTTCCCTTGAAGAAATCAGTGATATTAACGATCGCTATTAATCGAGGGCCTCTGTGGTAATTTGCCTAAAGTATAACCCACCCGTCGGGAGGTTTGCCTTTTCCAGGGTGGACCTCCCCGCAATCCTCGCAGGTGCGAGCACTCATGTCCGAATGAAATTTCTCATAGATTTTTGGTAACTCAGTGACGATACCTTCAGAGGACGTAAGTGAAACCTCAGCTCGATGGATTTTGACTTCACAAGAAAAGCAATACCACTCAAAGCCATCACGCATACCGAGTTGTCGTGCACCTTCTACGACAATGCCATATGAGTCTGGATCCGGCCGTTGAGGGGCGTGAACGGTATGTGACGGCAAGAAAAATATTTCACCTTCATTAATGCGGACGTCGTAGATTTTACCTCGGTCCGCAATTTTTAGTATCATATCCCCTTTGACCTGGTGAAACCATTCCTCGACAGGGTCATCATGGAAGTCGACCCGGGTATTACCACCCCCCAATGCTTGGATTACCATGCCGGCATCTTCGTGCAGTAGCTTGTTACTGACTGGCGGCACCATTTCATGACGGTGATCCTTAACCCACCTTTCGAAATGGAAGGCCTTTAAACTTGGATGAGAGGGCATGGTGTTATCTCCTATATCTATTACAATGCATGGGAGTTTAGATAACTTTACCACTTCCGAATGACTGCTAGTCAAGCAAGTAGACTGAGAGAGAACAAAATGACGCGAAATGCACGGGGTTGGTAATTGGAGGGATTACCATGACTGGTCTCGCCGGCAAGTTTGCGCACGTGGTCTATGGCATCACCGACGCGCAGATGTTACCGACTTTAGCGCTAACTGCAGTCGTTACCATTGTACTCGGCATGGGTATACCAACGGCCGAGCGCCTATATTCTAGCAGCCGCACTGATGGCGTCTATCCTCATTAAGCTTGGCATTCCTACAATGGGGGCGCAGATGTTTGTCCTTTATTATGCGGTTATGTCGGCTTTAACCCCACCCGTAGCAGTGGGAGCCTATGCTGCCTCCTCGATTGCGGAAGACAATCCGCTTTACATTGCCTTTCTCGCCGTCAAATTTGCGCCCGCTGCTTTTATAATTCCATTTACCTTCATATTTGGGCCGGAGCTACTCATGGTTGGTGCAGTCACGTCAATCTTCTTTTCCTTGGTAACGGCAATTGTTGGGTTGTTTGTCATAGCATCTGCAGTGGAAGGATATTTTACGGAACCCCTTTCCTTAGTTACCCGTATCGTATTAGCGATAGGCGGATTAGCGTTGGTTGCTCCGAATATTCTGGCGGGAGGCATTGGTTTTATCTTAGTCACTATCGTCCTAGGAGCTCCAATTTACAAAATTATTTACTCCAAATATATTAATCCATCTTGAAACATCATTTAATCGACGTCAAAACTCACTGGCGAACCTGCCTTGTTACCCTCTTTATCGGTTTTGCTGGTGCATTTTTATTTGCATGGGCAAAAATGCCACTCCCTTGGGTAACGGGTCCTTTGTTTGTTACCACTATTTTAGCTTTAAGCGGTTTCCATCTTTGGATGCCTTTGTGGCTACGCCCACCATCCCTTGCGGTTTTGGGAGTTCTATTCGGCTCCACTATTTCTCCCGATTTTGCCGATCAAGTTATCTTCTGGTTTCCCAGCATGTGTGCGGTTTTAGTATTTGTTTTAGTAACAATTCCCTTTAGCACGACATACCTTATCTTTGTCGGTAAGTATGATTTCGTGACGTCGTTATTATCTGCCGCACCAGGTGGGCTTATTCCAATGACACTCCTAGGGCAGAGTTACAATGCCAACGATCGGGTAATCGCTGTTGTGCAGACATTTCGATTGATGTTGACCATACTTATCATTCCTCTGGCATTTCAGCTATTTGGTGGATACGTGCCGTCAGGAAATATAGGTACGGGCGGTAGCTTTGCAGCCTATTTACCGGGGGATATACTTCCCACAACCTTAGCGTGTGTGTTGGGATATTTTCTGGCTGTAATTGCACGTTTACCGGCACCGTCGCTCATGGGACCCATCATCGTTATCGCTTTTTTGCGTTTTAATGGTTGGATTGAATCTGACATACCAGACAGCTTAGTAGCTATTGCTCAAGTGTTTATCGGAATTAGCATTGCCCTTCCATTTAATGGCACACGAGTGCGGGAAATATTTGTTGATATTATGCACGCCTCGGCGTCATCGTTGATTGCTATTAGCTTTTCCGTTCTGTTCGCACTGATTACGGCACAATTTGTCAGCTCATCGGCAGAGGCCTTGATACTGGCGTTTGCGCCCGGAGGTTTTGCAGAGATGGCATTGATCGGTTTCGGGCTTGGTCTGGAGATCAGTTTCGTGATCTCCCACCAGATCTTCCGATTTTTTTTAATTGTATTGGGTATACCCGTTATTATGATGATAGCTAGAGGTAGGCCAGACAAAAAAAATATCGGTAAATTCCAATAAGATTAGAATTCTAGATTAACATTATTTTTCAAATATGATTGCTTCGCAGTAAGTCTCCCAGACTTCTTGTGGCTGGCCGGCGAGAAAAACAAAACGTTTGGTTGACCGGGTGTGGGTGTCATCTTTGTGAGCAATCCATTCCCGCAGTTTGCCGTGTAGTTAATTTAGATATAATGGATTGTCACAG
>Ga0209089_10001897_pt1 | contig 18838 bp, 10 predicted proteins | sample ArcticOcean_MG_C_FD_187431 | JGI IMG/M metagenome (GOLD analysis project Ga0209089, IMG submission 187431) | Marine microbial communities from western Arctic Ocean - ArcticOcean_MG_CB2_150 (SPAdes) (version 2) | ecosystem: Environmental > Aquatic > Marine > Oceanic | place: Arctic Ocean: Canada... | reverse complement strand
AATTTACTGGTTTTAGAGGTTTAGCTAGCCATGGAGCTGCTATTGGAATTATAACTGGAATTATAATTTTTCAAATCAAACATAAGCTTCAATCAACATTGTGGATTTTTGACAGATTAACTGTTGCCGTTACCTTAGGCGGAGTTTTCATTAGATTAGGTAATTTTATTAATTCAGAAATTGTTGGAAATTATACTGGATCCGATTTTGGTGTAATTTTTGAAAATAGAGGTGAGATCCTTCCGAGACATCCTGCTCAACTATATGAATCAATTGGATATCTTTTATTATTTCTATTTTTAAGGAAAATCTATAGTAAAGTAAATCGTACTCCAGGCTATCTATTAGGGGTATTTCTTTCCGGAATTTTTAGTATACGTTTTTTAGTAGAATTTGTCAAAGAAAGTCAAGGCGGATTTGAATTATATCTGCCAATTTTGTCCACTGGACAATGGCTTAGTATTCCATTAATTATTTCAGGCTTATTTATAGTTTATAAAGCTAAACTTAAGAAAGGTATTGGATAAGTTATAATAAGAAATCTAGAAAACTTGATTCTATTCTTTTATTGCCTTCTTTTTTATCGTATCAAACATAATTGGTGTTGCAATAAATACTGATGAGTATGTTCCGATCAATACCCCTACTATTAATGCAAACATAAATCCTCTAATAGATTCTCCACCGTATATGAAGATAGCTGAAAGCACAATTAATGTTGTTAAAGAAGTGTTCAATGTTCTACTCAGAGTATTATTTAATGCACTATTTAAAGTTACGTCTAATGGCCATTTAGAATGTTCATTTACATATTCACGAATTCTATCAAAAACAACCACAGTATCGTTCAAAGAATATCCTATAACAGTTAAAATAGCTGCAATAAAAGCTTGATTTATTTCCATGTTAAATGGCATAAATTTGTATGTCAAAGAAAAAATTCCAAGTACAACTATAATATCATGAAAAACAGCTGATACAGCTCCTAATGAATATTGCCACCTTCTAAATCGTAAAAGGATATATAGAAATACAACAATTAATGAACCTATAACAGCCAAAAATGAATTATTTTTAATGTCATCAGCTATTGTTGGGCCAACTTTTATAGAAGACATTATACCAACTTGCTTGTCATCAGCACCATTGACAAAAGAATCATAGGTCATGGAAGATGGAAGGTGTGTTTTTAAAGCTTCAAAAAGTTTTTCCTGAATTTCATTATCAACTTCTATACCTTCCACATCGACTTTGTATTTCGTAGTAATTTTTAACTGATTAGCTTCTCCAAAAGTTTTAGCTTGAGCACTTCCATATTCAGTAATTAAATCTTCTTGGATATCAGCTGGACTAACTGCGTTTTCAAATCTCACAGTATAGGATCTCCCCCCAACAAAATCAACACCCTGGTTTAATCCAATTGATCCTAATGAAATTAGGCTAATTAACACAAATACTGTTGAAAAAAAGTATGATATTTTTCTTAATTGAATAAATGAAATATTGAAATTCGTGAATAAACCTTTAGTAGTTTTAGTTGCAAAATTTACTGTTTTACCAACTGATATTCTTGAATCAATTAAAATCCTGGTGATAAAGATTGCTGTAAATAATGAAGTTGCTATACCAATTAATAAAGTTGTTGCAAATCCTTTTATAGGTCCAGTTCCAAAAATAAATAAGATAAAAGCTGTTAAACCGGTTGTTATGTTGGCATCTAAAATAGAAGATAGTGCATTATTGAATCCATCTGAAACCGCTTTAATTTGCCCTTTACCTTTATTTAATTCTTCACGAATACGTTCAAATATTAACACATTAGCATCTACAGATATACCTATTGTTAAAACTATACCTGCTATACCAGGAAGTGTCAAAACGGCTCCTAAGCCTGCGAGAACACCAAAAATTAATAGAATATTTAACACTAATGCTATATCGGCAAAAATTCCTGCAGAGCTGTAATAAAATACCATCCAAAGTAAAACTAAAACTAGTGCAATTAAAAATGAATATATCCCTGATTCAATTGCTTCTTGACCTAGAGATGGGCCTACAATTTCAGACTGAATAATCTCAGCAGATGCAGGAAGTTTACCGGCTCGAAGGACATTAGCCAGGTCAATTGCTTCGTTTAATGTAAAACTTCCAGAAATTTCTGAACGTCCTCCAGCTATTGCTCCTTTTGTTACACCAGGTGCAGAATAAACAATATCATCCAAAACTATTGCTATGTTACTGGCCTGTTTAAATGCATTATCTGTTAAATTTTCCCAAATACGAGAACCTTTTCCATTCATTTGCATAGAAACTGCAGGGTTTCCTAAAGCATCATATGTTTGAACAGCATCAACAACTACACCTCCACTTAAAGGAGCTAAGTTGTCTCTGTTTGATTTTAAAACATATAAATCTAAAATATCACTGTCTACAATAGATTTTCCCCAAGCAAATTTTATGTATCTAAATTCGGTTGGCAAAAGTCTTCTAACCTCAGGTAAATTGAGATAACTAGTTATTTTTTCTTGATCTTTAGATGAAAACTGAGCTAAAATTGGTCCACCTTGATATCCGCTTCCAAGAATACGATCAAGAATTGGGTTAATAACTGAAGTTGTGTCCTTCGTAACAATATCTGCTAAAAGATCATCAATAGCAGTTGATTCATTTTCTGTCTCATTACCAATTTTATTATCTGATAATATTTCTTCATCTTTTAATTTTACAACTTCATTTGCAGAAACTAAAAAGGAAAATAATTGATCATTTTTAAAAGTTTCCCAAAATTCTAATTGAGCAGTACTTTGTAATAAATTTTTGATTCTATCAACATCTTTTGCACCAGGCAACTCAACTAATATTCTTCCTGATGATCCTAGCCTTTGAATATTTGGTTGAGTAACACCAAATTTATCAATTCGTTTTCTTAAAACTTCAAACGCTGACACAATAGACTCATCAACTTTTCTAGTTATAACTGGACGAACTTCATCATCTGACATTTCAAAATTTATCTCATCACTTAATGTTTTATTTCCATAAATAGATGGATCTGATAACGATTGGGTGCCTTTAATATTTTCAAATGCAGTGAAAAAAGATTCTAAATATGGTTCGTCAGTACTTTTTTGAAGCAAGTCAGCTTCATCAAGTGCCTGATTAAAAGTAGGATTTTTTGAGTTTTCAGCTAATCCTTTTAATACATCTCGTATTGATATTTGAAGTATAACATTTATTCCTCCCTTTAAATCTAATCCTTTATTGAGTTCTTTTCCTTTAGCATCATTATATGATGTAAAAAAAAATAAAGTTATGTTTCCAATTGAATCAAGGTATGAAATTGTTGATTTTTCTCTCAATTCTAAGTAATTATCTGTTGAATCAGAAATTAAATTTTGAGAATATATTTTAGCTTTTTCCTCCTCATTATTTGCAATGAAGGTAAATGAGAGCTGGTATAAGCTTACCAATCCAAAAAGGATTGCAAAAACACGAATCAGAAAGTTATTTTGCATTTGATTTAAATTTATGCATTATTTTAGCGAGCAAATATAATCTTTACGCTAGTATTTAACAACTTATATAACTTATAAGGTTAAACAATCTTAGAAAAATAAAACTTTTAATTAAGAATAGTATTTAATGCTAAATTCATATTAGCAACAGCAGATGCGCTGTTTTGAAGCTTTTTCATTTCAGCTTCATTTAAGTTAACGTCAATGATTTCTTCAACTCCATTACTACCTACAATAACAGGAACCCCAATACAAATATCATTTAACCCATACTCACCATTTAACATTACAGAACATGGAATTATTTTTTTTTGATTATTTAGTATACTGTCAACTAAATATGAAACTGAAGCGCCAGGAGCATACCAAGCTGAAGTGCCAAGTAATTTTGTAAGGGTTGCTCCACCAACCATAGTTGAAGCCGAAACTTCATTAAGAATTTTATCATCTAGAAATTGATTAATTGGTATCCCGTTATAACTTGCTAGTCTAGTCAAAGGAATCATTGTTGTATCTCCATGACCACCAATAACCATTGCATTAATATCACATGCAGGTTTTTTTATAGCCAATGATAAGTATGTTTTAAATCTAGAACTATCTAACCCCCCTCCCATACCAATAATTCTGTTTTTAGGTAAACCAGTAGCTTTCAAAGCTAAGTAAGTCATTGTATCCATTGGATTAGATACAACAACTATAATTGTATTAGGAGAGTGCTCTAAAATATTTTGAGTAACAGATTTAACTATCCCAGCATTAATCCCAATTAATTCTTCACGAGTCATCCCGGGTTTTCTAGGGATACCAGATGTTATCACAACAACATTACTGTTTGCAGTAGCTTTATAATTATTAGTTACACCAGAAATTATAGTATCAAAACCTAGAGTTGTGGATGTTTGCATCAAATCTAGTGCTTTACCTTCAGCAAATCCATCTTTAATATCTAATAATACAACTTTGCTAGCAATTTTTTTGATAGAAATATATTCAGCACAAGACGCACCTACATTTCCAGCACCAACTACAGTTACTTTCATAAACTTGAATTTTTAATTCTTAAACATCAATTTTAGCATAAACAGCATTTTTCTCGATAAACTCTCTTCTAGGAGGAACTTCATCACCCATTAACATAGAAAAGACACGGTCAGCCTCACCTCCATTGTCAATTGTAACTCTTCGTAAAGTTCTAAAGTTTGGATCCATAGTGGTGTCCCAAAGTTGTTCTGCATTCATTTCCCCTAAACCCTTATATCTTTGAACTCCCGATCCTTGACCAAATTCAGCGACAAAATTATCTCGCTGATCATCATTCCAAGCATAACTCTTCTTAGACCCTTTCTTTACAAGATACAAAGGTGGAGTTGCTATATAGATATGGCCTAATTCAATTAATTCACGCATATACCTAAAGAAAAAAGTTAAAATAAGAGTAGAAATATGACTTCCGTCAACATCTGCATCACACATAATAACTACTTTATGATATCTTAATTTTTCAATATTTAATGCTTTACTATCCTCTTCCGTTCCAATTGTAACACCCAAAGCAGTATAAATATTTTTAATTTCTTCATTTTCAAAAACTTTATGTTGCATTGCTTTTTCAACATTTAATATTTTTCCTCGAAGTGGTAAAATAGCTTGAAAATTTCTATCTCGTCCTTGTTTTGCCGTTCCACCCGCTGAGTCTCCTTCAACAAGAAAGACTTCACATAATGCAGGGTCTTGTTCAGAACAATCAGATAATTTACCAGGAAGGCCGCCAAGACTCATAACAGATTTACGCTGAACCATTTCACGCGCTTTTTTTGCAGCATGTCGAGCCTGGGCTGCTAAAACTACTTTCTGAACAATTATTTTAGCATCATTTGGATGTTCTTCTAGATAATTTTCTAACATTTCTGAAACTGCCTGAGATACAGCTGAGGTAACCTCTCTGTTCCCTAATTTAGTTTTTGTTTGCCCCTCAAACTGAGGTTCAGCAACTTTAATAGATACAATAGCTGTTAATCCTTCCCTAAAATCATCTCCAGATATTTCAAATTTAAGCTTATCAAGCAAACCTGAAGAATCAGAATATTTCTTTAAAGTTGATGTTAAACCTCTTCTAAAACCTGCAAGATGTGTTCCGCCTTCATGAGTGTTAATATTGTTAACATATGAGTGTAAGTTTTCAGAATATGATGTGTTATAAATCATTGCCACTTCAACAGGAACACCATTCTTCTCTACCTCCATTGAAATAACATCTGTAATAATAGGTTCCCTGCTTTCGTCTAAAAAGCGAATAAATTCTTTTAATCCATCTTTAGAAATAAAAGTCTCATTAGGATTTTCACCATCATCATTCTTTACTCGAAGATCTGTAATTTTTAAAGTGACCCCTTTATTGAGAAAAGAAAGCTCCCGTAAACGTAATGATAATGTGTCATAACTATATTCTACGGATTGTTTGAAGATTTCCACATCCGGCATGAAGGTAACAACAGTTCCTCTTTTATCGGTTACTCCAATTTCCTTTACCGGGAAAAGAGCCTTACCTCTCTCATAATCTTGTTCCCAAACTTTACCATCTCTATAAACAGTTGCTTTTAATGATGATGATAATGCATTTACACAAGAAACACCTACTCCATGTAAACCACCTGACACTTTATAAGAATCTTTATCAAATTTACCTCCTGCTCCAATCTTTGTCATTACTACCTCTAAAGCTGAAACACCTTCTTTTTTGTGAATATCAACGGGTATTCCTCGTCCATTATCTTCAGTAGTAACTGAATTATCTTCATTTATTGTAACAGTAATAGTGTCACAATGTCCTGCCATAGCCTCATCAATAGAGTTATCCACTACCTCATAAACTAAATGATGGAGGCCTCTATGTCCAATATCGCCAATATACATTGAGGGTCTTTTTCTTACATGCTCCATACCCTCGAGGGCCTGAATACTATCAGCAGAATATTGTGTGTTTTTTTCAGAATCACTCATAAAATTATTGGGTGTTTTTTAGTTATCTTGATATACTATCAAATATACTAAAAAACACTCGCTATTATTGATGTTAGCATGTAAATACTAAGTATGAGTTATCAACAATATTTTAGCTCAGAAACACGAATAAATAATATCAATTATTTATTTTTTATAAGCTTTTTCATGAATTCTTGATACAGCTCTTCCGCTTGGATCATTTTGATTTTTAAATGCTTCATCCCACTCTAAAGCAGTTGGTGTACTGCAAGCTACAGAAGGAACAGAGGGCACACTTAAAGCTGCGGCATCACTAGGGAAGTGTTCTTCAAAAATTCTCCTATAATAAAACTCTTCTTTGTTTTGGGGAGGTTGATTTGGGAAGCGGAAATGAGCATTTTTAATTTGCTCATCTGTTACTTCCTTTTCAACAGTTTCTTTAAGAGCGTTAATCCAGCTATAACCAACACCATCAGAAAACTGTTCTTTTTGACGCCAAACAATACTTTCAGGTAAATAATCTTCAAACGCTTTTCTCAAAACCCATTTTTCCATTTTATCATTAGTTATCATTTTATCTTTAGGGTTTATTCGCATAGCAACATCAATAAATTCTTTATCAAGAAAAGGAACTCGTCCTTCAATTCCCCAAGCAGCAAGAGATTTATTTGCTCTTAAACAATCGTATTGGTGAAGTTTATCTAGTTTTCTTACTGTTTCATCATGAAATTCTTTGGTAGATGGAGCTTTATGAAAATATAAATAGCCTCCAAATAATTCATCAGCACCCTCACCTGAAAGTACCATTTTTATACCTAGGGATTTGATTGCTCTTGCCATTAAAAACATTGGCGTAGATGCTCTGATAGTTGTAATATCATAAGTTTCTAAATGATAGATTACTTCTCTTAATGCATCTAAACCTTCCTGTATTGTGAATTTAATTTCATGATGAATTGTCTCTATATGATCAGCAACTATTTTGGCAGCTTTCAAATCAGGAGAGCCTTCTAATCCAACAGAGAAAGAGTGCAGTTGAGGCCACCATGCCATCTGCTTATCCCCTGACTCAATCCTTTTAGAGGAAAATTTTTTAGCTAACGCAGAGGTTATTGAAGAATCTAATCCTCCCGAAAGTAGAACTCCATATGGAACGTCACTCATTAATTGACGATGAACACTATCAGATAAAGCATCATGTAGATCATTTATTGATGTTTCATTCTCTTTAACATTATTAAATTCTCTCCATTCCTTCTTATACCATCTAGTTGGCTTTTCATCGCCACTAATCAAAAAATGACCAGGAGGAAAAAGCTCAATTTTGTTACAAATACCCTCAAGAGACTTTAATTCAGAAGCCACATAAAATGTCCCGTTTGAGTCCCACCCCATATATAATGGAATAATACCCATATGATCTCTTGCTATTAAATACTGATCAGTAATAGAGTCATAAATAGCAAAAGCAAAAATACCGTTAAGATGATTAATGAAATCCTTTCCCATTTTTTGATATAACGCAAGAATAACTTCACAGTCTGAAGCTGTAGTAAAAAAATAATCATCCGAGAATTTTTTTCTTAATTCAACATGATTGTATATTTCACCATTAGCAGCTAAAATTAAATTTCGATCCTTACTGTAGATAGGTTGTTGACCAGATGTAGGGTCGACAATAGCTAAACGTTCATGAGCCAAAATAGCATTTTTATGACAATAAATCCCGCTCCAATCCGGGCCTCTATGTCTAATTCGTTTAGCCATCTCTAAAAGCTGAGGTCTTAAATTATCTGAGGATGATTTTAAATCAAAAGCACAAACTATACCGCACATATATAAATTTTAAATCAAAAGTATAAATTTTTAGTTTAAAATATTAAAAAAAAAGGTGTATGGTTTAAAATATCAATTATAATTCAATTTTTTTTAATAAATTTTAATTATTGATTTGAAATTATATGGAATAAGTAAATATTATTAAGTCTATAAACGATTGCTGTAAACAATATTTCCATCTAAAATAGTAGCTACTACTTTAGTTTTTGGAATTTGTTTTTCTTCAACCTTCATGATATTACGATCAAGTATTACAAAATCGGCCATTTTACCTGGCTCGATACTTCCTTTTTCATTTTCTTCAAAATTAGAATGCGCAGCCCAAGCCGTCATGCCCATTAAAGCTTCATATCGAGATAGAGAATTTTCACTTTGAAATCCACCATAAGGAATTCCTGTTAAATCTTTTCTTGCAACAGCAGCATAAAAAGTATGAAACGGATTAATTTTTTCAACAGGAAAATCAGTTCCTAAAGCAAGAATTCCTGACCAATCTAGTAATTTTTTATAAGCATAACCACCTTCTTTAAGTCTTTTAAGCCCTAAACGTTCATCTGCCCAATACATATCACTAGTAGCATGAGTTGGTTGTACTGAGGGGATTATTTTTGAATTAAACATTTGGAAATCTTCAGAAGAAATAATTTGAGAATGTTCAATTCTCCAGCGCGGATCATCTATATTACCTAAAACTTCATTGTAAATTTTTAAAATTGAATGATTAGCTTCATCACCTATTGCATGCGTGTTCATCTGAAAATTAGTTAATGCAATGATTTTTGCTAAACTATCCATCGACTCATATGAAGTTATAAATTTACCTATATGATCCACCTTATCACTGTAGGAACTTTTTAATGCAGCACCTCTTGATCCAAGCGCTCCATCTGCATAAACCTTTACTGACCTAACATTTAATTTGTCCGTCTTTAAAACACCTCTATTCAAAAAATAGTTCAAATCATCTTTATCATTCGATATCATCGCATAAACTCTCATTTTAAGAGTGTTAGATTTATGTAAACTGTCAATTAATAAGATATTATCTTTTGAAAGTCCAGCCTCATCAATAGTTGTTAATCCATATTCAAAACTTTTTTCTTCTGCAATCATAAGGGCTTTAATCCTATCTTCAAGGCTAGGACTAGGTAAAGACTTCTTAACCAAATTCATAGGGCTATCTATTAATATTCCTGTTGGCTTTCCATTTTTTAAAACAACCGTACCTCCCGGAACTTGTGTTGAAGAATTAATACCCGAAATATCTAAAGTTTTTTGATTGACTAAATAAGCATGACCATCTACACGTTCTAGAACAACCGGAATATCAGGAAAAAGTATATCTAATTCTTTTTTATTGGGAAAGTTCTTTAATTTCCAATCGTTTTGGTCCCAATATCTTCCATAAATAATTTTTGGATTGTTTTCTGATGCAAATTTTTTAACCTTTTCAATAACTTCATTAAAACTCTTAGTGCCTCGTAAATTGATTTGCTGACTTTCTAGACCATATTGTAAAAAATGACAATGAGCATCAATTAAACCAGGAATAATTGTCAAGCCATGAGCATCAACAGTACTTTTAGGATTGTATTTATTTTTTAAATCCTCCCCTCCTACTTCAACAAAAACACCATCTTTAACTACAAAAGCTGTTGCTTCGTCAAAAGTTTCATTAGCTGTATAAATTTTTGCATTATGAACTAATAAATCAACTTTTTCACCACAAGAAATAATTAGAAAAAATAAGAAAAAATAAGAAACTTTTTGCATGAGTATTATTAATAATAAGTTGCTAAATTTAATCCAAATACTTGGAGGTTAAAAATTTTTTTACACACAAATTAAAATGTTAGGTTAAAACTATACCTGATTCCGGCCAAAATTAAATTTTGATTTAACAAGTAATAATCCCATTGACTGATAGAATTCCCAATGTTAAGCTGAGCTCGCAAGTAAGTTTGCCATTTAGATGCTAACTTATAATTTATTTCAGCTTTGATTTGAGATATTGGAGATAGAATTTTTAATTCAGTTGGACTGTTTTCAGGTAATTGATTTAAAAAAACCCGTTTATAAGCTGACGGTCTTTCCCCTATATGCCTAGTCAACATATTTATTCTTAATTTATCAGCAATTTTTATATCTAATGTTAGCTTGCCTTCAAAATTGGGAAGATTCCAAGGATGTGAAATTTTATCTATCTCATAGTTAAATTGCCATAATGAAATTTTAAAAAAGTTTTCTTTACCGAAATTAATAGATGTTTCACTAAAAAATCCATATTGAATAGTTTCATCATACACCAAACCGTATGAATTAGCTAATCTATAACCTTGATTACTTATTGACGGATCATAAGCATAACGTTTAAATAAAGGTGAATTCAATTGTTTTTTAAAATGTAAACCAATATTTAAATCAAGACCTGAATCAAAAGATGATTTAAATCCTATTCTTCCAATATATAGATTTTGAGTTGGAATTAAGTTTAATGTAGGAGCTACATAAGGATTTAAATTTGAAATAGCAGAATAATCATTTATTTCTACCCCCCCTTTTAATGTTAGATATGGTTGGAATTTTGAGCCATTTAAACCGTATGAAATCATTATTTTTGGGCTTATTGAAATCTCAGGTGTTAATTTATTAGACTGTTTTAAAAGGTAATTAATTGTTCCTCCAACTTGATATTTCAATTTATCTTCGACATTACTTAATTGAATTGATGTTTCAAACTTTGTATAAAAAGATTTAATTTTTTTTCTATCGAAATAATCTTGATTAAAAAATGTGTTTACATATGAAACTTTTGGAACTACTAAAAGGTTCATTCTGAAAATTGGAATTAACATATCAGTTTTAAAATCTATCACCTCTTCTTTTGAATCAAAACTATCATTAAGAAACTTGACAGTTAATGATGCTCCTTTTAAAAAACTATTATAAAATTTCCAATTAGATAATACGTTGATAGTACTTCTTCCTTGATCACTAATTATTTTTCCAAGCAACAAAGGATCTGATAATTTAGAGGAATCATCATAAATACCATAATAATTAATACTATGATGATTGAAAAAGATTTTATGAACTGTCTCCATTTTTTGAGATGATAAAATATGATCTAACCCAAAAATAAATAGCGATTCATCACTTGAAATTTGAGTTGAATTAACATCTCCATAATTTGTATTTATTATATCCATACCTATACCTTGAGAACGATCAATACTAATATGACTACTAAAATCCAAAGTTAATTGACCTGTATTACCCATTCCAAAATCAAAATGACTATTATAGCTAGATTCATCAATAAAATTTCTTTTTAATGTTAATGGGCTCGCCTTATTTGGCTTAAATGTAGAAACAACAGGTATATCAATTAAATTATAAGTTACGGTCACTTTATCACTTATAAGCAAATCATTAATTGAAATTACAGATCTAATTTTATTAATATTTGTTAGCTCTGGAGCATAAGATTTAGAAACAGTTATTTGCTGAGTTTTTACACTTTCATTAAGATCTTGACAATTAACACCCAAAACAACAAAAAACAATATTAAAAAAAATAAATATTTATTCATTAGTTGGGGTGTTAGATTGAATTGAAGAATTGTCTTCAGACGCTCTTTCTTTAACTTTAAAAAGCAACTCTTTGGCCTCATTAATTATTTCAGGATATTGATCAAAATTTTTAATAAGAGTCTCCAATAAATAAGTTGATTGAAAATAATCATTAAGATTTTTAAAATTTTTAGCCATTAACAAAATACTTCTTGCGCTCCAAATTTGTGAGCTACCATAAACTTTTGATAATTCAGCTATCACATCATTAGATAAATCATATTTTCCCGACTTAGAAAGCTGATAAGCTTTAAAAAATCTAGCCTCTACTGCCAGTATTTTTTTTGGCGAAATTTCTAATTCTTTGAATTTTTTGAATGCTGCAGTAGAATCTTTTTGAATTAATGCAGAACGAGCATAAATCTCAAGTGCATCCCAACGAATATTGGGATCTAAATTCTCTTCATTTAAAACCTCTTCAGATAACAAAATAGATCCTGTATAGTCCTTAATTTTCATGTATATTTTCATCAAATTATAACGAGCAAATTTTTTATTTTCTTCATGTGAAGTAGTTTTTTCTAACCTAATTAATAAAGAAATTAATTTTTCGGTTTGATTTAAATTTTGAAGTGCTAAAACAGCATTAACTAGAGATCTTTCAGTGTATTCATGGTCAGGTAAATTCAAAAGATAATCATAATTAATAATTGCATTGTCCCAATCCTTATTTTGAAAATTTATATCTGCTAGATAGTATTTTAATGTTGTTACGTCACTGTAATCAGGATAACGAATTAGAAAATCCTTAATTTGTCTTTCAGCTTGTCTATTCTTTTTTTCAAAATAAAATTTTTCAGCAGCTTCAAATGCTGAATTAGCAAGATCTCCCTCAGTAAATGAACCAATATTTTGTTTCTGTAACCACTCAGTAAAAACACCAACCTCTCCTAACTCAATAGCAATTTCTTTTAATGTGTTTAATGCCTGTGAAGTGATCCTATCATTTCTATAACGCTTTACAACAAGCTCTAGAACTTGTTGAGCTTTTAGCAGCTGTTCTATGTTATATAAAATCAAGCCCTTATTTAAATAACTTCTACTTATATAATTACTATTTGGGTAACGACTTATTAAATCATCGTATATATTTAATGCAGCTGCATAGTTTTTTAAGGATGCGTATGTTTTAGCTAATTCATATAGAGACTTGTCTACTAAAAAATGGTTTTGATCATCAGAAGTTAAATCAATTAAAACATCAATTTTATTATCAAATTTTTGTAAAAATCCATATGATAATGCTTTTTGAAACTTCGGATAACTTGTGTTTTTATTTGACAAACTAATTGAGATATTATAATTTTCAAGAGCTGACCAATAATTTGAATTTGCAAAGTAACTATCCGCTAAACGCAGGTAGGTATCTAATAAATAGCTTGAATCTGATTCATTGAGCTTTTGTAGTTGTTTTTTAAAACAATCTATTGCCGATGGGTAATTTTCTAGTTTAAAATATGAATAACCTATTTCATACCAGAAGTTTTCATGCATTTTTAAGTCATTTTGAGTGATATTTTTATAATACTCTTCATATGACTTTTTAGATCCTGAAAACGAACCTGATTCAAATAAAGATAGACCTTTCCAAAATGAGCTTTTTGCAGTTACCTGATGAATTTTATTGATTTTTATAGACTTATGAAATAATAATTGAGCTGTTAAATAATCCCCAGACCTATAAGAATATATTCCTTTTAGGTATAAAACTTTTTGAAGGGCTATGTCGTCTTTATAATCACCTCCAGACTCTAGTATTGATATAGCTGCATCATAATTACCCCCTTGGGTGTATGATGAAACTAATATAGATTCTACATCTTTAACCTGATCATTTTTAGGAAATAAATTTAAAAAACGAACCATTACTTTTTGAGAAGACTCAAAGGGATTGCCTGATTCATAACTCAATTTGGCATATTGTAATAATGCGTCTTCTGAAATTTTTAAATCATAATTCATTTCTGAAGCTATTTTAAAAGCACTTAACGCCTCAATCTTTTTATTTACCTTGAGATAGCTGTCTCCAAGATGGTAATACGCATTTTGTGATAATGAATTTGATTTATTTATAATCTTTTTAAACTGATCTATTGAATTTAGATAATCTCCTGTAATATAGTATGCATATCCTAATTGATAAAAATCATCATTAGACCATTTACCTTTTTTACCTTTATAATTTTGTAAATAAATTAAAGCCTCATTATATTTTTTTAAATTAAAAAAACTTTCTCCTATTATTTTAGACAATTCTGATCTAACAGATTCATTAGAATCTACCATTAAATCAGATCCAAGGTCAATAGCCTTCTGAAATCTACCTAACTTATAATTCATATCTACTTGAAAGTAAGCCAAGTCATTTTGCTCAACACTTTTATTAGCTTTCTTAAATTCATCCTCTGCTTTCTCGTAATCATCCAATTGATAAGAAATATGGCCTAAATAATAATATGCATCTGATTCATATTTAGGAATCATTTTAACCTTTTCAAAAAAAGGTTTTGCAGCTTGAAATCTTTTAACATGAAACAATGAGTATCCTTTATTAAAATTAAATTTATTTCTTAGAGATTTGGAAAAATGATTCTCATTCAAATTCCTATACCATTTTAAAGCATATGAGTACTTTTGATTTTCAAAATAAAAATTAGCCAGATCAAATGGAAGTTTACTTCCTAAAGAACTTAAAGGCTTTTGTTCTAAAAAATAAGGTAATTGTTTATCAGAGCCAGTTTGATTGTTCCTTAAAGAAGACAACAAGATTAAATATTCAATAGATTCTTTTTCTTTAAGATTTATTGATAATCTAAATGAGGCTAGAGCATTAGAAAATGCATTATTATGAAATAAATTTTTAGATCTATCAAAAGTGTCAAAATGAAAGTTCTGTGCAAATAAAGCGGAAGTTGTTAAAAAAAATAAATAGGGAAAAATTCTATTATTAGACATATACAAAATTACCATTTTTAACCTGCTTATTTATAACGTTCTATTTAGTAAAAAGGTATATTTTATCAACAATTTTTAGAAAGATTGTACTTAAAAGGTATTTTTACAATATCATATCAATTAAATAAAAAATGGTTGTATTAAATTCGGTCACAATCAGTCAAAGAAATAAAATTATTTTTAAGAATGTTAACTTTAAAATTAATTCTGGAGAATTTGTTTTTTTAATAGGTAAAACAGGAAGTGGAAAGAGTAGTTTAATAAAAACCTTATATGGAGATCTAATTATTAAACAAGGAGACGGAAATGTGGTTGGGTTTAATTTAAAAAAACTTAAAAGTAAAGAAATTCATTTATTAAGAAGGAAAATTGGTGTTGTTTTCCAAGACTTCAAACTTCTTCAAGATATGACAGTTTATGAAAATCTTAATTTTGTTCTTAGAGCTACAGGATGGAAAGATAAACTCAAAATTAAAAATAGAATTCAAGAGGTTTTAGATCTTGTTTCAATAGATATTCCTACAGAAAAATATCCTTTTGAACTTTCTGGTGGAGAACAACAAAGAATTGCAATTGCTAGAGCTCTTTTAAATGAGCCAGAATTAATTATTGCTGATGAGCCAACAGGAAATCTTGATCCAGAAACTAGTCAGACTATAATGCAACTTTTAAAAAAATTGCATGAAGGTGGTATAACAATACTAATGGCTACTCATGATTATAATATGATAATGAAATTTCCTGGTAAAATTTTTCAGTGTGAAGAAGAGGGAATATTTGAAGTTGTTCCGAAAAAAAATTAAACTTTATTAGATACTCTTTTTCTTTGATTTTCATCTAAATATACTTTTCGAAGACGAATAAAATTTGGGGTTACTTCTACATATTCATCAACTTGAATATATTCTAGGGCTTCTTCTAAAGAAAATTTAATTGGAGGAGCAAGCTTTACTTTATCATCGGTACCTGCAGCTCTCACATTTGAAAGTTTTTTTGTTTTAGTAACATTAATAACCATATCATCTCCTCTTGAATTTTCACCTATTACTTGACCAGTATAAACCACCTCATTTGAACCAATGAAAAATTTACCCCTTTCTTGAAGTTTATCAAGAGAATAAGGAATAGCCATTCCATTTTCCATTGAAATCATAGAACCATTGATTCTACTTGGAATATCTCCTTTATAAGGTTGAAACTCCTTAAATCTATGATTCATAATAGCCTCTCCAGCAGTGGCAGTCAACAATTGATTTCTAAGCCCTATGATACCTCTAGAAGGTATAAGAAACTCACAAACCATTCGACTACCTTTAGGAGCCATACTAGTCATTTCTCCTTTTCTAAGTGTAACCATTTCAATTGCCTTACCTGAAACACTTTCAGGTAAATCTATGGTAAGCTCCTCTATAGGCTCATTTTTAACACCATTGATTTCCTTAATAATAACCTGTGGCTGTCCAATTTGAATTTCATAACCCTCTCTTCTCATAGTTTCAATTAAAATAGATAGATGTAACACTCCTCTACCAAAAACTATGAATTTATCAGCTGAATCAGTGAGCTCTAATCTCATAGCGAGGTTTTTCTCTAATTCTTTTTCTAAACGATCCTTAATATGACGAGAAGTTACATATTTTCCATCCTTACCAAAAAATGGTGAATCATTAATAGTAAACAACATACTCATTGTAGGTTCATCTATTTTAATTGTAGGTAAGGCTTCTGGATTATCTATATCAGCAACAGTATCTCCGATTTCAAAGTTTTCTAACCCAACTATTGCGCATAAATCACCTGCAACCACCTCATCTACTTTTTTCCTACCCAGTCCATCAAAAACATGCAATTCTTTAACTTTAGACTTTTCTATTTTACCATGTCGTTTACATAAGCTAACTGACATATTAGAGGATAATATACCGCGTTGAAGTCTACCAATTGCTATTCTACCTGTAAAAGATGAAAAATCTAAAGAAGTAATTAACATTTGTGTGGAACCCTCTAATATATTTGGAGAAGGAACATGTTCCAAGACCATGTCAATTAAAGGAGAAATTGAATCTGTTGGTTTAGACCAATCAGAGCCCATCCAATTATTCTTTGCGGAACCATATACAGTAGGAAAATCCAATTGCCACTCCTCTGCACCTAATTCAAACATCAGATCAAAAACAGCTTCATGGACTTCCTCAGGTGTGCAGTTTTCTTTATCTACTTTATTTATTACAACTAGAGGTTTTAACTTTAAATCAATTGCTTTTTGAAGAACAAATCTCGTCTGAGGCATAGGACCTTCAAAAGCATCTACAAGAAGTAGAACTCCATCTGCCATATTTAAAACTCTTTCAACCTCACCTCCAAAATCTGCGTGACCAGGGGTGTCTATTATATTTATTTTAATTCCTTTGTATTGAACTGAAACATTTTTAGATATAATGGTAATTCCTCTTTCTCTTTCTAAATCATTATTATCCAAAATCAACTCTCCAGTTTCTTGATTATCACGAAACAAAGAACAATGGTGTAATATTTTATCAACTAATGTTGTCTTGCCATGATCAACATGTGCAATAATAGCTATGTTCCTTAATTCTTGCATATTAACTTAAAATTTTGGCAAATATAGTATATTCAAAAGCTAAACAATTTTAAATTTGAGTTTCTTTATCCTGTTAGACAGGCACTATATTTATTGTACATTTGTTTAAAATTTTGCGATGATTAAAAACGTCCCCAAAATAAAACATACTGAAAGTGGACAATTTTTTTTAATTGCTGGCCCATGTGCGATTGAAGATGAAAGTATGGCGCTTACTATTGCTGAAAAAATTAATACTATTAGTGATAATTTAAAAATCCCATACATTTTCAAAGGCAGTTTTAAAAAAGCTAATAGAAGTCGTATTGACAGCTTTACAGGTATTGGTGATGAAAAGGCTTTAAAGATAATATCCAAAGTAGGTGATACTTTCAATATACCCACTTTGACCGATATTCATGAAGTAAGTGACGCTGAAAAAGCATCAAATCATGTTGATGTACTTCAAATTCCTGCTTTCCTTGTAAGACAGACAGATTTAGTCGTTGCTGCTGCAAATACAGGAAAAATAATTAATCTCAAAAAAGGTCAATTCATGAGTCCTGAAAGTATGAAGTTTGCTGTTCAAAAAGTTAAAGATTCTGGAAACTCAAATGCTTGGATTACAGATAGAGGCACACAGTTTGGCTACCAAGATCTTATAGTTGATTATAGAGGAATTCCAATAATGAGGGAAATTGCTCCTACCATATTAGATGTTACACATTCTCTTCAACAACCCAATCAAAATAGCGGAGTAACAGGAGGGCGTCCGCAAGCGATAACTACCCTTGCTAAAGCTGGAATTGCTGTAGGAGTTGATGGTTTGTTCATCGAAACACACTTTGATCCTAAAAACGCAAAAAGTGATGGAGCAAATATGCTTGACATAGAAAATCTTGAACAACTACTTACTAAGTTATCGCATATTCGTAAAGTAATTAACCAACTCTAGTTATAAAATTCTATATTAATTATCTTTGTAGACTTTTATGTTTCATAAAAGGTTCTTTGAAATTTTGGGGTCGACTGGTTTTGACAGCATGTTTAATGAATAAGTAAGCAGGTCGAGCGTTGATACATTAGCTCGTAAATCACATGTTTCACACTTTTAAATGGCGAAAATAACTACGCTCTGGCTGCATAATTAACTGAATTATATTAAGTTAATGCCAAGTTCTGACTAGGTCAGAAAGCTGGATGTCTCATAATAGCCCTTGTTGACGGCGATTAATATAGAGGCACCATAAAAGTCAACATCGAAAAGCGAACGCATTTTTCGTTTTTTTCAATTTCAATATGCTAAGCTTATTGTAGCTTGTTTTTGTTC
>Ga0209089_10001885_pt1 | contig 18890 bp, 16 predicted proteins | sample ArcticOcean_MG_C_FD_187431 | JGI IMG/M metagenome (GOLD analysis project Ga0209089, IMG submission 187431) | Marine microbial communities from western Arctic Ocean - ArcticOcean_MG_CB2_150 (SPAdes) (version 2) | ecosystem: Environmental > Aquatic > Marine > Oceanic | place: Arctic Ocean: Canada... | reverse complement strand
AAGAGAAGAAATAGATGCATGTGTTGCCTATATACAAAATAGTGAAGAATCTTCTGGAAAAGTAGGAGTGGTTGGTTATTGTCTTGGCGGGGGACTGTCGATTCAAAGCGCATGTGAAAATAGCAATATTTCCGCATGTAATATTTATTATGGAGGAAACCCAGACTTAAATTCTGTAAAAAATTTAAAAGCACCAGTTTTAGGAATATATGCAGAAAATGATCAGCGAATAACTTCCACTGTTCCAGAATTAGAAAAAGCATTGAACGACAATGGAATTTCTAATGAAATTATTATATATCCTGGTGTTGATCACGCATTTTTTAACGATACTAAACCACAAATTTATAACAAAGATGCTGCAGAATCTGCCTGGGATAAAACATTGACTTTTTTTTCTGACAATTTACGTTGATCTTATTCGTGAAGATAAATTCAGGAGATGTAAATGCAGGAAAAATATATACGATCGAATAAAGGATTATCATTACTAGATTTGGTTATTCCCCGTGATAAGGGGAATATAAATGTGATAGTAGATTTCTTGGCTATAATATCTTTTATTGCTGCAACTGGTCTTGCTGCACAATTTAAAGTCTACTTAAATCCAGCTGTTCCAATAACAGGACAAACTTTTGTCGTTCTCATGGCAGGGGCTGTACTTGGTATGCGCAAAGGGTTTATTGCAATTAGCCTATATGCAATTTTAGGATGGGCTAATCATGTTGAAGTAATAGATTTTTCTATGTTTGCAGGAAGCTTTTTAAGTAAAGGTTATGTATTAGGATTTATTGCTGCGGCCACAGTTATAGGTTATTTTGTTGAACGGGGCTGGGGCAGGAATCCTATAAGATTAGCTGCGATCATGTTTATTGGAGAATTAGTAATTTATGGGTTTGGTCTTTTTTGGCTTGGTATATTTATCACACCTGAGCAAATATTATCAAATGAAACTACGAGATTAGGCCTTGTTTATTCTTGGGGTGTAGGGAACTTTTGGATTGGAGACACAATTAAATTAGTTTTGGCTGCAAGTTTAGTTCCTACTTTAACAAAATTGATTGATACATTGAAAACAAATGTTAGATAAAGACGATATTTTTCAAATACGAGTTCCAATACCTGGTAGAGATAGAGGTTTAAACCATACCTTAGTTTACCTTGTAAAGTCATTGGATGATTGGGTTTTAATAGATACAGGGCTAGGGACAGATGAAGGATACGATTTTCTTACAAAATCCATTATTGAATTGGGCTTTAAGGCAGATGATATAAAAAATATTCTCATAACTCATGGTCATCCTGATCATCATGGACTTTCTGAGCGAATGAAAGAATGGTCAGGTGCTAAAATAGCTATGCACAAACTTGACGCACAATCTAAGTTTAGACGTAGAAACCGCATGGATATAAATGATGAAACTTTAAGAGTATGGAATACACTGTACGGGATTCCTCTTGATTTAATGGAACGAGAACAAAGAGCTGTTGAAAATAATTCTAATGAAGATTATTCTCCATGGCGTTCTCCTGTACCTGAAGCTGATATTCTTATAGAAGGTAACGAAGAATTATTTGAAAACCCTGATCTTGTTTCTATTTGGACACCAGGACATTCTCCTGGACATATATGTGTATATGATAAAAGGCATAAAGTCCTATTCTCTGGTGATCATATTTTACCTCGGATCACTCCTAATATAAGTATGTATCCAGGGGATGAAAATAATCCTTTAGGTCAATTTATTAACTCATTAACAGAAGTTGAAAACTTAGACGTTAATACTGTCTACCCTGCTCATCAAGGTACATTTAATGGTCTGAAAGATCGAGTCATTGCAATGAAACAACATCATGAAGATAGAATGCAAGAAATGGCTGATGCAATTAATAAATCTAGTCATGGATTAACAGCTTGGGAAGTTGCTACGCAAATTCGTTGGAATGTGGGCACATGGGAGAATATGGGATTCTGGACAAAACGAATGGCAACAACCGAAACTCTATCTCATCTTGAATATATGTATATAAAAAGTATCATTAAAAAATCAGAGAAAAATACACAAGTCATATATCAAATTTAGAGCATATTCCCTTCCCAATTTTCGGTAGTGGCAAGTTTCCTTAGTGTATTTAAGTATTGTTTTTTTGTTAGTGGGAGTTTTGAAGTATTTACAATTTCTTTTGCTTTTGTTGCATTATTATAGAGAAGATCAATTATACTCATTGCCATGATTTTTGCAGGATTAATTACTGATGTTTCATAGTCATAAACAACGTAGTCTGAACCATGGCCAACACCACTAACTCCACCTGTATATGGATGTATCGTTGGAATAATTTGGCTTAAATCACCCATGTCTGTTGACCCTGTTCTGTGGCCGATATGATTAACATTTTCTTTACCAACAATATCATTTGCATTTTTTTCATAAATAGCAGCGAGCGAAGCATTATTATTTAATGGCAAATAGCCTGGAATTGTTATAATTTCTACATTTGCACCAATTGCTAATGCACCAGCTTTTAGGGCATTATCTACCTTATCACTCCATCGCGCTATTGCTTCAACGTTGCTACCTCTAACATAAGTTTCCATATGAACTTCTGAAGGTACTGAACTTACCGCGTCTCCTCCTCTAGTAATTATTGGATGAACTCGAATGGTATCTGAATCTTTGAAAGTTTCTCTAAGAGCATTAATACCTTGTATACCTAGATTTGCAGCATTTAATGCATTGATACCTAAATGAGGAGATCCGCCCGCATGAGCAGCTTTCCCGAAATATTTAATCTGCTTTACTACAAGACCATTATTTGTCGAAGACATTTCAACGAGACTTTCAGGACCACTCGTTGTATGAGTCATCATAGCTAAATCAATATCATTGAATTCGCCAAGTTTAACTAATTCTTGTTTTCCACCTAGAAATTCTATTTTCTTTTCTTGGCGTAACTTATTTCGGAAATCTATATCTATTAATTCTTCAGCAGGAACAGCAAAAAACACTAACTTCCCTGATAATTCATTTGTAACTCCGGAAAGTCTTAACCCCATAGCGCTACCTAACATCATGCCAATCTGTGCATGATGCCCACATGCATGAGCTGCGCCCGTTAACGGATTTGCATGAGGGTGGTCGAACACTCGAAGAGAATCAAGTTCTCCGATTACTGCTATGGTAGGCCCTGGGTTTCCACAATCAAGCCATGATTTCACACCGGTAATAGCAAGATTATCCTTATGAGGTAGTTCTAGTTTGTCGAATTCCGATTGTACAAGTTTTGCTGTTTCCTGTTCAAGAAAACCAGGTTCAGGACTATTAAGTATTGTTTGTGAAATTGTGATAATATCTTCTGCTCTTTGATCAATAATTTCACAAACGCGTTGTTTTAGCTCCTCTTTACTCGACATTATCACTACCAGATTCCTTTGTGTGTGTAATGTATCCTCCAATAATTGAACCTAAAAGAGTAAGACCGAGAATATAAATGAATAAAATAGAGGAGATTATAATGCCTCCGAAAGAAAAAATATCAGGTATTAGTGAAAGAGATTGCCCAAAAACCACTATGGTGAGAATAAAATATAGAAATACAGAAATTGTTATTCCAAGTGACAATAAAATTGCTTTTAATGGATCTGACTTTGTCATTGTTCCAGCAATTAAGCCACCAATAAAGGGTCCTATTGGTCCAGTAAAAAAATGAATAATTGGTGGTAAGATTGATATAAAAGGGATTAAAGACCCTATGATTATTGCTTGTAAAAACCTTAACATAGCGCAATTATACAATAGCAAGATTTAATTGTAAGTGGAATTGATGTGTTATTCTCTTAATATATTTTTGATAGCAACGGAGTAAAATATGGCAGAACAATATGATATCGCAGTTATTGGTGGTGGAATATTAGGGTTAGCTACTGCAATGATGATCACAAGATATCATCCAACCAAAAAAGTGGTATTAGTTGAAAAAGAAGATACTTTAGCAAAGCATCAAACTGGACATAATAGTGGAGTTATTCATGCTGGTTTGTACTATCGACCGGGCTCCCAAAAAGCATCTTTTTGTGTAGATGGCGCAAGAAATATGAGGGAATTTTGTGATGGACACAATATTAAATATGACTTAGTTGGTAAAGTAGTTGTGGCGACAAGTGAGGAAGAAATTCCCCGACTTGAGAATTTGTTTGAACGTGGTACTGCTAACGGCGTTGAGGGATTAACGATGATAGGGCCAGAACGTTTAAAAGAAATAGAGCCATATGCTGCAGGTATACAAGCTATACACTCTCCTAATACAGGTATTGTTGATTATGTACAAATTTCCCAGGCTTATGCTACTGAATTTCAAGAAGCTGGTGGAGATCTTTTTACTAATTCGGAAGTTATTAATATAGGTGAAGATAGCAATGGATATATATTAACGACAAAGTCAGGTGAATACAAAGCAAAATACCTTATTAATTGTGCTGGATTATATGCAGATAAAATAGTTCGAATGATAGGTGAAAAATCTAATATTAAAATTATTCCATTTAGGGGTGAATATTTTGAGTTAACTGAGGATTCACATCATTTGGTAAATGGTTTAATTTACCCAGTTCCTGATCCAAAATTTCCATTTTTAGGTGTCCACTATACAAGATTAATAAGTGGTGGTGTTGAAGCAGGACCCAATGCTGTTTTGGCATTTGCTAAAGAAGGATATACGTTTGGAACAATTAACCCGAAAGAGCTTTTAAATACATTATCATTTAGTGGATTTTGGGTAATGGCAGCAAAATATTGGAAAACTGGAATTTCGGAAATGTATAGATCATTAAGTAAAAAAGCATTTACTCGTTCTTTACAAAAATTAGTTCCCGAAATTCAAGAAGATAATTTAATTGCTACAGAAGCAGGAGTAAGAGCTCAAGCTGTGGATTCCACAGGATTTCTCTTAGATGATTTTAGTATTATCCAAACTGCTCGAGGGATTCATGTTCAGAATGCCCCTTCACCAGCTGCAACATCTTCACTTTCTATTGGCAAATATATAGTTGGATTGGCAGAGTCTTCTTTTAGTTTATAGAATTGATAGCTATTATTATATTGATGAATGCAAGGAACCAATATGGATAATAAAATTAGAATAGGAATTGGAGTAGGTGGCTGGCCTTTTGCTACGTTTCATTCGTCTGAATTTTTTGGTTTTGTTAATTTGTGCGAAGAAGCTGGAATAGATTCTCTTTGGTTTAGTGATAGATTAAGTGGGCACGAAAATACTCTTGACCCAATTGTTTCGATTTCTGCATTATGTGGGATGACAAAAAAAATGAAATTTGGGACCAGTGCGTTAATATTGCCTCTCAGACAACCTTCTATCTTAGCTAAACAATTAGCAACATTAGATTTTCTTTCTAATGGTAGGCTTCTTGTTGTTGTTGGGATTGGACAGGACCAACAAAAAGAATTTGATTTAGCAGGAGTGGTCAAAAAACATCGAGGTAGAATTACTGATGAATCAATAGCAGTTATGAGAACTTTATGGTCAGGAGAAAAGTCTGAATTTGACGGTGAATTTTTTTCTTTTAAAGATGTAACAGTTCTTCCAAAACCAGTACAATCTCCTTCTCCCCCCATTTGGATTGGTGGGAGAAGTTGGGCTGCTTTAGATAGAGTAGCAAAAATGGGTGATGGATGGCTTCCATCTACCACAACTCCAGAAGAATGTTCTTCTGGTATTCAATATATTAAATCAAGAATGATTGAATTAAGAAATGAAATTCCTGATGATCATTATGGAACCTTTATTCCTTTTCATATTAATTCTGATAGACAAAAAGCCAAAAATATTTTTGCTGAACGTTTTGTATCACGAAGATCAGATATAACTCCAGATAACTATTGTGCCGTTGGTACATCTGATGATGTATTGGAAATGATTAATAAATATATTAATGTAGGTGTCTCAAAGTTTGTTATGCGCCCTGTGGCAGATCCTGAAGAATGGAATCATCAAATAGAATTACTAGGTACCAAAGTTTTGCCACGTATACAAACACCTTTTTCAATTAGTGAATTACAAGAACGTGCTGGAGAAATATTAATCGGTAATGATAATTAATTTCGAGATTCAGATACTGTCCAGTTCCCAAAGAATGCAAGAATTCCAGCTGATATTCCAATACCAGATGCTAACATAAATGCGTATCGTATATCCGTGTCTGCTAATATCCCGGCTAGTGAAGGTATAAAACTGGAGAAAATCGTAACTGAAGCAAATACTAAAGCTACCGTAGTTCCTTGAATACGAGTGTCAACTAAATCAGTAGCTGATACTACCAGAATTGCCATCATTGGGAATAAGAAAATTCCCATAATAATTATGACAATAGTAAAAAGAATAATATTAGAGCTGAGAAGACATGCATAGGTAATTCCTAAAATTGTTAGAGATGGTGCAAGAATTAACTTCCTATTATATTTGTCAGATAAATACCCCATCATTGGTTGAGATACAATCCCACCAACATTAGCCAGAGTGATATAAATCCCATATCTAAATGGTGAAAACCCTAAATTTTCATCCATATAAATAGGCAAAAATGTCAATATAGTTCCTTGTCCTCCAGCAAAACCAGCTGCTATTAATAAAACAATTAGAAGTTTCTTATTTTTAAATAAGCCTTCGACTCCTAGGACAAACTTTTTAAATGTTAAATTTTCTACTGATTTTTCTTGCGGTATGTTTTTAAGCAGGATGAACATAAATACACCAAAAATCAAAGCTGGCAGAATGCTTATTTGGAAAATATTGCTCCATATTAGTGGCGTGAATTTTAAAACTGCTCCAATAAGAATTGGAGCTGTAGTTTCGCCAATACTTCCTCCGGTACCATGAAGAGCAACAGCAAATCCTCGTCTATCAGAAAAATTTCTTGAAAGTGAAGCAATTGCTGCTGGATGGTAGAAAGAGATTACTACGCTAAAAAGGCCTGAAAAAATTAGGGCGATAAGAAAAGTGTTAGACAAGCCTAAAAAGAAAGAAAAAATACCAAGTATTATAATTGTTAATGAAAGTATGAGGGCTACTTTCTGTGGATACTTATCTCCTATATATCCTGCTGGTATATTAGCAATACCACCTGCAAATTGTCTTGTTGAAGACATAAAACCAATTTGGCTATTAGTTAATGACAGACTATCTTTTATTCCAGGAAGTAAAATAAAGAATGCAGCGTTAAACATATGTTTTAAGCCATGGCCAGCTAATACTGTTATAAGGAGACGTTTTTTTTGTGAATTAGTTATTGGTGTATCGGTCATAGAGATTGTTACGGCTTATTTTGGTAATCAGATTTTGCTTTTTCTAATGCTGCTATTCTCATTCTTTGTAGTTCTTCAGATTTGTCTCGAGACCATTGCATTGAATTATTAAGAGCTTTAACAGTGCCTTGAAATTGTGGCATTACATATCTGGCAAGTAATTCATAACTATGGAAAACTTGTTCTTTTGTTCCCCATTCAGTTGCTTGGATCATTAATCCACCAAATCCACCACTTTCTTGATCAAGACGTTTAATAGTTTCTATCAAATCATCTGGTGTTCCTACACACCATGCACCACGTTCAACCATTGCGTCAATAATTTTATCCGCGGTATCATCTACTGTAGAGGGATGACCTAAGGTTTTTTCGAAATATTCTCTTTGATATCTTCCAGCAGATTCTCTGGCTTGAGCAAATGCTTCTTTTTTTGTATCTGCTAAAAAGACATGAAGTACTAAACGCCATTCTTTTCGATCTACTGTTTTGTTATGCTCTTCCGCAGTTTCTTCGGCGATTCTCCAAAAATCGCTTAAATTTGTAGCTATACTACCTCCACGTGGAATGCTAACTGATAATACACCTAATCCATATTTCCCTGCAGCAACCATACCAGACGGAGATTGTGCTGCAGCTACTGCAACCTCGAATCTCGGCTGAGTATAAGGCCTCATTTGTAATTGACCTTCATTTAAAGAAAACCAGTCAGTTTGATAGGTAACAGGTTCTTCGCTTTCAAGTAGTTTCATAATTACATTCAAAGATTCATCCATACGCGGTCTTTGAGTAGTAGGGTCTATACCGAGCATATAGGCGTCTGTGACAAGTGCTCCCGGTCCTACCCCAAGCATTGTTCTACCTTTTGTTAGGTGATCAAGCATAACCATTCTATCTGCAACAATTAATGGGTGATGATATGGAAGACTCGTAACTCCTGTACCTAAGCGTATATGCTTTGTTCTTTCTGCAGCAGCAGCAATAAAGACTTCTGGAGATGCAATTATTTCCCAACCAGCACTATGGTGTTCTCCAATCCATGCTTCGTCATATCCAAGGTGATCTAAAAATTCGATAAGCTCAAGATCTCTTTGAAGTGAAAGGGTGGGATTTTCATCTTTCCAATGAAATGGGGCAAGAAATATGCCAAATTTCATTCGGTCAGGTAACATTATTATTCTCCTAAGTATTCAGAGGGGCTCTATAATTAATTATGCAAGTCTACCATGCTGTTTAAATAGGTACAACATAAAAAACAACTTGCTCTCATAAATTGCTAATGGTATTCTTTTCCTTTATCATCGGGGCGTGGCGCAGCCTGGAAGCGCACCTGCATGGGGTGCAGGGGGTCGCTGGTTCAAATCCAGTCGCCCCGAGATGGTTTCATATGAGATTTTGTATGGGGAGAAATTGTGTCAGAGAAAAGAAAACTTACGTCTATTAAAGTTTCTAAGGAAGGTAATGTTACCTCTATAGTAATAGATCCCAGTATATTTTCTACAGTTGATTATAAATTTTTTTGCTCTGAAGTAGAAGAAATTTGCACACAAATTAATGAAGATACTCAAACAAATGTTGTTTTATTTAATATAGAAAATGATAATGCAACTTATTCTCTACAAAGAATAGATTTTGAATCGATTGAATCAATTGAATATTACAGAGTAGCATCGAAAATAGATAAAATTCGATGTCCAGTAATTGTGAAAATGAATGGCTATATTGTTGATAATCTTTTAGAAATAGCACTTAGTGCTGATATAAGAATTGCTACGACAGAGAGTATATTTGTATTAAACCATATTAACAATGGATTTTTACCATGGGACGGAGCAACACAAAGGTTGCCCAGGACAATAGGTAAATCAAAATCAATTGAAATGATATTATCAGGAAAGGAATTATCAACCGAAGAAGCACTGAAATCTGGTTTGATTAATTATATCTTTTCTCAACCTACAGTTGATAAAAACACAGCTGAAATAGTACATAAACTAGGATCTCTTGCACCTATAGCATTGAGGTATGTTAAAGAAGCAGTTAAAGAAGGACTAGATATGAATTTAAGGCAAGGATTTTTGTTTGAATCTGATTTAAGTATATTGCTTCATTCATCTCGCGATAGACAAAAAGGATTAGATAGTTTTAAAACAAAAGAGCGTCCACAATTTACCGGTGAATGAAGGAATTATTATAAGTATGGGAAACGAATTAAAGAAATTAAAACTTGACTTACATACGCATATATGGGAGGCATCAAGTTTTGAAAAACCAAGTGTTGAGACCGCATATAAAGTAATAAACCAATGTAAAAAGATTGGTATAGATGGTATAGCTATAACAGATCATCATCATGCCCATCCGGATTTATTGAAGATTACATTTGAATATTATGAAATTTTTAATAAACACTTTCCAAATGAAATATTAGTATTTCCTGGAAGAGAGATTGAATTACATATGAAACATGATTATTTTCAAACTTATGAAGTTGGAGAATTCCTGTTGCCAAATGGACAATTATTTAGAAATTATTGCCATCCTGGCCATCCATCTCAGCAAATAGAAATTTATCACATTCAGTCGATAGAAATAAATAATGCGATACATAATTGGCATATAAATAAAAATCAAGTTCGAGAATTAGCTGATAAACATAACTTATTTTTAACTGAGGTAAGTGATGCTCATGAAATTGATGATATAGGTAAAAATTTTATTGAAATAAACCTAGACGATTTGTTATCCTCTGGTATTAATTTAAATGAAACAAACATTCAGGGATGGGAAAACCATAGATCAATATAAGACACTTATATTCGAGAAAAGTAATAATTTAGCAACAATTACCTTAAATAGACCAGAAGTTGTTAATGCATTCAATACTGTTATGCGAGATGAACTCTATGAAGTATTAACAGGCGTGAATTTTGATGATGAAATAAAAGGAATATTAATTAAAGGTATGGGGGCAAAAGGTTTTTGTGGAGGTGCTGACCTCAATGAATTTGGTACAGCACCATCGCAGTATATAGCTCGGAATATCCGCAAAGAAAGAGACTTATGGGAAGTATTTCGACAATTACATGTCCCTGTTATATGTGTTATGCATGGGTACACTTTTGGATCAGGTGTTGAAATTGCTATGATGTGTGATGTTCGAATAGGATCAAAAGACTTAATTATTGGTTTACCTGAAACTAGTCTTGGTATTATTCCAGCAGCAGGAGGAACCCAAACAATTCCTCGTCAAATAAGATTGGGTTATGCATTAGACCTTCTTTTACTTGCTAAACAAATAGATGCGATGCATGCACTAGATCAAGGGTTGATTGATTACTGTATTAGTAGCGATAAAATAATTGAATTTTCCTATAATCTTTTAAAATCTTTAAGTTTTAATACCAGAGAGCTAATTAAAATGACAAAAACAATGGTTTCTGAAGGTTTAGACCTAACTTTAAATAAAGCTTTGGATTTTGAATCTAGAAAATGTTTTGAATATATTATAGAAACTAGACAATGGTGATAGAATTGGTACTTGCGTCAGGTATTTTTTTGTAGATTTAGTGATGATGGAGGTTAGTAAATGAATACTGTCGAGTTTTTGCGACTTTCAAGCGAAATAGTACCCGATAGAACTGCAATTATATTCGAAGATAAGAGGATTGATTTCTCTACTTTACAACAACGAGTAAATAGACTTGCGAACTCATTGAGTAAATTAGGTGTGAGTTCAGGAGATAGAATATCTACTATTCAAGTAAATTGTAATGAACACATTGAGGCATATTTCGCAGCCACAAGCCTTGATGCTATATATGTTCCTGTTAATTTTCGTGTTAAAGATGAAGAGTTAGAAGCTATGTTATCTGATAGCAAGCCTAAAGCAATTTTTGCAGGATCTAGATATCATGAAGTGGTAAAACAAGCCACAAGAAACAATAAAGAAGTAGAATTGTTTATATCCATGGACAATGAATCAGATGGGTGGATAAATTTTGATGATTTAATCTCTGAAGGAGACTCAAAAGACAGGTTTCCAGAATATGATGACGATGACACAAATATAATTATGTATACTTCAGGCACAACAGGAGCCCCCAAGGGAGTGATGTTAAAGCATGATAGTTTCTCTTCATATATTCTTGCCAATGTCATGCCGGCAGATCCTGATGAAGAAGAAAAAAACATACTAACAGTTCCATTACATCATATTGCTGGTATGCAAGCAGTTATTTCTGCAATTTATGGTGGTCGAACTTTAGTTATACAAAGACAGTTCGAACCTCGTGATTGGCTGAAATTAGTACAAGATGAGCAAATTAATCGAGCAATGATGGTCCCTACAATGTTGAAAGCGATCTTAGATCATCAAGAGTTTTCAAATTTTGATATTACTAGTTTAAGTGTGGTTACATATGGAGCAGCACCTATGCCTGCATCAGTTATTAAAGATGCTATAGCTAAACTTCCGGGAACTCGTTTTATCAATGCTTTCGGCCAAACAGAAACTGCATCAACTATAACTATGTTATCCCCAGAAGATCATGAAATAAGCGGCACACTCGAAGAGCAAGAAATCAAATTGAAACGACTAAGTTCAATTGGTAAACCTTTAGATGATGTTGTAGTTCAAATAGTTGATGAAGATGGGAATAAAGTTCCACAAGGTGATGTTGGTGAAATAGTTGCTCAAGGTCCACGATTAATGAAAGGTTACTGGAATAAAGAAGATGCAACAAATGAAACAATTAGAGATGGTTGGTTATACACTGGAGATTTAGGGTATATGGATGAAGAGGGATATATTTTCTTATCTGGAAGAGCAAAAGATTTTATCAAACGTGGGGGTGAAATGATTGCTCCTGATGAAGTAGAAAATGTTATTCTAACACACGCTAGTATTGACGATGCTGCTGTGATAGGAGTAAATGATGAGTATTGGGGAGAGCGTGTTAGAGCAGTGGTTGTTTTAAAACAAGGTATGACTGTTGATCCTCAAGAAATCATTGATTATTGTCATGAACGACTAGCTAGCTATAAAAAACCTGAATCAGTTATTTTTGCTGATAATATCCCTAAAAACCCAATGGGTAAAATTTTAAAACGTGAACTTCGAGAAATGTATCCTGAAGCAATAGAATAGTTAAACGGTTACGATCACATCATATTTTAAAATTATTTTTGCCTCTGTTGGTCTAGCTTACCCAATCAATATAGAACAGCAGAAACACATATGGTTATACATCAGTAATAGCCATGCTAGTAACAATATTTCCAGTCTGAGTTTACATAACCCAAAATGGTAGCTGACTTGCTGCAACTACAATGAGAGTACCTAACATCTTTTAGGTTGATTGTTCGTATTTACCTTAATGAATAAAGATTAATAATCACATATATAATAATATGCTTAGATGAATGTCAATTTAGAACTGTGTTAAGCAATTAACTTTCTTCTTCGGGAACAACACTCTCCGCAATAATTTCCACAAGATCTTTTGTCTGTTTAGTTTCTTGAACACCTTTTGATTGTATTCCTTCTGCAAACATTTGGTAGCAGAATGGGCAAGAAACTCCTAAAGTATCACCTTTAGTTTCGAGGAATTGATCTATTCTCATATGGTTAATTCTTTGGCCACCACTGTCTTCCATCCACATATGACCTCCACCTGCACCGCAACAAAATCCTTTTTCACAGTTTCTTTCCATTTCATGCAGTTCTAAACCAGGAATAGCTTTTGCTATATTTCTAGGAGCATCATAAACTTTGTTATGTCTTCCTAAGTAGCAAGAATCGTGATATGTCATGCTAATATTTACATTTTTGATCGGCTTTAATTTTCCATTTTGTATTAGCTCATCTACAAATTCTGTATAGTGATAGACTTTGTAATTTCCTCCAAGTTGAGGATATTCGTTTTTAATGTTGTTAAAGCAATGGGGACATAAAGTCACAATTTTCTTGAAAGTATATTGGTTCAAGGTTTGAATGTTTTGTTCTGCCATCATTTGGTATAAATATTCATTACCAAGTCTTCTTGCCGGATCTCCAGTACAACCCTCTTCATTCCCTAATACGGCAAATTTGATGCCAGCTACGCGTAGTATGGATGCCATAGCTCTTGGAGCTTTTTGGTTAGCTTCATTGAGAGCTGGGGTACAACCTACCCACAAAAGAACTTCAGCTTCTTCTTCTTCTGCAAAAGTGGGAATATTCAAACCTTCCATCCATTCAGTCTTTGAAGTTTGGTTACCACTCCACGGATGCCCTCTTTGTTCCATATTGAGAAGGACTCCTTCAGCCCCCTCAGGCATGCTTCCTTGTTCCATTACAAGATATCTACGCATATCAACGATCGAGTCAACATGCTCTACCATTACAGGACATTCTTCCATACAAGCACCACAAGTTACACAATCCCAAACAGCTGATTCTTTCAACATGCTATTTTCTGTAAAGAGGCTTGGTTCATTATATGTTTCATTAGATTTTTTTGATTCAATGATAGAAGCACCTGTCTCCATTATGTGTTCTTTTACTCCTTCAGCAATATGCATTGGAGATAAAAGTTTCCCACTTATATTTGCAGGACAGAAATCAGTACATCTGCCGCATACTGCACATGCATAGCCATCTAAAATAGATTTCCATGAAAATCCTTCCGTTCCTCCTGCACCAAATGATTCAGATGTTTCAAAATCTGGCATAGGTTTAAGAGTTCCTCTAGATTGCATAGTTGTAAATAACACATTTAGTGGTGCTCCAACCATGTGCATATGTTTTGAAATTGGTATATATATTGCAAATCCTAAAATAATAAGGAGATGTAACCACCAGAAAAGAGCTTGTAAATTACTTGCAGTTTCACCAGTGATTCCGATATTTATAAATAGATTACCTAAAGCGCCACCAATTGGTGTTTCTGCTGCAGGTCCTGTTCCGCCAGACGCAACAAAAAAACCTTCAGTAATTAAAGTAAAGAACATTAGACCATATATTGCTGCAACAATAACGATAGATTCCTTAGCTCTCGTGAGATCAAATGATAGTCTGTGTGGTCTGGTAATCCATCTTCTATAAAGTGCCCAAGATAATGAAAAAATAATAAGAAGAGCTACAATATTTAGAAAAGAGGCAAAAAACTTAACACCCGTTTTTGTTAATAAGGTTTCAGAAAATTTGTGCCATGCTGAGTCCCCAAAAACAAATACTACATAACTTATTGAAAATAGTACAAATCCATAGAAAATAATGGCGTGACCAAGACCTGCCATGTCTTTTATAGAGAATCGTTGCATTACTCTTTGTTGACCGAGAACTACAACAAGCATTTTTAGTATTCTTCGTATTGGTTGGTCTAATCTGTTTTCTCTTCTACCTAGTAAAACTAAACGAAATACTCTTTGCCATAAAATGAAACCAGCTAAACTAAAAGAAACTAGTGAAACAATTAACACTAGTAATGCATTGGATACCCCAAAAAGACTCTCAGGTGGAACCATTATTACCTCCATTACCAAACACCAACATTAAATAATTCACATATTTTATCATATTCTATTATATATTGCCCAAGTTCAAATTTTCGTTGGTGGTTTGGCAAAAATTGCGGCAATTAAACATAATAATGGTAATATTGTAAACATCATCGTAGTTTGTTGGAAGGAACCAGTGATTTCAGCGAGTAATGCAAAAGGTAGAGGGCCGAGGGCGGCAGAGCCTACCATAATTGTTGTCACAAATCCTCGTATAGCCCCTATAGATTTTCTTCCATAATAATTTGCCCAAATAACATTACCAACAGTCATTGAAAACCCCATGCCAAATCCTATAATTCCTCCATAGATAAATGTATGCCAGCTAGCTGAAATAACACCGATGAATAACATTGCAATAATTAATAGAATTTGGCTAAATGCCAATAGGAATCTAGGAGGGATTTTTTCAATAATGAAACCTGAGCAAAAAGAGCCTAAGATTATCATTGGTGAAATTATCATAAAAACTTGAGCAGCAGATTCCGCGTTTAGACCGCGACTTTCAAAAAGAGGAACTTGTAAAAAAGTTAGAGCAGTAATAATAAATGAATGGGAAGTGCTTGCAAAAAGTAATAGCCAAAATGTTTTAGTTTTTCTTGCTTCTTTGAGTGTCCAATTTTTTTCAATATTTGATATTTTATTATTACTAGATTGTTCAATTGTTAATCCGTCAGGTAGTAACCCAATTGACTCTGGGCTTCTTCTAATGATGAAAATAGCAGGCAGGAGTAATCCTCCCCATATTATGAAACATAGAATAATCCATGTGTTTTGCCAATTTAAATTTGTTATTAAATAAAAAATAAGAAGTGGGAATATTGCTTGACTAAGAGCGCTCCCCAAAGAATTAAACGCATTCGCTCTGCCGCGATATTGAATGAACCAAATTGCAACTAAGCTTGTTGAAACAAGAGTTAAAGCGCCTTGTCCTAATGCACGTAACATTGTGAATCCAATATAAATTTCATAGGAATTTGAAACTTGACTCATCCACAAGCATGCGAGGCCAAAAAGTAAGGTTATAGACGGCATAAGAATTCTGCCACCGTATATATCAAATAATTTTCCAACTATAATCATGAGAGTTGCTGCTGTGAGAGACCCGAATGTGTAAAAGCTAGCAATTTCAGACAATGAAAGACCTAGAGTTTTTCTCATGGGTTCCATAAATATCGAAATGGAGTATGTTTGCCCAGGACCAGATATAAACATTCCAAGTCCAGTAATAATTAAAATTATCCAACCATAATAAAAAGGAGGTTTTACTAAATTATTAGAACCTGAATTAGATTTGTTGAAAGATTGCATAGCAGGGATTATAATCCTCTTTTTGTATTCATTCAACGAAATAGGAAATTTATGGAGAATTGGGCAATAATTGCATTAATTAGTGCAGGAATTTCTGGGTTAGTAAGTATTTTTGATAAAACTGTTTTGTATCGTTTTGTTACTAATTCTCATACATTACCTTTATTAATTGCCCTAATACAAATGTCATTTGGTGCTCTAACCATCTTAATAGTTTCATCGTTTGAAATTATCCATTTAGAATATTTCTTTTTGCCGTTTATTGCAGGTGCACTATTTGGATTACAAGGGCATCTATTTTTAAAAGTAACTTTTTCAAACGAGATTACTAGGACAGTTCCGATTTCACAAATATATCCAATATTTACTGCATTTTTCGCATTACTATTTTTGGACGAGAATATACTACTCTATCAATGGGTAGGAATATTATTAATTGTTATAGGTGCAATATTAATAGTTATGGATTTTTCGGGAGACTTCTGGAAAATTAAAATTATTGATAAAGCATTTGGTTTATTAGTTATTGGTAGCCTACTCTATAGCGCTGCAAATATTACAAGTAAATTAGCTGTAGAAGAAGCTTCAATTATTCAAGTACATGCTGTGCGTATGTTTGCTTTAGGTTTTGTTTTCTTTCTTTTAAATTTTCGCAAGGATTCCTATTTAGATGTGAAACATATGATTCAGTCAAAAAGTAAAGGGTTTTTATTTGTATTCACTAATGAAGTATTTTTAGTTAATGTTCATTTTTATTTAGCTTTACTAGCACTTTCTCTAGGTCCTGTTTCTTTAGTTACTGCGATATTAAGTGTCAGATCTTTATTTTTACTTATATTTACTATTTTAGTAAGTGTATTATTCAAGTGGTCTCTTGGTGAATTAATTACCCCTAAAATTATCCTTATTAAGGGTTTGTCTACGAGTGTTATAGTTGTTGGGTTAGTTCTTCTCGTTATTTAATTCCCTTTTGTTGTTGCGATATTTACCCCAATAATTAATGAATAAATATGGTAAAGTTTTAATAATAGTAATTTTGAAATTAATGAAAGGAATTAACATTGCAGGCAACAATTAAAACAAATCACGGTGAAATAGTTATAGATTTATTACCAGAAGAAACTCCTAAAACTGTAGATAATTTTGTTAGTTTGGCAAAATCTGGATTTTATGATGGAGTCATATTTCACAGAGTTATCGAAAATTTCATGATTCAAGGTGGAGATCCAGATGGAACAGGTAGTGGTGGGCCTGGATATCAGTTTGAAGATGAAATCGTATCTTCATTAGTATTTGACATCCCTGGGAAATTAGCAATGGCAAACTCTGGTCCTAATACAAATGGCAGTCAATTTTTTATAACAACTGCACCTACACCTCATTTAAATGGCAATCATACAATATTTGGCACTGTAACTTCAGGGCAAGATGTTGTTGATACTATATCTAAATTAGATACATTGCCAGGAGATAAACCTGCAGAAGACGTTCTCATTGTAGGTATAGATATAGATTAATCTTATTAGTAGTTGCAATATTCATTTACATTGGTATAATTTGGTCACTCTTTAGAGTTTATTAAAATATATATAATAAGGAAAAGGCAAAGCCATGGTTCGTAAGGTAGCTAAAACAGATGATATAGATAATGTAGACTCTACTCTTCCTCCTACAAATTCATTAACTTTACGATTGGAAATTTCTAACACACCAGGCATGATTGGCAAGGTTTTATCTGCTATTGGAGACCAAGGAGCGACAGTTGGTGCTATTGATTTGGTTGAACTGTCAGGTTCTAAAATAATTCGAGATATCACATTTAGTGTTTGGGATGAAAAAGTAGGTTCTGCCATTCTCAAGGCCTTACGAAAGCTTAATGGTGTAAAGATTATACGGTATTCGGATCCTATATTATCTTCTCACCTTGGTGGAAAAATAGAAATGAAAAGTAAAATCCCTTTGAAAACAAGACGAGATTTATCAATTGCCTATACCCCTGGAGTGGGTAGAGTGTCTATGCATATTTATCACAAACCTGAATCAGTATGGGAGTTAACTGGAAAACGAAATACAGTGGCTGTTGTTACTGATGGGACTGCAGTGTTAGGGTTAGGAGATATTGGCCCCGCCGCAGCTATGCCAGTTATGGAAGGTAAAGCTTTATTATTTAAAGAATTTGGAAACGTGGATGCTTGGCCTATTTGTTTAGATACAACAGACCCCCAAGAAATTATAGACACTGTGAAACGCATTGCTGTTGGTTTTGGAGGAATTAACTTAGAGGATATTTCCGCTCCACGATGTTTTGAAATTGAAGATTCTTTACGTGCCCAGCTTGATATTCCTGTTTTTCATGACGATCAACATGGTACAGCAGTGGTTGTTACTGCTGCATTAATTAATGCAGCAAGATTAGTTAAGAAAAATTTAGATGAATTAAATGTTGTTGTTGCTGGGGTAGGTGCATCTGGAGTTGCATGTGTGAAAATGTTGTTATCATATGGTGTAAAAAATATTATTGGTTGTGACCGATCAGGGGCAGTTTACCAAGGACGTCCTGACAACATGAATTTCATGAAAAATTGGTTTGCAGAAAACACCAATCATAATAAGAAAAAAGGTTCAATTAGTGAAGTTATTGAAGGTGCAGACCTCTTTTTAGGTCTTTCAGGACCTGGAACACTAACTGTAAATGATATTAAGAAAATGAACAAAGACCCAATT